>MPMD02250661.1_pt1 | contig 29129 bp, 19 predicted proteins | sample 1617291 | NCBI WGS metagenome assembly MPMD02 (sample SAMN05944810, study PRJNA350692) | marine metagenome | biome: marine; feature: ODZ; material: water; isolation source: 120 m water sample filtered on 30 um supor filter | place: Pacific Ocean | collected 2012-04-09 | depth 120m m | reverse complement strand
GCGAGGTGCAGGCGGCACGCGACGCATTTGAGCGCGGGGCCAGCGCCGATCCCGAAGCGGACCTGGGTCCCGCGGGGGTCTTGGCCGCAGCGGTCCTTTTGGGTGAGAGCGAGGGACTGGAGGAGGAGGCTGGCGACGGCCCGGATGCCAGCTTTGATCTGCTCTTCGCCCGTGGGCTGGCTGCACTGCAGGCCCAGGAGGATGGAGAGGCCGTGCGCTCTCTGCGCCAGGCCGCCGCCGTCGATCCTTTCCGGGGGTGGCTCTGCTGGCGCAGCTTGAGCTGGGTGGCTGAGATCACGGGCCATCCGGAGGAGGCTTGGACCTACATCGAGATGGCCCACGCGGCCAACCCGGAAGACACGTGGACCCTCTATCAGCGCGGGCGTCTGCAGACGCAGCGTGATGAAGACGACGAAGCCATGTCGAGCTTCCGCGCCGCTCTCGATCAGGAGTTGGACTTCCCCGATGCGCTGGTGGCCATGGGCGCCCTGGCCAGCGAGGGGGGCGATCCGGATTCGGCCGAGCGCTATTTTGAGCGGGCCCTCAGCATCGATCCTGCACGCCCGGTCGTGCACGCGCGCCGCGGCCTGAACTTCTTGGTGCTGGGAGAATTGGGCAAGGCTGAGGCCGCTTTCGGTGCGGCGTTGACTCTCAACCCCGATATGGCCTCGGCGCGCAACGGAATGGCCTGGTGGCAGTACCTCAGCGGAGACTCGGGGCAGGCCCAGGCCAGCTTCGCCGAGCTGGTGGATATCCGCCGCAACGAAGCCGAGGGCGATGCACCCAGTCAATACGCCGAGACCCAGAGCGCTCGCATTCGCGACCACGAGAGCAAGGAGTTCTGGCGGGATCGTTTCGACCGCGTGGGGCGTGTGGGCAACGGCTGGACCTACGACCAGGGCTACGGCGCGGAGGTGCGCCTGCGGGACGGAGCCGTGTGGATCGAGGGACAGCTTACCAAGGAGAGCCGGACCCGGCTGTACCGGGAGCTTCCCGCGGACCGTCTGCTCTCCCTGGAGGCCGAGCTCACCGTTCACCCCGATTCGCGGGACGTGACCGTGGGCATCTTTGTGGCGCGCGAGACCGAGGGCCGTACCGGAGACATCCGAACCCATGCCGCCGTGGAGCTCGTGCGTCACTGGGATGGTGCCGTGCGCGCGACCCTGACCAAGAAGGGCGAGTTGGACGCGGCGGCGCAGGACCTGTACACCGCCCAATGGAACGTGGGGGAGCCCATGCGCGTGGGTATTGAAAAGCGCGGGGAGACCTCTTCGGACACCACCGTCACCCTCTGGGTGGATGACGTCCCCGTGATCGAGAACCTGGCACTGCCCACCTTAGGCCGTTCCAGTCAGCCGCTACGCTTTGGCATCTTCGTGGAGGGCCGTGCCGGCCGTCGCGCTTCGGTGTCCGTGGACCACGTAGGCGTCGTACGGCGGCGGCTCTAGAACCCAGGCTCGACCATGAGAATCTCCAAGTCCCTTCGAGCCCTCCTCGCCCGTGACCCCGGGTCGTCCTCCGCGGTCGCCGAGCAGAACGGGACCCAGGGTGGCTTCACCCTGATCGAACTCCTGGCGGTGCTCCTGATCCTGTCCATCCTGGTGACCTTCCTGGTGCGCTCCGTGCGCAGTGCCCAGATCAGTGTGGAGGTGGGCAACACGAAGGCTCTGATCCAGACCATCGGCGGGCTGGTGCAGGAGTACTACAACGAGTTCGAACGCTTCCCCCCCTCGACCTTTCCGGCCAGCCTCGATCCCAAGCCCAACCGCATCAACATGGGCGTGGAGATGCTGGTCATCAGCCTGTGGAGGCAAGGCCGTCCGTGGCAGGCCGCAGAGATAGGTGAGGATGCCCTGGGCAACACGGACGGAGACAGCACCAAGACCACTCTGACGCGCTTCAGCAGCCCCGACGCCTTCGAGTTGATCGACCTTTGGGGGAATCCCCTGGCCTACATCCACCGTCGGGACTACGAGAAGGAGATCCACTACCTCACCTATGACGAGGTGGGTCTGGACATCGAGGGCCCGGTCAAGGGACGAGTCTCCCGTAAGACCGGAGACCCCCATCGCAAGTCCAGCTTCCAGATCATCTCCGCCGGCCCCGACGGCATTTTCGGGAACGCAGATGACATCGCCAACTTCGAGATTGAACGGGACTAGTCCCCCGCGTCCGGCCCGCTACAACGCGGGCATGACCCTGATCGAGCTGATGCTCGTGATGGGGCTGATCGCCGTGATGATGGGCATGGGGCTGGGTGCCTTTGCCACCCTCGATCCCGGTCGGCGCGCCGCTCTGGGTCAGGTGACGAGCCTGCTGCGCACCGCGCACAACACAGCTGTGGCCCTGGGGGCTCCCGCTCGCGTGACCCTTGATCGCAAGACCGGCGAGATCCTGACCGTGGGCATGCGCGTGGTGGGCACCTGGCACTTCGAGGACGAGACCCTCAGCGGTTCCGATGGCATCGACGGTGTCTTCCTGGGGAGTGGCTCCCTGCTGGACGACGACGGGTTCATGGGGCGAGGCCTCTCGTTCGATGGTGCACCCGCCGGTGCGCGGGCAGAGTTTCCCGTGCAGGACGATCCCGCCTTTGACCTGACTGACGGGTTCAGTCTGGAGATCAGCTACAAGCCCGAGCATCTGGTGGGGGCCCAACTGATCGAGATCGGTGATGCTTTCCAATTGCAGACCACCGCCGGCGGGGGACTCTCGGCCACCCTGTATCGGCGCGAAGTGGACGCTCTGGGCCAACCCCGACGCGGGGGAAGGGTCGGTGTGCAGGCTGGGGGTGGGGCTCTGCGGCCCGATCAATGGAATCACGTGCGGTGTGTGTACGACAAGCGCACCCTGCGCCTGCTGGTCAACGGCGTTCCTCTGGCATCAACCGCCTCCGACGTGCCCGTCTGGAACGTGGAGGGGCCTCTGCTCGTGGGCGGTGGAACCACCCTGCCCTCGGGAATCCTAGACAGGCTGGTCTTGGCAGTCGTGGTGGGCAGCGAGAAGGGGGTGCTGCCCTTGGGGGTGGATTTCACTTCCAAGACGCCCCCCTCCGTGGAGTTCATGGCCGGTGGCGGTTTGGATCCAACGGTTCATCTGCGGCCGGTGGAGGTGGGCCTCGACTTCGGCGAGGGCGGCGTGGAGATCATTCGGGTCAACGTGTACGGGACGGTCGAATGAGAGGCCTCAAACCAATCCTCCGATCTGCCCGCGGACGCGAGGGCTTCGCCCTGATGGCGGTGTTGCTCGTGGTCCTCTCGCTGCTCGTGTTGTGCGCTCCGTTCCTGCTGGCCGCCCGCAACGCGGATCGGGCCAGCGCACATCTGGCCGACCGGGCCGAGGCGCGGCTGTTGCTGGACTCCGCCGCGCGTCACGCCCGCGGGCAGCTGGGAGCCTCTCACGCGGGCTTGCCCGACCTCTCGCCCTGGGCCGACTCCCTGGAGGAGTTGACCGTGGACAACATCTTTGACGAGGACTTCCTGAAGGCCAACGACGCGACGGGCCCCATGTGGGACCTGGACGTGCGCGACGTGGCGGGGCTGATCGATCTGAACAGTGCACCGCCCCAGTTGCTGGCCGGCGCCATGGGCATGATCACTCGCACCTCCGACGTGCTTGCGGGAGACGCGGACGGGTTGGCCCTCAACGACGCCACGACGTTCAGTGAGCGTGAGGGGTTCATCGTCATCCAGGGCGAGATCATCCACTACGTTCTCGACGAAGAGGGCGAGATAGAGGTTCGGGTGCGAGGGGTGAACACCCACCAGAACGATGACGGCGATTGGATGACCGATGGGCCACGTCCGCCCTCTGATCACCCAGTGGGGGCGCACGCCATGGACCAGCGTTCGTTCGCCCCCGTGATCTGGCGCATCTCGGGACCCGATGGTCGGCTGCGTGAGTTCGACACCATCGAGCAGCTGCGAGAGTCCGACAGCTTCGCCATTGTGGGGGGCGTCGGAAACGGCGCCTACAACGCACTGGGTGAGGTGGGCAGCGTCCACGCGGGAGTCTGCGCGGGCAGTGCCTGGCAGAGGTCCGTGCGTCTGATTACTCCCATCGAGGGTGGAGAGACCCTCTCCCTGGCCGTGGATGATGGACGCTACCTGAATGAGGGCGCGACGATCTGGATCGGCGATAAAGAGGGGGGAGAGCTGCGCTACGTGCAGTCGCGCAGCAACAACGGGCGCATCCTCTTCAATGAGGTTCTGGATCGGGACTACCTGGCTTGGGAGACGGAGGTGCGCGTGCTGGCCCGCCGACCGGTGAACGTCAACACCGCGCCCAGGCTCGTGCTGCGTGCGCTCTTCGAGAACCTGCAGCTGCGCGGGCAGAACTCGCGTATCACTGCGAGCGAGGCCAAGCTCCTCGCGGAGCTGACGATCCAGAGCCGCCCCTTCGAGGGGCTCGAGGACTGGATGCGGCGCATCGTCCTGCCCGCGGCGGGGATTGAAGAGCTGCCATCGGATTCGCCGGCCGCCCCCGACCAATTCGTTGGCACCGCAGGTGCGTCCATCTCTTCGGTCGACGCGCTGGCGCTCTACGTGAACAGTCTGAACGCCAACGATGCGTCCCTGGCCTTCTCCACCATGCCCCTGTGTTTCACATCGCGGGACGTGTACTCCATGCAGCTGCGTGCTTCGGTCAATGCACCGAGTGGATTGGAGCGCACCCATGCCTTGCGCGAGCGCGTCGAGTGGGTCGTGCCCCAGCGCGATCTCTTCACTCTGTGGGGCACTCAGGATGCCTTCGACGAGTCCATGCGCCTGACCCGCCGCGCCACCTGGTGGGCCACGGGCCCGGAGGCCACCTCTCAGTGGGACGGGGGCACCACACCGCCCTCGCGCGTGTGGCCTCATATGGGCACCCGGGACGGCCGTGTGTATCTGCCCGGCTTCACCCGTGATGACTCCGACAGCGCGGAGCCGGGTCCCGGCGAGCACGTGTTCGCCTCCCGCGAGGACGAGGCCTGGGCGCAGCTGTGGCCCTCTCGCCTCGAAGAACAGTGGCGCTATCGAGGTCGCACCCTGCACTTCGACCGGGAGACCCGCGACCTGGAAGGCCGCTACCTGCCGGACGAGACCTTGGGGTTTGCCATCAACGACAAGCGCGTGGGCTGGGCGGACGCGCAGGCGGGTGGCTTGATGAATCCGGCCCTCTTTGAGTTGTGGGTCAAGCCCGCCTCACTGGGGCAGGGCTATCTGCTGGACGTGGGCATGACCAGCCGCGAGTCGGACCGGGTCAGCCTCCTGATGGAGGGCGAGGACCTGGTGCTGCGCGTTCTTGACGGCTTTGGTGATCACGTTGACACCCCCGGATTCCGGGAGGCGGCCGAGGCGCGCATGGCTCTGGCGGAAGGAGAGGGCCCGGGTCTCCCGGTGGACACCTGGAGCCACATCTCCGTGGAGGTGCTCGGTACCCGTCCAGATCAACTGGGCATGATGGTCAACGGCTCCGCCTCGGGCGTCCGACGTCCGGGGATGTCGAAGCTGAGCGCAGGGGCCGGCCAGGGTACGGGGTTCCTTGCCCTCGAAGACACCGAGGGTTTCCCCAGCCAGGGCGTGGTGCGCGTGGGCAACGAACTTGTGGAGTACATGCTCTCATCCGGAGGGCTTGAAGCCACCCACGTGGAGGTGGGGCCGGATGCGGGCCGCGGAGGCCGGTTGGCGCGTACGCGCTGGAGCGTGGAGGAGCTGCCAGCCAACCTGGGGTCCATCACCACGGATCACCCCGCCGGAGCCAGCGTCTCCCTCTACGGCTACTCCACACCCCTGGCCTCCAACCTGCCCGCAGGAGCTGCGCAATTACCTGAGGCCATTGGCCCCTTCCGAGTGGCGCGGGTAGTCGGTGTAGACGCCTCTACCGGTACGGGCCCCGATCCCATCCTCGGCGGCTTCTTCGACTTCGGCGACGGGTACGAGGCCACCAACATGAGCGGTCTGATGTTGGCCTTGGGGGACGACCCGACCGGTGAGGCCTCGGAAGCCGATGTGATGACTGCCTTCAACCCGACCGGAGGCTACGCCGCCCTCGTTCAGCAGAGGTGGGCCTTTGATGAGACGGGCACCTCGGGCATTCCCCCCAACGCGCCCCTGGGCGGACTGGAGATCATTCGCTACTCGGGCTACACCGGTACGGTGCTCAACGTCTCGGCCCGTGGGGACGTGGTGGTGAGTGAGCTGCCCAACTACGGCAACCAGGACCCCACCGGCTTCGCCGGTGGGGTGCGTGTGTTCGTTGTGGACTGGGAGGGCACGACCAACACGGAGGGAGATCTGGTGCAGGGCATAATGGGAATGGGCTGCTACTGCGTACCCATTTCTCTTCCCTGTCCCGGTGCCGACGACCTCACCTATCTGCCCGCCCTGGACAACTCCGAGTTCGTCCAGCTCACGCGCCCCGATGCGGCCGAGTTCACCGAGTGGGTGCGCTACGACACCTTGGCCACGGCCCATGGCCAGCTCGTACGCGACCGAGACCAGGCTCTGGCTGCCCTCTACTTCACCCTGACCTCCGGCGGAGTCGCGAATGACTTGCGTGGCACCATTGACGGCAATGGCGGGGAAGGACCCGGCGGCGGCGGCGGCGGTGGTGGTGGTGGTGGCACCTATGCACCTGCCACCGGTCCACCCGTGGTGTCCGCAGGCCCAACCCCGACGGCCGGGTCGGACTGGGACCCCATGCGGGGTGAGTCCGAATTGGATGAGTTCTACCTGTCGAGAGCCGTCGCTTCGGCCTTCCAGTTCCGCGGCGTCCTGGGGACCCACTCCCACGATCACCCCGGGGGGACACAGGTCCTGCCGGTGTTCCACCTGCTTGACCGGGGCGTGGACGGGGGCCGGCCCGGTGCGGGGGACGCGGTCTTTGTCTCCGGGGCCAACCCGGACCACCTGGGGTGGCCGATGGTCGTGGAGCGAGCGCACCTGCCAGCCGCCGAGTACACCGGATACGGGTGGGATTTCGATCCCAGCGGTGAGCAAGTGGCCATTCCCAGCTCCCCCGAGAGCTTCGAGGTCAACCACTCGCAGTTCAACGTGCAGCGCATCTACGTGGCATTTGATAAGCCCTGTCCCGAGTCGATCGCCATGCCCACTGTCGGCACGAGGACCACGGACCCCCGCCTCCTGCCCCGTATCACCAAGTTCCCCTCCGGCGAGCTGCCGCGCGTGGTCTCATCGGTCAGCGTTGGTTCGACCTTTGACGCCCAAGATGGGGAGGTTCCCTTGGCGGTTGTGGACGAGGTGGCTTTTGGCTCGCAGCGATTCCTGATGGGTTTGCCCGCCACCAACCCTCCAACCCATAGTGCTGGCGCGCAGATGATCCTGGCCGAGGCCATGGACGAGAGCAGTGAGACGATGCGCCTGGCTCCCACGGGGTTCGTGATTCCGGGCGGTCGCTGGGGAGGCACGCGTGGGGTGCTGGGGGCATTGGATAGCGATGGCGGCCTCTTGCGGATCGGGAATGAGATCCTGGCGTACACCGAGCGGGACGCGGACACCGGCGACCTCGTCATTGCCCCCGACGGTCGCGGCCTGCTGGGCACCGACCCCCAGCCTCACCAACCCTCGGAGGTGGTTACGTTGATGGAAGGCTGGGCCGTCAGCTCCCTGACGGGAGGGATCGGTCCCTCCGACTCCAACTTGCCCCTGGAGAGTGCCAACGGCTTCGGCACTTCCGGCACGGTCCTGATCGGTGACGAGTTGATCCACTTCACACGTCAGCGCCGCGGCTCGCTGGAGATGCCGCGCTCCGGCTACGACGCCGACGATCCCGACTCCAGATCCAGTAGCGATGACGGCGGCGGGGCGGGCCTGTTCCGGGGTCGCTATGGCACCGTGCCGAGCTCCCACGCACTGCGTTCCACCGTGATTGGCTTCCCGTTCCGCTACTGGGACCGTTGGGCGGAGCAGGCCGATGCCCCCGAGATGTCGTACTTCGGCTTCGAGTTGGAGCAGCCCGGTGCCTGGTGGTCGGAGTCCTTCTGGGACTCGGAGCCCGCCACCCATGGTCAGTGTCACCTGGGGGTATTGCAACGCACGGACCCATCGGTTCCCTGGGACGCGGACCCCGAAGAGGAGAGCGACCTGCAGCTCCTGCTGCAGGGACGGGAGGGAGACGAGTCCCTCCCCATAGGCGTGCAGTCCCAGCGCATCGACTGGCGTGTTTTTGTGCGCTATGACCCGGGCGCTTTCGACCCCACGACGGGCCTCTCACACGGCTGGAAGGAGACCCCGCGTTTCAAGCGCTTGGGTGTGAGCTATCAGGCACCCGGCCTGGTGTTGAGGAGCGTGGAGCAATGAGAGGCCCCGGACTGAACCCTCAGGGCCCCCTTGCTCGCCGGGGCTTCACCATGGTGGAGCTGATGGTGGCGGCAGGTCTGGCCGCCGTCCTGATGGTGGCGCTCTTCCGCTTGCTCGACACGGCGCTCGACATGTGGACCCGGGGAGAGGATCAGCGTCTGATCGTCGAGCGCGGGGCCGCGACTGCGGAGCTCTTGGCTGAGGACCTGCGCTCCTTGCACAGTGGCGCCCAAGGGGACTTGCTCGTGGACTGGGTCAACTTCGACGTGGACCAGGACGGACGCGTGGATCGTGTTTGGCCGCGCCTGCGTCTGGTGCGGTCGGTCTCCATGGCGGACGTCGTGCGTCTGTCGGCCCGCGGCGTGGATCCCGCGCTTGTGGCCCAAGCGGCGGAGCTGGGCGTCGATGTGGAGACTCTTATTCCCGAGGACCAGCGCCCCACGCCGGCCATCCAGAGCGGGCTGATGGAGGTGGCCTGGGCCGTGGTGCCCGTGGGTACCGACGCCCTCTCTCGCGGACAGGGTCTGCTCATGCGCGGTGAGGCCCTTCTGGCCCCGGGCTCCGTCGGGAAATTCTTCAAGTCCGACTTCTTCTCCTCATCGGGTCGTCCCAAGGTGGGTGCCCTGGAGGAGGTCTCTGCAGGACTTCTCTGGTTGGGTCTGCAGTTCGCCACCCAGACGAGCATCATCTGGGACGGCTGGAACCTGGGCAGCGGGCTGGAGCACTCCTGCGCTTCCTGGGATGCCTGGAAACGATCCAGCGATGATCCTCTCTCTCCGGACTGGGAGGCGCACCCTTGGAACATGGCCGGGGCCGGGATGCCGGCGCTGTCGGGCAGTCCGCTGCTCCCTCGCCGCGTGCGCGTTGAGCTGGAGTTTGAGCGCCCCGCCGATCTCCGCAGGCGCCCGACCCTGCTCGAACCCCTTGAGAAACAGACGGCCTCCTTCGAGGTGAGCGATGGTGCCGGACTGCCCTACAAGAAGGGGCGCCACATCCTCATCGATGGAGAGTGGATGGAGGTTCAGAACCTGCGCGGCGACCGTGTGAGTGTGAAACGCGCTGCCCGCGGGACCGCTGCGATGCCTCATGAGATCGGCGCGCGCGTACACTTCGGCGAGACCGTCACCGTTGAGGTGCCCGTGGCCATGCACAGCGACGACTGGAACCTGGGGCGTTCAGCATCCTCGGACAGGCTTGGAGGTGGTCGATGAGTGCTTCAACCACCCGTACCCAGTCGGGCTTCACCATCCTGGAGGTTGTCCTCGCCATGGGATTGCTGGTCATGGCCATGACCTCACTCCTGGGCCTGTTCACCTTCGGCGCAGCCCTGACCCGCACCGCCGCCCTGCGCACGGCCGCTGCCACGGCTATCGAGGCGGTCGTGGCTGACCTGGAGGAGTCCCTCTTCCCCCTGGAGGAGGACGGCAGCGTGGGGGACCCACGGGTGATCGTCGATCGCCCGGTGCCCGGCGCTGCCGGCGTGATCTACTCGGCCCTGGCGCGGGTCAACCCCGACGACCCGGACGAGTTCGCCGTGGACGTGGAGGTCTTCTGGGAGGCCGCCGGAGTGCGTCGCGCGCGCAAGTTCACCACCCTGTTGCTACGTGAAGTACCCTTTGGAGAGCGACTGCGCCGGCGCTTCATCCAAGCCCGCTCATTCCCCCCGCCCCCGGAGACGGCTCCAGGCGGGGAGGGCCAGTCCGCCATGTCCTCTACCCCTGACCGACCGTGATGATCGACACCCTCAAGCCCCTCGCCCTCACCCTGCTTCTCTGCGCCGGTGCCTCCGCGCTCCAGACTCCCGGACAGGACCCCGGCGGTCTCACGCCTGAGCCGTCTCCTCAAGAGGAGATGCGACCGGCGCTGATGCTGAAGCTGCGCAGTGGTCAGATCCGGTGGGGCCACATTCTCGATCACGACCCGGACGGCTTCCGCTTCACGCTTCTATCCCACGGCGGGGTGGCGAGCGTTGCCTGGGCTGCGCTGGATCCCAGCCAACAGCAGGAGCTGCGCGAGAAACTGGGCTATGTGGACGTGGCCACGGACGAGCTGATGGTGGAGGTGGAGCGCCTGATCCTGGTGGACGGGCACGAGGTCGTGGGCGTCATCCTCTCGCGGGAGGGCACGGACTTCGTCGTCCAGGTGGATGGCAACCTGCAGCTGGTACCCAAGCGCCGTGTGCAGAGCATCTCCAAGGGGGGGCAGGCCCCGGCCCTGGATATCTACAGCCGCGAGGAGCTGTATGCGCGCCACTCGGCCGAGCTGGCGGAGACGGACCTCCAGGGCCAGATTGACCTGGCGCGCACCTGCGAACAGTTCCTCGATTTCCAGCATGCCCTGGAGCACTTCCAGGCCGCGGTGGCTCTCGACGAGGCCGGAGAGCACCCCGAGCTGGTCAAGGCTGTGGCTTTGGCCCAGGTCAAGGCCGCGCAGCAAGCCCAGATCGACTACCTGCGCGGCGTCGACGTGCTGCGTAAGAAGGGGCAGTACGAGAAGGCGCTTGAGCAGCTGGCAGAGTTCGGCAACGCATTCCCGGACAGCCCCCTGGTACTGGAGGTCAAGGCAAAGGAGAGCCAGATCATGCTGGCGCGCGATGAGGAGGTGACCGACTTCGTGCGCAGGCGCTGGGGCTATTGGCTCTCGCGATTGACCCGGCAGGCTGCTGGTTCTCTGGACTACGCCGGTGCCGTGGCCTACGCCGAAGAGGGGCTTGGTGAGGCCATCCGCAAGGCCGTGCTGACCGACGTCCAGGAGCAGTACAACTCCGATGCGAGTGAGGATCAGATCGTGGCCCACTGGGTCTCGCGCAGCATGCTGCGCTACAGCAACGCCACCTACGGCGAGGGCACCTGGATGCTGGGGGAGGACAAGGCCCGCGCGGGTACCGAGGACGCCACGGCCCAGCGCGAGGCCATGACCGACAAGGACAAGGAGCGGGCGGCACTGGAGGACAAGATCCAGCGCTTCCTCAAGAACCAGCGCAATGCCCGTCGCGCACAGGCCCGGGCTGCCCAAGAGGATGAGTTCCAGGTTTTCTGGGACGCCTTCTCTCTCAGCAAGCGTGCCAATTGGATCAAGGCCTTCTACGTGGAGTACGCCGGGGACTACGAGCTGCGCGATCACCCCTACCTCAAGTCTTGCTCCACTTGTGGGGGCCGTGGGGCGCTGGAGATGGTCTATTCGGGTGGGGGAGGGAGCAATCAATCCTCCTCTGTGCAGATCGTGCCCTGCCACGCATGTCGGGGAGTCGCCGTGACCCGTCGCGTGTACTTCCGCTGAGCGCGCGCGTGTCCGTTCCCCACGGATCTACAGCCCTCCTCCTGGGCCTGGGGTTGAGCGCATGCGCCGGTCCCCGCTCTGGCGCGTTGGTGGCACTCGCAGAGGCCGGTGGAGCCACGACCGAGGTGGACCGGGCTCCTGTCGTGGCTCGCGTCGCAGGCCAACCCCTGACGACCGCCCAGCTGCTCCAGTCCTGGCTGCATAGTGATAGCCGAGGCGTACGAGCGCTGCTCGACGAGCTCATTCTCGAGCGCCTGATCGTGCTCGAGGCCGTTCGGCTGGGTGTAAGCGTAGACACCGGGAAGCGGCAGGCAGCTCGGCATCAGGCTCTGGATCGCCTGGATCAGGAGGTGGCGGCCAGCGGGGCCGGCGGCCTGAGCAGTGACGAGTTCCTGCGGCAGAGGCTGGGCCTGAACCCCGGTCCCTACAAGGAGCGCATCCAATACCAGGCTGAATTGGATCTATTGGCCGAGCGGGTTGTGCGAGCGTGGCTCCTGTGCACCCCGCACGCCCAGGTGCGCGTGATCGTGCTGGAGAACCAAGGGCAGGTGAGCGAGGTCCAGGCCCTGCTCGCCGCCGGGGAGTCCTTTGACCATCTGGCCCGGACCTGGAGCGTGGACGATTCAGGTGCCGAGGGCGGTCGCGTTCCGCCGGTGGTGCGTGGCCGAGCGCCCCTGGCGCTGGTGGCCTTTGAGACCCCGGTAGGTGAGGTGGGCGGGCCCGTACGTGAAGGCGATCGCTGGCTGTTGATGCAGGTGGATGCGAGGCCGACGCCCTTGTCCCCGGAGCACTCCGACGAGCTGTCCCAGGCCGTGGAGGCGAGCCTCTTGCTGAGGCCCATAGAGGACCCGGAATACTGGCAGTGGAAGTCCGCCGTGGTCCTGGAGCACGAGGTGGACATGACCCCCTTTCTTCGTCTGATGGGAGACGTGGCGCTGGACTGACCGCAGCCCAACCCCGAGACCATCATTCCTCGGCGGGTGCTTGATCACGGTGTATCGAAAGCCGATCCTGCACCCAATGGAATCCAAACCCGACACTGCTTTGCTTGAGCCCACGGACCAACACGACGACACCCCGGAACCCTCAGAGGATTTGCCTGAGGAGCACGAAGGGGAAGCCTCAGAGTCCAAGTCCAAGTCCGAGGCCAAGTCCGAGGCCAAGCCCAAGAAGCGCTCAAGGGTGGGACCGGGGGAGAAGCTCTCCGACGACGAGCTCGTGCGGCACCTGGCAGCGCTGCTCTTTGCCTCATCCGATCCCCTTGGAGTGGATCTTCTGGTTCAGCTTCTCGATCGCCCCCGGCGGCCGCGGGTTGTGGCGGCCCTGGAGTTGCTCACCCAGAAGCTCTCCGAGACCGGGCTGCCCCTGGAGGTGCGTGCCATCCGGGGGGGGCACACCCTCATGACCAGCGCCGACCTGGGTGAGGTCGTGGGTCGTCTCGGCAAGGGGAACGCCGTCGAGCGCATCAGCCCGGCGGCCTTGGAGACCCTGGCGGTGATCGCCTATCGCCAGCCCGTGACCAAGGCCGAGGTGGAGGCCATCCGTGGCGTCCAGGCCGGGCCCATCCTGCGATCCCTGGTGGACCGCGGTCTGGTGCGGGTCCTGGGCCGTGCCGATGTTCCCGGCCACCCCCTGCAATACGGTACGGACAAGGAATTCCTGGATCGCTTCGGTTTGATGGACCTGGGAGACCTTCCCAGGGACTCTGAGCTGGCCAGGGACTGAGCCTTCCCACGGGACCCTGCCCAGGATGGCCGCCCCGGCTTGCACGCCTTCCGGCCTCGCCCGTATCCTCTGCGGTCCATAACTCTCTGCCGGGAGCGGTTCGCCGTTCCCCAACCCCCTGGTCCACGGTCCAGCCGATGCCGCAAGCCGCCTCTCAATCCCACGACTCCCCCTCGCAAGACTCTCCGGCCCACGACGATGGCATGATCATCGTCCCCAAGGGGCGTAGCAAGCTTCAGTACTACGCGATCCTTGGGCTCCTGCTCTTCGTGCTGGTTATCTTCAGTGTCGGGGATGCTCTCCAGAGCAGCGCCGGGGGCGCAATCGGAGGTGAGGAATCCAACCCGGTCTATCTGAGTTGGACCGACCCCACGACCCAGGTCCGACATGAGGTGCGCTACGACACCTTCCAGCGGCGCTTCACCGGTCTGGACACGCTGCACTCCATCGGGGCTTTCCAGCCGCGTCACGTGCCCGAGGGCAAGCGACGTCCGCGCGTGTCCCCGGAGGATGCGGGGTTGGTCCTTGTGCTCGACCAGCTGGTCGCCGATGCGGGCATCGAGGTCACCGACGGCGAGTTCATCCAGTTCCTGCTCAACGCCTTCCAGACTGAAGAGAACGTTCAGATGGTCGCACGGCAGCGGCGTATGACGGTCCCCCAGCTTGAGGAGCTGTTGCGCAACCAGCTGCGCGTGGCCAAGCTGATGAGTTTCCTCGCCCTGGGCGCCTCGGCGGGTGCAGATTCAGATGACGTGGAAGTGCTCTGGAACGAGCAGCATCCCCAGTACGCATTCCAGTACGCGGAGGTCGAGGGTGCCAAGTATCTCGACCAGGCGCGCGCCGCCCTGCCCGCGGATGATGAATTGCTCGATTGGTTCCACGCTCAGCCCCTGTTCGAGCAGCAGGAACACTTCACCGAAGAGAGCTTCAGCGGTCTGGTGGCCTACGCCAGCCTCGATGAGCCCTTTGACGCCACGACGCTCCTGGAGCGCTTCCCGGCTCCCGAGGGCCTCGATCCCGATGTCCAGGCGCGCAGCTACTACAACCGCTTCAACAACGTGCGCTTCAAGAACGAGGTGCCGGTGGAGGACGCTCCCGCGCCCGATGAGGGCGAGCCTGCTCCCGCCGATGATGCGGCGGATGAAGGCGGAGAGGACGGCTTCCCCGCCCCCTCTCCTCAGGACGAGGAGGAAGGCGCTGCGGTCGTGGAGGACACGGAAGACACGGAAGACACGGAGGCCGCCACCCAGGACGTCCCGGTTGAGGCCCCCGCGGACGAACCGCAGGAGGTTCCCCTCTACAAGCCCTACGAGGAGGTGGCTGAGCAGTGTCTGCGCGAGGCACCGCTGCACGCCGCGTTGACCGCCTGGTTCGCGGACATGCGCATGCGCATGAGCGCCGCCCCCGAGGACGCTCCGCTGGACTTCGCCACCGAAGCCGAGGCTGCGGGACTCACCGTGGTGCGCATCGACGAGCCCCTGACCCGAGCCCAATTGGAAGAGCAGGAAGGCTGGGGCGGCAAGTTCCTCTCCAACCAATTCACCTACGCTCTCGAAGGTGACCTGCTCTCCTCGGTGATCCTCGAGGAGGGCGCCATCATCGCTGGGCAGCTGACCAGCAAGGTGGCTCGTCAGGAGCCTCCCATCGATCAGATTCGCGAGGCCGTGGGGGAAGAGTGGGCCCAGGAGCGCGCCGTGAATCTGGCCGTGGAGACCCTTGAAGCTCTCCGGGATGGATTGGGCGAGCGGCCCACCACCGAGGAGGACTCGACCGATGACGCTGCGGATGACACTGCAGATGACACTGCAGATGACACTGCTCCGGTTGACGAGCCGTCCCCGTGGCTTCCGAACTCAGACGAGGCCGCCTTCAAGGCGCTGCTTGCTGAGGGTGGCTTCGAGATGGTGAACCGCCCCTGGCTGGAGCAGTTTGAGGTACCCGGCGACGACTACGACGCCATGAGTGCCGCAGACAAGGCCATCCGGGTGAACCCCGACTGGTTCGAGTTGGAGCCGGGGCAGGTTCCCGCCGCCGTGGCCAACTCCGAGAACACCCACGCCATCCTGGTGCGCTACTCCGGGAAGCGAGACCGCCCCATCGAGGAGATGAAGGCTTCAGACCTCATGAGTCTGCGTCAGCAGGTGTCGGGCCAGAACGCCAACCTCCTGGGAGAGTCGCTCTTCCGCTTCGACAGTACGTGGTTCAAGGAGCGGTTCAAGGTGGATTTTGAGCCTTGGAACAGGGCGGCAGCCGAGGATGGCGCCGACGCCGAACCTGCCAGCGATCCTGGGCAGTAGTCCTAGTCCCTGTCTGCCGGGCTGAGGCGCGCAACCAGAGCGAGGGAGTGGCCCGTGGGAAGGTCGTAGCGCCTGACCCACCTGGCCTCGAGCCCATACACCCAAGCGCAGAGGCTGTTGGCCCAGCTGGGCAGCGTCCAGCTCAGGTTGGTGTGCGTTCTTCGCCGGCCGAGGCCCAGGGCTTCCAAGCCCTTGAGGGTCATGATCGCCGGGGCGATCAAGGGCAGGAGAAGGAGATCACTGCCGCTAAGGCGCTGCACTTCCAGCCCCGACTCCTCAATCACCCGGCGCAGACCCCGCCGCGTGTAACGCCTTCGATGACCCGAGACCTCGTCGTTCTGTGCGAACAGGATGGGGTGAGCCGGCACGTGGATCAGCACCCGGCCTCCGGGGCGCAGGACGCGCCGCACCTCCATCAGGGCCGCGCAGTCGTCATCGAGATGCTCGAGCACGTCGAACAGGCACACCAGGTCGAACGCGGCCGATTCAAATGGCAGACGTTCCGAATCGGCTTGCACCCCACGCTCGTGGCCGCGCATGCGACAGGCCTGCAGGTGCGCGCTGCTGGCATCGAGGTGGTGGAGCTGTGTGCCCACCGCACCCAGGCTGTCGAGGAAGCCTCCCACGCCGGTGCCCGCATCCAGCACGCGACCTGTGGGAGAGCCGTTGCGCGTGGCCTCTTCAAGGGCCATGCACAGAGCACGCCGGCCACGGAACCACCAGTGGCTCGCCTCCAGGTCGGCTAGTTGCTGAGACGCCAGGGCGTCCATCAGCGGTGGCTGGCCACGGCGACCAGCTCGTCCATCGGGTTGCAGTAGAAGCACGGGTTGCCCAATCGAAGGAGCGGACGCAAGCAGCGCTCGAGCCATGGGGAGATACGTGTGGCGCGCTCCACAAGGAAGTCCAGCCGAATCAGCTTGCCCGCGTGGCGTGCTCCCATCGTCTCCACGGCGAACCCCGCTCCCTCCAAGGCCGCCCGCAGGGTGCCCCGGTGGAAATGCGCCAGGTGTTCGGCGTGCTTGTAGTGTTGCCAGCGACGTCCCAGGAGTCGGGCGAAGGGGCTGGCCACATTCTGGGTCAACACCAGGATGCGACCACCGGGGGCGAGGTGGGCGGCCGCCCGCTGGAGGGCGGCTTGGGGCAGGGGCAGGTGCTCAAGCACGTCCCAGAAGGTGATCAGGTCGAAGAGTTCGCCCTCTCTCAGACACTCCAGGCCCCCGGCTCGGACACGCTCGGGTCCCAGGCGCTCGCGTGCCACCTCGCACATTGTCGGCGAGGGTTCGAGCCCGAGGGTGCACCAGCCCGACTCTTCCATGACCTGGAGAAAGCCGCCGGCCGCGCACCCCACGTCCAGCACGGACCCGGGCTCCGGCAGGTGGTAGGACAAGCCCCGCAGGCGCCGCCGGAAGGTCTCGGCGATCAGGTCTGTGTCGCCGAGGTAGTCCCGGTAGCCGCGCAGGCGCGGGGTGGGGGAGGCCCAGTAGGTCGCATCGTAGACCTCTGGCAAGAGGGCCTCGTCCGCTATGCGCGGGCTGACGTAGGTCAGGTCGCAGCCCGAGCACAGCCACACCCCGAAGGGGGGCTCCTGGAAACGGGACCGGCGCTGGGTTCCGCCGCACAAGGGGCAGGGGGCCTCCTGCAAGGCGGCGGAAGGCGTGTCGTGGACCTGTCGGACACTCATGCTTTCTTCTGGGGCGTGTTCCGTAGCGTGACCTGGAAGACGGACCCCCCGCCCTTGCGCGTACTCACCCGAATGCGGGCGCGGATGGCATCCACGTGCATCTGGACCAGGTGCAGTCCCAGCCCCGTGCCGTGGGTGGTGCGCGTGCTCTCATCACCCAACCGGTAAAAGGCATCGAAGATGCGACTGCGCTCACCCGAGGGGATGCCAGGGCCACGGTCCGCTACCTCCAGCAGGACCCGGCCCCGGCGGTCGAGGCTGGTCCGTACCTCCAGCGGCGCCGCACCTTCATCAACGGGGGCGTACTTGCGTGCGTTCTCCACCAGATTGACCAGGATGCCTCGGACGGCTCCTTCTTCCAGGAGCACGGTGGGCAGGTCCTCTCGGAGGTGGAAAGTGATATCGGTGGCCTCGGTGCCATCGGTCATCTGGAGCTCGGGCATGGCGGCCCGCACGGCGTCGTTGAGGGAGCCGGGCTCCGGTGCGGCCTCCATGTCGGCCAGGCGCCTCGACTCCAGCAGGCCATCCACCAGGGTGTCGAGCCGATTGGTCTCCCGCACGATGCGTTGCAGATAGTCCGCCCGTTTCTGCTCATCACCCGCCCACCCGTCCCGCAGCATCTCGCTGTAGAGCTTGACCGAGGCCAAGGGCGTGCGCAGCTCGTGGGTCACGGCGGCCACGAAGTTCTCCGTGCGGCGGGCGCGTTCCTGGGAGTTCTGGACGCTGGAGCGGAGCAGACGCACACCCACCACCAAGGAGATGATCATGACCGTTCCCACCCCGAGAAGGGAGGCGAGGGTGCTGCGTAGGCGCTCGCGCAGCTCGCTGCTGGGAAAGGCGACCTCCACCCAGGCCTTCTCGAAGTCCTGGTCGTCGTCGAGGGCCACGTCCAATTCTTCGAACAGGTTGAAGCGCGAGGTGACAAGGTCCGCCGACTGATCGTCCCATTCATCGTTCGGCCCGAACATCTTGATGCTCGGACCCAGGATGCGTAGAGCCTCGGCTTGGGGTAGATCGTGCAGGAACCACTCGCTATCCAACTCAAAGCCCTGGACGAGCACGGTATCCCGGCCCAGCTCCTCAAAACACGTGGGGATGGGAATGAGGGCTGGAAGAGGCTCGACGTAGACCTTGCGGATGGCGATCAGTCTCAGCTGCCCCTGCTTGTCGCGGCGGCCTTCGAGCCTGAGGGGGCCCGTGTGTACACGCAGGGTCTGCAGATCCCCGATGCTGCGGCGTAAGAGGCCTATGTCGGCGTTGAGGCAGGCGGGGTCACGGCGCGACCCGAGGTTGAGTGCGAGGAGCTCGATGGGAAAAGGCTCTCCTACGCTGGTCTCCCCGCGCTGGAATTCATCGCTGGGGGCTTCGAAGGGTTGCTGGAACTCGCGCCACATGAGTACCTCTCGCACGAAGTCCTGCTGTTCCAACCCGCGCGTGGCCTCCCCAGACCACAGATCCACCTCCTGCTCGCTCGTGAGTCCGTGGGGGACTTCCGGTCGGCCGCGCAGGAGCAAGGGCTCCTGGTCGCCCTCCTGGCTCAGGTTCCAGGAGAACCAGGCCAATACGCCTGGAGGCCGCAACTTGAGGGCGAGATCGGAGGTGATCGGTGCCAGGGTGGGGCGGCCTTCAGCTCCCAGGATCGTCCCCTTCTCCCAGTAGTCCTGGTGGTAGTGGTAGAACTCGCGCGCGTCCTCGCGGGCAATGAGATCGCGCAGGCGACTCTCAATACCCGAGCGCAGGCGCGCCGCACTATCGCGCACCTCCCGGGGTAGCTGCTCCAGCTGATTGGAGTGGCTCTTCAGGAGCAGTTTGAGGAACAGGCCCCCGAGCACCAGGGCGGGCACGAGAACCAAGACCGTATACAGCAGAAGTGCCCGTCTATCCGCGCGGGTAGCCCGGGTCGGATGCGGGGCAGGCGTTGCCGCTTGGCTCAGCTGTACCACCGATAGCCCTTACCCCGCACGGTCTGTATGAGCGTCGGCTCGGACGGGTTGGGTTCCACCTTGCGGCGCAGACCGACGATGTGAATATCCACCGTACGCGTTTCCACGTTGGCGCTCTTGTAGTGCCACACATCGAGGAGAAGGTCATCACGGGTGACGACCCGGTCGCGATTCGCAATGAGGTACGTGAGCATGTCCCCCTCACGCGGGGTGATCGCGAGGACCTCGCCATCACGGTGCACCTCAAGGCGCGCCAGATCGACGCGGATGCCCCCTGGTAGCTCCAGCATCTCGGGCGGCGCCGTGTCGAGCTCGACGCGGCGGAACTGCGCTTCCACCCGCGCGAGCAGCTCGCGCGGTGAGAACGGTTTCTTCATGTAGTCGTCGGCGCCCAGCTGGAATCCGGCCAGCAGGTCCTCTTCGGAGGCCAGGGCGGAGAGGATCAGGACCCGGACCTTGTTGCCGGCCGCACGCAGGTCGCGCAGCACATCGAGGCCGTTCTTGCCCGGCAGCATCAGGTCCAACACCAGGAGGTCCGGGTTGTGCTCGGCGATGGCCGCCGAGGCCGAGGCGCCATCGAGGCAGAGATGAGCACTGTAGCCGGCATGCTCGAGGGCGTCTCGCAAGCCAAGCGCCAGAGCCTGCTCATCCTCGATGACAAGCACGGTCTTGACCGTCGTGTCCTGGTCGGAAGTGGACTCGGGGGAACCGGATACCTGAGAGTTGGGATCAGACATGCTGTATGGGCGTGTAGGGCGTGGGAATGGTAACGCGGTCGCTCTCGCGAGGCAGGGGGGACTCATTCGAGGGGCAGGCTGAGCCCTTCATACGGGGTACACCGGCCGGGGGATCATACGGATCGCGTAAAGGTCCTGTTCTCGGCTCCCCTGCGCCATAGCGGTCGCCGTGCCTGCGGCGCCAGATACGCACCAGGTCAACGAGAGATGTGAGAACGGCGTGGACCACGTGCACCTTGCTGTCCTGCTGGTGGGCCCAGCGCACGGGGACCTCCACGAGGCGCAGTCCCTGGGCCTGTGCGCACACGGCCCACTCCACGTCGAAGGCCCAGCCATCCACGCGGGTGCACTTCACAAAGGCCTCTGCGGTGGGGCGTCCCAGGGCCTTGAACCCGCAGGTCAGGTCTCCCAGACCCAACCCGAAGAGGCCGTTGGTCAGGGCCGTGAAGCCGCGCCCCAACTCCTCCCGGAGGCGGGGCTGCCGATTCAGCAACCGTGCGCCCTGCACCCGGCGCGAGCCGAAGACCAGGTCGGCCCCGCTCTCGAGGGCGTCGAGCAGGTCACAGGCGCAGGCGGGATCCGCTGAGAGGTCCGCGTCGGTGATCAACATCCACTCTCCGCGCGCTGCGGCCAGGCCGGCCCGCACGGCGGCGCCCTTGCCCTTGTTCCGGCTCAACTTCACCAGTTGCACCCTGGAATCACGTTGGGACCAGCGGCGTGCGATCTCGGCGCTAGCGTCCCGTGAGCCATCATCCACCACCAGCAACTCCAGCCTCCACCCCCGTAGGGTGGTGAGGAGCCGCTCGATGGAGCGGGCCAGCACCACCTCCTCGTTGTACACCGGCAGCACGATGCTCAGCTGGGGAGGACCCTGCGATGGGACTGCGGTGGTGGGCGGGGCGGGGGAGGGGTTTGAGGCGGTCATGAAAGTGGCATTCGGCGTCTCGGATCGGCAGCATCGTCGCTGGAGGCGCGCGCTTCCAATCATATTCCCCCGATGGACTCCACGCCCCTCGTCTCCAGCCAATCCCGGCCCACCCGCTGGGCCGCGCTGTTCTTGCTGGTCCTCGCCTGCATTCAGGTCGGGCCGTCCCTGTGGGATGCGGGGCAGGTGCAGCTGGCCCTCCATCAGCCCGCGCGGCATCTGCCCTGGAGCGCGGTCCTACCGGAGGCACTCGGCCCCACTCCAGCACCCGACCTGTCCGATCAGGGCATGGTCTTCTACCCGGCCTATCGACAGGTGGCCGAGCGCTGGGCCAGAGGTGAGGTGTCCCTGTGGAACGCCGACATCCACGCGGGTGTGCCGTCACTCGCCAACCCCCAGTGGGGTGTGCTCAACCCCCAGGTCATGTTCTTGGGACTCCTGGAGCGCTTGGGGGGACGAGGGGCTTTCGACTGCGGACTGGCATGGCTTGCCCTGGGCCGTCTCTTCGCGGCGGGGCTGGGGGCCTGGCTCTTGGCGCGCGCCTTGGGATTGTCCTTGAGCGGTGCCGCGCTCGTGGCCCTCACCTTCCAGACATCCGGCTTTGTGGTGGGCTGGTTGGGACACAGCCTGGGCCACGTGGCACCTGTCCTGCCCTGGCTCTTGTGGACCATCGAGCGCACAGCACTCGGAGCCCGTCGTTGGGCACCCCTGGGCATTTCGCTCACCGCACTCCTGACCTGGCTCGGCGGACATCCGGAGACGGCCTTCTTCTGTCTTGGGGCAGCCGCGCTCTGGGCGGCGCGCCTCTATCTGACCGATCGCGTGGCGGGCCGACGCGCAGGCTTGTTCCTTGGGTTCGGCCTGATGTTGGCGGCCCCATCGATCTTTCCCTTTGTGGAGTATCTGGCCCACTCGGGCGCGCGACTTGCCCGGCAGGGGCTGGAGTCCTCGGCCGTCTCCGGAATCGGGCGCGGGATACGCCTGATCGCGCTGGTATGCCTCGGCACGGGCTTGATGCGCCGTAGTGAAGGTCGGCGCATCTTGGGTGGAAGAATCCTGGGGGGCCTGATTCTCGTGGCGACCCTGTGGCTCGTGACCCTCAAGAGCGGCCACGGCGGACGCGTGCTCCTCTTCCTGCCCGGACTTCACGGGCTCCCGGGGTGGGGAGGCCATGGCGGCGGCGGCGACTTCGTGGAGCATGCCTCCGTCTGGGTGAGCGCCTGCGCACTGGCTCTGGCCTGCGTCTCGATTCTCTCACCCTCCGGTCCCTTGCGCGGTCGCAGGATGATCGCCGTCGGGACCCTCCTCGCCCTCGGCCTCAGCCTCGAACTGGAGGGCATCCGGTCCATGTGGGCGAGCATTCCCGTGGTCGGGCAGGGAGCGGGGAGCCGCGCGGCGGTCATCTCGACCCTGGGCATGGCGCTCCTCGCGGGTGAGGGGCTGGGGTCGCGGGGTCGCGGTGCCCGCCGCGGTGCGGGAGGGGTCCTGGCCCTGGCTCTGCTCGTCATGCACATGCCCTCACCGGGTCGGGTGTCCCTGCCCCAGGCCGCGCCCCTCGACTCCCTCCACGGGCTCCTCACTCCACTTCCGTCCGAATCGGATGGGCGCTCTCTCGACCTGGGGGGCTGGGTTCACCGCGGCGTGCCCTTCGAGAGCTTGAACGTGCGGGTGGAGAACCTCGATCCGTCCGGTCGGCCCCGGGTTGAGAGGACCCGGCGCCTGGGGTTGGTCGTGGACCGGGATCCCAGCAATCTGAAGTCGGGCGCTCCTCCCGACAGCGTTCTCTTCTCCAGTCCCGAGCTCGAAGTCGCCCAGCTGTCCACAGGCGTGTGGACCTTCACCCTGGAGATCCTGGCCCTCTCCGACAGTGGTGGCGTTGTCACGGTGGGGGAGCGCCTGCTGGGAGCGACACGCGTTGAGTTGCCCGCGAAGAGCGGCGTTGGGATCACTCTTTGGGCCATCGTGATATTGGCGCTCTGGTTGGGAGTCGAGGTGCTGGGCACCGGTGGGTGGGTCGGGCTGCTCTTGGGCCTCGCCCTGCTCCAGGGAATCTATGTGGGTCATGGACGTAACCCTGCCACACCACTGGCAGAGGTATTTCCCAACACCCGGACGACGCAGCTGTTGCGCGCGCAGCAGGAGCGGGAGGTCCTCCCCGGCCGGATCCTGGGTGGCCCGGGGGTTCTGCCCTACAACACCGGGCTGGTCCACGGCCTGGTGTGTCTCGATGGGTACGACGCCATGGACGTGGACACCTTCGACGGGTTCAAGTCCTTCGCCCAGCTGCCGGGGCGCGGTCCGCTGCTGGATTGGAATGCGCGTGGCGTCGACCTGGATTCGCCCGCGCTGCGCCTCTTGGGCTGTCGCTACCTGGCGACGGCGGCGCCCATGTTCGGCGCGCAGGGTAGCGCAGAGTGGGAGCAGATCGCGGGCCCGGACGGTGCGGGAGAGGCCGCGGCGGAGGTGTACGTCTACCGGGCAACCAACCCCTTGGCGCGCGCGTTCTGCGTCAACCGGCTGGTGAGTCGCGAGGAGGTCCTGGAAGATCCGGAGACGTTCGATCCAGGCAGGGAGGCCTTCTTGGAGCAGGGACGTGGCTGGTCCATCGAACATCCGTTCGAGACCAGCTCTGTGGAGGTGATGCGCCGGGAGCCCGAGCGCATCGAGCTGCGAGCGACTCTCGATGGCGAGGGCCTCCTGGTGTTGTGCGAGCAGAACTACCCGGGCTGGAGGGCGACGGTGGATGGTGAGGAGGTCGAGGTCTGGACCGTGAACAGTCTGCTGCGTGGCGTCAGCCTGGAGTCGGGCGAACACGTGGTGGTGTTCGAGTTCCGGCCAAGCTCCTGGGGTTGGGCCTGGTGGGTCGCACTGCTGGGTCTGATCGGGATGCTGGGTGTTGGGCGGAGGTCGGCCCCGCTGGAGCCCTAGGTCCCGAGCAGGCCCGCATCGAGGAGAGCCTGCCCAGCCCATTCAGGCAGCTCGCGCAGGTCGTGTATCCCCAAGGCGCCCCGCCCCTCGATGAGGCTCTTGGCCTCCGCTTCCTGGCCGAGCTTGCACAGGACACCGGCCAGCTCCAACCGCAGCCGCCGCCCTCCTCCCGGCAGGGCCGGGTACTTCTCCGAGCTTCGCAGCGCTTGACGGTAGAGCCTGCGAGCGTTTTCAAAATCGCCGTTGGTGGCGTGGTCCCGTGCGAAGAGGGCGTTGCCGGCGGTCACGAATCCCTCACCCAGGAGGGTGCCTGGCCGGCCGGCCAGCTGACCCTGGGCCAGGAGCTCCTCGCCGTACTGCCATTCGTCTGAACCCACATCCATCAGCACACGTCCCACTGCCACGCGCCCGTTCATCAGCGCCTGGGCCGCCACCTGCTCGAGCCAGTCGCGCTGCACCTGTTCGTTGGCCAGCAACTCGTCCCGTAGCTCCTGAACCTCTTCGACCCCACCCACGTCCACCGCCAGCATCAGTCGATTGCGGCGCAGCATGGCGTTCCCGGGATCCAGCTCCGTGGCGCGCGCGAATACCGCCCGGGCCTCGGCCACGTCGCCTTCCTGTGCGGCGAGCACGCCCCGGTCCATGAGCGTTCCCAGCGAATTGGGCCGTGCGGAGAGTATGCGAGCCAACGTGACGCGGCGGTCGCCAGGGCTCGCCCCGGTGGCGAGCTGTAGCTGGTGGTACTTCTCCAGCGCAACCACTGAATCTGGCACGGCCTGTAGGGATCGGGTGAGGTGTGGCCTGATGGCTTCCGGAGTCTGCTGAGCCACCCCGTCCTTGGTGACGACCGGGGCAGTCACCACCCGGGCCAGATGTACTCCGTGTTGGTGGAAGGCGAAGGCGCTGCGCGCGTTGGCGAGCAGGATCAACAGCAGCAGGCCCGGGGCCAGGCTGCCCGCTCGGCGCGCAAGTCGGCCGCTGGAATCGGCGGGAGTGCAGCCGAGGCAGACTCCCAGGAGGGGCCAGCCCCAGGCGGGCGATGCCACGCCGTAGAGCAGCGTGGAGTTGAAGAGCGCGTTGATCAGGGTGGCGAGGGTGGCTGCGGCCAGGGCGCGTGTCCCTGCATCGGACTCGGTCAGGAGCGAGAGAGCCCGCCGGGCGGCGAGCAGAAGGAGCGCCACCCAGGCCAGACCCGCCAAGAGACCCCACTCCACAAAGGGCTGGAGCCAGTCGTTGTGAGCGTGTTCCACCTCGATGGGCGTGGGCTCGCTGTGGCCGTGGCTGGAGAGTGCCAACTCATTCGGGTCACGGTAGACGGGATAGACGCGTGCAAATTGACCCGGTCCGTGGCCGAGCCAAGGCGCGTCGGCTATCACCGCCGGCAGGCTGGCCCAGATCAGGGCGCGCACCTTCACGCCGCCCGTGGTGGTGGGTGGGGCGGCAACCGTTGCAACGGGCTCGCTCTCAGGAACGGACTCGGTTTCCGGAGTCATCGAGCTCAGCGCCAATACGAGCCAGCCTCCGATCCCCACCAGCAGCAGGTCCCTGGACCACTTGCCCGAGGACCCGGATGACCCACGGCTCACCGAGAAACAGATCAGGCCGGTTCCAAGCAGGGAGACGAGTCCCGCCATCACCGGCGTGACTCCCATCAGCAAGAGCGCTCCCACTCCCATGAGCAGGCCGAGTCCTCTCCAGGGTCGCGGCGCAGAGCTCGAGCAGACCAGGGCCAGCACCGCACCCGGTAGAACCGCCTCGGAGAGATCGCCACTATTCCCCAGGGGCAGGTGCGCTCCATCCCCCAGTTGATCCACGAGTAGGTCGACCAGCAACAGGGCGCTCGCCACGCACAACCCACGCAGGAGGTTCAGACGCCCGCCCGTTCCAAGACCGGCTCCCGCCAACACCAGTGCGATACCTCCGGTCAGGCCCAGGAGCGCGCGGCGTGCGGCGAATGGATCTCCGGCCGTGCGCGCACCGAAGGCCGCGATCAGTAGGAGTCCCAGCCAGGGCACCAGCCCGCGCAGGTGAATGGGCCGTCGCCGCAGGGCCAGGACGGCCAGGGCGGGCAGGCAGGACAGGGCCAGGATGCCTGTTGCCGCGGAGGAGGTGGTGGGGACGTCGCGCAGCAGGGAGGCGTGGCCCGGCAGGGCCAGCACGAGGGCTGGGAGGGCGGTCAGCCAGCCCTGCAACCCATCCAGGTCCGCGGGCTTCGAAGTGGAGTGCTCGTGGGAGGCCATGGGGGAGGGCGTGGGCTGGTTCGCTGCCGTCAGTCGCTCGGTGTCTCCAGGCCATCGCAGACGATCGCATCCACGAAGGCCTCGGGTTCGAAGACCTCCAGCAGTTCGAGCTGTTCGCCGGTCCCAACGTAGCGTACGGGCAGGCCCAGCGACTCCTTGATTCCAAAGAGCGCGCCCCCGCGTGCGGTGCCATCGAGCTTGGCGACTATCAGGCCCGTCACGTCCACGGCATCCGTGAAGTGCCGCGCCTGCTGTATGGCGTTCTGGCCGTTGGTGCCATCGAGCACGAGCCAGGTGTGGTGGGGGGCTCCTGGAAGGCACTTGTCGATGACGCGTCGTACCTTGTCGAGTTCACCCATGAGATTCTTTTGGGTGTGCAGGCGTCCGGCTGTGTCGATCAGCACCACGTCCACCTCGCGTGCCACTCCCGCACTCACGGCATCGAAGGCCACTGCCGCCGGGTCAGCGTGGTCGGTGTGTTGGCGAACAATCTGGGCACCATTGCGCTCAGCCCAGATCTCCAGCTGGTCGGCTGCAGCGGCGCGGTAGGTGTCCGCTGCGCCGAGCAGCACACTCTTGCCAGCCTCCTGAAAGCGGTGAGCGAGCTTGGCGATGGTTGTCGTCTTACCCGAGCCGTTGACGCCGACCACGAGGATTACTGTGGGGGAGTGGGCATCGAGGTCCACCTCGCCGCCATCCTGGTCCATGCGCTTCAGCAGCATGGCATGCAGGGCCTGGCGCACATCCTCTTCCCCGTGCAGTTCACCGCGCCCATGGAGGTGCTTGAGCTCGGCGGTGACGGCTGTGGCCGTGGGCCCGAGATCGGCTGTGTAGAGCAGGCGCTCCAGCTCGCTCAGCAGCTCGTCGTCGATAGGCCTTCCCCCACGGAACAGAGACGAGAGGCCGTCGGCCAGGGCCCCGCGCGTACGCGTCAAGCGCTGGGCCAGGCGCCGAAGCAGACTCACGGGGTCTCCGGTTCTTCCGAGCCGGCAGCGCATTCGGCCTCAGGCTCGGGATCTGGGCTCTCCTCGGGCTGCGCTCCCTGGTTCTTGATCTTGTCGAGGATGCCGTTGATGAAGGACCCGGACTGGGCGGTGGAGAAGCGCTTGCCCAGTTCAATGGCCTCGTTGATGGCCACGTTGGGGGGGATATCGTCACTCATCATCAGCTCGAAAGTCGCCAGCCTCAAGACGTTCCGGTCGATCACGGCCATGCGGGAGATCTCCCAGTTCTGGGCGACGGATTGGATGGTCTTATCCAGGCTCTCGCGCGCTCCCAGAGTGCCCTCCACAAGGTGACGGGCATAGGTGCGAGCGTCACCTGGCTTCTCTTCCCCTTGCAGGAACCCGGTCAGGTCCTCGATCTTCTCCGGTCCCAGAAGGTCGACCTGGTACAGAAACTGCAGTGCCAACTGCCGGGCTCTTGTGCGGCTCTTCACTTCTGCTCCTGGTTGCCGGAGACCGTTCCGTCAGCTACGTCCAAGGCGGCCAGGACCTGAAGGGCGGCACGTGCCAACTCGGCGCCCTTGTCGTGTATGCCCCCCTTCGATTCGGGCAGGGCACGGGCGCGTGCCTGCTCAAGGGTGCCGCAGGTCAGGACGCCGAACAGGACCGGCGTGTCCGTATCGAGCCCGGCCTTCAGGATGCCTTCGGTGGCTGCGTGGGCGACCCACTGGTCGTGCGTTGTCTCACCCTTGAGCACCAGCCCCAAGCAGATGACTGCCTGGATGTCCTCTCTGCGGGCGAAGCGGCGAGCGACCAAGGGAAGCTCAAAGGCACCGGGGACCCGCGCCACCTCCAGATCCTCGGCGGCCAGACCCGCTGCGCTCAAGACCCTTTGGGCGCTCTCCAACATGGCCAGGGTCAGCTCCGAGTGAAACTCGGAGACCACCACTGCCAGACGCGTGCCAGCCGCCAGGGGCGGACACGTGGGTTGACCGGGACTTGAGGGGTTGCGTGCCATGGGCCGGGTCGGACCGGAGGGAGAGGTGGGGGGTGGAAAGGAGCCGAACGCGAGGGACAAGTCTAGGCCGGTCCTCCCGGTGGCGCAGCCTCAAGACTGCAAATGTTGGTCAGGAGCGCTTGCGGCGGCCCCGCATACTGCCACGCAGTGTGCCGCCCAGCGTGTGTGTCAGGTCGTCCATCACCGTGTAGGCGAGGGGCACAATCCAGAGCGTGAAGAAGGTGGATATCACCAGTCCTCCCGCGACGCACGTCGCCAGGGCGCGGTAGTCAATTCCGTCATTGGTGGCCTCGCTCAGGGCCATGGGCAGCAACCCGAAAACCGTCGTCAGGGCAGTCATCAGAATGGGGCGCACGCGCGCCGCGCTGCCTGCGAGAACAGCTTCCGTGCGATTTGCCGTCGACCCCCTGCCGCGGTGGATCTTGTCGATCAGGACGATGCCGTTGTTCACCACGACGCCCACGAGGATGATCAGACCGATGAAGCCCACCGAATCCATGGTGGTGCCCGTGAGGTAGATGGTCCACAGGGCTCCCAGAATGGCGAAGGGGATCGTGGTCAGGACGGAGATGGGCAGCAGCAGGGACTCGAACAGGATGCCCATGAGCAAGAAGACCAACACCACCGAGAGCAGGAGGGCATTCGTCAACTCGTCCACCTCTTCCGCGTGCCGCGCCGCTGCAGAGTCGTCCATGCCGAGGCTGAATCCGCGTGGCATCTCCAGGGTCTGGAGGGCTGCGTAGCCGGCTCTGACCAGCTCCGTCTGTCGCGAGGGGTTGTCGACCCGGGCCTGGATGTCGAAGGTGATCTTCCCGTTCCAGCGGTGGATCTGCCCGGCCCCCGGCTGGAATTCGATCTCGCTGAAGGCGGAGAGAGGCACGACGCTGGTCGCGGTAAACACGCTCAAGTCCCGAATCGTGTCGAGGCCCGCCACCTCTTCTTTGTCGTACTCGATGATCAAAGGCAACTCGCGATCGACGTCCTGGAAGCGAGGTAGGGCAGCTCCGCGCAGGGCCCAGGTCAGGCTCTGGATGGCGGCGTTGGACGTGACGCCATAGGTCGTCGCTGCCTCACGATCGATCTGTAGGCGTATCTGCTCGGGCGCACCCTCAAGG
>MPMD02465651.1_pt1 | contig 29487 bp, 13 predicted proteins | sample 1617291 | NCBI WGS metagenome assembly MPMD02 (sample SAMN05944810, study PRJNA350692) | marine metagenome | biome: marine; feature: ODZ; material: water; isolation source: 120 m water sample filtered on 30 um supor filter | place: Pacific Ocean | collected 2012-04-09 | depth 120m m | reverse complement strand
CTGGTAGACTCCTAAGCATGCCTTGCCCGTCTCTATGGGCCTCCTCGGGTACTGGAGCCCGTCACCTTGGAATACCTATCCACCTGCGGAGGCGTCTTCTCCCTGGACATGAACGCCGCAGGGATCTGCTCCTCCATCGGTGTGGGCAGCCAGGGCTTCGTGCAGGCCTGGTTCCGCGACCCGCAGGATCCGTACGGGGTCGGGCTGAGCAACGCTCTCAGCTTCACCGTATGTAACTGAGCCGCAGCGATCTGCTCTTGATGCTTGTCCAGCGCGGGCTTTGCGTGAGCGAAGCCCGCGCTGCGTTCTGGACAGCGCGCGCGTTCAACGCGGAGTCGATGCGAAGCGCTCCGCGACGCGGCCGCCCTGCACGTCTCCGCGATGCACGAGCACGGTGACCTGGCCGTGCAGCACGTCGCCGCGCTGGAGCTTGAAACGCGTGCCGCTGAGCTCGTCAGGGCGGCGGGGACCGAAGGTGCCGTACTCGCGCGTCAGCCACTTGCGCGGGCGGCCGTCGTCCCGCGCGAGGACCGCGAGGCCCTCTGCGATGCCGTCGACGTCGTTCGAGTAGTCCACCCAGCGCGCGTACTTGCCGTTGGTGCTCTCCTGGCCCTCTCGACCTTGATCATCGCTGAGCGTGCCGCCGCTCTCGCCGCTGAAGGCGGGATCCATGCGCAGGTACGGCCAGGCGTAGTGGACCCAGTCGCTGAGAAATTCGACCTCGCCGTAGCTGGCGCGCAGCTCCCAGGAGAGATCCAGCGTGTACTCGCCCGCGCCGAGGTCCTCGAGCTCGAAGTGCATGCTCTGATCGAGCACGGGCTCGCCCTGCACGATCCAGCTGAGCTCCGCCGTCGCGCCGGCGCTGCCGTCGCCCGAGCGCACGTCCGAGATTCCCGTGTGGCGGATGAAGCTATGGTGGCCCAGCTCCGGACGCTCGGGATCGCGCAGGTTCTTCCACTCGTGGTAGAAGTCCGTGTCGACTCCGCCCGCCAGTCGCACGCGGTCGACGATCCACAGGGAGCGGTGGTGCGGAAAGGGCTCGGTCTGCTGCACCAGGAGGGAGCGCCCCGAGGGGCTGCGCAGGGGCCAGATGTGGGGAATGGCCCACTCATCCCCGTATTGATAGACGAAGGCCTCGCTGTCGCCGATGGCGAAGCGGAGCAGACCGGCGTCGTCGTCGCGGACTGCCGTGACCGACGGCTGGCTCGCGCAGCCGGCCGCGAGCGAGCAGGCGAGAGCGAGCTGTGCGAAGCCCGCACGCGCAGGCCAGATCACAGCTCCCAGCCCGGCCGGCGCTCGAAGTCGAGCAAGGCGTTGGCCTCGTCGTCACCGGGGAAGGTCTCGGTGACCGGGTCCCACTTCAGCTTGCGCTCGAGCTGCATCGCGATGTGCGTGATCACGCACACGCTGTTGGAGCGGTGCCCCACCTCGACCGGGCAGATCGGCTCGCGCCGACTGCGCACGCACTCGAGGAAGTTGCGGTAGTGGTCGTCGCTGACGTAGAGCTGCTCCTCGTCCGGTCCGATGGTCTCCTTCAGGATCGAGGAGGGCCCGGCTTCGATGCCGCCGCGCCGCACGAAGAGCCAGCCCTCGCTGCCGCTGAAGGTGACGCCGGCCTGCGGGTCGGTGCGCTGGATGAGCGGCACGCCGTCGGCCCACTTGCCGCGCGCGAAGTAGCTCGTGTGGACGTCGAACAGGCCGCGCTCGGGGAAGGACGCCTGGGCCTCGATCTCGGTGAGCCCCGAGTCGACGTCGGTGCCCCGACCCCACTGCGCGATGTCGTTCATGTGCGATCCCCAGCCCGTGATCATGCCGCGCGTGTAGCCATGGCGTTGCAGCCAGCCCGGGCGGCCGAAGCCCTTCTGCGGGTGCACGCCGAGCTCGGCGTAGGGCCGCTCGGCGGTCGGTCCCATCCACAGGTCGTGGTCGAAGTGCGACGGCAGCTTGGCGTCCGTGACCTTGGCGCTTCCGCGATCCGGCGGCAACCACACCTCGACCTGGCGCAGCTTGCCGATGCGTCCGTTGCGCACCAGCTCGCAGGCCTGACGGAAGCGCGCGTCCGAGCGCTGCTGCGAGCCCGTCTGCAGAATCACGCCGTTCTCGCGCACCGCCTTCACCAGCATCTTTCCCTCGCCGATCGTCAGCGTGATCGGCTTCTGGATGTAGATGTCCTTCTTCGCCCTGGCGGCGGCAACGCCGTGTCCAGCGTGCCAGAAGTCGGGCGTGGAGATGGTGACGGCGTCGATGTCCTCGCGCGCCAGGAGCTCGCGGAAGTCCGAGTAGACGTCGATCTCCGCCGCCGGTGCGTCGGGCGCCTTCTCGGCGTAGCGCTTCTCGACGTCCGCCTTGGCGAGGTTCGCGCGTTGCCCGTCCGGATCGCAGACCGCGACGATGCGCGCGTTCAGCGTCGGGTCCAGGCCGCGCCCGAGCAGGGCGAACATGTCCCCGCGCCCCATGCGGCCGGTGCCGATGCAGCCAATGCGGATGGTGTCGTTGGCGCTGGGAAGTGCGCCCAGGCGCGCCGACAGGAGGGCCGAAGCGCCGAGGGCGCCACCGACTTTCAGTGCTGTGCGACGGGAGATCTGGGGGGTCGTCATCGGTGGCTCCTGGGCTGGGAGGGGTTCGTGGTCAGCAGGTCAGTCACGCAGCTCTTGCCGGAGCCGCTCGGAGGTCCAGCGGCCGGGGTGAACGACGATCCGGTAGCGCAGCGTGAAGCCATCGCCCCGTCGCAGTTCGTGGGGTCCATAGCAGATCACCGCGGGAGAGAAGAAGCTCATGTTCCCGCTGCGGATCGCGTACCAGGGCGACGGCGCGTTGAGGTTCGTGCGACTTGCCACGACGGCAATGCCGGCGTCGGCTCCTCCGAGCTTGCCGTGGTAGTCGAAGGCAGCCGCGCGGCCGCGGAAGCGCTGCTCTTCGTTGTAGACCACGGGCCCTTCGGGCGTGACTGCCGCGCGGTCCTCGAGCTGGGTCAGACGCAACGAGAGGCCGGCGTAGCCGCCGAAGACCCGGCCATCGGGCTCGCCGGGCAGCGGCGTGCGGTCGAGCACGACCTCTTCCGCGAGCGCGGTGAAGTGACCGGTCCACTCCATGGCGTAGCTGCCGTCCGCCGCGGGCGAGGAGAGCTCGATCTCGCGCACTTCCGAGAGCACGCGCTCACCCTCGGGCGATGCGTAGGAGAGGCGCATGCGAATCCGCGCGGAGTGGTCGGGGCGCAGCTCGGTCCGCACGCGTTCCCAGGTGGTGCGCCCGGCCGGACGGTCGCTGCCCGCGGCGTTCTCCCAGTAGTTCACGCCGTTGATGTACTTCCACGAGAACCAGAACCCGTGGTGGTGCACGTGGTCGGAGGGTGCGTCGACCGTCAACGCATCCATTCCCGGCAAGGCCAGGGGATGGAAGTAGGCGTGGGGCTGCGAGGCGCCGTGGTGGAAGCGCCACAGATCCTGGCCGTCCGCGCGCAGGGCCACCGAGCCGGCGCCGTCCTCGTCCCAGTCGAGCTCTCCGGCGTAGCGCGCCGCCGACGCCACGACTGCAGCGCCCCGCGTCGTGCGCACCAGGTCGCGCAGTGCGTCCTCGTCGACCTCCACGCCGAACCCGGGTCCGTCCGGCGGAGTCATGGCGCCGTCGACGACCGCGAGCGGCTCGCGCAGCACGCTGGCGGTCACGAACTGGGGACCGTTCAAGGCGGCCGGGTGCTTCAAGCCGTACGCGCCGTAGAGCTGCAGCGTCGCTGCCAGCGACACGTCCGGGTCGGTCAGGCCGCTCCCGAGCCACATCAGGCCTTCGGTCTCGAGCAGCTCGATCTGGCGCCGCGCGGACTGCAGGCCGCCGCAGCGTGAGGGCTTCATGGCCACGCCGTCGATCATGCCGAGGCGAATGAACTCGCCCAGCTCGACGGGCGAGACCACACCCTCGTCCATCAGGATCGGCAGCGCGCCCTGCTTCTTCAGGGCCTGGTAGCCTGCGATTCGATTGGGCTGAAGCGGCGCCTCGAAGACATCGACACCCGCCTCGGCCAGCTTCGGCGCGACCTCCAGCGCGGCCTCCGGAGAATAGCCACCGTTGGCGTCGGCCCAGAGGAAGGCCTCCGGCGCGAGCTGCCTCACCTGGCGCGCCAGCTCCACGTCGAAGACCGGATCGGGTGCGACCTTGATGTTGAAGTCGCGGTAGCCACGCCGTTTCCCCTCGGCCACGAGACCTTCGACCTCGTCGAGATTGCGCGGGTTGAGGGTCCAGCTGAGACGCAACGGAGTGCGCGCCTCGCGCCCCCACAAGGCAGCCACCGAGGTCCCGGCGCGCTTGCCGGCCAGGTCGTGCAGCGCCAGGTCGATACCCGCGCGGGCGATCGGCATCCCGCTCGAGAAGCCGTTGGCCACGGCCTTGCCCATGACTCCGTGGGCACCCTCGATGTCGGCCGCGTCGTGCTCGAGTAGCGCCGGCGCGAAGTACTCGCGCAGCACCGTCTCGACGGTCTCGAGGGTCTCGTAGCTCCATCGCGCGATCGGCACGCTCTGCCCCCAACCGACCAGTCCGTCCGTGGTCGTGATCTTCACGAGCACGGAGGCGCGGCCCTTGGCTCCGTGGGGTCCGGTGAAGAACTTGAAGTGCCCGGTCATCGGATAGCGTAGCGCGAAGGCCTCGATGCGCTCGATGCGCTCCTCGCCTCCGAGCAGTGCGCGCCCCCGCGCCCAGGCGGCGAACAGGGGCACTGCGCCGCAGGTCTCGAGGAATCTGCGCCGGTTCAGCCTCGAGAAGTCGAGTCCTGTTGTCTCAGTCATCGCCAACCACGATGCAGTCTCGAGTCACGTCGCGCCACCCATTGCCACGCGATGAGCAGCCTGCCCCCCACATGTCGGCGTGCGTCATGGTGACCGCCGATTCACGACCACGACGTCCTCGCGTCGATGCGCCGGTGTAACGCGCAGCTTCTGGATGTCTCCGTCGCGGACCTCGCACTCGATGACCGTCCGGTAAGGGGCGTGGAGCTTGAACGAGACGTCCCAGTCCGTGGGCCATGCGGGCAGCAGGTAGATCTCCTTGCCACTCGTCTGCAGCAGCATGGCTTGCAGGGCTTTCAGCAGAATGCCGCCGTGGTCCTGGTCGGGGACCCAGTCGTAGTTCGGCCCCCAGAACGCGTCGAACCTGGAATCCGCATGCTTGTTTCGCGCGCGCTGCACGAGGTTGTCACGGGCTCGATCGGCGAGACCGAGGTAGGCCATGAAGATGTCGTCCTGACGCCAGCCGGAGCTGCCCCGATCACTGCGATGATCCAGCGCTCGAAGGCCGAGCTCGACGTCAGGCGTCTCGAACGCGACTCGTCGGAACGGGAAGACGGCGTACAGCTCGGGGTTCTCGATGTTGCGCTTGTCTGCGAAGCGCTCCGCCGGGGCCAGCACCTGTTCGCCGTCGACCGTATGCAGCGGCAGCGGTGGCAGCTTGGACTGGAACTCCGCCAGGAATCGATGATCCGTACCCGGCAGTGCGAGAAGCCTCTCGACGATGGCGTGCAAGCCCGCGACCTCGGGCATCGGATTCGTGCAGTCCCACCACGTCTCCAGCGCCTGCGACGGGTGCATCACGAGCTTGCCCGCGGCGTCGGTCTCGTAGTGCTGATCGAAGAAGGTCAGGATCGCATCGGCGGTCGGCAGCAGCGTTTGCCTCAGGAAGTCCCGATCTTCGGTGTGTTCGAAGTAGTCGAGCATCATGAAGACGAGCTCGGGACCCGAGACCCACTCCCACTTGTGCCAGCCACTCGTCTGCAGCTTGTCCGCGCGAGTCTCGAAGGGCTCGGGCCCGTAGGTCTTCGTGAAGACCTCACCCCAGAAGTAGATGCACTCGGGAATGAACGCGCCGTCGTGGCCGAAGTAGCGTTGCGTCCGGTGACGGAACAGCGGCATGAGTTCCTGGCCGTACATCCGGAACAGGGGGCGCATCATCTCGAAGTCACCCGACGTACACATGCTGATGTAGGGCAGGCGTGTGTTCTGCCACCAGTACCCCGGTCCCCAGCGGCGGTAGTCGGCATCGCCCGGTCGGCCCTCGTGCGGCACGGTCAGGATCGAGCCGTTGAACTTGATCGGGTATCGCCCGCGCCCTGCGCACGCGTTGACGAAGCGCTGCAGTGCATACGCGTTGCTGACGATCTGCGCGTCGCTGCGGGTGTCCTCGCTTCCCTCCGGCAGGCTCGCATCCAGGCGGGCCACGGGGGCGCCGTCGTGGTAGATGCGCATCCCGCCGGCGTCCGCGACCAGCGCGACGTGAGTCCACTCCCCCGGCTTCAGGACCCGGGTCGCAGTGGTCAGGGTCCGTCGCCCGACGATCGCCCGCAGGTGTCCGGCCGGGTGAACGTCGAACAGCACACCGTCGCTGCCGCCCGGTGTGATCTTGTCGAAGATCCGGCCCCCCCCTGCGCCCGGCTTGATCCACGCCTCGACGGTGAGTGCGTCGCGGATCGTCGCGCCCGCTGGGATCGGCGGCTGGTCTCCGGACGGCTCGAGCTGCCCGGCGAGCTCGCGCACCGCGGTCGGGTCCAGGGCCTCCCCGCGGATGCTCACCCGGCCGAGCTCGCCGCTGAACCGGTTGTGACCATGCTGGTCGACGCCGATCCGCCCCTCGTACGCGTTGACGGGAATGACCGGGGGTGGACGCAGTGGCCGCGATCGCGAGACGTGGATCCAGCTGCGGTCCCAGAACGCCTGCCACCAGGCCTCGTGAGCGTCGCGCCGTGTGGCGAAGCCGAGACGCTTCGTGCTGGCGGCGAGCGCGTCGATCCTCTCCAGCCACTCCCCGGGTGTGGCTGCCGGTTCGGTGTGCACGTGGATGCTGAAGCGATGCTGCTCGGCAGCACTGGAGCGTAGCCGGTAATCATCGATGCGCTCGCCGCGCTCCGCCGTGACCACGGCTCCGAAGGTGCGCTGCAGCAAGGGATCGACGCGGTCGAAGTCGTCGAGTCCCTGCACCGTCGCCGTCAGGGCGGGGCCGACCGACCTGGTGTTGTGGTGATACCAGCCGATGCGCCGATCCTCTCCGTGCAGGATGGTGTCCGGCTCGACCGTGATGGGCGTCTCGGATCCGAGCAGCACATCGCTCACCTCGGCGGATGGCAGCTCGTGCCTGCTGGTTCGCCACGGCTCGAGGGTGGCCGTCACACCGATGGGGCGCCGCCCCTCGACCTCGACCTGAACCACGGGGTGATTGGCGTCGACCCACACCCGGAAGTCAGCCGTGTGGTCGCCCTCTCCGAGCGTGATGTACACGCTGCCGTCCTGCAGACTCAGCCGTTGCGAGAAGCTCTCGCCCGGATCGAGCGGCGCCCCACCGGCGATCGAGAAGCGCACACGTCCCAGCTTGAGGAGGCGGCCGTTGTCCCCCCAGCTGTCCGTCTTGCCGATGTAGAACAGGACGTCGCCGCTCGGCTCGGTCCAGACGTTGAGGCTGATGTCGCCGTTGCCCAGCGGCATGGAGTCGAGGGGACCGTTCCCCGGGGAGTCCCACACGACGTCGAACTCGTTCGGCCGAGCCGTGGTCGTGGACTGAGGCGCCACGCACGCTCCGAGCAGGAGACCGAGCGCAGCGGCAGCGAGCGCGCACCTCACTGCCGCTCGATGAGCAGGTCCACCCACTCCGTGCGCAATGCGCGGAGCCGCAGCTCCTGCTCGTCGCTGAAGGCTCCGCCGCGCTGGGCGTAGGTGTCCATCCAGGTCGTCAGTCGTTCGAGCTCGGTGTCCTCGAGCTCGACACCGTGGTGTCCGCCCTCCGCGAGCAAGAGCTCCAGCAGCTTGCTGTTCGACGCCACGCAACCACCGGCCGTCGAGGCGCCCTCGTTGTAGCGGCGCATCACCTGGTCGCGCAGGCTCGGACTGCCGTAGTCGACGAGCTCGCCGTAGGCGGCGTCGGGCGAGGACAGATCGAGGGTGTCCGCGCCCGTGTCATGACACTCGACACAGTTACGCGTGAGCAGCGGCTGCACGAGTCGATCGAAGCGGATCGGCCAGGAGCCGTCGGGGCCGACGCGGATCCGCGAGGGTGCGCGGCGGGTAGCCAGCGGTGGGACGGCGGGCGGCGGCGAGCTGCGGTCCGCTTCGTGGCAACCGATGCACGACGCGGTCTGCCCCGGCTGGTCGTGCGTGGCGGTGCGCATCGTCTGCACGGCGAACCCGCGCTCGTCGAGCGCCTGGAGGAAGAGCGTGACGCCCGACGGGGCGCGGAACCACGCAGATCCGTCCTCCTCGACCGGCACCGTGCCGAGCACGCACTTGCCCGGATCATCACGTGTGACCCCGAGCGCGGGCTGGTTCATCTCCGGCTGCGTCTTGACCGGGACACCGACGAGCCGCAGCTCTTTGATGCTCCCGCGCTCCACCGCATCCAGTCCGCGGTAGACGTCCTGCACCAGGAAGTTCCCCTCCTGTGGCCCGTCCCAGTCGACGGTGCTCGCGAGGGCCGGCGGCTGCGGTCGCGGCCGGACCGGGATCGGGTACATGCTCGAGATCGCAGGGTCGCGGTAGACGAGCTCGCGATGCCCGGTCGCATCGAACAGGTAGATCCCCATCGCGTTGACCGGGTTCATCCGGCCCTGGCTGGCCAGCGGCAGCTCGCTCCACGCGACCAGGTAGCTCTCCTCGGACAGCGGCCACGGGTTGGCGTAGTACGTGGTCGGCCAGCCTTCGGTCTCGGGGAAGCAGACCTCCGGGGTCAAGCGGGTCAGTGCACCCGGATCCTCGGAACCTCGACTCGGGTCGAGCAGGACGAGCGAACCGGCCGTGATCGAGTGATGCCCCGACGCAGTGAAGACGATCTTCTCCGAACCCGGGATCGATCGCGCCTCGAACATCGCGTGCGGATTGCGCACGTGGTTACCGAAGACGATGCGCGCGTTCGTCCCGTCGGGGTTGGTGGACCAGAGCCCCATGTACGGCATGTTGTCACGGTCGACGTAGTCCCAACGTGAGTAGAGGATCGTCCCGTCGTGGGCGACGGTCGGCGTCCACTCGAACATCTCGAACGGTGAGATCTGCCGCATCTCCTCGCCGTGGCGGTCCATCACGTGCAGCGTGTAGATCGCGACGGGCCGGTAGGCGTCGCCGCCGCAGCGCACGTAGCTGTCGGGCAACGTCGCCGTTCGCGTCGCCTCGGCGCTCTCGCTGCCACACTGGAAGAACTGGCCTCGCCGCGTCGACAGGAAGACGATCTCGCCGTCCGGCAGGTAGCGGGCGTCGAAGTCGTCGTAGCGGCCGTGGGTCAGCTGGCGGAGGTCGCTTCCGTCGATGTTCATCTCGAAGATGTGATAGAAGCCGTCCTCGGGAAGCTGCTCCTTCGCTACCTTGTCGCGCTCGTCGCGCAGGCCCTCGTGGAAACGGGCGTAGGCGAACAGCACCTTCTTGCCGTCGAAGGACAGGTCCGGTCGCAGGAAGCTCCCCTCGGGCATCGCGGACGTCAGCTCGACGAGCTCGGGCGAGTCGCTCTTGAAGTCCCGCAGGATGCAGACGCCGCCGCCCGGCCGTGACCACCAGCCGTAGTACTGGTCGGACATGTGCGTGAAGGTCCCCGGCGCGCGCTTCGTGAACAGGAGGTCGTCGAAGTCGAGCACCGGATCGGACAGGCACAGCTCGCGGACGATCCCCCGGGCGCGCAGGTAGAGGTCGCGGCACTCGGCGTCGGAGGCGCGGTCCAGGCTCTCTGCGATGTGCTCGAGCTCGGCTCGCGAGTCGCCGCTAGCTGCCGAGGACAGCTCGAGGCGTGCGGCGATCTCCGCTCCGCGTGTGAGGGTGACATCGAGCGCCTGCCGCCACGACCCGCGCCCCGTCCGGCTGACCGTCGACCACTGGCTCACGCCGCTCTGGTCGGCCGGTTGCTCGAAGGCGATGTTCCGGTCCGGGTCGTCGACGGCGTAGACCTCGACCTCGTCGAGGTGGAGGAACCCGCCCCCGGGCAGCTGCACGCGAACGAAGCGGGCGACGCGTCCGCCGACGTCGATCGAGAGCGGCTTACCGTCGGTCTGCCCGTAGAACACGCTGCCGTCGTGGCGGTACGCCTCGGTCCAGCTGGAGCCGTCGGTCGAGACGAGCAGCGCGAGCTCTGCCGCGCGCTTGGCGACGCCCGGATCGCAGCGGTTGAAGACGAGCACGCGGGAGAGCTCGATCGAGCCTCCCAGGTCGACTTGCCACCATGCCTGCGGACCGCCGTCCGTGTGGCAACCGTAGCCGCCGTCCTTGATGCCGTCGCAGACACCGGCTGCGTCGCCTTGCGTGCGAAGCCCGTCCGCCTCGCCGAGCATTGACGTCAACGTGGCACCGCTCGTCCAGTCGGCCTCCAGCATGGCCTCATCGAGGGCGACATCTCCGGACATGTCCTGGGCCGCGAGACCGAGGGTGAGGAGCAGGGAGCCTGCTCCCAGGCAGAGAGTGCAGGTCATCAGGTGTTTCATCGGTCGTCCTCCAGCAGCCAGATCTCGCTGACCACAACGTTGGCTCCTGCTTCGCGCTCGAAGCTGATCTGCAGCCGACCGTCCGGGTAGAACCCCGCGGGCACGGCGAGCTCGTGCTGCGCCGGCTCCTCGTGCTCCGTCAGGTAGCTGGGCAACTGCACCGCGTCGAGCACGAGCTTCCGTTCTCCATCGGTCGTTCGCTCGAGAGAGACGGACTGGGCTCGTCGGCTGCTGTCGTAGTCCCACCAGCTGAAGCCGAGGCGGTAGCGCTTGTCCGGTTCCAGCCCTTCGGCGACGAAGGTGACCGTCTCTCCGTCGAACACGATCGAGCCGAAGTGTGCAGCCGCCGCCTGCGCGGAGTCTGACCAGTGGTACGCCGAGCCGCGGACCATGCGCAGTGAGGGAACACCCACTGCCTGTCCCGCCTCTGCCGGAACGCGGACCTCGGCGCCGCAGTCGAGATGGACGCAGAGGCGCTGCCCCTCCGGCGCCGCGGATTTCAGCTCCTTCCGTCGCGCCTCGGTGACCTCTGGCTCGTAGGGTGCGGGACTCAGCGGCTGCGGCGGCGGAGGAGTGATGTCGATCCGGTCGTAGCTTCCGAGGAAGGGCGCGTTGCAGTCGATCCAGGCCGCCAGCAAGCGCCACTCGTCGAGGCCCAGCTCGACGCCGTGGTGGCCGTCCGCCAGGATCCTCATCAGCGAGCTCTCGTGCGAGCCGGTGGCGTAGGCGGGAAGCGGCAGGTTGCCCCCCGTCGTAGCCAGAGAGTCGCACGTAGCTGACGTGCTCCAGCAGGTTCAGGAACGACTTCGAGACGTTGTGCTGCGGCCCCTGGTCGTGGTCGCGCCACACCGGTGCCGGCACCATGACATCGCCGGTCAGATCGAAGGTATCCTCCGCCTTGGCGTCGTGACAGCGGATGCACTGATTGTCGAGCAGCGGCTGCACGAGCTCCGCGAAGTCCATCGGCCGAACGCCGAAGGGCGGTGGTGTGATCTCGACGGGCGGCCTGTCGAGTGCGCGCGGGCGACGACCGTGCGGTGCTTGCGCGCTCGACTCGTGGCAGCCGATGCAGGAGACGTGCTCGCCGGGCAGGACGTTCGTGTAGCTGCGCATGCGCCGGACCTCGAGGTAGTCCTCGTCCAGCGCCTCGAAGAAGATCAGCCGGTCGGCCGGCACGTTGAACCAGGCCGAGCCGTCCTCCTCGACGGGAACCGTGCCGAGCACCATGCGCGGATCCCACCCCGAAGCGACGCCGACGTCGCAACGCTGCGGACTGGTATGCTCGAGCTTCGGGAGCGTCTCCAGGACACGCAGGTGCTTGACCGTCCCACGTTCGACACCGGCGAGGCCCTCGTAGACGTCCGTCATGAGGATCGTCCCGGCCTCCCCTTCACCCGCCGGACCGGTGAGCTGCGGCACGTGCCCGGGGCGGCTGCGTGGACGCAGCGGAATGGGTGAATAGCAAGAGAGCTCCGCGTCCCGATAGATCAACTCCATGTTGCCCGCGGTGTCGAGCAAGTAGAGCGCGTATCCCTCGCTGCTGTTGTGCGCCGAGTCGAAACTGTGCGCGACGAGGAAGTAGTCCTCGGACAGCGGCCAGGGGCTCGAGTACCAGCCGGTGGGCGACTGCGCTCGGTCGTCGGTGGCCTCGGGGTAGCCGACCTCGGGCGTGATGCGCAGCATGCCGCCGCTGGCGTCGCGGTTGCGGGCGAGATCGACGATGCAGAGCGGGCCGACGCCACTGTTGTGGTGAGCGGCGCCGGTCGCGATGACCTTGTCGGTTCCGGGAATCTGGCGCGGCTCGATGAAGGTGAGCGGTCCGCGCGAGAACTGGAAGTGCTCCCCGAACGCCAGCTGCGCGCGCGACCCATCCGGGTACACGGTCCAGAGGTACTGGATCGTGTTGTATGCCTTCATCACGTACTCCCAGCGCATGTAGATGATGCGGCCGTCGTCGAGCACGCTCGGGTACCACTCGCCCTCCTTGGCGTGGGTGATCCGCCGCTTGTCCGAGCCGTCGGCAGCCATGCTGTAGAGGCTGAAGACGAGCGCCCAGTCACCGCACTGCACGAAGCGGTCGCCCCGCGAAGAGCTGAACGCCACGCGCCCGTTCGGCAGGAAGCAGGGCTCGGTGTCCTCGGCGTCGTCGGTGGTCAACTGCACGAGCCCCCCACCGTCGACGCCGACCTCGTAGATGTCGTAGTCGAGGCAGGCGCCTGAGCGGGCACCGGGCTGTCCGGTCACGTACGCCGTGGGCTCGGGACGCGGCGGCGCGTACGGGAAGACGATCCGCTCGCCGTCGTAGGAGAGGTCGGGACGACCGATGCCGCCCGGCGCGAGCTGCTCGCCGAGGATCGCGCGAACGCTGCCGCCGGGCGACAGGCCGGTGAGGACACAGAGCTCGGCCCCAGGCTCCTGTGACTCGCCGACGTGGTGTGCGCACTGATGGCCGACGCGAGGCCAGTGGCGCCGGACAAAGAGCAGCTCGTCGAAGTCGAGCAGCGGGTTCTGCAGTGCGAGCTCACGCAGGATCCAGCGCGCCTCCAGGTACAGCGCACTCCAATCGGCCTGCCCGGGCAAGTCGCGGCGCTGGTGGATGCCGGCCAGCTGCACTTGCGCAGCGTCGGCCACGTCACCGGCTCCGAGTGCGCGGATCGAATCGACGAGGGTTCGCCCGCGCGCGAGCACACCGTCGAGCGCCTCCCGAGTCGCGTGGTCCGACCCGCGCATCACGGTCTCCTGACGCTGCCAGTCGCTCTCGATGATCCGGCGCGTTGCGTCGACTTCGCCCTGAGCGCGAATCGGTTCAGCGCCGGCTCCGAGGAGCAGGATGAGCGCCGGGAGCGCGCGTCGTCGATGAAGTTCGGGGAGCATGGCGCCCGAGGTCAGAGTGATCGCAGGTAGGCGGCGAGGTCGTCGATCTCCTGCGGATTCAGATGTGCGCTGCGTCCGTGCCTGTCGTTCGGGTTCCGGTCGACGAGGACCTCTCGCAGCGTCGCCGCAGAGCCATCGTGCAGGTAGGGACCCGTGCGATAGATCTCGACCAGGCTCGGCGTGTCGAACTTGTCGGAGCGGTCGAGGCTCCCTCTCGTACGGACATCGTGCACCTGCATGTCGGTGAAGTAGGGGCCGGAGTGACACTGCGAACAACGCGCCTCCTCGCTGGTGAAGATCTCACGCCCGCGCTTCGCTGAAGCCGTGAGCTCGAGGTTCGCGTCGAGGTGCGGACTCGGCGACGGCTGCAGGGATCGGATGTAGGCCTGCACGGCTTCCTCCTCGCCCGGCTCGGGCTCACGCATCAGGAAGTGGAAGCTCGTCAGGACGCCGAGCTCCATGCTCTCGCGGACCGCACGCCAGTCCATCGGTGGTGTGTGCTGTGCCTGAAGCAGCGACTTGTTGTTCTTCGGATTGCCGATCCCGTCCTGCGTCTGGTCCCAGTTGAGGCCGTCGACACGACCGTCGTTGGGATGACACGTGGCGCAGCTCAGCCAGTGCTGAAAGCACTTGGTCGCGTCATGGAAGATCATCTCTCCGAGGCGTGTCCGGTCCGGTGCGACGACCTCCCCGAGCTGGACGGAGCCTGCGGTCTCGCCGCTCTCCGCGTCGAGGAGCACGATCGCTCCAGTGAAGTAGGCAGCCGTCGCGAGCAGGCTGCCATCCGGAGAGAGCGCGAGCCCCCGCGGCCCCTGGCCGGGAATGGAGATGCGCTCGATCAGATCGGCCGCCGTCAGCGCAGCGAGGTCGTTCGCCAGTGCAGCGCGGTTCTTCGGGTCGCGCTTGATGCGCAGCCAGGTGCTCTCGGTGCCGGGGCTGTAGTCCTCCGCGCGGGCGAGACGATGCTCGTCGGGCAGTCCGCCGGCGAGGTAAGTGTGCAGGCGCTCGAGATCGAGTTTGGCGATCTGATGCACGCCGCTGAGCGAGATCCAGAGGCTCGTTCCGTCTGGCGCCAGAGCGACGCCCCAGGGATCTGCGGCGCCGCGCACGGGATTGTCGAGCAGAACGGTCGCGTAGCGCGTGCGCGCTTGCAGATCGAGGATGCTCAGGGCGTTGGTGTTGACCCAACCGCGCTCGAGCTGGGTCGAGGGGACGTTGTTGCGTCCGAGCACGTGGGCCACGTAGGCGTAGTGTCCGTCGCGGCTGATCGCGATCTGCCGCACCGCAGTGGAGCCCGGCGGCACGCGCACATCCCCGACGTGCACGCGTTCTTCGAGGTCGAGGAGGCTGACGACAGCGGCGGCAGTGGGATCGGTGCCCCGTCCGGCGGGCAGCAGGTTGCCGACGACCGCGATCTCCTCGTCGGGGGTCACGGCGATGTGGTGTGGCTCCCTGGGCACGGCGATGCTCGTCGTCTCGCCGCCCCCGGCCAGGTCCACGAGCGAGACGCTGTGCGTGGTGCTGTTCGCGACCAGCAGCAACTTGCGCCCGCCGGCGAGCGCCAGGCCCTCGGGGTGTCGATCGACCTCGTAGCGCTGCAGCACCTCGCCACGGATCGGATCCACCGCAGCCACCGTCGCCGCGCCGCACTCGCTCACGAAGACACGCTGACCGTCGGCCGACCACACGACACCGGTGGGCTGGCCACGCAGCGAGACACTGCGCTCCACCTGCTTCTCGCCCGTGTCGACGAGCCAGAGGGTGGCCGCGGTCCGGTCACTCGCAGCGATGCGAGCGCCATCGGGCGAGAAGGCGACGTCGTGCGGAGAGTGCCATCGGGCCGGCTGCCCCTGATCGGCTCGCGCGCCGAGTAGACACGCGCCAAGGAGCGCGATCGGACCGAGGATCCTTGCCGTGCCGAGTGTGACCATGAGCTTTCTCCAGGTGTCGTGCCCCAAGAGCCAGGCCCGGCGGGGGTCAGTCCCGCCGGCCGAACTTCAGGGGGCCAGTGCGGCGTTGTCGTGTAGATCGTATGCCGTGGGTCGGTAGCTGTCGATCTCCGAGAGCTGCATCGAGAGCCCAGGGGCGGTGCCCTGCACCTGATCGTGCCCGGTGTGCGGCGGCAGCCTTCCCCGGTCAGGCCCATCTCGCTGTGCGCTCGTCGGTCAGCGCTCTTCCATCAGTATCTCAACGCGGGTCTTCATCGGACACCTCGACCACCACGCGGAAGCCCACGTCGAACACGCGCTGCCAGCCCGGGTAGGACCGGCGCCCGCTGGCCGTCGCTCGCGCCGGTCGGTCGCGCCACGAGCCTCCGCGCACGAACCGCTCGCCGTCCTCGGTGCGTGTGCGCGTCCACTCCGCCACGTTGCCGTGCATGTCGAACAGCCCCCAGGCGTTGGGCGCGTAGCGACCGACGGCGACCGCGATCAGGGCGCCGTCGTCCCAGCGCTCGTCGCGCGGTATCCAGTCGTCGAAGCGACTCGGGCTGGGGATCGGCTGGTTCAGGGTGTAGGGATCCGAGGCCATGCCTCCCAGGCTAACGTCCGCCAGGTTGGCGTGGGCCGAGAAGTCGTCGCCCAGCTCACCGAAGGAGAAGGCGCTCGCCGCGCCGGCGCGACAAGCGTGCTCCCACTGCTCCTCGCTGGGCAGGCTGAAGTGTTCACCGCTCTGTTCGGACAGCCACTGACAGAAGGCCTCGGCGTGCTCCGCGGAGACGCGCACCACCGGCTGCTCCGGGCGGTCCGCGCGCAGACCGCGTACGCCGAACTGGTAGCAGTGCTTGGGCTCGACGCGGCTGTCGTGCGCGGGGTCGAAGCGCGCGAAGGCGCGGTTGGTGATCTCCAGGGTCGCCATCCAGAAGGAGCGCTCGACGCGCGCGTCCGGAAGCTCGCCGGCCGGGATCAGGGTCAGCTCGATGGCGACGCCCTCCCCCAGGTCGACGGTGCGCCCCGTGCGCCCCGTGCGCGCTCCGGCGGCGGCCTGGCGACGGCGCGCCTCGTCCGCGTCGAAGACCTGGCCCGCAGTGGCCGGCGCGCGCACCTGCGCGGTTGGCGCGCGCACTCGAGCCGGCGTGCTCGCGCTCAAGCGCGCGACGGGCAGGTTCGCGTCTTGCTCGGGGTCCTGCACCGAACCGCCGTACAGGGCCGCCAGCTCGACGCGCCGCGTCGCCTGGCCGATGGCCGTGCCCGTGGCCTCGCTCCAGGTACCGTGGAAAGGTGTGTTGAGGTCGATCCAGGTGATGAGTCGGTCCCAGGACTCATCGTCGAGCTCGACTCCGTGGTGCCCCTCTTCGAGCATCTGCACCAGCTCGGTGGTGTCCGCATGAAACTCCAGCGGAGTCAGCAGGCGGTAGTCGCTCTCGATTCCCGGCCGGCGCACGTAGCGGTGCAGCGCCGCGTAGCCCACCGAGAAGCGTCCGCCGCGGGTGCTCGGGTAGGACGAGCGGTAGTCGTCGATCGCCACGTCCCCGCGCAGGTCGGGAGCCGCGCGCTGGTCGCTGCCGTCGTGACACTCGAGGCAGTGGCGATCGATCACCGGCTGCACTTCGCGCGCGAAGCTGAAGCCGCGCGGCGGGCCGTACCAGGGTTCGATCTCCGAGGGAGCGCGCCCCATGGCAAGCGGGAGTGCGTGCGGCGCGGGGCTGCGCTGTCCGTCGTGGCAGCCCACGCAGGAGAGCGTCTCGCCCGGCATGGCCGTCATCCAGCTGCGCATCAGCTGCAGCGCCTTGCCTTCGACGTCGAGGGGCTGGACCGAGATCGGCGTCTCGGCCGGTACGCGGAAGTTCGCCGAACCATCGGCCTCTACCGGCACCGTGCCCAGCACGCGCTTGACGTCCCAGGGCCCGTCGACACCGAGCACACCGATCAGACCGCCCATGCCCTGGTAGGCGAAGTGATAGGAGAAGACGCGCAGGCTCTTCACCGTTCCGCGCGGCACGCCCTCCAGACCGGGACCAAGATAGACGTCGGCAATCTGCACGGACGCGTCGTCCGCGGCGAGGTCGACGCGCGTGGGCAAGACCGCCGGGCGCGGTCGCGGACGCACGGGGATCGGCTCGAGCAACACGTGGCCCGGTTCCTCGCGCAGGAGCACGAGGTTGTCGAAAGTGTCCGCGAGGTAGACGCCCCACGGAGCGGCGGGACTGAGCTGGGCGGCGACCAGGAAGTAGTCCTCGGACAGCGGCCAGGGGTGCAGGCAACGCGGCCAGCTGCCGTCGACCAGCCGATCGCGAATGACAGGTTCCACCGGCTTGCCGCGACCGGGGATGCGCTGCACGGCGCCCCCCGCTTCGCGCTTCCCGCGCGCGGGGTCGAAGAGAACCAGCTCGCCCATGCGCCGCAGCCCGTGGTGACCGCTGACCACGCCCACGAGTTTGGAAGGATGACCGGGCACCGGACGCGCGCCGAAGATGGAGTTCGGCCAGTACGAATTGCTGCCGTAGAGCTCCGCCTGTCCCGTGCCGTCCGGGTTCATGGTGAAGAGCAGCCGGCTGTGGGTGTGCGGCGTATCGGCGTACTCCCAGCGCGTGTACAAGATGCGTCCGTCCGCCATCGGCGTTGGGTTCCAGTCGTGGTCCTGATCGAAGCACAGCCGCCGCACCTGGCCGCCGCCCGAGTCCATGCGGAAGAGCGTGGCCACGTGGTCGACGCCGTAGACGCAGGGCACACCCGCCATGCCGGCGGTCGAGGCGAACATCATCCCACCGTCGGGCAGGTAGCAGGCGTCGTAGCTGTCGACGTCGGGCTCGTCGCCGCGCGATACCTGGCGCAGACCGCCGCCGTCGAGGTCCGTCTCGAACACTTGCCAGCGACCGCGCGCGTCACGCGAGGAGAAGAGCGCGTGCTCGGCGTCGAAGTCGAGATCCACGTCCCCCACGAACCTGCCGGTGCGCGTCACCTCGCGCAGGGGGGCATCGGGGTCGCGCAGCGAGAGCGTGACCAGCGCGTCGTCGTAGGGTCCGGCCGGCAGGCTGGAGTTGCCTTGCCAGTTGGTAGGCAGGCCCAGGTGCGGCGCCGCCGCGCTGCGGCGCACGAGCAGCAGCTCGTCGAAGTCGAGCAGCGGATTCTGCAGAGCGAGCTCGCGCACGAGCGCTCGCGTTCGAACGAGAGCCGCGGCGCGTTCTTCCGGGCGGAGGTCAACAAGGTCGGCGCGCAGCGCGACCAGGCCGTCGCGCCAGGGTCTGACCTCGACGCCACGCGCGACCAGGTCCTCGGCCAGGAGCAAGCCGCTCTCGACAGCCTGCGCGAGATCGGCCGTGCTGACTCCGCCCCGTTGCAGTGACCACTGGCTGAGACTGCTCTGACGCGCGGGCCGGCCGAGAGCCAGGTTGCGCTCGGGCTCGAGCGCGCCGAAGACCTCCACCTCGTCCAGGTGCAGGTAGTCCGTGTCAGCCAGCTCGAGGCGCACGAAGCGCGCGCGGATGCCGTCGAGCGCGACCGTCAGCGGCCCGCCGTGGGAGACGCCGCCGAAGGGCTCACCAGCGTGCTCGTGACGCCGGACCCAGCTCCTGCCGTCGCGCGAAGTCGAGAGCGCGATTCCGACCGCGCGTTCCGCTGCGGTGTTGCAGCGGTTGTAGATCAGCACTCGCCCCAGCTCGTGCATCGCGCCCAGGTCGACCTGCCACCAGGGCCGGGCCTCGAGCGCGGTGTGGAAGCCGAAGCCGCCGTCCTTGATCCCGTCGCAGCCGCCGGCTGCATCCCGCTCCGGGGTCGGCGGCAGGTAGGGATCGGCGGACTCCTGGGCTGCGGCGGTCGCAGCGAGGAAGGCCGTGGCGAGCAGAGACAGCGTCTGGTTTCTCATGCTGCGCACAATCGTAGACGGTCACGTCGATCGAGCAAGCTGCCGCAACCGGTCTCCGCAGCACCCCCCGCTCCTGTCATGAGCAAGATGGTTCGGGTGTACCTCACAGGAGCCCTCAGGTAGATCGCGCTAGGACAGGTATTCCGCCGGGAAACGCCACGGCGCGCGGTACTCGGGCCGCGCCCGAGCCGCGGCTTCAGCGTCGCCCACGATGCGCTCCTTGACGGGATCGAAGCGGATCGAGCGGCCCAGTCGCTGGGCGAGGTTGGCCAGGCCGAGGGCCACGTCGATGCGGCAGTGGTAGTCCGCGTTGCAGCTCGGCTGCGCGCGGCTGCGCACGCAGTCCAGCCACTCGCGCTCGTGGCCCGGCGAGGACGGGATGGAGTGCTCCGGCGGTGACGCGTCGCCCAGGCGGTCGCCCTCGGGAACGATCTCGTGCCTGCCGTAGTCGGAGAAGAGCGTGCCGTCCACACCCATGAAGTAGATGCCGAGCCGGCGGTCGAGGCTGCCGCGGCCGAAGTCGAAGCCGAAGCTGTTCACCAGCGACATCGACCAGGTCAGCGTCAGGTCGCCGTGTTGCCAGGTGACCTCCTGAGTGTCGGGCACGTCGCCCAGGTCGCGCAGGACGTGGCGGCCGCCGGTGGAGGTCGTGAGCGTCGGGAAGTCGAGCTCGAGCGCCCAGTGCGGCAGGTCGATGATGTGCGGGGCCATGCCCGGGGTCCAGCCGCCGCTGAAGTCCCAGAAGGAGCAGTTGTGAAAGGCGTCGCGCACGATCAGGTCGTTGAAGGGACGCATGGGCGCCGGGCCCACCCAGCGCTCCCAGTCGAGCCCCGGCGGCGGCTCGGTATCAGGCGGATTCCCGAACCCCTCGCTGCCCTGGTTCATCACGTTGAAGGTGCGAGCCACCGCGATGCGGCCGAGCTTGCCGCTGCGCACGTACTCCACGACGCGGCGGTAGTTCTCGCTCGCGTGAATCTGGGTTCCGACCTGGCAGATGCGCCCGGTCTTCGCCACGGCATTGCGCACGACCAGCGCTTCGGCCGGGTAGAGGGTCATCGGCTTCTGCAAGTAGATGTCCACCCCCGCCTCGCAGGCGTCGACGGCTTGCAGCGTGTGCCAGTGCGGCGGAGTGGCGATGATGACCGCGTCGACCTGGCCGCTCTCCAGCAGCTTGCGGTGATCGTCGTAGGTCCGGGCGCCCGGGAAACCCGCCGCGGCCGCGTCGCGCCGGTCCTTCCAGACATCGCAGATGGCCGTGACCTCGACGTCGTCGTGGCGCGCGCAGTTGCGCAGGTTGGCCATCCCCATCGGGCCCACCCCGATGATGCCGAGGCGGATCTTGTCATTGGCCGCAGTGCGACCGCGCCGGCTGGTCGCCGGGCCGGCTGCGACGTACGGCGCCGTGAGGCCGATCGCGCCCGCCACCGCCGTCTCCTTCAGAAGTGTGCGCCGCGAGGGCCTGAGCGTTCCCGTCGTCTTCGTCATGACTGTCACTCCCGGGCGGTCCAGCGCCGGTATAGTTCCTCGATCGTCTCGCGCTGCACGTGGCCGTCCCAGAGGGCCACTCCGTAGCGCAGTTCCAGCTCCTGGCCGGCGCGCAGGACCAGCGGCTCGGCCGCCAGGTCCAGGGTCGCCGTCATGTAGGCGAAGGGCACGGCCATGCTGAACCAGGTGGCCGGGTGCCGCGGATTGCGCGGGTCGTCGAAGCCGGCCACGGTTACGGGGCGGCCGTCGATCTCACCGCTGTAGGCGCACCAGGTCGAGCGCGTCAGGCGCTCTTCGCCGCGCACGACTCGACCCGGCTCGCCCGAGGCGTGCACAAAGGGGCCGGCCCCGTCGAGCGCCTCGCGGAAACGCAGGCCAAGTCCGAAGTAGGGCCGGCCCCAGAGCCGCGCCGAGTCCACTTCGGGCGGCAGGTTCAACACGCTGCGCCAGGTGAGCAGTGCGGCGCCGAGCTCGTCCTCGAGCACGAGGTTCAGCGTGCGCTGTTCGTTCAGTTGCAGCGCGCCATCGCGTGCATCGATCCACTCGATCCCCTGCGTGAAGCCGCAGTCTTGCGACGCGACCGGCTCGAACGAGCGCTCGCGCTGACTCCCGGGAAGATCGGCGTACATCTCGCCCCAGTGGTCCACGTCGTCGACGCCGATGGCGAGCATCAGGCCGTGGTGGTGCTCGTGCCCGGGCGGCGCGTCGCGCAGGACGTCGAGGCCCGCGGGCGTGCCGAGGTGCAGGACGAACGGCTTGGAGCCCGCTTCGCCCCGGCGGTACTCGAGCAGCAGCAGGCCGTCCCGTTCGACGCGCATCGAGGTCGGACCGGGGATCAGCTCCAGGTGCGCAGCTCCGACGCCACTCGACGCGCAGGCAGCCTGCAAGCAGGCCAGCACCAGCACCACACGCGAAGCGGATCGCTCGAAGCATTCCATCGCCGCCGAGGTTACCACTTCGCGTCGTGTCACCAGTCCGAGAGTGGCCGGACCTCGACCCCAGACGGAGGCTCGGCCTCGGCCCCTGACGTGAACAAGACTGTCAGAGCGCAGGGCCCCGGCGCGCCCACGAAGCGCACCATCAACCTGCGCACACCCTTGTTCGGGCGCTCGGGCGGATCGCGCTGCGCGTCCTCCACGACGAAGGCGGCGCCGGAGGGCGCGAGCAGGAATGCGCTCAACACCTTCCCGTCCTGGCGCAGCACCGCGCGTGCCCCGTCGACCTCGATCTGCGCATCGGTGGTCATGCCCCAGGCGACCTCGCCGGCCTCGACGAGCTCGAACTCGTCGCGCAGGAGCAGCGCACGGCGCTCGGCAACGAGGGCCGCTCCGCGGCGCATGCGCTCGGCGGTCCCCGGCCAGGCACCCTTGATCTCCACGATCGCGTGGGCAGCCTCGGGCGTGCTCTCGAAGGCGACGAACTCTGCCTCGCCCGCCACGGCCTGCTGTTCCCCGCCCAGGGTGACGACGTTGTGGCTGTGGGAGCCGAGCCGGTAGTAGCTCCAGCGCCGGCCGCCCTGCTTGCCGTCCCAGTAGCCGGGCAGGTTGTAGTCGTCCGACCCGAGGTCCCGCGCCCAGCGCACACCTTGGAGCTCCAGCTCGAAGTTGCCCAGGTCGAGGTGACCGTGGTTGACCGCGTTGTAGCCCGCCTTCAGCGCGACGAAGATCGCGTCCGGATCGTTGCGGGCGCCGCGCAGCAAGGCGAGCTGCACCGAGCCCTCGAAGAGCTCGTCGAGCGGAGGCTCGACCACTTCCTCCTCGCTCGAGGGCACGTACCAGACAACGTGCAGAGGACTCGCGGGATGCGCAGCGATCCAGGCGCGCTCGGCCTGCGCCAGGGCGGGCTCGGCGTAGCGGTCGGCGAGCCAGAAGAGCACCGGCAGCTCGCGGCGTTGCGCGCGCTCCCCGACGTCGGCGTAGGCCACGTACGCACCGGTGGGACCGCAGGCGGCCAGCGGGAAGAAGCCGGCGCGCGCCAGCCCCTCGCGTTCGGAGAGCCCGAAGTCGTGCCCCAGCGCACTGCGCATGGCCGCCAGGCCGAAGGCGGTATAGCACGTGGCGTAGCCCCAGTAGCCCGGACCCTCGGGCCAGGCCCCGTGCGGGTCGTAGGTCTCCAATGCGCGCGGGAGCGAGCGCACCGCGTGCGACAAGACAACGCGCGCGTACTCTGGATCGGTCTCGGCGATCGCCAGAGCGCCGACCGTGAGGCCGCCGTTGCACACCTGGTTCCAGTTGAATGCGCTGCGCGTCCACCAGGCCGGTCGCTCGGCCGTGTAGGCACGCAGGCCCGGCTCCAGTCCGTGCTCGATCAGGCCGCGACGAATCGTCTCGCGCGCCTCTTCCCCAAGAGCCGCGAAGCACCAGTCGTAACCAACGCCCACCGCGTGGGACATCTCGGCGGTGTCGAGGAAGTGCGCTGGGTTCCAGTCGGGGAAGGCGCACACCGTCAGCAGGTTCGAGCGCACTGCGTCGGCGTAGCGGCGCTCGCCCGTCAAGCGCCAGGCCAGCCCCAGAGAGTGGACTCGCGTCAAGCAGGCGCGGCTGACGTGCAACAGGCGCGGACCTTTCAACTCGTGGCGCAGGGGCGGCGCGTCCAGGTAGCTGTCCGCGCGGGCGGTGACGTCGGCCACGGCCTTGCGCAGCAACGGGTCGGATTCGAGCGCGGCCTCGAGCTCGGCCACGCGCTCCCCGTCGAGGAAGAGCCGCGGGTGCTCGGAGCGCAGCCCCTGCAGGACGTCCTCCTGGGACACGGGCGCGAGTTGCACGGGCAGAACGGCGAGGATGACCAGCAGCATGACGCAACCGTAGTCGCGATCAGGCTCGAGCGTCAACTCGGGCACCACACCGGGCTGGCAGCCCGTTGATAGAATGCGACGCCCTCACGCCCCGGCCGCCCGTAGAGCTCAGCCATGAACGCGACGCACTCGACCTCCGCTCTCCTGACACTCTGCCTCTTCGCCGGTTGCAAGACGGCGGCGCCTGCCGCGCCGTCGCTGCTGATCAAGCTGCCGGCGCACTGCAACACGCCCGACGGCGCCACGCTGACCGACGAGGGTGACGTCCTCCTCTCCATCCCGAACTTCAACAACCAGGTGCTGCTCGAGGCCGGTGTGATCGAGGAGACCTCGCCCGCGCTGATGGTCAAGCTCGACGCTCACAACGTCTTGACCCGCTTCTACGAGTTCGAGGGCGACGACCTGCACCCGGAGTTCGGCGGGGTGGGACCGATGGGCTGCGACATCGGACCTGACGGCGACCTGTACGTGGCCGACAGCCAGCACGTGCACTCCCTGGCCAACGCCTCCCGCCTGCTGCGCATCAACATCGAGGACGGTCGCGCGACGGGCTGCGACGTGGTGGTCGAGGGCTTCGGCGTCTCCAACGCAGTCGTCTGGCGCGGCGACGTGGTGTACGTCAGCGACACGGTCCTGACGGTCACGCCCGAGAGCGCACCGGGCGCGGCCAGGCCGAAGCTGCGCAGCGGGATCTACGCCATCGAACGCCACGAGTGGGCCGACGGTCCCGTGCGGCTCGAGCCCTGGTCGGCCGAGGCGCCCGACCCGCACCTGATCGCCGTCTTCGAGAGCAGCAACCGCGTCGGGTTCGGCGCTGACGGGCTGACCTTCGACGGGGACGGGAACCTCTACTGCGGCATCTTCGAGGACGGCGTCGTCTACAAGTCGACCTTCCGCGCCGACGGCAGCGTGGCCTCGACCGAACTGTTCGCGCGGTCGGACGAGATGCACTGCTGCGACGGTCTCTTCTGGCGCGAGGCCGACGATCGCATCTACGTGGCCGACATGCTGCGCAACGCCGTACAGGTCGTGGACATGCACGGCAACGTCTCGACGCTCTGCCGCAACGGGGACACGGACGGCGCCGACGGAGCGCTGGACCAGCCGTGCGAGGTGCTCGTGCGTGGCGATGAACTGATCGTGATCAACATGGACATGGTCTTCCCGAGCGAACTGCTCACGAACACCACCGTCGAGCGGCCGTTCACGCTCTCGACCATCGCGTTGTCGCCGGCGCGGTAGCCGCGGGCGGACGCTCAGCGCTGCTCGGCGCGGGCCGCCAGCGCCGCGATCTCCTCCGGCGAAAGGGCGCGCTGGTAGAGCGCGAGGTCGCGGATCTGACCGCGCACCTGATAGCGCTCGGCAAGCTGCGCCCCGTACTGGCCGACGTGCAGCGGTCCCGACCACGGCGCGCCGACTGCGCCGCCCTCACGCTCGGCCACAGGGCGGCCGTCGACGAAGAGTCGGGCCGTCTCGCCGTCGAAGCTGGCGGCGAGGTGCGTCCAGCGCCCGAGTTCGATGGCGCCGCCGTCGCAGTCGATGCCGCCCGCGTGCCAGCGCCAGGTCGAGCCCAGGAGCTGCAAGAACCAGCCGGCCTCGTTCCACTGGCCGCAGCTGACGACCACCGGCATCTCCGTCCGTTCGTCGAGCCGCACGCGGCAGGTGACCGTCAGGCTGTGGTCGAGGTCGAACTCCGCGCGATGCGCGAACGTCACGTGGCCACCCTGGCGCAGGTCCAGCCCATCCTCGGCCGTGCGCGCGCCCGCGTGAGCGCGACCCGCGGCAGCGCCGCCGCCGTGCGGCGCAGCGTCCAGTCCGCCCGTGAAGTCGACGCGGAACACGGGCTCGCGAGGTGCGGCCAGCGCCGCGGCGATCACAGGAGGCGCGGCGGCACCCTCGACCCCGCGCCGGCTGACGGCGCGCACCTGATAGACGTGCGGGACACCGGCCCGGACCGAAGCGTCGCGGTAGTCAAGCGCAGCGGTGGGCTCGCTCGTCAGGGGCTCGAAGGCGTCGCTGTGCTGCGGCGAGCGAAGAACAACGTAGCGCGCTCCGGGAAGACCGCAGTCCTCCCAGCGCAATTGCACGGCGCCGGGAACCGACGTCGCCGTCAGGCCAGGCGGGCTGGCCGGCGGACGGGGCGGTGGGACGTGGAGGTTCGCGCGGATCGGCTGTCCACGCTCCTCCCCCGAGCACAGCACCAGCGCGTAGTGCCACGTGCCGGGTGGCGCCTCGCGGTCCGCCAGACGCTGGCTCGTCGTGCTTGCGATCCAGCTGGCCGCCGAGGGCTCGAAGTCCGCGCGCTGGCCGCGGTAGACCTCAGCCCGCAAGCCGATGGTCCGGGCCGACCGCTCCCAGGCCAGCTGCACGACGCCCTCGTCATCCGCGCGTGCTTCGAGAGACGGCGACGGTCGAGGCAGCGGCAGTGGAACGAGTTGCCGGCACTCACCGGGCTGGACGCGCGCGCCCGGCATGTCGACGCGCGGCGCCGCGAGTGCCCGCCGGCGCCCCTCGCGAATCGTGTCCAGCATGGCCTGGTAGCGAGCGTCCTCGGTCGAGGCGAAGGAGACCCGCGCCGGACCGTCGCTCACGGCGGGCGGCGCCGGCTCGGGCGCGAAGTCCTCCAGGGGCAGGACGTGATGCACGTAGCCGCCGGTGCGCATCAGGTGCACGCGCTGATCGGAGGGGCCGAGCACGCGCTCGCGGCAGAGGGCCAGCCCGAAGCCGTCGTCCCCGCGTGCGAGGGGCGCGCGCAGGATGCGACTCAGCTCGGGACTCTGCAGGTTGAACCAGTCCCCGTCGAAGTACGTGGGGCGCTCGCCGTCGCCGTGACACTCGAGGCAACCGGCGCCGCGCATTTGCTCGGTCAGGGTCGTCCGCACGTCGCCCCAGGCGCCGATGCTGAAACCGTTCTCGGTGTAGTCCCAGGTTCCGTGGTAGAGCCCGTTGGTGTCGATCCAGGCCAGAAGCAGATCACGCTCGCTGCGGCTGAGGGCCGGGATGGCGCCGTCGTGTCCGCTGGTGAGGACCTGCGCCAGGGGCGCGGCCCCCGAACCGTGGGAGCGGGGCGGGAAGATGCGAGCCGACCAGTTCGCCGTCCCGTTCATGCAATCGATACCCGCGATGAGGTGCGCGACCAGCTGGGTGTCGCGTCGGCTGACCAGGTTCTCGTAGCTGTTGCTGAAGTGCTCCGTCCACCCGCCGCTGAGGTCCAGCCCACCGGCGAATCCCTGCTCCCCGCCGTGGCAGCTCAGGCAGTGACGGTCGAGGATGGGCTGCACCATGCTCGGGTAGTCGACGTAACCACTGCCCCATGACTCAGGCTCCAGCACGCGCGGTTCGCCCGCTTGCGCCCGCGACCGCCCGCCGGGAGCCGGCGCCGACGACTTGTGCTCGTGGCAGCCGATGCAGGAACGCGTCACACCGGGCGCGGCCTGCGCGAAGGTGCGCATGCTCTGGACCAGCCGGCCCTCCTCGTCCAGCGCCTGCAGGTAGAGCGCCCGACCTGCCGGCGCCTCGAAGTAGGCCGACCCGTCCGCTTCCACCGGCACCGTGCCGAGGAAGTTCTTGACGCTGAAGGCCAGGGCGGCGCTCACCAGGAAGGTCTGGTTGTAGGCGCCACCCGGGCTGGGGCTGACGCGCGAGGTCTCTTCGATCACCCGCAAGCGCCGCACCTCTCCGCGCTCGACGCCCGTCAGTCCTTGGTAGATGTCCTGAACGACGAAGCGCCCCACGCGCTCTTCGGGACGGACCTCACTGGGCAGCACGGGCGGTACCGCGCGGGGCCGGACGGGAATGGGTGAGTGGCAGTCGATCTCGGAGTCCGCGTACACGAGTCCCGGCGCGTCGCTGCGCTCCCGCAGCAAGAGCGCGTTGCGCTCGGATCCCGCCGGCCGCCCGCTGAAGAGCACCGCGTCGCCCGACAGCGGCCAGGGATCGCAGGACTCTCCCAGATCGAAGGTCGGTTCGTCGGGGTGCTCGAGGTTCTCGATCGCCGCCAGGCTGTTCTTGCCGTGGCGCGGATCGAGCAGGGCGATGCTGCCTCGCGGTGGGCCGTTGTGGCGCGTGAAGCTGGCCACGATCGCGTGCCCGGAACCCGGGACCGGGCGCGCGTCGAGCAAGGCCTCCGGCCGGACCAGGTTGTTGGCGAACAGCGCCGTCTCGTTCGAACCGTCGGGGTGGATGGTCCAGAGCGACTGCTGCGTGAGCGCGGTCTTGTCGACGTACTCCCAGCGACCGAACAGGATGCGACCGTCCGGCAGGACGCAGGGGTCGAACTCGTTGACGTTGTTGACCGAGATGGAATGGACGTCCGAGCCGTCCGCCTGCATGACGTGCAGGATGGCGACGCCCTCGTTGGCGCACGGCACCAGCCCACTGGGACGCGTGGAGGTGAACAGGATCCTGCCGTCCGGCAGGTAAGCGGGGGTCACGTCGTGCTGACCGGCGTGGACGCCCTCGTACGACTCGCAAGCGGGCGATGGGTCCGTCACCCTCCGCAGCCCGGTGCCGTCGATGCCGATCTCGTAGATGCTGGTGGATCCGCCGGCGGCAGCCTTGTGGCAGAAGAGCACGCGCTCTGCGTCCCACGAGAGATCGGGATCGCTGTACACCCCTTCGCCCAGGGTCTCGGCGGTGGTGGGATCGATCAGCGCCCGCACGCGCTGCTCCGCCGGCGGCGCTGCGGGGTTCTCGAGCACGTACAAGCCGCCCCCGGGCCTCCACTTGTAGTACGTGTCGTAGATGTGGATGCCGAGGTAGTTGTGCCGCTTGACGAACAGGAGCGGCGCGTCGAGGCGCACCTGTTCTGCGGACTCGTCCGCGCTCTGCGCGGCCACCGAGGCCGGCAGGAGCACGCCGGCGAGCGCCAGCGCCAGGGGTGCAAGCCAGTGCAGTCTTCTCTGGGAGCTCACGTGCTTCGCTTCCTCCGAGGCCCGAACTCACGCACGCGGGGCTCATCCCGGAGCGCAGACGATGCTTTCCTATTAACAGACGATGCACGCAGGCGGCCGGGCTGTCCATGGTCGCCGGCGGCAAAGTGCACGCTGCCCCCCCACGGGATGGTCACGCGGCGGCGCGCATCCCGGCAGGGCTTCGGCGTCACGCCGAGAGCGCGGCGAGTAGACTCGCGGCATGGACACGACTCGACTCGCAGCGTTGCTCGTCTTCGGAACCGTCACGGCCGCCGCACCGGGACACGCCCAGGAAAGTACGGGGCTCGAGGGGGCTGCGTGGATCTGGGCCTCCGCGGCCTCCCCGACTGGCCCGACGCCCGTCTGCGCCTTCCGCAAGAGCTTCGAACTCGCCGCGGCGCCCGCGTCCGCGACGATCTCGATCACTGCGGACAACGTCTACGAGCTGTACGTCAACGGCACCTTCGTGGGCGGGGACGGCGGCGTCGAGGCGGCCTACTGGCGCTCGATCGAACGCTACGACATCGGGCACCTGCTCGTCGCGGGCCCGAACGTGGTGGCCATGGAGGCTCGCTGCCTTGGTGGTGCGGCCGGCCTGCGAGCCGCGGTTCACATCGATGAGGGAGACGGCACACAGCGCGAGCTGGCGACGGACGAAACCTGGCTGTGGACGACGGGGCGCGAGTCGGGCTGGAACCAGCCCGGTCTCGAGGAGAGTGCCTGGCCGGCCTCCGCCGTCGTCGCTCCGGCCGGAGGTGGTGTCTGGGGTCCACTGACCTTTCCGGAGCCGCGCTCACCGGGTGCGCGCATCGTCCCGGTCCTGGTCGAGCCCGGACCCGACTTCGCCTTCCCCGCCGGGGTCGTGTTCGTCGCCGAGGACGTGGAGGTGTCGAACCCGCTCGCGCTGAACATCTTCCGCATCGGTGCGAGCCGGGCCTACTTCGAGAACGACATCCCCTCCCCCGCCGCCCTGGGGCGCAGGCTCTACACCCTGGAACCCGCCAGCCCCGCCGGTGAGCCGCGCCTCCTGGTCGACGCGGGTGCGGGCGTGCTCGGCTCGCCGAGCGTCACGTTCGACGGCGCGAGCGTGCTGTTCACGATGGCGCCGGCGGGTGAGGAGTTCTTCCACCTCTATCGCGTCGAAGCCGGCGGCTCGACGCCGGTCGCGCTGACCAGCGGCCCCTTCCACGACT
>MPMD02222336.1_pt1 | contig 29808 bp, 24 predicted proteins | sample 1617291 | NCBI WGS metagenome assembly MPMD02 (sample SAMN05944810, study PRJNA350692) | marine metagenome | biome: marine; feature: ODZ; material: water; isolation source: 120 m water sample filtered on 30 um supor filter | place: Pacific Ocean | collected 2012-04-09 | depth 120m m | reverse complement strand
TCTATCGCCGCAGCCTCTACACCTTCTGGAAGCGCACCTCACCGCCGCCCTACATGATGATCCTGGATGCGGCCAAGGGAGACGTGTGTGTGGCGCGCCGGCGGCCCACCAACACCCCGCTGCAGTCCCTGGTGTTGCTCAACGATCCCCAGTTCGTGGAGGCGGCGCGGGTTCTCGCCGAGAGGATTCTCACTACAGACGAGGACACGGCCTCGCGTCTCGAACACCTGTTCCGGATCGTCTTGAACCGTGTGCCCCGGGAGGAGGAGGCGCGGGGGATGGAACGCCTGCTGGATGACATGCGTACGCGCTACGCAGAGGATTCGACTGTGGCCCAGACCCTGTTGGGCGTTGGCGCGCGGGCTCTGCAGTCCGACCTCGATCCGATCGAGGTCGCGGCCTGGACACCCGTGGTCCACGTCTTGATGAGCTTGGACGAGGCGGTGACGTTGCGATGACATCCAAGGGGTTGACACGACGAGAACTGCTGGCGGTTGCCGGACTGGGCGGGAGCTCCCTGGCCCTGGGGGGCACGCGTACACAGGATGCGAGCCGCTCCCCGTTCGTGTTGCACCACGCCCCCCGTGCGCGGCGCATCGTGTTTCTCTTCCAGAGCGGAGGCCCCAGTCACCTGGACCTGTTCGACCCCAAGCCCGAGCTCGTGCGGCGCAATGGGGAAGAGCTTCCCGCCAGCGTGCGCATGGGCCAGCGCCTGACGGGCATGAGTGGCAACCAGTCGAGTCTGCCCCTGGCCGCCTCACCCTTCGAATTCGCCCAGCACGGCCAGAGCGGCGCCTGGGTCAGCTCCCTCCTGCCGCACACGGCGCGCATCGCCGATGATCTGACGTTCTTGAAGGGCATGCATACCAGTGCCATCAACCACGATCCGGCCGTGACCTTCGTGCAGACCGGCTCGGAGCTGTCCGGTCGACCTTCCCTGCCCGCCTGGATCTCCTACGGCCTCGGTAGCAGCAACCCGGACCTGCCCGCGTCCTGCATCCTGCTCACCAAGAACAAGGGTGGCCAGCCCCTGTACGCGCGACTGTGGGGCTCGGGGTTCCTGCCTTCCCGGCACCAGGGCGTCCAGTTCCGCTCCTCGGGCGATCCCGTCCTCTTCCTTGGCAACCCCCCGGGCGTGGACCGGGCGACCCGCAGGCGCATGCTCGACACACTCGGGCAGCTTCACCGGCTGCAGAGTGAACGCGAGGGCGACCCTGAGATCGCCTCACGCATGGCCCAGCACGAGCTGGCCTTCGCCATGCAGGCGTCGGTGCCCGAGGCCACGGACCTCTCCAGCGAGCCCGAGGAGGTCTTTGAGCTGTATGGCCAGGAGGCCCGCGACCCGGGCACCTACGCAGCCAACTGTCTTCTGGCGCGCCGCCTGCTTGAGCGCGACGTGCGCTGTGTGCAGCTGTTCCATCAGGGCTGGGACCAGCACGGGAATCTGCCCGGGGCCATTCGCACCCAGTGCAAGGAGACCGATCAGGCCTCCGCCGCCCTCGTGACGGACCTCAAGCGCCGCGGCCTGCTGGAGGACACCCTGGTGATCTGGGGCGGTGAGTTCGGTCGCACCAGCTACTCCCAGGGCAAGCTGACCTCCAACAACTTCGGCCGCGACCATCACCCGCGCTGCTTCACCATGTGGATGGCCGGCGGTGGCATGCGGCCCGGCTTCTCCTTTGGCGAGACCGACGACCTGGGCTACAACCTCGCTCAGGACGGGGTCCACGTGCACGACTTCCAGGCCTTGGTCCTGCACCTCATGGGGATAGACCATGAGCGTCTGGTGTACCCCTATCAAGGTCGTGAGTTCCGCCTGACCGATGTGCACGGCAAGGTGCCCTGGGCTGTGATGGCGTGAGGGTTTGAAGTAGCGAAGGCTTTACTGTCCAGAGCGGGCGGCTGTGCCACGCCCTGCTAGACTGCGCCGCACAATGGGCACTCCGCATCCGCACGAGCTCCTGCAAATGGACCTGTCAGGTGGCGACGACGACTGGTCGCCCACGCCCCATGGCCAGCTCCTGGCTCTGGCCCTGGCAGAGAACAACCTCGTGCGCGGCAAGAGTGTCTTGGAGTTGGGTGCTGGCGTGGGGAACCACACGATCCTGCTGCTCCGGCAGGGTGCCCGCTCCATGGTGGTCACCGAGATCACCCCTGAGCGCTTGGAGACAACACGCTCAAACGTGGAGCGCAACATGGTCTCGCCCTGGCCGGAGCCCAACACCGAGTACCGGGCGGCCGATTGGCTCAACACCGAGGGGTGCTTCGACGTGCTCATCACCAATCCGCCCTACATGGTCAGCGGAAAGCAGAACAGGCGCTACTTCATCGACTCGTTGATCCTCGATGCCCACAAGCGTCTGAACCCGGGCGGCACCCTGGTCTTCGTCCAGTCGTCCATGGCGGACACCGCCAAGAGCATCCGGCGGCTTGAGGAGAATGGGTACGCCGTGCGCACCCTGGCCACCAGCCGCGGACCCTTCCGGGACTACTACTTTGAGGACCCGACCTTCATGGAGGAGATCCAAGCCGTACCGGATGGGTTCGAACTGAAGAATGGCGAGTACACCGAGACCCTGACGGTCTTGTGCGCCGTGCTCCAACCCTACAGTCCACCCGACGTCGCCCACTGAGGGTCTGGCGCCTGTCAGCCCTTCACGATCCCCTCGTCGAAGTGGTTCACTCCCATGCCGGCGTCGACCACGAGGCCCTGGGCGTTGATTCCGCTTGAGAGCGGAGAGAGCAGGAACAGGGCGGTGTCCGCCACCTCGCGGGTCTCCAGACCCCGGCCACGCAGGGTGGCCTTCTCGGCGTGCAGGTAGGAGTCCGCGTAGCCGGGGATGCCGGCTGAGGAGGACGTCTTGAGCAGGCCGGCGCGCACGGCATTGAAGCGCACATTGGAGAACGCGGAGAAGGACTTGGCCAGGAATACGACCGCCGAGTCGAGGGCGGCCTTCGCGGGGGCCATGAAGCCGTAGTTCTCGGCGGCCATGGTGGTCGTCGAGATGGAGATCGTCACCACCGAGGCGTCTGGGGTGAAGAGATCCTTCAGGGCGTTGGAGAGGTTGACGAGCGAGAAGGCCGAGACGTCCACGGCCTCGAGGAAGGCCTCCTTGGGGGACTCATGGAAGGGCTTCCAGCCGTCCGAGTAGTCGGCGAAGGCGATGGAGTGCACAAAGCCATCGAGGCGCGGGTGATCCTTGGCCAGAGCTTCGACAAGGGCCTCGATCTGGTCCTGGTGGCGCACGTCGCAGACGTAGACGTCGCCCAGCAGCGAGGCCTTGCTCAGGATCTCCGTCACGGACTCGCGGCGCTCTTCGGTGCGCACCACATAGACGGGTACGGCATCGGCCTCTTGCAGAGCCCGGCCAATGTGCAGAGCCACGCTCTTCTTGTTGGCCACTCCCGTGACCAGCACGGTCTTGCCGGCCAGTTTCATAGAGTCGCTCATTTGACGGGCTCCTCAGCCAGGGCCAGGACGAAGGTGAGGCGGGCGATCTTGCCCTCCTCGCTTGTTACCTGGGCCGTGAACCAGCAGGCGTTGGCCAGTCGATCGGTCTGCTGCACCCGGGTGCGCAGGGTGTGGCCCGGTCGCACCATGCGGCGAAAGCGTGCATCCTCGATGCGGGTCAGGACCGGCACGCCGGGGGCGGCATCGTCTCCCGTCAGGTTGCCCACCAGGAGCGCCGCGCTCTGGAAGCAGTGTTCGCTGATGAGGACCCCTGGCAGGACCGGGTTGCCGGGGTAGTGCCCACGAAAGACGTCGAGGTCCTCGGCCACGTGCCACTCGGTCTCGATCCAGTCATCTCCGCGGTCTGCGATGCGGTCCACCAACAGGAAGGGGTCCCGGTGGGGCAGCAGGGCTTCGATGGCCGCGCGCTCGGTGCTAGAGGCCACCGCTGACCTCCAGGACGCTACCGGTGATGTACGACGCGCCTCTTGAAGCCAGGTAGAGCACCGCGTCGGCCACCTCTTCGGGTTCACCGAAGCGCTTCATGGGTACGCTCTTCTTGTGGGCCGCTACCAGCTCCTCGGGCAGGTCGTCGATGAGCTCGGTGGCGATGAACCCGGGCGAAACGCAGTTGACTGTGATCTTGCGCTTGGCCACCTCCTTGCAGAGCGAGCGCATCAGGCCCACCTGTCCCGCCTTGGAGGCACCGTAGTTGCCCTGGCCCTCGAAGCCGAAGCGGCCTGCGGGCGAGGTGATGAACACAATGCGGCCATAGCGCTGGCGCATCATGTTGAGCACGGCGAACTTGGACATGTTGAAGCCGCCCGTGAGGTTCGTGTCGAGAACGGCCTGCCAGTCTTCGGGTGACATGCTGGCGACGATCCCGTCTCGGCGGATCCCTGAGTTGGACACCAGGATAGAGATCTCCGTGTCCTCCAGCTCCTTCCAGAACTTGGCACAGGCCTCGTGGTCGGCTACGTCGAACTTGGTCAGATGCAGGCGCTCGGCTCCCTCACCCGCCGCCTCACGCAGAGCCTCAGCCGCGCTGTCGTTGCCGAAGTAGGTGGCGTGCACGTGGGCGCCCTCGGCCAGAAAGGCCAGGCTCATGGCGCGGCCCAGGCCACGGGTGCCGCCGGTGATGACCGCGTGTTGGCTTTCGAATCTCATGGGTGTTCAGGAAGTGGGGGCCGTCTCGGCGGCCAGGGAATCGATACGCGCATCGACCTTGTTGGCGGTGATGGCTCCGTAGTTGGCGGCTCCCAGCCAGCCGGACATGATGATACCCACGGAGCCGGAGTGGAAGAGCCCCTCGATCTGCTGGGGCAGCTCCATGGAGTAGCGCAGGCCCTCGAACTTGGTTCCGAACGAAGCACCCTGCGTGTGTTGGGTGTAGAAGGCGAAGCTGCGCGGGGTCGAAGACTCCACGTGGGTCAGCTTGGAGCGGATCTCGGGCACGTGCACTTCAAGGGCCGCGAGGGTGTCTTCTTCAAGGCGGGCCTTGGCCATGGCGTAGTCGGGCTCGGAGAGATCCGCCCAGTCCGCCCAGTCGGCATTCATCGAGCTGACCACCGTGTGGCGACCCGTGCCCGGGCGCACCTTGGGGTAGTAGAAGCTGAAGGTGCGGCTCTGCCCGTGCATATCCGCCAGACTCGCCGAATCGAACTCGGGACGCGTGCTGGTGAAGAGCAGGTCGGCGATCCAGGGCAGGTCTTCCCCCGGGCCCAGCCCCATGTAGACCTGGGTCGAGGAGCAGTTCAGTCGCGTCTGCTTGGCTGCGTCGAGCCAGGCGTTATCGAAGTGATCCGGGGCGACGAGTCGCTCGATGGTCGCCTTGAGTCCCGCGTTCGAGATCACGGTCTCCGCCCGGATCTCGCGCGTCCCCACGCGCACGCCTCGCACGCGGCCGTGCTCCACGGTGATCTCGTCCACCTGGCTGCGACCGAAGACGTCCACCCCGTTGCGGGCCAGGATGGTGCGCATCTCGCGGATCAACAGGTCCGTGCCACCGGTGAAGGTGTAGACCCCCTTGGACATGAAGTTCGAGAAGACGATTCCATAGGTGATGGCCGGGTCTTGGAGGGTGGAACCGTTGGCGTAGCTGATGGGCTCCATCAGGAGGCGGTGCACGTCATTGCGGCCGGGGAAGAACTCCTCGAAGAGTTCGGCTGTCGTGCGGCCGTCGTCGTCGTAGTAGTTCATGGCGCGCAGCGTCTCGTAGAAGGACTCAACCGTCGCCGGGGCGCAGCCGAACACGTCAACGAGCTTGTGGGTGAAGTCCTCGCGCGTGAACGTGGTGTCGAATTGGAACTGCGGGTTGTCGAAGCGCACGCCCTCAAGCTGCACGATGCGATCAGAGATCGACGTGCCCCAGTACTTGCGGCAGGTCTTCTGCATGCCGATGGGGAACCCGTGCAGGGAGATATCGAATACGTGCCCGCCGCGGCGCTTGAACCACGTCGCCAAGCCACCGAAGTTGTAGTGCTGCTCAAGAACACAGACCGAGTGCCCGGCACGGCCCAGGATGTTGGCGGCTGTCAGCCCCGCCAGCCCGGAACCGACGACGACCACGTCATAGTGATCCTTGGCCTTGCGCAGGGGATCGCCCGCAGGGGGTCGCTTGCCATCGCGGCTGCCGGTGAAGTAGTGGGTGGAGTGGCTCATGAGGCTAGGCGGGTAGCAGGGCGTGGCGGTTGGCCATGGCGACGCCGGAGAGCATGGCGCCCACGATGCCCAGGTAGCCCTGGTCCGTGCCACACAGGAAGAGACCCTCGAGGGGGGTCGTACCGCTCTTGTCCTTGTGCGGGCAGCCGTAGACGGCGCCGTTCAGGTGGCCCGTGAAGCGCTCGATGGTGCGCGGGGTGAAGGTGTCCCTGGCCACCACCTGCTTGCGGACATCGGGGCCGTACAGGGCGGCCGTCTCGAGCCCCTTGGACCAGGCCTGCTCCTTGGCCGCCAGGTACTCCCCGTCTGACATGGCCATCCAATGCTCGGCATTGGCCATGAGGGTCAGGCGCAGGACGCCCTCGGACTCGGGCTCCTGGCCCGCGTAGTTCTCAGGGCAGCAGATGACACCGCTGGCATGGGAGACGGCCTCGGCCGGCTCCTCGTAGACAGCGCGCTCGCCCTGACTGAAGAAGACGATCGTATCGGTCCAGCCCAGGTCCGGCGCCGGCTGGTCGAGTAGCGTGGTGCTCTCCACGAAGGTCATGCGCCCGGCGTGTTCTGGGCCACATGTGGCGGCAACGGTCTCTTCGCAGAGTGACAGGGTCTCGACCCTGCCGGCGGATGAGATCACGCGCTCGGAGTGGAGCTCGGTTCCGTCGTCCAGGCGTACCCCTTGGACCCGGCCGTCTTCGTGCAGGATCTTGGCCACGCCCGCTTTCATGCGCAGCTCGCCACCCAGCTCGAGGTAGCGCGAACGTAGTGCGTCGAGCAGGGGTCGGATGCCCCCTCTGGGCCGAGCGAAGCCCTCCTCATAGAGGCTCTTCCAGAGCACGACAAAGGAGGGGAAGTCGATGTCACTGGGCGTGGGCGAGCCGTAGAAGAGAATCGGCAGGAGCAGCAGGTCCACAAGGCGTGCTTCACCGAGGTGCCGGGTCAGGTAGGCCCGGGCACTCTCCTGGCCCGCCGGCACATCAAAGGGCAGCGCCTCCAGCTCGCGCGCCATGCCGTCGAAGGCTGCAGCCCTGGTCGGGAACTGACGGGCCACCTCACTGCGCAGCAGCTCAAAGTCGTTACTGAAGCGCAGGTCGGTATCACCCACCACACTGCGGGAGCCGTGCTGCTCCCCGAGCCGGAGGGAGTCGTAGGGGATGCGCAGCTGCCGCAGGATGCGCGTCAGGGGGCGGCCACGGGTGCCCTTGGGAACGAAGTTCGTCAGGGCGTGCAGCCCCACGTCAAAGCGCCTGCCCTCGCGCTTGTAGTAGGAATTCAGCCCCCCCCAGAGGTAGTGGCGATCCAGGACCAGGACGCGCTGATCAAACTGGGCGAGGCGGATGCCCGCCGCGAGGCCGCTCATGCCCGCCCCGATCAGGATCGTGTCGTAGGGCGTGGAGGCGGTCATCGCAGGGGGGTGGCAAGGCCCCGGGAAGTGGGGCCGAAGGGCCTCAGGCGCTGGTGGCCAGCTTGTGGCCTGCCAGGTGAGGCGACAGGTAGTCCGCGCAGCCCTGAAGGGTCGCGAGTTCCTTGTAGTCATCCTCGGGAACCTGCACGCCGTAGCGCTTGCGAAGCTCCATGACGATGTCGAGGAAGTCCATCGAGTCCAGCTCAATCTGATCCCGCAGGGGGTCGGTCAGATTTAGCCCGCCGATCTCTTCATCGGGGGCAATGGTGTGGATGATGTCCTTGACGGCCTGGACGATTTCTTCGTGGGTCATGGTGGGGTGCGCTCTTGCGCGGGGAATAGGAAATCAGGCCATGCTCTTCACGAGCACGGCGGAGTTGATACCGAGCATCCCGAACGACAGGTTCAGGATGGTGTGGATGCCTTGTGTTTCGCGTGGCTCACCCAGAACCAGACCGCGCAGCTCGCAGTCAGGGTCGAGGTTGTCCACGTTGATGGAGGGGTGCACGATGCCGTCCTTGAGTGAGGGCAGGTTGCCCGCCAACTCCAGCGCTCCGGCGGCACCCATGGTGTGGCCGATGTAGCTCTTCGTGTTGTTGATCAGCGTGCTCGGTGAATCGCCGAAGACAGCCCGCACGGCGCCACACTCCTGCACGTCGCCCTGGGGAGTGGAGGTGGCGTGGGTGTTGACCAGGTCAACCTCTTCAGGTTCCAGCCCTGCCTTGGCCACCGCGGCTCGCATGCACTCGTTCTGGCGCTCGGGCAGTGGCAGCACAAAGTCTGCGGCGTCGGAGTTCACGTGGTGTCCGACGACCTCCCCGTAGATTCGCGCACCTCTACGCTGGGCGTCCTCGAGGCGCTCCATGGTGAACAGGCAGCCGCCCTCGCTGACCACGATGCCATTGCGATCCTTGTCGAAGGGACGCGAGACACGCGTCGGGTCGGCGTGGGAGCCCAGGGCGCCCTGGGCCTTGAAGCTGGCAAAGATCCCGAAGGTGTGGATGCTCTCGGATACGCCCCCGGCCAGAGCCTGGTCCACCTCGCCCAGCTGCAGCATCTGCATGCCCTGGATCAACCCCAGGTTGCCCCCGGCGCAGGCTCCGCCCACGCAGTAGTGGGGGCCTGTGATGCCCAGGTTGAGGGTGACTTCGCCGGCGGGGTTGTTGGCCACCGTGCGCGGGTTGTGGTGGTGCGACCAGAATGTGAGGTCGAAGTCGTACTGGGCGACCTCGTGGATCTGCTGCTCCGTCTCCACGTTTCCGTGCTCGGTCGTTCCCACGTATACGCCCACCCGGGAGGGGTCGAGCTCGTCCATGGAGAGGCCGGCATTCTGCAAGGACTCTTGCGCACAGTAGACCGCTATGGAGCCGGCGCGTGTGCCGCGCCGTAGGGACTTGCGACTCTGGTGGCGACCCGTGTCGAAGTGGCAGACGCCGGCCACCGTGGGGCCGAAGTGGCGGATCTTGTAGGCCTCCACACCCGACACACCGGCGAGGAGATTCTGGCGGTACTCGTCGAGGGAGTCACCGTTGGGGCTGGTGAGCCCTACGCCGGTGATGACAACGCGCGGGAGATCAACCATGGGTGCTCTCCTCGTCGGCTTCGATCTCAAGCGGGTCCGTGTCCTTCTTGGAGAGGATTTTCGCCGGTACGGACATGCCCACCCTCAACGCGCGGTTGACGGCCTTGGACAGGAGGCTGGCTTCATCCCCGAGGGCTGTTCCCACGGCGTTCAGGATCAGCTGCATCATCGCTTCGCCGATCTCGCAGGAGGAGATGATGGAGCGCAGCGTGAGAACCCGTGGGTCGGACTTGCCGTGGCGCTTCTCCACGTGGGACAGGATGCGCTCGGCTCCCGCCTTGAATTGTTCGAAGACGACCTGCTCGCGGCGGCGCAGAACCGTGGCCACGATGCTCATGGTGTTGCCGACGGCGCGGTGCAGGTGACAGTGCCGGGTGCTGTCGAAGGCCGAGGTGATGGCTCCCCACTCAGACAGTTCGTTGACGGCCGTGCTCGTGGCCCCTTGGGAGATAGCCAACTCCACGGCGATCTCCTTGCTGCTCAGAGGTCGGTCGCTGAGGACCAGCAGGCCCCAGACACGACCCAGGATGCGTCGGAACCCGAAGGTCTTGAAGAAGACCTCAAAGGTGGGCAGCTCCGCGCGCAGCTCCGCGTCCAGGACGGGAACGGGGAGGGCGGCCTCGACCTCGGGGTGCTCGGCGGCTTCTGCGGACTGGGCTTCGGGGGGCATGCGATGGGGGCGGGACGGGAGGGATGCGCCACAGATTTCAGGTTTTCCTGAAATCGACGAAGGGCGTTATAGGCCTCCCCGGGGGTGGCGTCCAATCATCAAGGGCAAAAGTGGGCAGGAATCGGGGCCCTTGGGAGGGCCCGCCCAGGCCCCTAGGCCAGGCGCTCCCGCAGCCAGGCACCCAGCGCCTGGATCTCCTCCAGGCAGACCTGGTGCTGCATCGGATACTCGTGCCACTCGACGCCGTATCCCAACCCCTCCAGGCGCTCCCGGGCCGCCTGACCGAGGGCCATGGGCACCATGGGATCCATGCTGCCATGGGCCTGGAAGATCGGGATCCCGTGGTTGGCCGGGCTGCGCTCCTCGTCCAGGTTGGCATCGCACGCGATGTAGGTGGAGAGGGCCACGATGCCCGCCAGCGCCTCGGGTGAGCGTAGCCCCACGTGCAGGGCGATGGCGCCGCCCTGGGAGAATCCGGCCAGCAGAATGCGCTCCGAGGGGATGCCCCGCCCGCGCTCGCGATCCATCAGGAGCTCGATGCGCTCAGCTGACGCCCGCACCCCTTCCTCGTCCACGCGTCTCTCGAAGTCCATGCCGAGAATGTCGTACCAGGCGGGCATCACCATGCCACCGTTGACGGTCACGGGTATCTGTGCGGCATGGGGAAACACGAAGCGTATCCCGTGCCCCTCGGGCAGGCCGAGCTCGGGCACGATGGGGGGGAAGTCGTGGCCATCGGCTCCAAGCCCGTGCAGCCAGATGATGGCGGCGTTGGCTTCGGCCTGTGGCTCTACTTCGACACAGTCCAGCAGTTGGGTCGTCATGGCCTTCCCACCCTACTCGGCGGAGCGGCTACTTGGCCAGGGGACCGTCGGCCTTCACGATGGCGGGCCAATACTGCCCCTCACCCAGGCGCAGGATCTTCAGGACGTAACCCATGGAGGGGTTGTTCATGCGCATGTAGTAGCGGTAGTTGCAGGGTGCCTTGCCGCGCGTGCTGCGTAGGGCGGCTTTCTCGGTGGGGAAGATCCTCGCACAGGGCGCCACCAGGTCGGGACCACGGCTGGCCACGTACTCGGGGCTCACCTGTCGGCCCCAGATGGAGCTGGGGAAGTCCCCGCCGCTGATCTCACGGTCGGTGATGCCGAAGGTGTCGAGCACTTCGTGCCGTGTGTAGTAGGGGATGATGCCACCCCACTCCAGAGCGATCACCGAGCCCTCGGGCAGCAGGTCATTCAAGGCCTCGCCGATGACCTTCGCCTCGTGATGATCGAAGAACTGTTTGTCCGGCAGGATTCCCGCGCGCACGTCCTCGTAGAGGGTCAGCGCCGCGGAACCCAGTAGGATGGCCATGAGGAGGGTGCTGGCCCTGCGCTTCGAGGTCAGGCGGGGCTCCAAGTGGCCCCACAGGTTCCAGGTGCCTTCCTGGGCCAGCAGGATCACCAGCGGGAGGACGTGGTAGAGGAACCGATGGTTGGGCATCCAATCGCCACCCACAAACCCGACGTAGGCCAGCTGGATGCCCACAGCCCAGATGAGATAGCGTCCCAGGTTGGAGACCCGACTCAGGGCCAGGGGCATCATGCACAGGGCCAGGAGCAGGGCGCGGTTCTCGAAGAACTCCCACACGTAGCTCAGCCCCTTGCGGATGCGGAACGGCGAGAAGTGGATCTTGGCATGGAACGAGTTGGGGAGCGCCGTGGGGTAGGTGGACAGGCGCCAGGCGTTGTACGCCACCAGCCCGACGGCCACTGCGACGAGGGGCACGAGCAGTCCGCGCCAGCCGCGCTTCACGAATAGGGGAAAGCCCGCGAGGATGCCCGCCAGGATGAACCCATCGAAGCGCGTGAGGGAGAGTGCCAACAAGCTGAACACCAAGAGCACTCGACCGCCGGCTCGGTCTTGGGCCTTCTGGTGCAGCAGATAGAACGAGAGCGTGGCGAAGAAGGAGAAGGCCGTGCTCTCCATGCCCGTCATCGGGTAGGCGACGAAGGCGATCTGCAGAGCCAGGAGGGCCGGGGCGACCAGGGCCTTGGCCGCGCTGCCCAGTGACGCGCGGCCCAATCGGTAGACGAGTACCAGGGTCAGGGCCTGGGCCACAAGGCTCACGCCCTGGGTGAAGGCGATCGGTTCGATGTTCAGCTTGAGGCCCAGCCACGCGACGATGCACCAGAGGAAGTTGGTGTAGCCCTCCACGGGGTCGCCGGGGTTGAAGACCAGGCCGTGGCCCTCGAACAGGTGGCGCGCGTAGCGGAAGGAGATGAACGAGTCGTCGATCCACTGGGTTTGGCCCAGGATGCACACCGACACGCACAGCGCGCCCAGAACGATGGCCGCGAGGGTCAGTCGCGTCCAGGTCGGGTCGGCGGCGTGGTCGGGTGAGGTCGAAGGCACGGGGAGGGGGAGGGGCTGGACGTCGGGGTACGTTCCCTTATCGGCCTTCGGAGCCCTTCCCTGGCATCTCGCCCGGATTCTTCAGCCAGTTCGTCGGGGAGTCTCCCGGCAGGCGCACCACCTCCATCAGGGTGGCGATGTACTCGTCGTTCTCACCGGCGCTGAAGGGGCTGTAGAACTCCCAGACGGTCTCGCCATCGGGGGTGACCTCCAGGGCACGCCCGTAGTCGGACTCGGTGATCAGGGTGTTGCCGTTGGGCAGGCGCTGGGCCAATCCGCAGGTCTCGGAATAGAAGGGATCGGACTCGGGGCCGCGATAGACCAGCGTTTCTTCACCGCTGGTCGGGTCGATTTCCACGATGGCGGATGCTTCCAGCGGCGGATTGTTGTCAAAGACCAGGATGCGGCCGTTTTCCAGAACCGAGGGGTCATGTTGGAAGCGGTAGGACCCCGTGTGGGCCCAGACGATCTTCTCCTGCCCTGGATCGAGTACCGCGACCATGTGAGGCATGCGCATGGAGACCAGGAGGTTCCCGGCCTTAAAGGCCGGGTTCGCGTCGGCCAGGGAGCCGTCCAGCAGTTCGACGGAGTTGGTGTGCAGCAGGATGCCCTCGCGCCAGATCTTGCGGTCCCACATGTCGCTGTACGGGGAGTTCTCCAGGGCTTCCACCACGGAGATGCGCTGCACCTGCTTGCCTCGTGCATCGAGCAGGACGAGAAAGTCCTCAAGCACTGGGCGGCGCTTGTGCAGTCGCGCAATCACGTGCGCTTCGCGCGTCAGGACCCAGACACGTCCGTCCGGCAGGGGAGCCATGTCGTGGTGCGCGCGTTCGGTGCTGGCCCACATCAACCTGGAGTCCTTGTCGATCTTGATGATCCCCAGACCCTCGAAGATGGCGAGCAGGTCACCGTTGTCGAACAGGTGGGTGCGTCGCCAGAAGGAGCGGTGGTTGTGCTTGCCGGGGAAGTTGGGGAAGGCCTCGGTGAAGGGCATGGCCCAGGTGTGCAGGACCTCGCCCTGCATGTCCACGAGCTGGGCCTGGGCGGCGTGGGCCGAGTTGACGAGGTTCAGGCCGGGCGCGGTGCTCTCGAGGATGTGGCGTGTGACCCCCCGCGGCACGTCCGTCGTGTGCTTGCCATCGGTATAGCTGAGGGCCTCCAGGGCTGCGATCTCCGCCCGCTGCTCCTCCGTCAGCCCCTCGTCGAAGCGATGGGTGCGGTAGGTGTGCCAGCGTCCCTCAGCGGGGCCACCGCGCTTGGGCACCGTGTCGGTGGTGCCTCCGGTGTCATCCCGGCCACACCCGAAGCAAAGGGCCAGGGCAGCGAGCAGAGCGATGTTGGCTGGTACGTGGGGTTGGGACCACATGAATTCACTCTACCGTGTCACCAGGAGCGCCGGGACGATTGCCCGCCCGAGAATGCCACGAATTCCCATGCCGGCCTGAGGTAGGGTGAAGCCAGCGCAGGTGGAGCGCCACACTCCCTCGCCTGCCAGATCCTCCGCCCCCCATGTCCGCCCCAAACCTAGCACAGCGCCTTGGCGTGGCCGCCCTCTCCGCCCTCGTGGCGGGAGCTGGCGCCTGGTGGTACCTGGAGCATGGAAGAGAGGAGGCGTCCACCATCGAATTCGTGGACGATGGCTCGGAGTTCCGGGCTGCGCTGGAGGCCCGCAGTGACTCGGGCGAGGAGGCCGTCTCATTCGAGAGTCCCGCAGAGCTGGGACGCGACTTTGCGCGCCGCTTGAATGAGGACCTGACCCACAAGGACCTCCTCATCCTCTTCCCCCAACTCAAGAGGAAGAAGGTGAACAAGATGCAGGGGGTCCACTACACCCTGATTCCCGACAGGCGCTGGCAACGCAAGTTCGCCGAGCACCCTGAAGGTAGGTTTGTGCGTCGCACGAACTCCCTGGGGATCCGGGAGGACGAGAGCCCGAGCGAGACGCCCGTTGACCAGTGCGTGCTCGTCATGGGGGACTCCCACGCGGAGGGTGTCTGCTCCAATGCCGAGACCGTGGCCAATCAGCTGGAGGCGCGGCTTCGCGGGGATCAGCCCGGCAAGAGCGTGGAGGTCTGGAACCTCGCCATTAGCGGCTACGGGGGTGCCAACTATCTGGGAACCCTCACAGCCTACGGTCACCTCGAGCCAGAGGACGTGGTCCTCGTGTTCTATGGCGGCAACGACTTTCGGGACTCCCTTGGGCCCTGGCGTTACATCTACCGGATCCGGGGCGGGCCACCCGTTTCACAGGAGTTCATCACCCCCCTGCGCAACGACGGCAACCACGGCACGGCGATGCTCGGCCAGGAGATCCACCAGGCGCTGACCTTCTTGAAGTACCCGGAGGCGGGCCGGGATGCCGTGCGTCTGACCATCGCTTGTGGGCTGGAGCTCGATCGGCAGTGCCGGGAGCGTGGAGCGCGTTTTCTGTTTGTCTATCTGCCTCCTCCTTCCGTGGGGCAGCCCGAGCACTTCCGCGCTCCCCTTGAGAAAGCGATGGTCAAGATCAAGGCTGAGCCCAAGGGGCTCGATTTCTGTCGGGAGTTGGCCGACGACACGCTGGCGGCTCTGGAAGAGGCAGGGGTGGCCACGCTCGACCTGCGCCCGACCTTTGCGGCGACCCCCGAGCCGCTCTACTGGAGCACCGAGCTTCACCTGAACGTGCGAGGACACGCGCTTGTGGCCGATCAGATCCACGCCGTCTTCTACGCATCGACCGACGAACCGCGCTGAGTGGTTCCGTGTCTGAGGTCTGGCCGGGCAGCTCTTCTGCCGACGACCCTGGGACTTGCCGGCACGTTCGTGCCGCAGGCGAGAGAGTGCGTCCCTAGACCTTTAGAGGCTGGCTCATGACGAGCTCACCTTCTTCGTTCTCGCCCGTGTAGCTGAATCCCAGGGACTCGTAGAACGGGCCGGGGTGGCCGGGCTTGTCGACGTGGCAGAGCTTGACGGTATCGACCCCCTCCATCCCCCGCGCGTGTTCGAGGATGGCAGCGACCGCCTGCTGTCCGAAGCCCTTGCGCTGGTGCTGGGCACCGATCATGAAGCGCCAGATCCAGACCACGCCCTTGTCGACGTCCTCGACGCTCAACATGACAAAGCCTACGGCCAGCTCCCCGGCAAACAGCCCCAGGGGGCGAGCTTCCTCGTGGAAGTAGGCCTGGGCCAGGGAGCCGGTGTTCTCGGCCACGAAGTCCGTCTGTCCTTCGCCCAGCTTCAGGCCGAAGGCCATGGCGTAGTTCTCCCGCGTCCACTCCCGCAGTTCTACCGCTGGTAGGTCGTCGGGGTAGCCATCAGGCAGGGGCGCGGGGGTCTTGGCCATGGAGGGCAGTCTACTTGCTGGTGCGTCTGATGCGTCGAGTGTCTGGGCGGCACGCTGCCAAGTTCACTCTGCTGCCAGGGCCAATCCGCCATTCTTGACCGCGAACTGTGCCTGTTGCGGTGTCAGTCCCTCCGGTGCCAGGCAGGTCGTGAAGTCGCCGTGGCTGCGGCGGAAGTCATGGCTTTCGACGACCTCCTGACCATCACGGAACACGAACAGTACGACGTTGTCGGACAGCTCGATCTCCGTATCCAGCCCCGCCCAGGTGCCAGCTCCCAGCTCTCCATCGACGATGTCCCGGTCCGAGTAGGGACCAAAGATGTGCACCCTGTCCCAATCGAACTGCGCGTGGTCCGCGAGGGAGATCGCCTGCTCCGGGCTCTTCTTGATGGCCTTCTTGAGTGAGCTGGCCCATGTGGGTTCGGAGCCGATGACCCCCGCCAGTCCCAGAGCCACGACGGCAACAAGCAGCCACACCCGCCAGCGTCCACTACGGGAGCCGACCTCAACTTCAACCGGTCCGATGTTCACCATGCTGCCAGTTTGCCCGGTGAGCGGGTGTCAGGCCAGATGGGGTGACGCCAGAGCCCCGAGAAGCAGGGACGACACCCTGCCGCTTGTCGGGGATGTTGACGTTGCGGACCCGCGTGGTGGTGTGCGTTGGGCCGTCCCCTCGAAAGCGAAGTACTGGGATTGAGACCGTTTTCAGGTCTCTTTGACCGGGTCTTGGTGTGAGCCGAGCTGCGCGGGTATGGTTCGGCCATGGGCCAGATGGATGAGGGCAGAGCGGACACGTGGGCCAAGGCCCTGTGGATCCTGGCCCTCGTGCTGGCCGTGGCCGTGCCGTGGCTGGGGACGGACGCGCCGCAGGATGATGCGTACATCACCTACCGCTACGCGGAGCACCTGGTGGCCGGGGACGGGCTGGTCTTCAACGTCGGTGAAGAGCCGGTCGAGGGCTACACGAACTTTCTCTGGACCGTTCTGATCGCGGTGGGCATGGGGCTGGGCATGAACCCCGAGTGGCTCGGCCCGGCGTTGGGACTCGTGTTCAGTGTGATCGCCGCCATCCTGTGTGGGCGACTGGCCAGGCGGCTGGGGGCAAGTCCGATCTACGCGGCGGCGGCCATGGCGCTCTTGGCCTTGCAACCCACCCAGCGCGTGCATGCCATGGGCGGGCTGGAGACTTCCATGTTCACGGCGCTGCTCCTGGCGGGCATCCTGCCGAGGGTGCTGGCGCAGCGCACAGCGCGCGGGGATCGCGCGTCGGGGATCTGGCTGGCGGCCGCCGCCCTGACCCGGCCCGAGGGGGTGATGGTCTTCGGGCTACTGGAGCTGGCTGATGCCTTCGCCGCCCGACGCGCGCGCGTTGGGCTGGCAACCTGGGCACAGGCCCTGCTCACCCGCGCCCTGCCCTTTGGGCTGATCGTGGGGGCCCACGTCATCTGGCGCCGGATGACCTATGGCGACTGGGTGCCCAACACCTTCCACGCCAAGGTGGCCTCGGATGCGACCATTCAGATGGAGGGCCTGCGCTACGTGGGGGATGCGGTGCTCGGCTTCGGAGTGCTCCTCGTTGTCGCTCCCTATCTGCTCCTCAGCCTGCCCCTGGCTCGCGGGGCTCGGGCCCTGTGCCTTTGGATCACGACGATCTTCTGCTTGTACGTGGTCTACGTCGGTGGCGACTACATGCCCACCTTCCGCTTCCTGCTGCCCATCTTCCCCTTGTGGAGCGCCCTGGCCTGCGCATCAGTCTCCCTCGTGGGGCGTGGGGATGGCGGCGCGCAGCTCGCGCGCCGTGCAGGCTGGGCCTTCTGCATGGTGAGCCTCGCAAGCGTGGCCTACGCCCACAGCCGGGCGGACTACTGGCCCGGGCAGGCGGATCGCCATGCGGACCTCCTCGCAGTGGGCGAGCTCCTGAACGAGGTGCTCGCGCCGGACGATTGGATCGCGGCCACCGCCGCGGGTCGTGTGCCCTACTTCGCGCGCCGGCGGTGCATCGACATGATGGGCTTGAGCGATCGACACATCGCCCAGGTCGAGGCCAGTCCCGAAGCCATGGGTGCGCTGGAGGGACACCTGAAAGGGGATGGCGAGTACGTGCTCGACCGGCGCCCCGAGGTGATCCTGTTCCTGCGCTTGATGGCCACACCCGAGCCTCTGGTCGAGAAGAAGAACTGGGTGGCCGTGGCCCGCAAGCAGGCCTTCAGCATCAGCGAGAGCCAGATTGCCCAGAGCCCGCGCTTCCGCGCCGAGTACGCCTGTCGCAGCCTCAAACTGCAGAACCGCGAAGGGTACATGAACATTTTCTTTCGCAAGGGCGTGCCCGTCGGAGCCCCCCCGGAGACCAAGGAGTGAGTCCTGTCCCCAGTCCACGACGGTCAGGCGGAGAGGGGGGTATCTTGGAGTCCATGAGCCCTCGGTACCCTGCACCCAAGCGCCGCATCCTGTGCACCGCGCTCCTGTGTCTGGCCGCCTGCGCGGATGAGGGGCCCGCCCGCGCGGATGAGGGGCCCGCCCGCGCGGATGAGGGGCCGCGGCCCACGAACCTGGTGCTGGTCATGATCGACACCCTGAGGGCCGACAAGCTCTCGAGCTACGGTGCCGAGGTCGACACCTCGCCGGCCCTGACGCGCCTGGCCGAGAAGGGCGTCCAGTTCGATTCAGTCATCGCCCAGTCGAGTTGGACATTGCCGTCGGTGGGCTCCATGCTCACCTCGCGCTACCCACGCAGCCTCGGCCTGTACACCGAGGACGGCCAGATGGTGCCCGAGGATGCGGTGACCCTGGCCGAGGTCCTGCAGGATGCGGGCTACGCCACCTTTGGCTTCACCGCCAACCCCAACCTGAACAGCCGCTACAACTTCCACCAGGGCTTCGATCACTACTCCGACAGCTCGGTCGTGTTTCACTTGCGCGGGGATGTGTTACCCGAGGGCGCGACCTCCTATCTCGACGCGCCTCTGCGCTCGTCGCCCGAGGTGCTCGACGCCGCCCTGGAGTTTGCCCGCACCATGAACGGGTCGCGGCCCGCCTTCATCCAACTCAACCTGATGGAGGTGCACGAACACAAGTCGGATCGGTACCTGAGAGAGCCCTACAAGGGGCTCTTTGAGGGACAGGAATCGGCGCCCTATCTACGGGCCGTGCGTCAGGTTACCGACGATACCGAGGCGTTTGTAAACGCGGTCGCCAGCCTTCCCGGCTGGGAGGACACCCTGTTCGTGATTCTTAGCGACCACGGCGAAGGCCTTGAGGACCACCCCGATGTCGTACGCTCAAGGGGGCACGGCGCCCTGCTCTACGGGTCCACCATCCGCGTGCCCTGGATCCTCTACAACCCTCTCTGGCAGGGGGGGGAGACCGGTGGTCCCGCAGGCCAGCGGGTCGCCCAGACGCTGCGGCTCCTGGACGTGCTGCCCACCCTGCTCGACGTGCTCCAGCTGGAAGCTCCAGGCGAATGCCTGGGGTCCTCCGCCTGGCCCTTGGCCCTGGGCCAGACCGTGCAGGTGGGGAGCCCCGAGTTCGTCGTCAGCGAGACGTTCTTTCGTGGCGTGAGCAAGATCTCCGCCCTGGGACAGGAGTGGCAGTACTTCAACAACCGCAATAAGCACCCCGGCCTTCCGCGCCACGAGCTTCAGGCCCGGGGGTCGCGTCCCAACGGAATCCTCACCGATGCCAGCTCCGAGCAGCGTGCCGAGATGCGCCGTATGCGTGCTTTCTTGGACGACTGGGAGGTTCGCAACCCTCCGGCCAAGCAGGTCGCTCTGGTGGGGGAGCTCAGTGAGGAGGCCGCCGCCCAGCTCAAGGCCATCGGCTATCTGGGCGGGGACGAAGACGGCGACGACTAGCGTGTCCGACGCTTGGGTCCGCTGCCATCGGCCATGGGCAGGAGCTCATTCTCCTGCAGGCAGCGGAACAGGAGGGCCCCGACCCTCTCTCCACCTTCGGGGGTGAAGTGGATGCCATCCTCCATCAGGAGCGACACCATCTTCTCGCGGGGCATCTGTTCAAAGAGCAGGGCGAGGTCACACAGGACCACGTTGCGCTCCGCGGCTACCTCGCGCACGACCTCCACGTAGCTCTGGTGCAGGGGCACGAGCTCCTCGAGGTTCTCGATCCAGCGACCACGCAGGTACTCGGGCTCCTCTCCCTTGCGGTGCGCGGTGGGCGCGGTGATCAGCACCGGCTCGATGCCATTCTCCAGGGCCAGGTCCACCATGGCCTCGATGTTGGCCCGGAAGTCGGGCAGGGAGACGCGCACGGGACGCTTGCCATCGTCGGCGCTTGCCCGCTTGCGAGCCACCAACCCGCGCGTGAGCATCTGCACCACGCGCAGACCTTGGTCGTTCAAGAGCGTTGAAGAGGCCAGCTCTCCCGCGGTCTTGTCGTTCACTCCGTATCCGACCCAGTGGTCATTCCAACCGAAGTAGATAGTCAGCACCTTGGGCTTCAATCCGAGCACGTCCTGTTGCAGTTGCTGCAGACCGGAGTAGCTCGACCAGCCGGCGCAGGCCATGTTCGCGAGCTGCAGAGGCCGCGTCCCCTGCGCCTTGCGCACCCGCCGTGCCAGCGGCTGGGCGAACCTGCCCCAAGCGGTACACGAGCAGCCGGAGAAGACGAGGTAGGGTTCGATCGCGCGCGCATCCTCAAGCTTCTTGTCGTAGCTCTTGGGGACCCACAGGTAGTCGGGGTGCGGAGCGAAGTAGTCCTCCATCACCTGCGGATTGGGGTAGCCGAACTCCAGACTCACCGGGTGCATGTGGAACTCGATCCCGGCCAGGCGCAGGCCCACCTCCGTCAGGGCTAAGGAGCCGACAAGGCCGACGCCCAAGAGTCCCAGTTTCTGGGGCCAGCGCAGTCCCGGCTGTGTGGCCGGGGCATCAGCAGTGCCGGAAGGCGGGTCAGGGGGCAGATTCATGTGCGTGGGAGATCCGCCTCTACCCTACCCCGTCCACGGGGCCCGGGACCACCGACCTCTCACCACTCCAGAGCCAGCATCTGACACTGCAGGCCGCTGCCGATGCCCTGCAGGGCAACCTTCTGACCGCTATGGATGAAGCCTTCCTCGGCGGCCATGGCCAGGGTCGCCGGTAGAGACACCGAGCCCATGTTGCCCAGGGTCTCCACCGTGGTGAAGTCCTTGTCGTGGTCCAATCCGAGGGCTTCGAAGAGCGCGCGCTTGTGGGCGCGGCCCACCTGATGGGTGATGAAGCGGTCCACGCTGTCCGCTCCCCAGCCAGTGGTCTCCTGAAACAGGACCCAGGTCTCCTGGGCGAGTACGACGCCGGCCTGCAGGAGCGCTTCGGAGTCGGTCTCCATCAAAGGCCCCCTACCGTCGGCGCGATCGCCCGAGCACAGCTCGTGGTGTTCGGTGGCCGATAGCCCCACGCCCGCGATCAGTCGGGGATGAGAGCCTGCGTCGGGCGCGCTGCGTGTGAGGACGCAGGCGGCTGCACCCGAGCCAATCGTGAGTGAGGCATAGGCGCGCTTCACCTCATCCCGCGTACAGTCGTCCCGGCTGTTCAGGTCGGCCAGGGTCTCCTCTACCAATGGACGCCCGTCTTCGCCGGCCACGACCAGTGCCGCTTCGATCTGGCCACTCTCGATCATCCCCGCCGCGACCACCATGGCGTTCGAGAAACCCAGGCAGGCGTTGGACAGGTCAAAGGCCTGGCAGTGGGGGCCGAGGCCCAGTCGTGCGTGCACCACCGATGCGGTGGCCGGCTCCATGAAGTCGCGGCAGACCGATGAGTGGATCAGGCAGCCCACCTGTTCAGGTGCCAGGCCCGCCTCGGCCAATGCGGCGCTCCCGGCTCGGGCCGCCACTTCGCTGGGTCGTGTACCCACGGGCCAGAAGCGTCGCTCGCGGATTCCGCTCATGAGTTCGAGTCGTCCGACGTGCAGGCCCAAGCGGTCATAGACGGATTGCACGCGCTCTTCCAGGGAGTCGCTGGTGACGACCTCCTCGGGCAGGGCGTGGGTCAGGGATCGGATCTGGACCGATTGGAAGGACAGGCAGGGGTGCATGGGCGCGGGAGAGCATACGGTCCAGACGCGCGGTTCGCTGTGGTTGACGATATCGACCGTCGCAGGGCACCCTATCGGGTCCCATGGCTCAGAGTCCCCCCCTCACCATCCTGCACGTGGACATGGACGCCTTCTATGCGTCCGTCGAAGTCCGCGACAACCCGTCGCTGGCGGGGTTGCCCGTGTGCGTTGGGGGACCCGCGTCAAGTCGCGGGGTGATTTCCGCAGCCAGCTATGAGGCGCGCGCCTTTGGCGTGCACTCGGCCATGCCCACGGCCCTGGCGCGGCGTAAGTGTCCCAACATGGTCTTGCTGCCGCCGGACTTCGATCGCTACACCGCGGTCAGCAAGCAGGTCATGGATATCTTCCGGCGCTACACGCCCACGGTCGAACCCCTGTCCCTGGACGAGGCCTTCCTCGACGTGGCGGGATCCGAGCGCCTCTTCGGTGACGCCCGCGAGGTGGCGGTGCGCGTGCGCGCCGACATCCTGCGCGAGACGGGACTGGTGGCGTCCGTCGGCGTGGCCCCGACCAAGTTTCTGGCCAAGCTGGCCTCCGACCTGGACAAGCCCGATGGTCTGCGCATCATCGAGCCCGACGAGGTGCGGGAGGTGCTCGACCCCTTGCCGGTGTCCAAGATCTTCGGCGTCGGGCCGCGCACGGCGCGACGGCTCAATCAACAGGGCGTGGAGACCATCGGAGATCTGGCGCGGCTCCCGCGCGCGGAGGTACAGGCCGAGTACGGAGCTTCGGGTCTGTGGATCCACGACCTGGCCCACGGCATCGACCTGCGACGCGTCTCCAGCCAGCGCGTGGAGAAATCCCACGGCATGGAGCGCACCTTCCCCAAGGACGTGTCTGATTTCGAGGAGCTCGGCAACATGCTGCTGTCCTTCTCCGAGGAGGTGGCCTTCACCCTGCGGGACAAGGGGCTACGAGGGCGCACGGTGACCCTGAAGGTGCGCTACGCGGACTTCCGCACGATCACCCGCACGCGCACCCTCGAGTTTGCGACCAACCTGGGCCCGCGCATCTTCGCCACGGCCAAGCAGCTGCTGGACAAGGTGGATCGTGGCCCCCTGCGCCTTCTGGGCGTGCAGGTCTCGCGCCTGGAGGACGTCCGCCAACCCGCCCAGGGCAGCCTGTTCGACGCGGCCGAGGCCGAGGACTCGGGTGAGGGCAGCCGCGAGGCCTGGATGGCCTCCAGCGAGAAGCTCTCCGCGGCCACTGAGAGCATGGACGAGCTACGCCGTCGCTACGGCCGCCGCACGGTGGTCCCGGCCAGCCTGCTGAGGCAGCTGCGCGAGGGTGACGACGGTCGGGCGGAGCCCAAGCCGGAGACCCTCGAGGCCGCCGACTGACGCTTCCGCTACTTGCCCTTCTTCCCGTCGGGCTTGCGGGGGTGTGCTTCGAAGAACTCCCAGATCAGCTCCGTAGCGGCGACGGACTTCGAGCCACCCTGGGGCCAGCCGTGGCTGCCACCTTCGATGCTGTAGAAGTGGACCTCGGTCTCTTTCTTGCCCTTGATCCACGTGTCGAGGTGGACCTTGCCCTTGTTGAGCTCAACGCGCTCTGCAGCCTTGCAGCCATTGTGCTTGGCAAAGAGCTCGGCGGACTCCATGGCCGTCGGCGTTCCCCAGCGGCTCGTGCCGTAGGGCACGATGCTGTCGGCCATGCCGTGAAAGGAGATGAGCGAGACGGGCAGCGAGGGCTTCGACTTGTCCATCACCAGACCCGCAACCGGGGCGATGGCCGCCACCTTGTCTGCGTTGCTGGCAGCGAAGGAGAAGCTCATGAAGCCGCCACTGCTGTGCCCGGTCATGAAGACGCGATTCTCATCGATCTTGAGCTCTTCGAGCATCAGGTCGATCAGGTCGGACAGGAACACGGAGTCGTTGGTTTTCTTGCCTCTCCAGGCGCCCTCCCAGCTGGTGGGGGAGCCCAGAGCCGTGGGGAACACGGCGACGAAGCCCTCCTTCTCGGAGAGCTCCTGCCAGCCGTAGTAGCGACTGGCGGCCATGGCGCCGTTGCTCGTGCGCCCGTGCAACATGATGACCAGAGGGGCCGACTCCTTCTTGACCGCCTTCTTGTAGTTGCGCGGGATGTGCAGCAGGAACTGACGCTCCTTGTCGTTCGATTTCAGGGTCCGCTTATGGGTACCGGACTCCTGGGCGAGACAGGGCGAGCCCAGCGCTGTACCCAGCAGGAGCAGCACGAGGGGGGCTAGGAGAGCGCGGGACTTGGGCGACGGGGTAAGAAGACGCATGGCGTGGTTTCCAATGGGGGCCGGGGGCATTCTGGCCTGCGCACCCTAGCACGCCGATTCCCGTTCCGTGTGGCCCTGTGGTCTCTAGCCGCGAAGGCCGGGTCCCTGGCGGTGCCAGGTGGCGCGATCGGCTCTAGTGCCGTTCCCTAGTGCCCATCGGTGACGTAGCTCATGAAGCTCATCCCGATGTCCTCGAACTGGTGCGGCCGAGGCACCTCGATGGCGTCCTTGATGCAGACCTGCTCGCACAGCTTGCAGGAGGTGCACAGCTTGCTCGTGACCATCGCGATCGTGCTGGTCTGGGGTAGAGGGTGCTCACTGGGCCCCACGATCGACTCCATGGCGATCGCATCGAAGGGGCACACACTCACACAGAATTCACAGCCGGTGCAAAGCTCATCGTGCACCAGGGCCTTGGGGATCTGCTTGGGCTTGATCTTGGGCACCAACTCTTCGCGACTGTCGTCAATGGCGTCGAAGGGGCAGTAGACCCCGCAGACGGAGCAGTTGATGCACAGGTTCGGATCGATGAAGAACCGCTCGCCGCCGGTAATGGCGTTGGTCGGGCAGACGCGTTCACAGATACTGCAGGAGGTGCAGTCGGTCGTGATGAAGTGCGCATTCCATTGCCATGCATCCATCTTGGCGCGGTCAGTGAAGAGCAGTACGCGCACCAGGCCATGGGCGTCGTGGCGCTCCTTGAAGCCGACGAAGTCCTGCTCCGGCAGGGGAATCTCGGTCGTGAAGCGGCCGGGGAATGAGCTGGAGGTGTGGGTCAGAGCCAGAATCTGGGCCTTGGTGGTCTTCACATCCGTCTTGTCCGAGGGCGAGATGGGCTTGACCCAGCCAGTGATGGCCAGCCGGTTTTCCGTGCGGTACACGTGCACGTTGTACCCGGGCATGATCGCAGGCGCGCCGTAACGGAAGCGGTCGCGCACGGGGGGCACGATCGTGGGCATGTTCAAGCTCACTTCCACGTAGCCGTCCTCCTGCGTGACGTCGAAGTCGAGGCCATAGCGGCGATCCCGCTCGATGCGATTCTCGGGCAGGTCGCGGTGTCGTGCCCACTCCGCCTCCCAACCATCTACCTCTTCCAGCTCGACGGTGAGCTCGGCCGGGGGCAGCTCCCCTGAATAGCCGATGGCTTCAGTTGGGCATATATCCACAACTGTCCGGGCGTTGTGCAGCTCAGCCTGCTGGTCATCCAGCGTGTGCGCCTTCTCGTCTCCCCCCATGAAGAAGATCTCGGGGAAATCATCGCAGCAGGCATCACAGGCGATGCACAGCACCGGGTCGACGTCGAATATGCCAGCGCTGACAGTTTCTTCGAGTGCAGTTTCGGCCATGGGTGGGTCGAGGGTGGTGGCTCTGGAGGGCGTATGGGGTTGCGTAGCCGCTGGAGGCTCCGGGTGTGGCCCAAGAGAATGCCCCGGCAAGCAGGGTCGGCGCAAGTGCCAGAGCCCGAGGATAGCATGTTCCAAGTCAACTGAGTCCCGGGATTGGCCCATGGGTCAAATAGGGACGGGACCGTTGAGCAGTGGGCGCCTCGTTCTTTTCGGACTGCCGAACCGCGTAGGAATGGCCTCGTGGGGTCCAGAGCAGACACTTTGGATTCCCTCTTTTTCAAGCTCGCTTGAACGGCTTAAGGTCTTGGGTCGTGCAGAGCCCAACTCACAACCAACCTCCGCGTCTGGGCCATTGGCTGGGAGCCGGGTTCCTGGCTGGGACACTTCTGGCCATGGGCCGTGCGACGCCCGTCGTGCTGCGCTTTTACGGTACGGGTGGCTTGGGCGATCAGACCTTGAGCCAGGGGTATGCCTGCTTCTTGGCCAGCCTGTGGATCGCCGCGCCGATCCTGATCCTCAGTGCGGGACTCTGTGTCCACCGACCGGGCTTGCGCTGGCCCCTGTTCCTGCTGGCGGGCTCGGTGAGCTTGGCCTGGATAGCTCATTGGCTACCTTACGACTCGGTATTCGCACCCTCCCTGGAGGGTTGGCATGGTCGGGGTCTGATCTGCAGTCTGGGTCTGGTCGCTGCGGCGTCGGCGGCTGTGGGGGTCTGGGGTTCAGGGGAGAGTCGCGTTGCCAAGACCGGGGGGGGCGTCGCCGCGGCCCTCTCCATCACCGTCCTCGCATTGCACCTGGGGGCCGATCGCAGCCCGAGCTGCTGGCCCGAGCGACCCAATCTGATCCTGATCTCATTGGACACCCTGCGCGCTGATCGCCTGGGTTCCTACGGGAGCGACCTGGGCGCCACGCCCAATCTGGACGCCTTCGCCCAGCACGCCGTGCGCTTTGAGAACGCCTACTCGGCGGCTCCGTCCACCCTGCCGAGCCACATGACCATGCTGACAGGCCTCTCCCCATCGCGCCACGGGGTGACTCGCGACCTGGGACTGCCGGCCGAACTGCCGACCCTACCAGAGCTTCTCAAGGAGGAGGGCTACGCGACCCTGGCAGTGGTGGACACCTGCGTCTGGCTCACCGGTCGGTTTGGGTTCACCCGTGGCTTCGATCTCTATCGGCGGGTTGCGGAGCCCACCCAGGCCAAGGCCGAGCAGGCCCTGGAGGTGCTCGACCTGGTGCAGGGCACGCCCTTCTTCCTGTTCTTCCACACCTACGACGCGCATTCGGACATGCACGGCCTGCCCTATCACGCGGCTCCCTCCGATCGGGAGCGCTACGCGGGCTGGTACCAGGGCGACTTCGACGGCTGTAACGAAGAAGGGGTGTGCGCCTCCGAGTACCTGTGGTTGCTGAACGAGCGGGGTGATCTGCCGGCCCCGGCGGAGCGTCGCTTCATCGAGTGTCTGTACGACGCCGGCGTCAGGACCCTGGATCGTGATCTGGCGCTCCTTTTCGACGGTCTGCGGGCACGGGGGCTGCTCGAGAACAGCGTCATCGCGATCACCGCGGACCACGGCGAGGAGTTCTTCGAGCATGGCAAGGCGTTGCACGCCAGCTATTACGCGGAGTGCACCACCGTGCCGCTCCTGGTGCGTACGCCTGATACTCCAGAGCAGCTAGGAACCGCTGCCCCTCTCGTCAGCCACGTGGACCTGTTGCGCACGTTCCTTGACTACGCCGGCGGGTCCGAGCCGAGCCCCTCTTCTGACTTTGCCGCATCTGCCGGGCGCAGCCTGCGACCCTGGCTGGAGGGCGGGACGGGCCCCGAGCGACCCTTCATGCCCTTTGACCGATTCGGTCGCCTCCTGGCTCTGCGCACCCCGGAGGCTGCCGTGGTGCGCACACGGGGCGAGTGGTTCTTGGAACGCGAGAGCGGCACCTTGCCCCTGGAGGACGTCCCGTCCGAGGAGCGCGAGGGCTGGATGACCTGGATCGGGACCGAAGAGGCTGAGCTCGCCAGCGCCATGGCCCGCATCGGGAGAACCTCCAAGCGCAGCAGGGTCCAGCGGCCCACCGCCACCGAAGATCGCGAGCTCAGATCCCTGGGCTACACGGGCGACGACTGAGTGGATTCGATGTGGGTGGTTCCGGCTGCAGTGCTTAGTGCGCTTCCAGCCAGTTGCGGCCCGACCCGAACTCGACCTTGAGGGGCACGTCCAGGTCGAGGGCGTGCTCCATGCAGTCCCGCACCAGTTCGGTGGAGGCCTCGAGTTCGGAGGCCGGGACTTCAAGGAGGAGCTCGTCGTGCACCTGCAGGAGCATCTCACCGGCCAGATCCGAGGCGGTCAGGCGCTCTTCCAGTCCGATCATGGCCAGCTTGATCACGTCTGCGGCCGAGCCCTGGACGGGTGTGTTGACGGCGGCATTCTCGGCGAAGACCCGCGCGCGCTGGTTCTCGGAGTTGATGTCGGTGATCGTCCGGCGGCGGCCGAGCAGGGTCTCCACGTAGCCGTTCTCGCGCGCACCCTCCAGGGTGGCGTCGATCCACTCGCGCACACGCGGGAATGCAGCGAAGTAGCGCTGGATGAAAGCCTGGGCCTCGAGCAGGGTCAGGCCCGTCTCGCGCGCCAGACGCTGGGGGCCCATGCCGTACAGCAGCCCGAAGTTGATGGCCTTGGCCTGGGAGCGCATGGCACGATCCACGTCTTCGGGCCCCACGTTGAAGACCACCTGGGCGGTGGACGCATGGATGTCCTGGCCCTTGTCAAAGGCGTCCTTGAGGCCGGGGTCGCCAGAGAGGTGGGCCATGATGCGCAGCTCCACCTGGCTGTAGTCGGCGGCCAGGATGAGCCACTCACCCTTGTCGTCTGCTGCGCGCGGGATGAAGGCCTCGCGCAACTTGCGCCCGCGCTCCGTGCGCACAGGGATGTTCTGCAGGTTCGGGCTGCTGGAGGCCAGACGACCGGTGGCGGCCGTGGTCTGGCTCAGGTGACAGTGAACGCGCCCCGTGGAGGGGTTGACGAACCCCGGGAGAGTGTCCACGTAGGTGTTCTTCAGCTTGGCCACCTCGCGGTACTCGAGTAGGCGCTTGACGATGGGCACGCGCGCGTAGTGTTGGGTCAGGGTGCCGTGGTCGGTAGCGAAGCCCGTCTTGGTGCGCTTGGGTCGCTTGACGCCAGCCTCATCCTGGATGCGCAGCTTCTCGAAGAGCACGGCGCCGAGCGCCTTGGGGCTCCCCAGGTTGAGACCTGGTTCGCCAGCAAGCTCGCGAACTTCCTCTTCCGCCGCGCCTATGTCTGCGGTCAGGCCAGATGACATGTCCTCGATCAGGGCGGTGTCCAGGGTGATGCCGCGTCGCTCCATCGCGGTCAGCACCGGTACGAGCTTCATCTCCACGTCTTCGAACAGGCTGCGCGCCTCGAACTCATCCAGCTCCTTGTCCAGAACCTCGAAGAGCTGCCAGGTCACATCGGCGTCTTCACAGGCGTACTCGGCCACCTGCTCGACGGGCACCTCGGCCATGGTGATCTGGCTCTTGCCCTTGCCGATCAGCTCCGAGGTGGGGATCTTGGCCAGGTTGAAGTAGTGCAGGGCCAGGTCGTCCAGGCCGTGGCGCCGGGTGGCTCCCGCCACGCAGTAGCTGGCCACCATGGTGTCGAAGAAAGGCGGCGGGACAGTGACGCCGTGACCGGCGAGGACCAGGGCGTCGTACTTGTGGTTCTGCCCGATGCGTTTCAGAGCCGGATCCGTCAGCAGGGGGGTCAGGCGCTCCAGGAGCGCTGCGGCTCCGCCCTCCAGCACCGGGGGCGTGGCATTGAACGGCACGTAGAAGGCGCGGCCCGCCTTGGCGCTGAAGGAGAGCCCCACGATGTCGACCTGCAGGGAGTCGAGGCCCGTGGTCTCCGAGTCCCAGGCAAAGGTCCCCGCGGCGCGCAGCTCGGCTTCCATCGACGCGAGGCCTTCCTCGTCCTGGATGGTCACGTAGTCGCGGTCGCTGGAGGCCTTGGCCCCGGTTCCGGCCACCCGCTTGCGCAGGCCCTGGAAGTCCAGGGCCGTGAAGACCTCGATCAGAGCTTCCTTGTCGGGCTGGGCCGGGCCCACGGCCTCGATTCCCGGGTCCAAGGCCATGTTCGTATCGATCGTCACCAACTCAAGCGACATCAGCAGCTGCTCACGGTCGCGCTCGATGTACTCGCGCGCCTTGCCCTTGACCTCGTCCAGATTATCCAGCACGCCCGCGACGCTTCCGAACTGCGCGATCAGCTTGGTCGCGCCCTTCTCACCGATGCCCTTGACCCCGGGCACGTTGTCAGACGCGTCGCCCATGATCGCGAGCACGTCGATGACGTGGTCGGGGGTGGTACCGAACTTGGCGTGGACCTCTTCGACGCCCTCCATGACGAGGTCCTCGCCACGCTTGAAGATGTTGTAGAGGCGCACGTGCTCGCCGACGAGCTGCATCAGGTCCTTGTCGCCCGTGACGAGCAGCACCTCATAGCCCGCCGCCTCGGCCTGCACCGTCAGGGTTCCGATGACGTCATCGGCTTCAAACCCGGGTACCTCGAAGATCGGGATTCCGTGGGCGCGCACGATGTTCCGGATGTCGTCGAGCTGGGCAACTTTTACTCCTTGGTCCACCTGGACCCTAAACGACATTTTCTTTATCTGAATGATTCGTGGACTG
>MPMD02285176.1_pt1 | contig 29951 bp, 20 predicted proteins | sample 1617291 | NCBI WGS metagenome assembly MPMD02 (sample SAMN05944810, study PRJNA350692) | marine metagenome | biome: marine; feature: ODZ; material: water; isolation source: 120 m water sample filtered on 30 um supor filter | place: Pacific Ocean | collected 2012-04-09 | depth 120m m | reverse complement strand
TGCAGCCTTCTTGGCGGCTGCGGCCTTCTTGGCGGCTGCGGCCTTCTTGGCGGCTGCGGCCTTCTTGGCGGCTGCGGCCTTCTTCCGTTCCAGGTGTGCCTGGCGGCGCTGCTCCACGAGTTGGAGGTGTCGGGCCTTGACCGCAGCCCGCTCTCGTTCGCGCTCGGCCTCCTTCGCCTGGCGCACTCGCTCGCGCTCCTCGGCAGCCTGTAGCCTGGCCTCTTCCTTGGCGGTCTGGATCGCGAGGCGCGCCTGCTGGGCCTTCCAGTCCACGCGCACTTTCTTGCCATGAGCGCAGTCGTCCACCAGGACACACTCCCAGCAGAGGGGCTTGCGCTGGTCGCACCACAGGTCCGCTACGCGACCGAATCCCATCGATGACCGCAAGCCGTCCCCGGAGCCGATCAGCGGTTCGACGCTCGCCCGCAGCTTCGAAATCGAGGAGGTGCGAGCCACGAGATCCAGGCGGTCGAGGACGCGCGTGATTCCGGTCGTCACGGGCAGGGCGCCCTCGGCGGCGCTCCAGAGCAGGACGCTGCCCAGAGTATTACCGAGGGTCTCCAGCTGGGGCACGAGGCGGGATGCGGCTGTTTCATCCTCGCGCAGGGATTCGAGGTCCAGGCCGTGGGTCTTCTGGAAGACCTCCTGCATGTAAATCTTCAGGGAGCGCGCCGCACCCAGGTAGCGGGCGGCCGCCGCCGGCGTGTTGGTGCCGGGGGGCGCGAAGCAGAGCGCGAGTTCCTGAGCCTGGGAGACGCGCGCCTCATTCCAGTCATCAAAGGCCGCTCGCAGGTTATTCATGCCCGCTTTCGCGCGGGTGGTGGACAGCTCCCGCTGCAGCACCAGCAGCATACCGAGTTCAAACAGGGTGCAGTCCAGAATGGAATCCGGGACCCCCACGGTCAACTCGATCTTCCCCAGCAGGCGGCTCAAGCGTTCCGAATTCTTACTCACACCTCTCCCCGTTCCATCGTCCGGGCTCCGCCCGGATCATCAAGGTATCTCGACCGCTGCCCGTGCGAACTTGCAACGGGCGCGCCTCCTGAGGAGGTCACTCCTCGCCCTGGTCCTCGTCCGCTGCGGACACCGCGGCGGCTCGCCGGGCTGCCACGCGCTCAGTGCGCCGGACCGTCTTACGCTCGGCGCGCTCATCCTTGCGGGCGTTGCGGCGCAGACTCCCGGCAGTCTGCTTGCGCCCCGGGCGCTTGCGCGGCTTGCGGGGTTCGACGCCCTCGAACACACCCATGCGACCGAGGATCGAGCGCACCGTATCCGAGGGCTGGGCGCCGACGCCGATCCAGTGCCGGGCGCGCTCGACGTTCAGCTTCACCTGCGCATCGGGGTCGGCCGCGATGGGGTCGTACAAGCCCAGATGCTCGATGGTCCTCCCGTCGCGCGGGGAACGCCGATCGGCAACGGAGATGCGGTAACAGGGACGGTTCCGGCGTCCCGTGCGCTTCAGACGAATGACTACTGCCATGGATGCGGAGGTGGTGGGGATCGCTCGCGGCCGACAACGGCGGGCTCGCGCGGGTGCTTGCCCCAGGGCTCAAGCGAGGGCTGCGCGGGGGTCGGCGAGACGCCCTGTGCCCGAGACGAGGGCCGAACAGGAGACGAAAAAACGGCCGCCGAGGCAAGGCGCTGGAGGACTATTTCCGCCTTCCCTTGCGCCCCTTGCGAGATCGGCGGTCCTTCTTGCGGCGCTTGGAGCTGCTTTTGCGGGTCGCCGAGGAGCCCATGGGCCGGGCGCCGCCGCCCAGGGGGTCCGCCAGGTCAGGGGCTCCGCCGGCGCCACCGAGGCCGCCTCCCCCACCACCGAGCAGACCGCCGAGCCCGCCCAGAAGCCCACCCCCACCTCCGGCCAGCTCTCCGCTGGGAGAGAGATCGCGCAAGGTGGAGCGCTTGGCGCTGGCGCCCATCTTGGCCCCCAGGCCCATCTTCCCCATCTGCTTCATCATCTTCTTCATGCCCCGGAAGCGCTTGAGCAGGTCGTTGATAGCTCCCACCTCCTGACCCGCCCCGCGCGAGATGCGCCGTCGGCGACCCATGTCGATCACCTCGGGCTGCAGGCGCTCACGGGGCGTCATGGAGGTGAAGAGCGCCTCCAAACGATTCATCTGGCCGTCGTCGACATCGAGCTGATCGAGGTTGGCGGACATGCCCGGCATCATCCCCAGGACCTTCTTCATCGGCCCCATCTTGCGGATCATGCGCAGCTGGGAAAGCATGTCCTCGAGGGTGAAGCTGCCCATCACCATGCGCTCGAAGGAGACCTGGGCCTCCTTTTCGCTGATCTGCTCCTGGGCCTTCTCGACCAGGCCCACGACGTCGCCCATGCCGAGGATGCGCCCGGCCATGCGGTCGGGGTGGAAGGCGTCGAGGTCCTCGACCTTCTCGCCCGTGCCGACGAAGAGGATCGGGCAGCCGGTGACAGCCTTGAGGCTCAGGGCCGCGCCGCCGCGCGCGTCTCCATCGAGCTTGGTCAGCACGACGCCGGAGAGCGCCAGCTGGGCGTGGAAGGCGCCGGCCGAGGACACGGCGTCCTGGCCGGTCATCGCGTCGACCACCAGGACCTGGTCGTGAGGCCGAGTGACGCGGGCGATCTCGGCCACCTCGGCCATCAGCTCATCGTCCACGTGCAGGCGGCCGGCGGTGTCCAGCAGCACGACGTCGGCGCCCGTGGCCCGAGCGTGCTCGACGCCGGCCAGGCATACCTCGGGGGGCGTCGCGCCCTCAAGGCGGAAAACAGGCACGTCGATCTGGCCCCCCAGGACCTGGAGCTGCTCGACGGCCGCGGGACGCTTGACGTCGGCCGCCACGAGCAGCGGGCGTTTCTGGTGCTCGTCGCGCAGCCAGCGCGCGAGCTTTGCGCAGGTGGTGGTCTTGCCGGCGCCCTGCAGGCCCGCCATGAGGATCACGGTCGGACCACTCTTGGCGAAGGAGAGCCGCGCGTCCTCGGGCCCCATGACCTCGACCAGCTCGTCGTGGAACGCGTGCACGAACTGCTGCGAGGGATCGACGCCCTCCACGCGCTTCTCCCCCACCAGGCGATCGCGCACGCCAGCGGTCAGGCGACGGGCGACCTGGATGTGGACGTCCGCCTCCAGTAGGGCACGGCGGACATCTGCCAGGCCTAGCTCAAGCTGCTCCTCGGAGAGGGTCCGCCCCCCGCGCAGGGCGGAGAACGAGGCGGTCAGGCGCTGTGTGAGGGTCTCAAACACGGGTTGCTGACTCTATCAGCACCTCGGAGGCCGCCCTACGACGACTTCACCAACTCCACCGCCGGTGCGCTCGCGCGCGGGCTACTCCACCCGCTCGCGCTCCACCCGCTCGCGGCGGATCCCGGCGCCCAGGGCGCGCAGGCGCTCCTCGATGCACTCGTAGCCGCGGTCGATGTGGTAGACGCGGTGGACATGGGTCTCCCCCTCGGCCACCAGCCCTGCCAATACCAGCGCCGCCGACGCCCGCAGGTCGGAGGCGGTCACATGCGCGCCGGAGAGGCGCGGAGTACCGCTGACCAGAGCCAGAGCTCCCTCGCGGCGCACGTCCGCCCCCAGGCGCGCGAGCTCCGCCATGTGCATGTAGCGCTCGGGATAGACGCGCTCGGTGATGACGCTGCGACCCTCGGCCATGGTCATCAGCGCCATCCACTGGGCCTGCAGGTCGGTCGGAAATCCGGGGAAGGGATGGGTCGTGACGTCGGTCGGGCGCGGCTGCTCGCCGGCGGCGCGCGGATCGCGAGCCTGGGTCTCGATCCAGTCCGGGCCGACCTCGAAAGGTATCTGCGCCTCGCGCAGGCGTTCGAGGACCGTCACCAGGTGCTCGGGGCGGCAGCCCCGCACGCGCACGCGCCCGCCGGTCATCGCACCCGCAATCACGTAGGTCCCGGCCTCGATGCGGTCGGGGATCACGCTCCATTCGACAGCGCCCAGCTCGGACACGCCCTCGATCTCGACCCGGGGTGAGCCGAGCCCCTCGATGCGGGCGCCCATGGCCTGCAGGCAGCGGCCCAGGTCCACGACCTCCGGTTCGCAGGCCGCGCCCTGGATGACGGTCCGGCCCTCGGCCAGGGTGGCCGCCATCATGACGTTGGCGGTGCCCGTCACCGACGAGCCGAAGGCCGTCCCGAGGTACATCTCGGCGCCGCGCAGCCCGCCCGGAGGGGCCTCGGCGATCACGTAGCCGCCCTCGGTGCGCACACTGGCGCCGAGGGCCTCGAGCCCCTTGCGATGGATGTCGATCGGGCGGAAGCCGCCCAGGGCGCAGCCACCGGGGAGGCTGACCTCGGCCCGACCCGTGCGCGCGACGAGCGGGCCGAGGACGCAGAAGGACGCGCGCATGCGGGACACCAGCTCCCAGTCCGTACGCTGGGAGGGATGCTCGGGGGCCTTCACCTCGATCGCCTCGTCCTCGCCGCCCTGAACGGCGCACCCCAGATCCCGCAGGACCCCAAGCATCGACTCCACGTCCGCCAGGCGCGGAGCGTTCTCGACCCGCAGCGTCTCGCGAGTCAACAGGGCGGCGGCCAGCACCGGCAAGACCGCGTTTTTCGACCCCGCGATGTCGACCTCGCCCTCCAGGCGGCGACCACCTTCCACGACCAACTTGTCCATCTCGTCCCTCCCTGGTGCTCGTGATCCGTACTCGTGTAGCGAAGGTACGCCTCGCCGAAGGGCGATGCTCCCTCCTCGTCGGGAATCCCGGCCCGCCTCCAGCACCAGGATTCGCTCCAGAGCGCCCAAGCCGGCCGTTCGCGCCTTCGGGCGCCGAGGTCGAAGTCAGATGCGAGCCTGCTCCAGGTTGACTCCCACCCCGGCCCGGGCCTATCATCTCGCCGCCTGAACGACGGGGGTCCCGGGCCGAATCCGCGCCCTCCCCGTGGTCTTTTCGTGGTCCCTCCACGCTCCGAGCCCGCCATGAATCAAGAGCTGCAAGAGCCCGCCCTGTCCCCTGGCGCAGCGGCCCCCGTAGTCCAGACGGTGGACCTGCGCAACGACCCCATCCCCAGCTTCGCCTCCCTGCAGACCGCGCGCGGGACCGTGTTCCAGAACCGCCGTTCGCTGGACTCCTTCGGTCTCCAGATCGACGCCCTCGGCAACGAAGGTGAAGAAGGGCGTCGCCGCGGCCTGGGCCTGTGGATGGTCGGGCGCTACGACGAGGCGGTGGAGATGCTGGAAGGTCACTCCGAAGACGACGTGGCGTCCTTCACCCACGCCAACGCGCTGATGTCCCTCGGTCGGCCGGGAGACGCCGTGCCCGTATTCCTGCGCCTCTCGCAAGCCTACGCCGACGAGCCGCGCCCGCGGGCCGGCTGGATCGAGGCGCGCCTCGAGGCGGCACTGGCCGAGACAGACGACGGCGAGCAGGCCGCCGAGGCCGCGGCGGAGATCTGCGCCGAGGCACCCGAGAGCTTCATGGAGAGCGCCGACGGCTTCTACATCCAGGGACGCATTTGCGAACTGCGCCGGGAGTGGGAGACGGCCGTCGACCACTACACGACGGCGCGCGAACTCGACCCGTTCCATCGGCGCAACCTCTTCCGCCTCGCGCGCCTCACCGAGCGCTGGGGCCTGGACGAGCTGGCCCTCGAGACCTACGAGGCGCTGGCCGCCATCCAGCCCATCGACAAGAACGTGCTGCTCAACCTCGGCTGCCTGTACGAGGACTTCGGGCGCGACCAGGAAGCGGCCACCTGCTACGACACCGTGGCGCGCTTCTGCCCCACCGACCGTCGCGCGCGCCTCTATCTGGCGGATGCGCGGGCCGGGATGGACATGTACTACGACGAGGATCTGGAGCGCAAGGAGGACCGCCTCAACCAGATCCTGCGTATCCCGATCACCGATTTCGAGCTGTCGGTGCGGGCGCGCAACTGCCTCAACAAGATGAACATCCTGACCCTCGGTGACCTGGTCAAGAAGACCGAGCAGGAGCTCTTGACCTACAAGAACTTCGGCGAGACATCCTTGAACGAGATCAAGGAGATCCTTGGCAGCAAGGCCCTGCGCCTGGGCATGGCCCGCGACGAGGCTGTGGCCAGCATCGAGTCTCACTCCGGGCGGCGCTACACCTCGGGCGAGAACGTCGAGGCCATGAACCGCTCGATCGCGGAGCTTGAGCTGTCGATCCGCGCGCGGCGCACGGTCGAGGCCCTCGGTTGCCTGACCCTCGGCGATGTCGTCCAGCACTCCGAAGAGGAGCTGTTGGGGATGCCCAACTTCGGCATCACCTCGCTCCAGGAGCTAAAGGACAAGCTCGTCGAACACGGGCTCTCCCTGAAGCCGCCGAACGAGAACCGGATGATGATGATGTAGGCCAGGCGCGGTCCCAGCGAGGTCCGCGAGTGAGAAGGAGCGGTGTACCAGTACCTCGAAGGAGATGTCGCGGGGCTCTCCCCCACGCGACTGATACTCGACGTGGGTGGCGTGGGGTACGACCTCTCCGTGCCCCTCGGCTCCGATTTCCCGCCCTCCGGGCGGGCGCGCGCCTGGACGCACCTGGTGGTGCGCGAGGACTCCCATCAGCTGTTCGGCTTCGCCGAACGCGAGACGCGCGACCTCTTCCGGCTGCTGCTCTCCGTGCGCGGCGTAGGGCCGCAGATGGCCCTCGGCATCCTCTCGGGGCTCTCGCGCGGCCCGCTGCTGGAGGCCATCGTGGGCGGCGACGCGGCGCCCTTGACGCGCGTCAAGGGCGTGGGGCGCAAGACGGCCGAGCAGATCCTGCTCGACCTGTCGGACAAGGCGGCCAGCTTGCGCGACCAACTCGGCCCCACACCGGCGCCCGGTACTGGCGAGCAACGGGGAAACCTGGAGGACGCGGTCGCCGCCCTCGTCTCCGTCGGCTACAAGGAAAAGGAAGCGAGGCGGCAGGTCGAGCGGGCTGCACAGTCGATCGACTCGACGGACCTCGAACTGCTCGTCCGCACCGCCCTCCAAGGCTGAGGCACCTGCACCCATGACTCCCAGCTCCACGCCGCTCACGCCGGCCGAGACCCGCATCCTGATCTGCGACACCCTCTCACCCGCCGCCCTCGAGGCCTTCGGGGAGCGCGGCTTCGAACCGCGCGTGCAGACCGGGATGAGCGAGGACGAGCTCTGCGCATGCGTCGGAGAGGTCCACGCTCTGATCGTGCGCTCCGCCACGCGCATCACGCGCCGCGTGCTCGAAGCGGCGGGATCCCTGCGCGTGGTCGGTCGGGCGGGGGTCGGCGTGGACAACGTCGACTGCGACGCTGCCACCGAGCGCGGGGTGGTCGTCATGAACACGCCGACGGGCAACACGACGACCACCGGCGAGCTGGCGATCGCCCTGCTCTGCTCCCTCGCCCGGCACATCCCGCGCGCCGACCGGGAGGTGGGTGAGGGCAAGTGGAACAAGAAGCACCTGGTGGGCAGCGAGCTGACTGGCAAGCGCCTGGGAGTGATCGGCCTGGGGCGCATCGGCGGCGTCGTGGCGCAGCGCGGCCGCGGCTTGTGCATGGAGGTCGTGGCTCACGATCCCTACCTCTCCTCCACCGGTGTCGCGTCTCCGGTCGAGGGCGTCGCTTTGGTCGAGCTCGACGAGCTGCTGGCGACCTCCGACTTCATCTCCCTGCACGTCCCCCTGCTCGACTCGACGCGCAACCTGCTGTCACGCGAGAAGATCGCCCTGATCAAGCCCGGCGCGCGCGTGATCAACGCCGCCCGCGGCGGTCTGATCGACGAACAGGCCCTGGCCGAGGCCCTCGAGGAGGGCCGCGTCGCCGGGGCCGCCCTGGACGTCCTGGCCGAGGAACCTCCCGGCCCCGAGCACCCCTTGATGGGCCGCGACGACGTGATCCTGACCCCGCACCTGGGGGCCTCGTCCAGCGAGGCGCAGCACAACGTGGCGGTGGGGATCGCGGCGCAGATCTGCGACTTCTTCAGCGACGGCGTGGCCCACAACGCCGTCAACGCGCCGGCCCTCTCGGCCGACCTCCTGGAGCGCCTCGCGCCCTACGTCCTGCTGGCCCAGCGCATGGGGACCTTCCTGGCCCAGCGCATGGAGGAGGCTCCGCGCAAGGTCGAGGTGACCCTCTGCGGCGAGATCGCACGCCAGGGCGAGGGCTACTTGGGCCTCTCGGTCCTGGTGGGCGTCCTGCGCCGCTCCGACCGCGGAGTGAACTTCGTCAACGCCCCCCTGATCGCGAGCGAGAAGGGCGTTCGCCTGCTCGAAGGGGCGGAGGAGAACGCCCAGTTCTACAGCGGCATGATCAAGGTGCGCGCCACCAGCCGCGGCGGCGAGGAAAGCCATCTGGTCGCCGGAACGGTCTTCGGTCGCACGCCGAAGTTCGTACGCGTCGACGACCTGCACCTCGACCTCGAGCCCGAGGGCGTGATGCTGCTCACGGTCCACCGCGACCGACCCGGCGTGATGGGCCGGATCGGGACGATCCTGGGCGAGGCGGGCGTCAACATCCGGCGCGTGGAGTTGGGCTCCGCGCCGTCCGAGGACGAGGCCCCGGCCTCGGGCTTCTTCTCCCTGGACGAGCGTCCGACCGACGAGGTCCTCGCGAGGATCGGGGAACTCGAACCGATCGAGCAGGTGCGCCTGGTCGAGCTCTAGCGACCCTTGCACTCCGCCCGAACCGCCAACACCGCCGCGCCGTGAGCCTCACCGACGCTCCTCCGCCCTACGCGACCGTGGTCTTTGACTGCGACTCGACCCTCTCACGCATCGAGGGCATCGAGGAGCTCTCGGGAGCGCGGCGCGCGCAGATCGCGCGCATGACGGCCAGCGCCATGGAGGGCGAGGTTCCTCTGGAGCAGGTCTACGGCCGACGTCTCGAGCTCGTGCGTCCCTCGCGGGCGAGCCTCCAGGCGGTGGGCGTACGCTACGTCGAGGAGCTGGTGTGCAACGCCCGGATCTGCCTGGCGGCCCTGGCCTTCCTGGGCAAGCGCCTGGTGATCGTCTCCGGCGGCCTGCACCCGGCCGTCCTCCATCTCGCCCGCCACCTGGGCGTGGCCGAAGAGGACGTCTTCGCCGTCGGCGTCACCCTCGCCGCCGACGGGACCTACCTCGACTTCGACCGCGACTCGCCCCTGGCGCGCGCGGGCGGCAAGGTCCCGATCCTGGAGTCGATCGCCGCCGCTCCGGACGCCGGCCCCGTCTGCCTGGTGGGCGACGGCGTCACGGATCTGGAGGCAGCGGGCGCCGTGGCGCGCTTCGTGGCCTTCGGCGGCGTCGAGCGCCGCGAGGCGGTCTTCGCGCGCGCCGCCGTGACCTGCGAGGAGCCCGACTTCGCCGCCCTGGCGCCGCTGCTCTTCTCGGAAGATGAACTCGCCGTGCTGCGAAGTGAACCGCGCTTCGGTAGCTTCACACGAGACATCGAGCCTCACACCTAGCGGAAGATCTCCCATGCTCTGGATCCCCGGCCCGACCGAAATCCGTCCCGAAATCCTCGCCGAGTGCGCCCGACCGGCGATCGGCCACCGCGCCCCGCAGATGCGCGAGTTGATCGAGCGCCTGGATCCTCACCTGCCCCTGGCCTTCGGCCTGGCAGAGGGCAGCGATGCTCACGTCGGCGTCCACTCCACGAGCGCCTCGGGTCTGATGGAGGCCTCCCTGCGCGGTGTGGGGCCGCGTGTGCTCTCGGTGGTCAACGGCGCCTTCAGCCGCCGCTTCTTCCAGATGGCGGAGCTGCTCGGCAAGGACGTCCAGCGGCTCGACGTCGCCTGGGGCGCGGGGGTCGAGCCCGAGGAGCTGGCGGCGCGTCTGGCGAGCGACGGTCCCTTCGACGCGCTGACCCTGGTCGCCAACGAGACCTCGACCGGCGTACGCACGCCCCTCGACGAGATCGCGGCGGTCCTGCGCGAGCACGGCGAGACGCGCCTTCTGGTGGACGTGGTGAGCTTGATCGCAGGTGCACCGGTGGACTTTGACGCCCACGGCATCGACTTCGCCTTCGCCGGCGTGCAGAAGGCCCTGGCCTTGCCGCCGGGCATCGCCGTGTGTTGCGCGTCGGAGCGCTACATGGCGGGCGCTCGCGCTCTGGAGCGCAGGAGCTGGGCCCTCGACCCGGTGCGAATCATCGATGGGCACGCGGCGCGCAAGACGCCGGCGACGCCCTGCACGCCGCTCTACTACGCCCTCGCGCGCCAGCTCGAGGACATCAGCGCCGGGGTGACCTTGCCGGCCGGAACGGACGCCGCACCCGGCGCCGCGGCCTGGAGCGCGCGCTTCGCCCGCCACGAGCGCATGCAGGCGCGCACGGTCAGCTGGGCGAACGAGCACGGCCTCGAGCTGCTCCCCGAGGCGCGCTTCGCCTCCCCCACCGTCTCCTGCGTGCGCGCCGGTTCCCTGGACGTGGCCGCGTTCGTGTCCGGCCTCGCCGAGCGTGGTTTCTCGATCTCCAACGGCTACGGCGACCTGAAGGGCAAGACCTTCCGCATCGGCCACATGGGCGACCACACCGAGGAAGGCCTCAACCAACTGCTCGCCACCGCGGACGAGGTCCTGGCGGGGTTGAGCCAGAAGGCGAGCTGAACGCCCGGCCTACTCCTCCACCAAATGTGCGGCGCGCGCCAGGAGGAGGGCGACGGTGCGCACTTGCTCGGGGGCGAGGTGGTGGAGCTGGTGCACGAGGGTGCGCGAGGGATCGAGGACGCTCCAGGCGCCGGGGTCGCGCTCGCGCTCTTCGTCGAGCACGCGCACGAAGTCCTCTAGCAGCTCGCGGTACGCGGCGCCGTGGGGCAAGGAGCCGCCGGCCCCGCCCTCCGCAGCGGCCAGCACATCCACCAGGACCAGGCGCGGATCCTCGAGGGTGCACATCGCCACCAGCTCGGCCCGCAGCTCGAGCCGACGCTGCACGGCGAGCGGGGTCACTCCGCCGCGCAACAACAAGCCCAGGACACGCCCCAAGCGACGGCCCAGTGGCAGGAAGCGCGCGCGGTCACAGAGGTGGCCCTCCTCGTGCACCGCCACGGCGCGCGCCAGCTCCGTCAAGGTCGGCGGCGCCAGGGGAGCACCCGCCGCCCGCTCGCGCATCAGCGACAGGCGCAGACGCGACGCCTCGCCCAGCAAGGGGTCGACTGCGCGTCGTTCGCGTTCGCGCGCGCCGGCAGCCTCGGAGTCGGCGCGCAGTCGCAGACCGCCCTCGGCCAGCAGATCGTCCAGCGCCGCGCTCTGAGCAGGATCGCCAAAGCCCTGCGCCAGGCGGGCCCAGACGGCCACCTCGCCTCGCACGACGGCCAGGTCGATCCAGTAGCCCTCGTGCAAGGCCGCGCCGGCGATGCGTGCCCCGCCGCGTGCAGCGCGGCCGGGCACATCAACGCCGTCGCACCAGACCACGGTCCCGCTCCAGGGCGCACCCAGGTGCTCACCGGAGCGCTCCTCGACCGCGACCACGCGCAGGACCGTCGCGTCCGGCCCGCCGCCCCCCAGGAACTCGCCCAGCAAGGCGAAGCGGCCGATGGCGGCCATCTCGCTCGCCAGGCCGGAAACCGGCTCCCCCGCGGCGCCCCGGCCGCGACGCTCGTCCTCGGGAGAAAAACGCGGGCCGGGATGGACGAGGGTCGCCAGGACGCCGTGCTCGATGCGCGCCGAGGACGTCAGGGCCGCGGCCACGCGTGCCGGCTCCGTCTCGCCCCCCAGCCACTCGTGGGCCCGAGCCAGAAGTGGGGCGAGGTCGGCCAGCAGGGCCTCCAGCGCTCCGGCGGGCGGCGGGGAGTCCGGCGCGGGGCGCTCCAGAGCCACGCCTGGCTGCTCCTCATCCTCCCGCGCCTCCCCGCTCATCAAATCCTCGAAGGCATCCAGCAGGGCGCGTCCGGCCACGGCCCGCTCGCGCAAGGCCAGGGCTGCACCCGGGTCGCGCGGTGCCAGGTGCTCCGCGAACTCGCGCGCCTCGTCGAACCAACCGGCCGCCAGGAGCGCGTCACCGAGGCGGCTCAGGAGAGTCACACTCCCCTCGCCAACTCCCTCCTGCAAGGCGCGCGCCGCCGCGACCAGGGCAGCCAGGCGCGGATCGGTCGGGCGCCCCTCCTCATCGAGCACCTGTGCCGGTAGACCCCCCACCCAGTCCATGACGGCTCCCGCGCCGTCGCCCAGACGAAAGCGCTGGAGGCGCGACGGTCCGCGCCACTCACCGGGCGCCTCGCCAGCGGAGTGCGCCAGAAGGGCTCGCCCCAGGGCGCGCGCCGAACGGGACAGGAGCAGCTCGGCGCGCAAGCGCTCGCGCAAGGGGAAAGGACGGGCTGCCAGAGCCAGCTCGAGCTCGTCCCGACCCTCGACGCCCAGGGGCCCTTTCAGCATGAGGCCCACCAGCGCCGTGAGCTCCCTGTCGGCCAGGTCGGCCTCGCGCAACAGCTCGACCCCGCGCCGGAAACCCGTGCGCATCGCCTCCGGTTGGGACTGGAGGAGTTCCAGACGCGCGGTCTCGAAGGCCAGCCACTCGAGATCCGTGCGGCCGAGCTCGGGGTCCGTCAGGGCCTCGCGCAAGAGATCCAGAGCCCTCGCGGAGCGCTCCCCGGCGAGCAGCCAGCGCGCGCGGCTGAGGGTGAACAGGGCCCGCTCCCAGGGATCGCGGGCGCGCGCGACGGCCGCCTGCTCGATGCGCGCCGCGAGCAGCGGGCGCCCCACGCGCGCCGCCTCGAAGGCGCGGCCGTGGTGAGCCCAGGCCAGGCGTGGATCGAGGCGCAGGGCGCGTTCAAAGTGGGCTGCACCCCCGGCACCCTCCAGGCGCCCCAGGAGGTAGCGGGCGCGCGCGTCCCGGGGCCGCTCGCTGACGGCATCCCGGCGCGCCTCGAGGGCCTCGAGTCCGTGCAACCCCTCGCGCGCGAGATCGTCCGCCAGACGCTCTGGAGCCGTCCAGTCCGGAGCCAGGGAACGCGCCTCCGCCAGAGCGTCCAGCAACGCGCCGTCCGTCGCCGGCGCGCCGTGGCGCTGGAGGTCGCGCGCGCGAGCCAGGGCCAGGGAGGCCGCGGGACTGACCGGCGGCGCACCCTGCGGTGCTCCGGCGCAGCCGACGAACAAGAGCGCCAGCGCGATCCGGATCTGTCCCATCCCCGCGCCCATCCGCCCGTTGTAGTGCCCCGGACCCCCTAGGGCCAGGGACGCGGCGTTTCCTTGCCGCCGAGAGCTCCAAGGCACAGACTGCTCACATGGCTTCTCCGCTCCGCATCCTCGGCGGATGCCTCGCCATCTGGTGTGCGCTGTGCGCACTGCCGATGGCGGCTCCTCTCGCACCCTTCGAGGGCGCGCAACGCCAGAAGGGCAAGCAGCCGACCCTCGTCCCCTTCCGCGGGGACCTGGACGCAGCGCGACGCTCCGCGCGCGAGCGCAACGTCCCGATGGTCTTCCACGTGATCCTTGAGGGCGAGGATCAGAACGACGACTACCGCAGGCAGGTCCTCCCGAACAAGGACCTGATCGTACTCAGCCAGCGTGCCCTGGTGATCGTCTCGAACAACGGCCAGCACGACCTGCGCATGGTCAAGGAGAAGGTCGAGGGCGTGACCGTCGAGCGGCAAGTCTGCTCGGTCTACCCGATGTTCGAGAACTGCCACCAGCATCGGGCGACCTGGGACGCGCTCTACCACGAGATGAAGGGCGAGGATGGCAACCTCTATTGTCCGCAGATCCGGATCTCCATGCCGGACGGTTCGGAGGTCTACCGCTACGCCTCCGACCCGCCGCCGATCGGCACGGTCCTCGCGCAGCTCGCACGAGCCCAGAAGGAGGCCGGCCCCGGCCTGACCGCCGGCGAGCTGTTGCACATCAAGCGTGCCCTGGCCGACGGAGCACGCTGCCTGGACGGCGAGCTCTGGCCGGGCGCCTGGCGCGCACACAGCGCCGTACTCGAGGTCCTCTCCAAGGGCGCCTTTGCGGACGAGGCCCGCGAGGGGGCCGAACGAGCCCTCGCGGGGCTCGATGCAGAGATCGAAGAAACCCGCAAGCTGCTGGTTCCCGGCACGGCGGCCGCCGGCTACGCACGGCTGCTTGAGCTCTCGGCCGACTGCGTCGAGACCCCGCGCGCCAGACGCTTGGCCGAGCTGATTCGCAAGGCCGAGAGAGACCGCACGATCAAGGAGGAGATCGACACCTGGAAGCTGGCACAGAGCGCCGAGAAGCTCTGGAACGACGCCGTGGCGCTCCTCGAGGATGGCCAGGAGCGCAAGGCGGAGCGCATTTTTCGGCGCCTGCTGCGCAAGAAGTACGCGGCGACCCCCGCCAGTCGCCGCACGGCCGAGCGCTTCCCCGAGTGGGCCGCCGAGGAGCGCGCCTCCGGCAAGTGAGTCACCGCCGACCCGGCGCGCCCCCCCCGACCAGCCACTGAAGAAGGTCCGCATGATTGCTCGCCGCTATCTTCTCGCGCTCGCGCTCGGTGTCTGCAGCACCGCACTCTTCGCGGTATCTGCTGACCCGCTCAACCAAGTGCGCCGTAAGCTCCCCGAACCCGCCGTGGATCGCGCCTGGGAGACCGACGCCGAGGGTCTACGCCAGTGGACGGCGTTTGACGAACGCTGTGCGCTCTGTCGCGGTGGCAAGACCACCGAGTGCGAGCACTGCAAGGGCTACGAAGACTTGCCTGCTTGCGCCGAGTGTGACCTGACGAAGAAGGCGGACTGCCGCGCCTGCCGTGGCAGCGGACGTGCCCACGATCCCCTTGAAGCCCTTGTGTGCCCCTACTGCTGGGGGAGCACCTGGTACGGCTGCAAGCTCTGCAAGACCCGCGGTCGCTACCCGGTAAAGGGCGGCGGGGAGCGGGAACAGAAGTGCGGTGCCTGCAAGACTCGGGGCGCCTTCCTCTGCACGCCCTGCAAGGGGCTCGGGTTCTTCCCGGCGGCGAAGATCGGCTCGGGTGGACCGGGGGACGCGAAGTTGAAGAACCTCCGCAACGCACGCGAGAAGCTCGCCAAGGCCCTCGAAGAGATGAAGGCCTTCGAACCGGTCCACGAGAGCCGCTCCAAGAGCGAGAAGGCCTTCACGAAGGCCATCGATCCGGCGGCGCGCGTGCTGCCGGCCGTGAAGGGAATGAAGTCGCTGCTAGAGACCTCCCTCAAGGGGCTCGGAAAGGGCGCCGGCTACGTGGGCTACGCCGACTGGGTGGACGCCGAATTTCTCGAGTTCAAGGACCGCACGGTCTTCTTTCTCCGTCACCAGTTGCTGCTCCTCGACCTGTGTATCGAGCGCGCCGAGTTCAACGAGCAGGTCGGGAAGCGAGCCCTTCGGTGATCGTACCCGCCGGGCTCGCATCGCTGCTGCTGGCCGCCCCGGCAGCAGGCGCCTTCGGAGACAGGGACGCGCCCGCGAACCCGGTCGAGCGCGCCTTCTCCGCGGTCTGCGACGTCGCCCTGCGCTTCGACGATCCCTCCGGCAACGCCGTGCGCGTCGAGCGCCCCTCCTCCGGCGTCGTGATCGACCCGCGCGGACTGGTGCTCACGGCCTGGCACCTGGTGGCCGAGGTGCGGGCCGAACCGGACGACTACTGGCTGGAAGTTGCCCTGGATGGCGAGCCCGCGCGTCGCGCCCGGCTGGTGGCCCACGACGCGCGCACGGACCTGGCCCTCTTGCAGATGGAACTCGAAGAGGGCGAGCGAGTCGCCGCCCTTGCGGGGGCCGAGGACGCCGCTGTCCGTGCCGGCGCCTGGGTCTGCGCCCTGGGCCTGCCGCGCGGGGAAGCCCACGCCTTCGCGGGGGTGGCACGCCACCCCAACGGCCCGGTGAAGCTGCGCGCGGGCGAGCTGGCGGCCGAGGAGTTGCTTCTGGCAGACGCGGCCCTCTTGAAGGAGGTGGACGGCGGACCGCTGATCGACGCGCGCGGCCTCCTGCTGGGGATCTGCAACACGTCACACGTGTTCGAACTCCAGCGCGAACCCGAGGAAGGCGAGACGATCGACCTGGGCCACGCCCTGATCGTCAACGTCGCCACCCTGCGCGCCACCTTCCCCGGGCGGATCGCCGCCGCGGAGCCGTCGACGCTGACGGGCGCGTCCCTCTCTGACCACCTGGCCGACGCCGTCGCGACCGTGGCCGAGGCCGTCGTCGGCGTCTGGGCCGGCGCGGCCGACGCACGCCCCCCCCACCCCAGCCCCGACGATCCCCACGGACGCCACCCGCCGGCCGGCCTCGGCTCGGGTGTGCTCATCGATCCCGGCGGTCTGGTCCTGACCCACGCGCGCCTGCTCGCGGGCGCGCCGGAGTCGATCACCGTCTTCCTGCCCTCAGGCAGCGCCTACCCCGCCTCGATCCTGCAGCTGCGCGGGAGCGGCAACGTGGCCCTGCTGCGCCTGGAGCTGCCCGAGGGCGTGCACCTGCCCTGCGCGGTCCTCGGAGACTCCGGCGCGGCCGTGCCCGGCGAGGCCCTGGCCGTGGTGGCCGCTCCCTACCCGCGCGCCATGTCCGTCAGCGCCGGAGTGCTCGCGGCCTGTGAACCGGCCCAGCCCTTGCGCCTCTCCGCCGAGGTGCACGCCGGACAGGCCGGGGCGGCGCTCGTGAACGCGCGTGGACAGGTGATCGGCCTCGCGGACCCCGACCTGACCCCGCTCGGCACCAGCACCCAGATCGAGAACGGCCTCTCCCTCGCCACGCCCATCGATCACGTGCGGACCTCCTTCGCGGCAGCGCTCGAAGAACACGGCGGCCCGGCCAGCCTGCGGGCAGCGCCCGAGCCCGACGAACGCGACGCGCGCCGGCGCGCGCGCGGCGTACCGCGCGTGGTCCGCGCGACGACCGACTCCCTGCTCAACGTGTACGTCAAGGTGTCCGCGCCGAAGGCCGCGGGCTTCGACCCCTTTGGCGGCGAGGAGGCGACCGCCCGCACCCAGGGCCTGGGATCGGGGGTCGTGATCGACGAGAGCGGCCTGGCCCTGACCAACTGGCACGTGGTGGAGTCCGCCACGCAGCCGGACGGCGCCCAGCGTGAGGACCACGAGCTGGAGGTCTCCCTGCCGAGCGGCGAGCGCTATGCGGCGCGCGTCCTGAGCACCTCGCGCGACGACGACCTTGCCCTCTTGCAGCTAGAGCTCGCTGTGGGCGACGACGTTCAAGCGGTGCCGTTCGGCGACTCCGAGGCCCTGCTGGTGGGCGACGCGGTGATCGCGATCGGGAACCCCTTCGGCCTGGCCAACAGCGTCAGCGCCGGGATCGTATCGACCCTCGACCGGGACACCCGCATCAAGGGTCGTCTGCGTGCACTGAAGGGAATGATCCAGACCGACGCCGCCATCAATCCCGGCAACAGCGGCGGCGCCCTGCTCGACCTCGAGGGGCGACTTGTGGGGATCAACTCCGCAGGCAGCAACTGGATCGCAGGGCGTGGCTTCGCCATTCCGGCCCACCGCATCCGCGCGGTCTTCCGGAAGCGCCTGCTGAGCGCCCAGGGTCTGCGCAGCGCCTACCTGGGGATGGGCGTGGAGGAGCTGGACGGTCGGGCACTCGTCGCCGACCTGGACCTCGCCGGCCCCGCAGCGCGAGCCGGCATCGTCGGAGGAGACAGGGTCGTGGCCATCGCGGGCGCTGCGATCGGAAGCCGGGTGGACTTCACGCGCGCCGTGCTCGCCGCGCGCCCAGGCCGGGCGCTCGAGATCGACCTGGAGCGCGCGGGCCGCCCCCTCGCCTGCGCCCCGATCCCTCTCAGCCACACCGCCTGGACCGTCTACCGCCAGTGCGGCCTGGAACTGGAGGCTGTCGACTACCGCACCGAGACCGACCTGGTGCGCTCGGCCTCCGTGGACCTCTACCGCGCCTTCACCGGCGACCGAGACGGGTCGCCGCGGGAGCTGATGGCCGGCGCCCTGCGCGTCGTGCGGGTCGATCCCGCCGCACGCGACCGGGGGCTGGCGGCCGAACCGGGGGATCTGCTGCTGGGCATCCACTCAACCGAGCGCGGGCTCGACATCGAGCGCACGGCACTGCGGCGCCTGGAAGGCCTATCGGAGGCCGGCGAGGCCTTCGCTGCACTGGCCACGCTCGAAGGTGGCACGGCCCAGTGCTGGCTGTGGCGTGCAGGCGAGGTGCTGACCGTGAACGTGCCCGTGAAGCGGCCGCGCTGACCGGATCAGGTGTCGAACTCGGCCGCCGTGCGTGAAGTGCCCTGGGCGTGCTCGAAGGTCCAGACCACCTCGACTCGCGAGCCCTTCTTGAGGGGCTCGAAGGGGTAGAAGACGATCATCCCGGGAGCGGCGGTGTGCCGGTTCGCCCCGCCGTCCGCCACGTGCAGGAAGCCCTCGATGGGCTCACCTCGAACGGTCACCCTGCAGCGGTAGGAGTCCCGCGCACCGCTCACGCCGCCCGTCCCGAAGTGGTGCAGGGAGATCGGGTAGCCGATGACCTCCCTGTCCCCGCGGCCGTGCCGTTCGAGCAGCTCAGCGAGCTCGATCCCCAGGTCCTCGACGCGCACCGAGACCGGGATGCCCGAGTCCTTGGCGCCAGGGTAGACACGGTAGCCCCCCTCGCCTTTGGGGAGGCGCCGTACGCCGCGGATGCAGTCCATGACCAGGCGTGATCTCTCCGCGTACAGGCCGACCGTGGCCAGGGCGTTGTTCAGGAGTGCGTCCCGGTAGCCCGGATGGTCGAGCCAGCGCCGGAAGAGGTCCTTGGGCTTCTTCGCGTCCGTGGCCACGAGGGCCATCTGGGCGAACATGTTCCCCAGGTGCGACCCTCCTTCGAGGTCAATGTTCTGGCGCTGTTCCGCGAGCGGGCCGCGCTCCTCCTCGTTCGTGCCGAGGTACTCGACATGGTCGCGGCAACGACCCGAGTAGGTCTCGCTCCAGGTCACCTCGGTGGAGTTCTGGACCTTGCGAGCCTTGTTGAACTCCTCCAGCCACTTCTTGACGTCCTTGCTGATGGCCGTCAGCGGCTCGTTGTTGTCGCGGATGGCCTTGAGGACGGGGCTGGCCTCGGTCCAGAAGTCCTTCCATTCCTTCTCGAGCTGCGCGATCGAGAGGCCGTCGTGGTCCGCGGTGAACTTCTTCTCGACGTCGATCGGGTTGTTCTGGCCCGCGAGCCCGTCCATGTCGCGCAGGAGGGTCGGGTCGCGCCGCACGACGTAGTCGCAGAAGGACCAGGCCTTGATGCGCGCGTCATTGGGGAACTTGTCGGCGGTGATCACCGGCAGGCGGGCGGCGGGGGTGCCGTCGCCGAGCTGCCAGGCCGCCTCGAGGGCCAGGTCCTTCCAGGTGTCGAAGTTGGGCGAGTAACGCTCGAGGTCCTCCTCGCCCGTGCTCGTGCGCAGCTGCTCCTTCTGGTCCACGACGAACTGGCGGTTGTTGTTGAAGAACATGCCGACGAAGGTGTGCCCGATGCCCTCCCGCAGGGCGGCGGTGCGGAAGCCCGAGTAGGACTGGGCCACCGAGCGCACCGCGCCGTCGAGGATGCCCTGCTCGCTGCCGGGCGAGGCCACGCGCAGGTTGGTCGAACCGGAAGAGAGGGTCGAGCCCGAGGTGTACTCGAGGCGGAACTCCAGTTCTGATGCCGAGAGGAGGTCGGCGTTGGCGTTCAGGATCTGCTTGTAGGTGTCCTTGGTCTGAAAAAAACTCCAGTCACGAACCCAGCGCCGCGGATCCGACCGGAAGCCCGAATAACCCTCGTAGGCCGCCTGCATCACGCGCAGGGCGCGCTCGGCGTTGACCGCAGCCTCGATCAGGGCGGCCTCTTCGAAGTCGCCGCGCAGGGTGAAGTGCTCGGTGGTCACCGTCGTGTACTCGACCTTGGCCTTCTCCAGCAGCGGATGGGTCTCGGTCGCCGGCAGGACCTCGACCGGATAGTCCTTCTGTGACTCCTCGGCCACCGCCCGCTCGATCACCTGCGAGCGCTCGTAGAGGGTCAGCTCGAGGTCCGTCCCGGTCAGCCCTGCCACGGGCTTGTGGTCGAGGGCGGCGCGAGCGTCCTCGTTCTCGGGGTCGAAAAAGAGCACCTTCTCGAAGTGCGTCCGCGACATGTCCGTGCGCCCGGCCTGCTCGTAATCCCCGGCCATCTTCCCGTGGGCCTTGGCGATCTTCTTCGCGACCTTTTCCCAGTCCTTGCGCAGCTTGGAGGCCGCGCTCGCGTCTGGCGAATCGCTCTTGGGGTAGGCGAAGCGCGGATTGACGCTCCAGGCCGTTCCCACGCGCTCGTAGCCCAAGGCCTCGCGCGCGTCGGCGTGATCGGTGTCGTACTCGCTGAGCAGCATCAGCCAGACGCGCCGGGCATTGCGAGGGAAGCCCTTCTTGAAGGCCGTTGCCGCGTAGTCGTGCAGGGTGTCCGCCTGCTTCTTGCGGAACTTCAACTCGTCCGCGGACTGCGCGGGTGCGACCGCCACGAAGGAGACCATCAGGAGCAGCAGCAGGCAGGCACGGCGCATCATCGTTTCGAACTCCCTTTCAGGGCGCCGGGGCTCTCGTCGCGGTGTGCTCGACGGGTATGGGCGCCAATCAGAAGGATACGCCCGGGGCTGCTGCACCCCAAGGGAACCCCGTGTAGCTCAGACAGGCCGCGGAAAACCCTCGAGCACGGCGTCCTCGCCGCACTCGCGCTCCCGGCGCCCGTCCAGGATGGCCGCCCCCAGCCACTCCCCCATGGAGGGGCCGCGGCCGCCGTTGACGGCACCGGTGTAGACGCGTACCTGGTCCACCGCGCCCGCGGACAGCCAGGCCTGGAGCAGGGTCGGACCGGCCTCGAGCAGGACCCGGCGCACGCCGGCCTCCCACAGCCAGGCACCGACTTCAGAGAGAGAGACGTGTCCGCCGCCCTCCGCGCCGTGCAGGCCGTGGACGCTGGAGCCCGCCGCCCGCAGGGCTTCGGCGCGGCGAGCTCCCACGCCCGCGAGGGCAAGGAAGTGCACCGCGCCGGCTCCCTCGCCAGCAGCGGGCGACTGCAGGAGGGCCGCCTCGGGTCGCGTGCGCAGGCAACTGTCGAGGATCACTCGCAGGGGCGCCGCGGCGATGTCACCGGGAGGGCGAACGGTGAAGCGCGCGTCATCGGCCAGGACCGTGCCCACCCCGCTGACGATGGCGTCCACCCGTCCGCGCAGGACGGCGACCTCCTCCAGGGAGGCGGAGGTGGAGATCCAGCGGCCCCCGCCCACGTCTCCGGGCGGGGTGAGCTGTCCGGAGCGTGTCTGGGCCCACTTGGCGATGGTCCAGGGCCGGGGGCGCCGCAGGCGGTCAGCGGACATCCAGCGGGTGAAGTGCGGCGCGACGCGCTCGATGGGCGCCGTGCCCTCGAGGACAACGACCTCGACACCGGCGGCCCGCAGCCGCTCGATCCCCGCGCCGCACTGGCGAGGGTCGGGATCGAGGGCCCCCACGACGACGCGCGGGATGCCCGCGGCGAGGATGGCCTCGACGCAGGGACCGGTCTTGCCGTGGCTGGAACAGGGTTCGAGAGTGACGACGAGCAGGTCCCAGCGCTCGCGCGGCAGATCGCTCTCGGCAGCGGCGGCCAGGGCCTCGATCTCCGCGTGGGGGCCTCCCCACCAGCGGTGGAAGCCCCGGGCGAGTTCGCGCTCGCCCGCGAAGACCGCCGCGCCCACGCAGGGATTGGGCGCCACCTCGAAGCGGTACTCGGCCGCCTCGCGGCAGAGTTCCTCCATCAGGTGGATCGTGCGCCCCTCATCGAGGCCGGTGGCTATTCCTCGGATCATGATCTGGACCGTCGCACGCCTCCCTGAGGGACGTGTCTATTGGAGTATATTCCGCAACGAGGGCATGCTCCTCAAAAACGCCCAACCCGTTGGTGAAAAATCACCTGGACGGCGCGAACATACGCGGTCCCCGCCGCGGATCCGTCCGCGAGCGGCAGACGACACCCCCCACCGGCGAGAACCCCCATGTCACGAGCTCCCATCCAAGTCGCGGTCACCGGCGCTGCCGGTCAGATCGGTTACGCCCTGCTCCCCCGTATAGCCAGCGGCCAGATGTTCGGCCCGGACCAGCCCGTGGTCCTGCGCCTGATCGAGATCCCCGCCGAGAAGCCCATGAAGGCCCTGGAGGGGGTCGCCATGGAACTGGACGACTGCGCCTTCCCCCTGCTAGACGGCATGGTCCTGACCGATGACCCGGCGCTCGGCTTCGAGGGCGCGAACTGGTGCCTGCTGGTAGGTTCCAAGCCGCGCGGGCCGGGGATGGAGCGCAACGACCTGATCCTCGAAAACGGACCGATCTTCACGGGCCAGGGCCGGGCCATCAACGACCACGCCGCCTCCGACGTGCGCGTGGCGGTGGTCGGCAACCCCTGCAACACCAACTGCCTGATCTGCATGCACTCCGCACCGGATGTCCCGGACGAGCGCTTCAGCGCGATGACGCGCCTGGATCAGAACCGGGCCCAGAACCAGCTCGCGAAGCGCGCCGGGGTGGCCAGCACGGCGGTGGAGAACTGCCTCATCTGGGGCAACCACTCCTCGACCCAGGTCCCCGACTTCATCCACACCACGATCGACGGTCGGCCGGCGAACGAGGTCATCGACGATCCCGAGTGGCTCCAGGGCGAGTTCTTCGCCACGGTGCAAAAGCGCGGCGCGGCGATCATCGCCGCCCGCGGTCTCTCCAGCGCGGCCTCGGCCGCCAGCTCCCTGGTGGACCACGTCCGCGACCTGCGCGAGGCGACCCCCGAGGGCCGCTGGAATTCGGTCTGCGTCAAGAGCGACGGCAGCTACGGGGTCAGCGAGGGGCTGATCAGCTCCTTCCCGGTGAACGCCGACGGCGAGGGGGGCTGGCGCATCGTCGAGGGCCTCGAGCTCGACGCCTTCCTCACCGAGCGCATCGCGGCCACGGTGGCCGAGCTCACCGAGGAGCGGGCACTGGTGGCGGACCTCCTGGGCTGAAACGGCGAGCCCTGGGCCCAGGGGGGGCAGCCCAGCCGGCCGGAGGGACCGGAGACAGTCACGCCCCAGGGGGCAGCTAACCCACCGGAGCCAGCTAACCCACCGGAGCCAGGGGGAACAGCTCCTCCAGCTCCACGAGGACCTCCGGCGCGAGCTCGACCTCCACGGCACCCACGTTCTGCCGCACATGGTCGGGGCTCGTGGCGCCGGTGATGACGCTCGTGATCCCCGGGCGGGTCAGGATCCAGGCCAGGGCCAGCTGGGAGGGCGAGATCTCGAGCGTGCGCGCCAGGTCGCAGAGGCGACGAACGCGCTCGAGGGTCTCCTCGGTCAGCTTGCCCTTCATCCACTCGGTCGTGCTCGCCCGGCTGCCGGCCGGCACGCCGTCGTTGTACTTGCCCGTCAAGAGTCCCCCGGCGAGGGGGCTCCAGACCACCACACCCATGCCCAGGCGGGCAGCGGTCGGCAGCACCTCGTGCTCGATACCGCGCTTCAGCAGGTTGTAGGGAGGCTGTTCGACGCGCGGACCGTAGCGGTCCCCCTCGGACGCCAGCTCGCTGGCCCGCTCCAGGGAACCGGCGCTCCAAACGCTGGTGCCCCAGTGCAGGAGCTTGCCCTGGCGCACGAGGTCGGTAAGGGCGCAGACGGTCTCCTCGAGGGGCGTCTCGGGATCCTCGCGGTGACAGAAAAAGAGATCGAGGTAGTCGGTGCCCAGATTAGCGAGGGAGCGCTCGACGCTCTCGAAGAGGTGCTTGCGAGACAGCCCTCGGTCGTTGGGGTCATCGCTCATGGGCCAGTAGCACTTGCTGGACAGCACCAGATCGGCCCGGCGGAAGTCCCCCAGCATGCGCCCGAGAACGCGCTCCGCCTCCCCGTAGGCGTAGACGTCCGCGAGGTCGATGAAGTTGATTCCCTCGTCGACCGCCGCGTGCACGATCTCCCGTGCGTCCGACTCGGTGACGCTACCTCCGAAGTTGATCCAGCCTCCGATCGAGACCTCACTGATTTGCAGACCGCTCTCGCCCAGCTTCCGGTACTTCATGCAGTCCTCGAGGGGAGAGCGCTCGAGGGCTCTGCGCCGACGGAGCTGGCCTCACCGCTCATTCCCCAGGGGCTCGCCTGCCGGACGGTCACGGATACGGTGCGGCCGAGCGACTGCGCATCACCACGCAGGCTGACGGGCAGGCCCTGCAGGGAGCGCCCGCGCAGCACACCTGGATCGCGGTCGGAGACCTCCTCGACGAAGACCTGCAAGTCGCGGTCGAGGTGGCGCTGCATGCGCCGCAGGGAGACGGCCTCGGCCCGCTCGAGCAGGCGCGCATTGCGTTCCTTCTTGACCTCGAGGGGGACGGAGTCCGTGCGGCGTTCGTCGGCGCTCGTGCCCGGCCGAGGGTCGTACTTGAACACGTAACTGCTGGCGAATCCGATCTCGTCGAGCAGCTCCAGGCTGGCCTGGAAGTCCTCCTCCTCCTCGCCGGGAAAACCCACGATCCAGTCGCTGGAGAGTTCAACCTCCCCCACCACCTCGCGCAGCATGTCCAGCCGCCGGCGGTAGAGGTCCACGGTGTAGCCCCGGCGCATGGCTTTCAGAACGCGGTCCGATCCCGACTGAACGGGCAAGGGCAGGAAGCGATCGACCTTGTCGCAGTCCCGCACCGCTTCCGCCAGCTCGCGCGTCAGGTAGGCCGGGTGCAGGGTCACGAGGCGCAGGCGCTCCAGTCCGTCGATCTCCTGCAGGCGGTGCAGCACATCGGCCAGGCCCGGCCGCCCCTGGCGCCCGCGCCCGCGGGGCTCTCCCGCGCCGGGCGCGGCGAGCTCCTCGCCATAACTGTTGACGGTCTGGCCGAGCAGGGTGATCACCTGAGCACCTTGATCGACCATCCAGCGCGCCTCGGATTCGACCTCCTCGATGGGCTTGCTCCGCACACGACCGCGGGTGGTGGGCACGACGCAGAAGCTGCAGCGCAGGTCACAGCCGCGCATGACCGCCAGCCAGCCGTGGCGACCGCCCAGGTACTCGTCCCCGCCGAGCTCCACCGCCAGCTCTCCGTCGGTCTCGGCGGCCAGGATACGGCGCTCGCGGGGCGCGTGACGCTCGGGGTGCCGCCGGCGCTCACGCACCTCGTCCACGAGGTCCACCATGTCCGCGAAACGCCGGGTGCCGCAGACGATGTCCACGTGACCGGCGCGCCGAAACACCTCTTCCTGGACACGCTGCGCCATGCAGCCCATGACCCCGATGACGAGCTCAGGGCGCTCGCGCTTGGCATGCTTGAGCTCTCCCAGCCAGGACCAGGCGCGCTCCTCGGCATGGTCGCGCACGGAGCAGGTGTTGAAGAGCACGACATCCGCCTCACCCAGCCTGTCCGTGGTCGCGTAGCCGCGCGCCTTGAATCGCCCCTCCACCAGCAGGGAGTCGTACTTGTTCATCTGACACCCGAAGGTGACGACATGCAGCAGGGGAGCGTCGGGGGCGGCTCGAGCGCCGGTGCGGGACTGGAAGCGGGTGATGGACATGGCGGTGACCGGCCATCTTGCCAGCGTTCCCCCACGGCGTCCACTCGCCGGAGGTGGCCGGCGCAGGCGCGCGAGGCCGAGGCCCGGTGCCCCCTGTCGTGGACACTGGCCGCGGGATGCGACAGGGCGGTGGAGTCGGGGCCCGTCAGCGGCGACCTCGAGCCCGGCACGGAGCTTGCTCCCTGCACGCTGCGGCGATCCGACCGCCACAGCCCACCACCCCCAAGACCGAGGACACGAGATGAGCGCCCCCCACCTGCTCCACCCCCACCGCGCGGCCGCGACCCTGATCGGGCTGGCTTCCCTCCTCGCGGGCTGCGACAGCCACCCCGCGGGGATCATCGTCGTGCCGGACATCCACCCCCCCGGCTTGCCGGTCCTCTACGAGGTCGAGCCCAATGACGAGGCCTGGCTCGCCAACGAGGTGGGTGCGATCGTTGCCGGCGAGCACTTCCTGATCGAAGGGCACATCACCGAGTGCTGTCCCGACCCCTACGACGGCTTTTCCTTCCTCGCTCTGGAACCGATGGAGGTGGAGCTGATCTTGCACGCCCAGGACCCCTACGCCGATCTCGACTTCTGCATCTACGACCCCCAGACGGACTCCATGATCGCCTGCTTCGAGGGCACGGGGAATCCCGAGTTCGGCTCCCTGGTCCTGACGCTGCCGGCGGAGTTCCACATGGTCATCTCGTCGTGGTATGGGGACTCGCCCTACACCATCGAGGTGCGCACCTTCCCCCTCGTCTACGGCTTCGAAAGCGATGACTCCCCCGCCGCATTCGCTACCGAGGGCAGGACCTTCCGGTCCCCGGCCGCCCCCCCCGGCGCCGAGGCGATCGAACGCTTCGAGGCCTACCGCGAGCCGCGGCTGGAGATAGCGGGCCTGGGAGGCGACGGCCTCGATCTGCTCGCACCGGTGATCGTGCGCCTCGACGCCCTCCCGCCGCCCGCGAGGCGCTGAAGTCGAGGGGAACCCACCAGCCTTCCCTCCGCGGGCCTGCGCCGCGGGGGGAGGGCCATTTCGTGACTCCCGGAAGCGAATTCCCAGCGCGCCCGCCGACCTCCAACCGGCACGCGGACTAGACTTGAACGCCTGCGGGCGATGTCCGAGCCGGGAGCAGCCCACGCTCCGCCGCCCTCCAGTGCGTCCTCCATGACCCACCTACTCCAACGCCGAAACGGCGCCGGTGCCCTTTATCTCCTGACCGCCGGCGCCCTGACGCTCTGCGCGGGCTGCTCGAGGGGCGATGTGGAGGCCGGGAGCGGTGCGGGCCCGGGATCCGTGCGCCGCCTGGACATGGCCCCGGCGAGCGCCGCCGGAGAGCGGGGAATCCACTCCGTCGAGCGACTGGAAGTCCCCGAGACCGTGGAGCCCTGGATCGTCCACGGTGGCCATGCCGAGGCCCGGACAGCGCGGCCCGGTTCGGATGTCGAGCGGATCCTGGTGATCTACGGCCACGGGGCCAAGTCCATCCTCATCCCGGGCCACTTCCCGTCGCACTCCTTCAACCGCCTGGCCGTCAAGGTCCAGATGTCGAAGCACGAGACCTTGCAACTGCAAGCCATCAAGGACGGGCGGGTGGTCTTCGGCTCGCGGACGGCCGTTGCGCCGACCAGCATCGCCGAGCCGGCGGTGGTCCTGCTCGACCTGCCCCAGGCGCGGCGCATCAAGACCGACCTCGACACCCTGCGCATCAACATCCTGGGACGCAGCGGCCAGGTGGCGGTCCACTGGGTCGAACTGCTGTACCAACCGGTCTCCGAGTGGCTGCCCGACCCACGAGAACCGCCGCAACTGGTGACCGTGGGGGCCGAGGCGCGTCGCGGCCTGGGCCTCTCCAGCCGGCGCCCCCTCGAGACCCGCTTCGAGGCCGAGGCCGGCCAGGTGCTGACCTTCTCCTACGGCGTCCCCGAGCGCCTGCTCTTCCCCGGTCCCCGCCAGCCGCGCCTGCGCCTCGTCCTCAAGGGAGCGGACGAGCAACGGGTCGAGGAATGGGATCTGCAGGATCGCGACAAGGCGCGCTGGCATTCGGTGCGCGTCCCGCTCGCCAGCCTCGCTCCGGGCGAGGTCACCCTGCACTTCGAGATCGAGTCCCTCGACCAGCGCGAGGCCCTGTGTGCTCTGGCCAACGTCGCCCTGCACAAGCCGAGCCCGGCCCCGCGCACCGTGCTGCTCGTGACCTCCGATACCCACCGTGCCGACCACATCGGGGCCGCGCCGGGCGCGAAAGAGCTGGCCACACCCAACCTCGACGCCCTGGCAGCGCGCGGCCTGCTGTTCGAGGACTGCTTCAGCTCCACCAACGTCACCAACCCCTCGCACGTGGCCCTGATGACGGCCACGCACCCGCGCGACACGGGCATCCTGAACAACACTAGCCCGCTCCTGGCCGCGGCCCCGACCCTGGCCGAGCGCTTCGGGGCGACCGGTTTCGCCACCTTCGCGGTCGTCAGTGCCAAGCACCTCGGTGCTCCCCACAGCGGCCTGGGCCAGGGATTCGATCGCATGGCCTGGCCCGATCCTGACTCCCAGCGTGATGCCGAGAAGTCGATCGACATCCTGGAGAGCTGGGTCGAGGAGGTCCGCGGTCGCCCGCTCTTCGTGTGGTTGCACGTGTTCGACGCGCACACTCCCTACGAGGCCCCGCCGGCCTTCGAGCGCCTCTACTACCCGGACGATCGGGATCCATATCGCCATCCCGAGGACGGCTCTCCCCCGCTCCCGAAAGGCGCGCGCCCGTCGCAGATGGAGGGCGTCATGGACCCCGCGTTCGGCCCGGCCATCTACCGCGCCGAGGTCTCATACCTCGACGCACAGCTGGGCCGGATCCTCGACGGCGACCGGTTCCGGGGAGCGGTGGTGGTGGTCACCTCCGACCACGGGGAGTCCCTGGGGGAGCACGGCATCTTCTACGAGCACGGCGGGCTCTACCCGCAGACGATCCACGTGCCCCTGCTGCTCGAGTACCCCGGCGGTCCGCGTGACACGATCGTCACCCAGCCGGTGCGCCAGATCGATGTAGGTCGGACCCTGCTCGACCTGGCCGGACTCGAGGCAGTCGAGTTCCCCGGGCGAGATCTGCGCGGCGCAATCACCGCCAACGGTCCTCCGGCCGAACCGCGCTTCACCCTGGCCCAGGGCGGCTTTTCGGCCGCGGTCACGATCGGGGGGTGGCACCTGATCCTGCAACTCACCGCCCACGGCGAGGCCCAGGCCAGGGCACCCCGGTCGCTCCACCAGGTGGAGCTGTTCCGGCTGACCGACGACCCTCACTGCGAACGCGACCTGCTCGGCGCGGAGCCCGAACGGGTCCGCAGCCTGCGCACGGCCCTCCTGCGCTGGCTGGCGTCGGCCAACGACCGCGGCTGGGCCGGCGATGGCGGCCGCGACCCGAAACTGCTCGCCGAGCTGGCGGACCTGGGCTACACGACCAGCGAGAGCGTCTCCTCTGGGGAAGAGCATTACCCGGCGGACTGCACCTGCGACTGGTGCGAGCGATTCGACTGACGCACCTCGGGCCCGGGCGCGCCCCCGACCGACCCTCCGATCCCGGGGTAGGGTTCGGATGGGTCCCCCTCGATGCGCTCCCGTCCCCTCCTCCGTCCATCCCTTTCGGCCCTGCTGCTGGCCCTGCTGGCCGCCTGCCACGCCATCCCGCCCGCGGCGGGGGTGGAGGCCTCCCACGGAGCAGTCCGAGCCGCCACGCCTGAACGGGCCGAGGAGGTAGCGACCATGCTCGACGCCCTCCTCCCGCGGGTGACCGCCATGATTCCCGACAGCCGCGCGCGACACGTCGAGGTATGGGTGCAGCAGACCCCCCGCCTCTATCGCTTCTGGACGACCTCCAACGAGGAGGCCGACGGATTCTGGGCAGCCGGGCCCGGACGGATCCACCTGCGCGAGACCGGGACCGGCCTTGAGCGCACCCTGGCTCATGAGCTGGTGCACGCCACCCTGGGCGAGAGCTGGAAGCACCTCCCGGGAACCCTGGAAGAAGGCGTCTGCGACTGGGTCTCCACCCGCCTCTGCCCCCTGAACGCGAGCCGCCTGCGAGCCGGTCGGCTGAGCGCTGCGTGCTTCGCCACCGGCGGCATGGAACTCGATGTGGAGCTCCTGATTCCCGGCGCGCCCGACACCCTCGCGATCGAGGTCGGCTACTCCGCGAGCATCCTCCTGCGGGGGGAGAAGGAGGTACCGTTCGACCCCCTGCGCGTCTTTGATGTACGCGCCGGGATGTCCGACAGCGACCTGTCCGCGGCGCGCAAGAAGGCCTACTACGGTGTGGCTTTCCTGATCGTGGATCGCATCACCGAGCGCACGGGTCTGGAGGGGATACACACCCTGTGCCAGCGGGCGCAGGCACAGGGGATGGACGAGGTTTCCCCGGAGTGGTTCCTCACCGCAGCCGGCCTTCGGAATGCAGACGCCGCCACCTGGCGTGCAGCCTTCCACGACGCCCTCGGAGCGCGTGACTTGCGGGAGTTGCTGGCCATGTATCCCTCTCTCCTGACCGACACCCTCGACCGCATCGGCGGCCAGGAGTTTCCGGGCCTCGGCACGAAGCGCGTACATGCCAGGATCGCGGTCGGGGGATCTGACGAGGGCGTGGAACTCCAGCTGGTGCTCGATCGCTGAAAAAAGCGCGCTCCGGCCGGAAGATCCCCCTTCGCG
>MPMD02278235.1_pt1 | contig 30192 bp, 24 predicted proteins | sample 1617291 | NCBI WGS metagenome assembly MPMD02 (sample SAMN05944810, study PRJNA350692) | marine metagenome | biome: marine; feature: ODZ; material: water; isolation source: 120 m water sample filtered on 30 um supor filter | place: Pacific Ocean | collected 2012-04-09 | depth 120m m | reverse complement strand
TGGTTAACAAAGAAAAAGAAAGGAAAGACAGATGTCCAAAACCAAAGTAAATGTTTAGAAAGTTATAGTATAATTGAGAAATAAAGAAGAATGCATAATACGTTAACATTCAAGGTTTTCTATTTCGCGACAGCGACTATATAATACAACATCATGCTTTGTCTCATTATCAATAATAAGAGTTATATGATTAAATTGTGATGCATATGTGCCAATTGAGGTAATTAATAATAATAAACAAATAATAGTTTTCATAAAAATATTTTAAACTGATAAATACTTAGAATGTTATTCCTGTAGCTCTATCTCCGCCGGTTCTTTCGTCATCTTCAAAACTTGGCTGATCACCAAACTGAGTATTATAATCATTATTCATCTGTTCATCATCCACGCGGTCATTCCACCATGAATAACTGCCCTGTGCTTTATCATCTGTAGTAGGATCTTCAGAACTGCTTAGAATATTATTACAGCCTGAGACAAATAAAACTATGATGAATAATACAAAACAGAAAAAATTAATTTTTAAACGCATAACATAACCTCGAATAATGATTTTTACTTTTTAATTGTATTATACATCACTTCTTATTTCTAGCAGCATCTGACCTAGATATCTCAAATTTATCCAAAACTTTTTCCTGAAAAATCTCCATATACAAATATATACCTGGAGTTACAAACAGGGTTATTATTTGAGAAAATATAAGACCTCCAACAATTACTAATCCGAGAGAAACTCTCGAAGAACCATCTGCACCAACGCCAATTGCAATTGGCAATGCTCCCATTATTGCAGCAACCCCTGTCATTAATATTGGTCTGAACCTTACTAAACATGAATCATAGATTGAATTATACATATCTTCGCCCTTGTCTCTGTTCTGCTTGGCAAAATCTACCATCATAATACCGTTTTTGGCAATAATCCCCAGCAACATAAACAGTCCAACATAAGCATATAAATCTAGTTCTGAATTAAATAATAACAGCGTCCCTATACCTCCGAATGCAGCAACAGGAAGTGTTGTTAGTACGGTAAATGGATGGATATAGCTTTCATATAATACACCTAAAATAACATACATTAAAAATACAGAAATTATAACAAGAACCCCCATAGCGGCAATAGCATCTTCAAATTCTTGAGCTTCACCTTCAAAAGTTCCACTGATTCCCGGTGTTAATATTTCAGAAGAAAGTTTTCTCAACTTATTTGTTGCAACACCGATAGGTACATTGGGTAGGACACTGAATGATATTGTAGCTGAGACTAACTGCTGTCGGTGTAAAACTTTCTGCGGTCCTAAAATCTGCTTCCATTCTGCAATACTTCTAAAAGGTACAAGTCTCCCTGTCTTGCTTGAACGTACATACAGTTTACTTAAATCAGTAGGTTCATTCTGAAATTTTTTCCCTATTTTAAGGATCACTTCATACTGGTCAATATCAGTTGTGTACTGAGTTAATTTTCCTTGTGCAAATGCTAGCGCAAGGGTATTTTCGATATCTTCTGCAGTAATACCGTAAGTTGAAGCTCTATCTCTGAGTATTTTTATTGACAACTGAGGCATATCCAGCTTTACACTGCTTTGAAGACCTATAAAAATCGGAACCTTACTCAAAGCTTTTTTAAGCTCATCAGCACATTTATATACAGCCTCTTTCTCTGGCCCTGATATAGTATAAGAGTATTTTGAACCTGCAGCGGTGCTCTGCCCTCCTGTACTGATTTGCAATACTGGGGAAGGCATCATAAAAACAAAACCGAGAGGGTAATTAAGATTCATCATTTTCATACTTAATTCACCGACAACACTGTCAATGGACTTTCTTAATTTTCTGTCAATTAAAATGATCCACATAATACCGGTAGACTGGTCAGCTCCAGGTGCAAGACCAGTGGCAGTAACAAAATGATCAATATTTTTATCACTCTCTAAGACCTTATCAATTTCATTTTGAAACTTCTGCATCATTTTACTCGGAGTACCTAAAGGAACAAGAATTCCACCCTGTATCAATCCACTGTCTCCTACCGGCAGAAACCCCTTAGGAACAAAAGTATAAAAAATAAATGTTCCAATAAGACATACACCCCACATTATAAGGGCCATATATTTCTTTTTTAAAATAAATTTAAGTGCATAACTGTACTGTTTTATCATGCCATTGACGAACCAGTCGGTAAAACGCTGAAGCATATTTTTTTTAATTTCTAATGAATTAGGTTTTAACATTCTGGCGCACATCATTGGTGTAAGGGTCAATGATATAATTCCTGAACAGACAACAGTAATTATTACAGTTAAGGCAAATTCCCTGAAAGTACGTCCGACAATTCCCCCCATAAATACAAGAGGGATAAAAACTGTTACAAGCGACAGTGTCATTGAAATAACAGTACCTGTTATTTCTTTACAGCTTTTTACCGCAGCATCAAACGGAGCTAAACCTTCCTCTACTAATCTTACAGAATTTTCTAATACAACGATTGCATCATCCACAACAAAACCAATTGCAACAGTAAGAGCCATTAATGATAAATTATCAATTGTAAAACCGGCAATATACATGATTAAAAAAGTGCTTATTATTGAAAGAGGCAGAGAAATAGCAGGAATAATAGTATCTGAAGCTCTTCCTAAAAATATAAAAATCACCAGCACAACTAAAAAGAATGCTAGAAAAAGAGTGAATTTTACATCATCAACAGATTCCTTTATTGTTGTAGCTTTATCATATAGAATTTTAATATCTACTGAACCTGGAACTTCATTTTTGAGTTTTTTTAATAATACCTTAACTTTACTGGAAATCTCAATTGTGTTCGATCCGGATCTTCTTCTGACAAGGATCAATGCAGGTTGATGGGCCTCCTCACCTCCTTTTTGATGATACACAACTTTTACTACATCGTTTTCCGTTCCGTTTATTGCTTTACCAATACTACTTATCCTAACAGGAGCTTTATCTTGATATTTCAATATTAAATTATTATACTCTTTCTGGTCAACTAACTGGCCTTTGGGTTCTAAGGAAAATGCTTTATAGTTTCCGTTTAGACTTCCTACGGGCGTCATAACAGTACTTTGCTTAAGAATATTCGCAACATCAGTAAATCCCAGGTCAAAAGCAGCTAATTTATCTGGATCCACATTTATAACCGCAGCTTCTTTTGAACCATATGTCTGAACCTGAGAAACACCTTGGATCATATTAATTCTCTGTGCTATTCTCTTGTTAGCAATTTCATATATCTGTCCTGTAGTCAATGTATTTGAAGAAACAAAAATATAGATAATAGGCGCATCTGAAGGGTTGTTTTTAGAATATGCAGGCGGAGACGGCAGAGTATGCAAATTACCTTCGGCTCTGGAAATAGCAGCCTGAACATCCGGTGCAGCTAAATCTACATTTGTGCTCAAATCAAAAGTTAATGTAATTTGAGTATTTCCTTCTGTATTACTTGAAATAATACTTTGCAATCCAGGAATCTGCATGCATTGATTTTCTATTGGCGATGCAACAGCTGAAGCCATTGTCTCGGGACTTCCTCCAGGATAACCTGCGCTAATTGTTATAACCGGACTCTGAACTTCAGGGAGGTCACTTATTGGGAGCTTAAAATATGAAGTAACACCAAAAGCTAACACTGTCAGCATTATCAGCACTGTCATAATAGGTTTTTTTATAAATTCTTCAGATATATTCATTTAATATCTCTGATTTAAAATTATATATTTAATCTTAAACAAACTATTTTTCTGAACGTTGAGTATCAGTATTAGTTTTCGAAAGTAATGGTAATTTAAAAGTCGCTGTTTTAACTATTTTTACATCAGAACCAGGAGCCAATCCCATTTGTCCGACAGTAACAACAGTGTCACCTGGCTTGATTGCATTTTCTTTAGATGGAGTAATTTCAATGTAACCTTCTTCTTTAAGGCCTGGCTTGACATATTCCAATACAGCTTTATTATTTTTTACTAAAAATACATAATAACCTTTTTGTCCCTGGCTAACAGATTGATAGGGAACGAGCAAAGCATTTTTTTTGACGAAAAAAATCAGTTTTACATTGACAAATTGTCCTGGCCATAATAACCGATCTTTATTTGGAACAACAGCTCTCAGTAAAATTGTTCCGGTTTTATTATCAACAGCATTGCTTAATACCTTTAAAACTCCTTCATAGTAACATGATTCCATTTTATCTTCTAAATTTGCTGTCTGCGTCTCAATTATTACTTTCAGTTCACCTTTAGACATTGCATGTTTCAATCTAGTTAAATTTCTTTCAGGAATAGTAAAATCCACATAAAGTGGATCAATAGATCTAATATTAACTAATGTCGGCCCGTTATTGGCAGTCACAACATTACCGGGATCAACTTTTCTAAATCCTGTAATACCATCAATAGGTGATGCAATACGACAATATGAAAGTTGTATAGCATATTCTTCAATATTAGCTTTATCCAGTTCAACTTTTGCAATTGTTTTTTTTAAAGTAGTTATATATTGAGCAAATGCCTGCTTTGCAATAGCACCTGTTTTTGGTAAATTTCTATCTTTATTAACTATATATTCTTGCAACTTTTCGTCTGCTTGATCCTGCTTTAAACTTGCATAAGCCCGATCCAGTAAAGCCTGATATAACCTTGGATCAATAGTAAAAAGTAAATCCCCTTTTTTTACATACTGTCCCTGCTTAAAGTAGCATTTTATTATTTCCCCTGTTACCTGAGATATAATGTTAACACTTTTAACTGAAGTCAAACTTCCAATATTTTTAACATAGATTGGAACATCATAAGAAATGGCTTTTCCTATCTGAACAGCTCTTTTTATTTTAAATTGTCCACCAGTGCTTTCTTTTTTTGAACATGATACGCTCAAAACAATAAAAGAAATACATATAATTATTAAAAATATGGTAGTTATAATTTTTTTTAGATGCATATTGCCTCTTTATGTCAAATTATTATTCTAAATAGGATTTGTAAATTGATAGAATTAATTAATAATTATATCAAAACCATTAGATTATACAATAACTCACACAAATTATGGCATTCATTAATCTGAACTTATATACAAAAAAATTAGTCTCGTAATAGGCTTTAATTCAGCTATAATATTTTGGAAACAATGATCTAAAAAATCCACACAGCAACAATCAGGTCAGTAATGATTTTCTACAACAAATCAGCAAATAATATAATAGTGATAGTTTCTCTATTCATTTTTTTAGCTCATATTGGCTTTCGTGTAACTGCAGACAGTACAAAAAATAATTTCCAAAAATATCTCTTTGTAAAAGTAATTAATAATGAAATTAATTATCCTATTACAGCCATGTCTAAAAATGAATTTTCAATAGTTGGCGTCAATAATAAAAAAACTAAGAAAATAATAATAAAGCCTAAAAAAACTAAAATCTTATTTTTCAATAATGATAAAAAAGAAAAAAGCTCCGGAAATATATTAAAAATAACGGCTAATAATTATTCTGCAAAAATTTATTTCCCCTTTCTCAAATCACATGTTCATTCTGACAACATAGAAGAATTGCAATACAACAATATAAAATGGAATTTTATAAATAAAAATATTACCCCTCAGCAAATAAAAACACTTAACAATATAAATAACAGTTTTATCCTCACAAAAAATTTACTTTTTCTTAAAACGCAGAATAATTTTTCAATAAAACATTTTTTAACAAATAAACCTAACATGGAAAGAAAAAACAGTTCTCAGAATATATCTTTTTTTGTAGATAATCCATGCAGAAACTTTGTTAATTTGATTTCCATAGCTTTCCCTTCAGTAAAAAATTTCTTTAATATTGCAAATCAACTTATTGCTTCTTCAAGATTCTCTATTTTAACTCCCATCATTGTTAAAAATATAGACACCTCTGTATCTTTAGATTTTTCTATCTCTGAAGGCTCTAAAAACAAAAATATAAAATCACTCAACTCAATAGTTTTTCTTGAATATAAAATTAAATATTTAAGTAATAACAAAACAAAATACAAGAAAATTGAAGCAGGAACAATAAAAGGATTTGGAAAACTTGCTATTAAAAACATTCCACTCCCCGGAAATTATAAAAAAGCTGCTATTAGCAATCTAAAAATAATCTTAGAAATAACTGGAAAAAATAATTATTTTAACAGACACTGTTTTAATATAGATAATATTTCATTATTAGGATGTATATATCCAAAAAACAATCCATACGGCATTGAAGGTGCCATAAACAAATATGTATATCAAATGAAAGTTAACTATAAACCTACCAGCATTGAATTAACAGGCTCAAAATTATAATTCAGCACTCTTAAAATATTACTTGTAAAAAGGGAGCTGATCAAGTTTAAATAATTTCCATTCGTTTTTGTCGTAAAACACTTTCATTAGAAACAGTCCGTTTGCAGGAGCTGTTTTGAATAAATTCATTCTGTCTTTACTTATTAAAATATTTCTAATATCTTCAGATTTAAGTTTACCAATACCAACCTGAACTAATGCTCCCACAAGACTTCGAACCATCTTATACAGAAAGCTTCTACCCAAAAAAGTAATGCATATATAACTGTCAAATCTATATATATCAATCTTATATATTTCCCGAATAGGGTTCTTGCCGTTTTTTGCAAGCTCTGAACCGAAAGCAGTAAAATCGTGTTCACCTATCAGAAGATTTGCAGCATTCTGTATTGCACATATATCAAAAGAATAATTAAGCTTCCATGACCATCTATAACTGAAAGGATTTATATCCCTTTTTGTGGAAATAACATAAGTATAGGCTTTTCCTTTCGCATCAAATCTTGCATTAAATTCATTGTTAACAGGATATATTTTATTAATACTAATTGAGTTTGGAAGTAAGTCATTTAAAGCTCTGTTAAGAGCTTCTGGAGGAATAACAGGTTTTTCAGGCACAGCAAAAGAAGCAGTCATTCCCAGTGCATGTACTCCAGCATCAGTTCTTCCGGCACCTGTAATATTTATTTTAGTTTTATAAAGCTGCTTAAGTTTTTCTTCTATCTTACTTTGAACAGTAATATGATTCGGCTGGATCTGCCAACCTGAATATTCAGTTCCATCGTACGCAACTTCCATTAAATAGTTTTTGCTACTCATTGTCTCAATTTCTACTATACAATTTATAATTCCAATCCTTTTACAAAATATCATAGCCTGCAATAAATTTTTAGTTTAATTATATAATAATTAATCAAATTCATTTTTATAAAGGCATGATGACAATATATTAAAACATTAAACTGTTCAATGAAGATACTGGAGACTATATGAATTCTGATAAAATGCCTGAATTGTTATTTACAGATGGACAACATACTAATGGTTTTGAAATCAATAAAATAACTGAACTTTCGGAGATAAAATCAATTGCATACTCAATGGTACATAAAAAATCCGGTGCAAGACTCATTTATCTAAATGCCAATGATAAAGAAAACCTTTTTTCAGCTGCTTTCAAAACACCTCCTTTTGATGATACCGGCCTTCCCCATATTTTGGAACATACTGTATTATGCGGTTCTAAAAAATATCCAGTAAAAGATCCTTTTGTTGAACTTCTAAAGAGTAGCCTGGCAACTTTTTTGAATGCGATGACTTATCCTGACAAAACAGTTTATCCATGTGCTAGCATGAATGAAGAAGATTTCCATAATATTTTACGAATATACTGCGATGCAGTTTTTTTCCCTAACATTACAGAAGAACATTTCAAACAGGAAGGGCACCATTTGGAATTTTCTGATTTTGATAATATAGACTCTGATTTAACAATCAAAGGCGTAGTTTACAATGAAATGAAAGGAGTATACTCAGATTTAAATGGAATTATAGACAGAGAAGAATCAAAAAGTCTGCTTCCGGATAATGCATATGGAAAAGATTCAGGAGGCAACCCTGATGATATTCCTAAATTGACGTATGAGAATTTTATTGAATTTCATTCAAAATATTATCATCCTTCAAATGCCTATATTTTTGTATACGGATCATTTGATATTGATAAAATATTAAAAATTATTAATGATGAATATTTAACTAAATTCGAAAAAATTAACCTTGATACTTCAATAGGTGCCCAAAAAAAATTCGAAAAACCTGTTTACAAAACTATCCCTTATCCTATCTCTGAAAGTGAGGATTCAAAAAATCAGGCCGCTGTTACAATTAACTTTTTAACTAATGAAGTAACAGATACAATAACTACTTTAGCAATGTCACTACTGGAAGTATATCTATTAGATAATTCATCTTCTCCATTAAGAAAAACCCTGATTGACTCAAAATTAGGTGAAGCATTAACAAGCTCAGGCTATGCAGATTACCAAAGAGATACTTTTTTTACTGTCGGACTTAGAAATATTGACCCAGTGAATATAAATAAAATTATAGAACTAGTTAAAGATACATGTCAAAACATAGTCAATAAAGGTATTGATAAATCTAAGATTGAATCTGCGTTTCACAGATTAATATTTAATTCAAAAGAAATTCAGTCATCATACCCTTTAGTTTTAATGGATAGAATCTACAATTACTGGCTATATGATAAAGACCCAGTAACTCTGTTAAAAATAAATCATTATCTTGATGAATTAAAAAAATTATACCAGGCCGATGAAAGGTTTTTTGAAAAAATAATAGAAAAACAAATTCTCAAGAATAAACATTATTCAGTTTTGACTTTTTTGCCTGACAATAAATACTACAAGAAAAAAGAGGAAAAATTTTATAATATGATGAAGTCATTAAAATCTAAAATGACCGATTCAAAACTTAACGAAATTCTTTCTGATTCTAAAAAACTTCAACAGATGCACTTAACTCCAAACTCTCCTGAAGCACTGGCAACTTTACCCAAACTGCCAATTTCTTCTGTAAATAAAAAACCGCAGATACTAGATGAAGAGATTGAAGACATTAAAGGCAACACCATTATTTACACAGATATTTATTCCAATAGCATAAATTATATTAATATAGGTTTTAATCTGTCGAACATAGACAGTTCATTGATAAATTATGTTCCGATTTTTAGAACAGCATTACTCAGAATGGGGGCAGCAGGGTACACATATGATGAAATGGCTGAACGAGAAGCAGAATCCACTGGAGGTTTTAGCTCTGGCTTGTTAACAGATGGAAATTTTGATGATCCTCAACACTACTCTCCATATTTAATGATATCGTCAAAATCCCTTAATAATAATTTAGAAAAAATGCTTCAAATTATTATGGACAGAGTGATTTCATGTGAATTTAAAAATATTAAAAGACTTAAAGATATCCTGCTCCAGAAAAGGGCTGCACTAAGAGGCAGTATTTTATCTTCTGGTTCAAGCTATGCATTACTCTATGCTGCTAAAGATTTAAATGTTAACCATAATGTTTCAGAAATTTTTTCAGGAATTACTCAATTAAGATTTTTAAATAACATCATTGAGAACTTTGACAAAGAGAAAGATTTACTTGTCGACAACCTCATCAAAATTCAAAAACACATATTAGCAACAGATAAAATAGTTACAAGTTTCATAGGAGCAGACAGAGAAAAACAGATAGCCGGCAGTTGGCTAAGAAATTTCTCTGATAATTTTTCTAAAGATGAAAATATAAAAAATAGGTTTAAATTCAAGAAAAATCAAATAAATAATACAGGCATTATTATTCCGACAAATATAGCATTTAATGCAATAGCTTATCCAAGCATTGAAGCAACAAATAAAAATGCCTCTGCTATTTTGCTATTGAGTCAGTATCTGACCTATGACTATCTTTGGGAAGAAATAAGATCAAAAAAAGGAGCCTATGGAGTAAAGGCAAATTATTCCACACTTGGGGGAATGTTTGGCATCAGTACATACAGAGATCCATGCATAGGAGAAAGTTTTAATACTTTTAACTCAATTTTTGACTATATTAAAAATAAAGCAGATCTTGGCAAAGATAAAATTGAACAGTCTATAATAGGTTCCATAAAAAAACTGGATAAACCCATCAGGCCAACAGATGCCGGCTGTATTTCCATAATAAGATACTTGAGAAATATTAATTATAACTACAGAACTGAATTTAGAGAAAACTTACTAAACCTAGATGGTGAAAAGTTAATAGAAATCACACTTAACCACTTAGAAAACGAATCTAAGAATGCATCGATATGCTCAATATCTGATAAAAATAACCTTGAAAAGGCCAACTCTGAATTTGATTTAAAATTAAACATTGAAAATTTGCTGGAGTAGTGTTCCAATAACTTTATTACGTCTTAACTTCATTTGAAAGGATATTAAAATGCAACATATAATTTCTATACTGGTAGAAAATAAATTCGGAGTCCTAGCAAAAATCTCAGGATTATTTTGCGGAAGAGGTTATAATATTGATTCCCTAACAGTAAGCCCTACTGATAATTCAGGTACATCGAAAATGACAATTGTAACTTCTGGGGATGAAGCAGTTATTGAACAGACTGAAAAACAATTGAATAAAATTATCGATGTAATTAAAGTTACAAATCTAACTGGAAGCAAATTTATAGAAAGAGAATTAGCTCTTGCAAAAATCAGAACTACTGCAGAAACAAGATCGGAAATAATGCAGATAACTAGAATTTTTAAAGGTAAAATAGTTAATGTGCATAAAGAAGAAATTACAGTTGAACTTTCGGGAAGTGGTGATAAGATAAATGCTTTTGTAAAATTAATGGAGTCATTTGGTATTGTAGAACTTGCCAGAACAGGGAAGGTTGCTGTATCCAGAATGTCAGGTGACACTCAGAAATATTAACTATAAATATTATACGGAATCTATTTACTTTTGACCCTTAATGCCATAGAATTGATATTAAACAGAAGTTTAGATTAAGAAGTAAAAGTTTAACTAAGGTATTAAAAATGTCAACGGAAAATATGTTCAAAAGATTGGATTGGAAATGCGATAAGCTGTTGATATGTCCAAGTTGTCTTGAGACATTATTCAGAAGTGACATCGAGCATTTCGCCAAGTGTCCTTATTGTGATCACGAAATTGTATTCGATTCAGAAATAGAAGATTATCTTCTAAAACCTGTAATTGATAAATGGATGACATTTCAAAATATTCCTTTACATGAATCCACAACTGTAGATATATAACGTATATTTATACATATTTTAAAATTATTAATTCTTATAGAAAAACTTTTCATTAAGTTTTTCTTTTTTTATGTTAATCATCCGAAACTATAGCAATCTTCAGATAATTTCATATTTTTTACTAAATGAGTGTTGTTTTTTCAATCAAAATATATGATATGATTAATATTGGAAGCTGAAAATTATTAAAAAGATAAACAGGATAATGGTTTATGGAAAAATATTCAAATGGCGGTTTTAAATATAGTTTTTTCGTCTTTATTTTTTTTATATTGGTTTATTTAATACCGTTAGGAATCAGTCCTTTAGTAGAACCGGACGAAACAAGATATGCTGAAATTCCTAGAGAAATGATAGTTAATGATAACTGGGTTGTCCCATATATGGATGGTATACGCTATTATCAGAAACCTGTACTAGCATACTGGATGAATGCTATATCTGAACTAATCTTTGGATATAATGCATTTGCTGTCCGCCTGGCATCTGCCCTGACAACCGGGTTAGCAGCACTTTTAATTTATTTTTTTGTCAGAAATTTTCTTAAAGATAAGTTTATTGCGGCTTTATCTTCATTAGTGTTTTTATCATTTGGAATGGTTTTGGGTATTGGCACATTTGCTGTATTGGATGCTCAAACAAGTTTTTTCTTAACCGGTGCATTGATAATGTTTTATTTTGCATACAAAAGTAAATCTCAATGGACCTGTAATATATTTTTAGCTCTTTCCGGCCTGTTCACAGGCGGTGGTTTTATGACAAAGGGATTTTTAGTATTTGCAGTAATGGCCTTTGCTATTGCCCCATTTTTAATATGGGAAAAAAAATGGAAACGAATGTTTACTATGATGTGGGTACCCATCATTTTTGCAATAGGTATCTCTCTTCCCTGGGCAATAGCAGTTTATTTACGTGCTCCAGATTTTTGGAAATATTTCTTTTTTGATCAGAATGTAAAGAGATATTTTACTGACACAGCAGGGCAACACCCTGAACCATTATGGTTTCTACTCCCAATATTAATAGCAGGCACATTGCCGTGGACAATACAGCTTCCAAGCATAGTATTAGGCCTGAGAAAAAATAATTTTTTCAAGCATCCTCTAATGCGATACGGTATTTGCTGGGTAGTTTTACCATTTATTTTTTTCTCATTCTGCAGTGGTAAACTACCAACTTATGTTCTGCCATGCTTTCCTCCTTTAGCTGTATTTACTGCATACGGTTTGTACCTATATCTGAAAAAAGATATTAATGGCAAAATTTTCTCCTATACTTTGAAATTTCTTGCGATTGTATTTTTTATAGGCGGTGTAGGTTTTATACTATACCAACTGATTGCTTTTACAGGCAAAATACCGGGACTTTATCTACCTAATGAATACTGGAAGTGGATTATTGCATTTATAGCAATTTTAATATTTATATATTTTGTGAAATGTTCACTTAAATCTAAGAATATTCAAAACAAACTGTTTTTATTTGCTATTGCTCCTATCGCAATCATGGCTATCAAAAGCGTCGTCATTCCTGATCAGATAATGTATGGAAAAGAACAGGGTAAATTCATCCTTGCACAAGCTAAATATATACAACCTGACACAATGGTGTTAGCTTATCCCAATATGCTCCATTCTGTTTCATGGTATCTCAAAAGAGATAATATATATGTTTATGGAAATACTGGAGAATTTTCTCATGGACTAAATTATCCTGATGCTAAGTATAGATTTATAAGTACAAAAAAATTGCAAGAATTAATAAAAAGCGGCAAACATAAAGGAAATATTGCATTTTTTATGCGTGGAGATTTCAGAGAAGGAATCCCAGCTTCAAAAATTGAAGATTATAAACATCGAATGATGTTTTCTAAATTATAAGATAAAAATAATTTAATAATCTGAAAACAATTTTTTGAGTAGTATAATATAAGATATACCAAAACAGTTATAAACTAACTACGAAACAATTAGGTTGTAGATTTGAGATACGAAGAAAAATCACCACATAAAATTATATCAATAGTAATCATAGTTATTGCTTTTATCGTTTTATATTCACCATGGCATCTCGGCCTTAGAGAGCTGCTTGGCGAAGAAGGTAAATTTGCGGCAATGGCTCTGGATATGAATATATTTAATCCCTCAACTATAGCACATGGAGAGACTTTATCCAACTGTTTCCCTCTTTATCCATGGGTAGCAGCTATCGTCTATAAACTAGGATTTGGCTTGGAAGTTGGATTAAGAGGTATATCTGTAGTATGCCTCGCAACTTTAGGTGTAATTGTATTTCAAACTTCAAAGAAAAATAGTGGTTTTCAAGAAGCAGTTGTGAGCACTGTATTTATGATTGCCAATATTGTAGTTTTTGAAAAAGCTATTGACGGAAATCCATTTTTGTTGGCTGTTATTTTTCTGTTTTTAGGATGGCTTACCTGGTATGAATATGGCGCGATTCAGGGAAATTGGAATAAAGCTTGGGTAGTCAGTTTTATTTTTTGCGGTTTAGCTTTCTACACGATAGGCTGGATAGCGATTTTTTATTATTTTCTTCCGCTAATTTTTATGAGACGTCCTCTTACTCTGTGGAAAAAATTAGATAATAACGGTTTTAAATTCGGTATTTTTATTGTTGCTTTTTTTATCTTACTTTGGCTGATTCCAAGACTTATCACGGCAATCGAATATCCTCTAAATTCTACTCCGTTGGATTTACAAATAACAAATGATTATATTATCCAGATAATTTTCTTCCCCATAACTTTTGCAACTGAAATAATACCATGGACTATTATTGTCTGGCCAGCATTTTGTGTGGCATACTATCCATTGGATCATAATCCTATTTTTAGTAGATTTTTAAGAACAATCAGTATATCACTTTTTGCATTTCTGTGGATAAACCCATTTACTGAAACACGTGATTTTATGATATTAGTTCCTCCATTGGCTGTTTTAGCCGGAGTTCACTACAAAATTTTGATAAGAAGATATGGTTTTACTCTTCATAAGCTTCTTAATTTTCTCACCATAATACTTCTTGTGTTAAGCATTATGGCATTTATTCTATTTTTACTGCCAAAAACATGGTGGAGTGAGTCTTCAATTCTTAATTATATCCATAATGTTTTCTTTACTGAAGGAATAAGATTTTTCTTCACACTTTCCACATGGGGTATAATTCAAACCGGGGCAAGTGTACTTATCGGTATAACTACTATTGTTTTACATAAAATCAAATTAAGTGTATGGCTTCATGGTTTATGCGTATGCCTAATGTTTATGCTATGTTTCTGGGCTGTAACGTATCCTTATCGTTCCCAGTCAAACGATGCTCGCGTAACAGCGAAATCAATAATTAAACCAATGGGTAAAACTTATAATACAGATATAACATTATATAAAGGGCCAGAAATTGCAGATATATATGTATTAGGCTGTTATTTACACTGTCACCTTAAAAAAATATATAAGTATAGTGAACTTCCTAAAAATACCGAAACTGTTTATGTATTATCCCTTAATCAACCAGTATTTCCTTCAAGGCAATGGACATTAATATCTTCACAGTATTATAAAAATAAGATGCTATATTTATGGAAAGGTGTTTCTGTAAACAAAAAACCTATTTTAGAAATTTAAAGTGAAAAATAAACAATATATATACAGCATAACACTTGCTGATTTAAAAGATAGTTTACCTGATATTCAAGCATATAGGTACAAACAGATAATTAACTGGATTTACAATAATAATATTTATAATCCTGAAAAAATGTCCAATATACCAGCTGATATTAAAAACAAGTTAGCTGAGGCTTTTGAATGCAGTTTGCCCAAAATTTTAAAACAGAGTAAAACTTCTGATAAAACAGATAAATATTTAGTAAAACTCAAAGATGATGAAACAATTGAATTTGTAATAATTCACTCTCCCCAAAGAAAAACACTATGTTTAAGCTCACAGGTCGGCTGCCCTGTTCAATGCAAATTTTGTGCAAGCGGAATGTTTGGTTTAAACAGAAATTTAACGAAAGGTGAAATTGTCTCACAATTTCTTTTAGCTTCAGAGTATATCGGTAAAACTCCCGACAATGTTGTTTTTATGGGTATTGGAGAGCCGTTACTAAATTATAATAACCTTATTTCCGCCCTAGAAACTATCTGTTCTCAAGAGTATTTCAACTATGCTTCAAGAAGAGTTACAATTTCTACAAGCGGCATACCAAAATATATAATTAAATTAGCCAACCTGTCGCAACAATGGAATCTTGCTTTATCACTACATGCAACTGATGACGTGACACGTTCAAAGTTAATTCCCGATAAATCACGATATGAAATGGAAGAAATTCTTAAATCATGTAAATATTATTTTTCAAAAACCGGGAGAATAATAACACTTGAGTATACACTGATAAAAGATATTAATGATTCTACAAAACAGGCAAAAGAGTTAGCTGGTATAGCAAAAAATATGAGAGCCAAAGTAAATTTGATCCCATTCAATAAAGTTTTAGGCTGCAGTTTTGCAAGGCCGGAAAAAAATGCCTGTCTTAAGTTTGCCAGTATTCTACAATCAAATGGAATTAGTTTTACATTCAGATTGGAAAAGGGCAACAATATAGATGCTGCCTGTGGACAATTGCGTGCATCTAACCTCAAAGAGAATATAAAATAATACCTACTTTATTTGTATTCTATACCTTTTTTTGATAAATTAACTATTTGCTTATATACACTTATACAAGGAATACTATACAGATGGAAAATATAATTAAAGATTTACTGATATCGCTTGGAGAAGATACTGAAAGAGAAGGATTACTCAATACTCCTAAAAGAGTTGCAAAAAGTCTCAAATTTTTAACTAAGGGATATCATGAAGATATAGATACAGTAATAAACGATGCAATTTATGATTCTGAAAGCTGTGACATGGTAATCGTAAAAGACATCGAATTTTATAGCATGTGTGAACATCACATGCTTCCTTTTTATGGTAAATGTCATATAGGCTATCTACCTAAAGATAAAATTATTGGTGTAAGTAAACTGGCCAGAGTTGTTGAAGTGTTTGCGCGAAGACTTCAAATACAGGAAAGATTATCCAGGCAGATTGCTCAGACAATTATAGAAAAAATTGATGCAAGAGGCGTCGGTGTTGTAATGGATGCACAACATATGTGCATGACAATGCGCGGAGTTAAAAAGCAGCATTCTAAAATGGTGACTTCATCGATGCTGGGTCTTTTCAGAAGACAACCAACTCGAATGGAATTTCTCAATTTAATCAAATAAAGGAGCATTTAACTATATTTTAATTAAATGATAAGTATATACGTACAAATATCTAAGTAATTGAATATAAATTTGAACTTAGGATTTATTAAGCTATTTTTATCTATATTAAAATAAGTATAATTATATATGAAAAATGTTATTATTTATACGGAGACGGCTAAACTATAATGAAAAACAATATTGTTGTAACAGGTAGAGGTTTAGTAACACCTTTAGGAGCAGGACTGGAAAGAAACGAAACCGCTCTCAGAAATGGTGAAAGTGGAATAGTATTCGTTCCTGAATGGAAAGAGGTTGGACTTGAAAGTCAGATTGCCGGCCTAATAGATGAAAAACTTCTGGAATGCCCTCTCTTTAATAAAAAAAATCTGCGATACATGTCTCCTAATGTTATGCTTGGAACTGTTGCAGCATACGAAGCTATACAAGAAGCCGGTTTAGATCTTGAAACTTTACAAAATAAAAGAGTTGCAATTGTACTTGGTCATGGAGGCAGCACTCATCAAATAGTTCATGAAGGAGCAAAAATTTTAGAAACCACAGGAAAATCAAAAAGAGTTTCACCGTTTATTGTACCTAAAGTTATGCCGTCTTCTGCAGTTTCAAGTTTATCTCTCATACTTGGCATTACAGGAGAAACTTTTACTGTGAGTTCTGCTTGTGCAAGTGGTGCACATGCAGTTATGGTTTCATCAAGATTACTGCAGTCAGGCATGTATGATATTGTAATTACAGGCGGAACTGAAGAAGTCAGCTGGGTGCATGCCCTTGGATTTGATGCTATGCGCGCAATTTCAAGAGGATATAATGATGATCCAACAAAAGGCAGCAGACCTTTTGATCAGGCAAGAGATGGATTTGTCATTTCTGCCGGGGCCGGAATCATGATTCTTGAATCTGAAGAACATGCAAAATCACGTAATGCCAGGCCTATAGCTAAAGTTTCTGCTGCTACTGCAAACAGTAATGCTACAGATATGGTTTTCCCTGACGCAGATTCAAGTGCAAAGCTTATGAAAGAAGCCTTAAAAATGGCCAACCTTAAACCATCTGATATTGATTATGTCAATACACATGGAACATCAACACCTGTTGGAGATCCTGTGGAAATGAACTCTCTAAAATCTGTATTCGAAAAAGAAAACAAAAATGTGGCTATTAACAGTACAAAATCAATGACAGGTCACATGATCGGGGCAACTGGAGCTGTTGAAGTTATATTCTGTACTCAAATGATAGATAAAGGATTTATATGCCCCACAATAAATCTTGATAATCCAGATCCTGAATTTGACTGGGCAAACCTTGTAAGAGAAACTATTCCTGAAGTAAAAGTAAAGCATGCGCTGAGTAATAGTTTCGGTTTTGGAGGTACGAACTCATGTGTAATACTATCAACACTAGAAAAATAAAATAATGAAACTTGTACTTGGTATTGAAACAAGCTGTGATGAAACAGCCGTATCTATAGTTGGCGATGGACATAAAGTATTATCAAATATAGTTTCATCCCAAATAGCTAAGCATGCCGTTTACGGCGGCGTAGTTCCTGAATTAGCTGCCAGAGAGCATTTAAATGCTATGAAACCTGTGACAGATCAGGCAATTGCGGAGGCTAACATATCAATTAAAGACGTTGATGCCATTGCTGTAACAAACTTACCTGGCTTAATGCCGGCATTATTAGTTGGATTAAACTTTGCCAGAGGTCTTTCTCTCAGCAATAATATACCTCTAGTTGGAATTAACCATTTTGTAGCTCATATGTATGCGGCATTTTTAAATGATAAATTTCAACTACTATCAGACATTAATAGTTTCCCTATACTGGCTCTGGTTGTTTCAGGCGGACATACAGCGCTTGTACTGATAAATAAAGATGGCAGTTCTAAGATCATTGGAACAACAATTGATGATGCTGCAGGCGAAGCAATGGACAAAGGAGCAAAACTTCTTAACTTAGGTTATCCTGGCGGTCCTATCATCGATAAATTATCAAAAAATGGCGATCCTAATAAATTTAAATTTCCAAGATCTCTAACCGGCACTGCTGGAAAAGCTGTATCTAAAGAAAACACTTATAATTTTAGTTTCAGCGGCCTTAAAACATCTTTATTATACCATATTGAAAAAAATGGAGGATATAAAAATTTTAAAGATGAATTGCTCCATGATACTATTGCTTCTTATCAATATGCCGTTGTTGATGTTCTTTGCATGAAAACAATTAAAGCTGCGAAAAAATTTAATGCTAAATCAATCGTGCTTTGTGGCGGAGTAGCTCAAAACTCTCTATTGAGAGAAGAGCTTAATAACAGAACACCTAGTAATACAAGTTTTGTACTCACTCCCAGAGAATATTGCGGAGATAATGCTGCAATGATAGCAGGTCTTGGCTTTCATTATTTAAATAATGAAAAATATGATCTTGCTATTGATGCTTATTCCAGGCTTCCAAAATTTAGTACGGTTCCATTTGTTCCGAATTTATAAAAAGAAATTATGGCCTGCATAACGGCAGACCTTAATTATTTTTTTTTATCTCTTTAATTAAGAAAGATTTATCTTGACTACGCATCAGGAATTCACCGATTAAAAGGGCATTACATCCATCACTTAAAAGTTTACGAGCTGATGAAACAGAATTTATACCACTCTCTCCTACAATAATTTTCTCTTCAGGAATATATTCTTTTAATGTAAATGTATTATCGGCATTCACTGTAAAATTATTTAAATCTCTATTATTTATTCCAATAATTGAGGCATCTGCAGATAAAGCTTTTTCAAGGTCTTCCATATCATGTATTTCCACAAGAGGTTCAATATTTAAACTTCTTGCAATTAAAACATATTCATTTAGCTGAGATTCTGTTAATATTCTTGCTATAAGCAGGAATGAATCAGCCTTCGCTATTTTAGATTCATATATTTGAATTTCAGATATTATAAAATCTTTTCGCAATACGGGGATATCTACAGATTTTTTTATCTCTATTAAATAGCTTATATCACCCTTAAAATAAACTTTGTCAGTCAATACACTTATAGCATCTGCTTTTGATTTTTCATAATCCAATGCTATTTGAACGGGCTTAAAATCCTCACAAATGATTCCAGCTGACGGAGAGGCTTTTTTAACCTCAGCAATTATTGCATTATTCAGTAAAGCTTTTTTAAAATTTTTACCTTTTGGAAGTTCAAAAGCTCTTCTTTTATAACCTTCAAACTTATTGTTAATTTCAATAATTTCTTTTTGTTTTGTATTGATAATTTTTTGTAGTATTTCCGGTAGTTTTTTCATCAAAATTGATCGACCTGTTGATGTTCATTAATCATTTGTTATTAATAAACATTAATTTACCTTTTTGTCAAACGGTCCTTTAATATATAGAAAGCAGTTGCCAGCATAGTAAAAATCATAAATATAAGAAAAAATTTATTCTCATTTGTTATTGCATTTCCCAAAGAAATATTTTCAATCATAAAGTTGATAAAGTTGATAACAAAATGCATAAAAAAATAATAAATAACAATCATCGCTATTATGCAAAACACTATTCTGGAGAAAATATTAGAAAACCAGCTATTAAATTTCATAGCAGGAGACTGTCTGTTAATTGAACCTATTTTTTGCCTTTTAAAAGCCATAGATGATTGCAAATCTGAAATTAGAAATAACGAGATTAAATAATTCAACACCCTGTTTTCTTTCAATTCAGACAGGGTGTTGATAGATTAAAATTTTATTTAATTCTGTTGTCTTTTATAAAATCTATTATATCGTCAGTAGTGGTAAATGCCAGACATGTAACTGTATCAGCTCCGCCGTAATAAATGGCAAGACGGCCTGTTTTTGAATCACACAGCGAAGCACACGGGAATACTACATTTGGAACATCACCTACACATTCATAAGTTTTCTGGGGAGATAATATATAAGGTTCTGTCCTAGCCAATACTTTCCATGGTTCATCAATATCCAGTAAAGAAGCACCAAAACTATATACAAATCCATTACATGATGTTAATACCCCATGATAAATCATTAACCAACCCTCTGAAGTTTCGATTGGAATCGGTCCTGGTCCTATTTTTGTACTCTGCCAACCTCTTGTCGGAGCCATAACAAATCTATGCCTTCCCCAAAATTCCATATCAGGACTTTCACTGTAAAATATATCACCGAACGGGGTGTGGCCAGTATCACTTGGACGACTTAACATAGCAAAATTACCATGAATCTTTCTTGGAAAAAGGACACCGTTTCTATTCCATGGCAGGAAAGCATTTTCCATCTGATAAAATTTTTCAAAATCATAAGTATAACCAAGTCCAATAGTATAGCCGTGGTATCCATTACACCATGATACATAATATTTATCTTCAATTTTGACAACCCTAGGGTCATAGCCATATTCAAACTTTTCTACTCCGTCCTTTATTCTTGTAAAATCAATTACATCGTGGCATATCTCCCAGTTAACTCCATCTTTACTTTTCCCAGCGTGCAAAAGCATTTCTCTTCTGTTGTCATCACATCTGAAAACTCCTCTGAACTCTCCTTCATAAGGAACTACTGCACTGTTAAAAATACTGTTAGATGTAGGCAAAAGATCTCTCTGTATAATAGGATTTGCTGCACTTCTCCAAATAATTTTTTTACAGTCATTTGGTTTTTCTTCCCACGGCATATTAGAAATTTCATCTGAATAAATTTTATATTTCATTATCAAAGCTCCTCTATGAGTTTCTACGAAAATAATTCCGTATTACCTCTTGTGTTGAATTTAAAGTTAATTTTCCAGCTTATTCCACCAATTGAATTTTAATATTATGGAACATATTACAATAATTGCAATGCAAATATACATTTTATTATATTCTTTAATAACAATATAAGTACCTAAAGCCATAAGACTTGTCTGCCATATTACACCTATTAAGCAGTTAAACATATCACGTCTAAAATGAGTTTTTATTACAAGATTTTCCATTTTTGTCAATTTTTTTCTTACCGGCCCCCAAAAGCCCCATGGCCTAACCGTTTTATAAAAACTCATTAATACTTTTTCATCATCAGGTTGGGCACACAGTGTTCCAATAAGACAGCCAATTAGAGCAACTGCGAGTATTATAGGAAAACCATACAAAGCACTCAAACCAGGAAACGCAAAAGGTACAATAAATGATGACAGCATACCGCATATCATTCCCCAAAAATAACCGCTGCAGTTAAATCGCCACCATGTCCATTTCAATACATTAGGAGCAGCATAACCCCCAAAGAGGCCGGCAAACAGCCACTGCATTCCAGCATTAATGGACTTAAGATATAAACCAGCTAGAATTCCAACAATAAGCATGGCTAAAGAAGCTATATAACTTGCCTTTACATAATGATGAGCAGGCATATTCGGTTTTATATATTTTTTATATATATCATTAACAATATAAGCAGGAGGTGCATTAACATTTGCAGTAAATGTTGACATAAAGGCAGCAATAAGCCCGGCGAGTAAAATACCTGCTATCCCTACTGGCATACAATATTTAATGGAAAGCGGAAGAATTTGTTCAAAATTCATCCCCGATTCTGTTCTTATATGAGGAGAAAGATAAACTATTGCCAACACAGTAAGACCCGTAATCATTAAATATCTAGGTATAAGTAAAACAGCCGAAACAACTCCGCTCATTTTACTGGCTTCAATAGGATTTTTTGTTGCAAGCATACGCTGCATATCATAACTCGGAATAGGTCCTGCTACACTGCTTAATAATCCCTTAAACAACATAAGCATTACAATAACACCAAAGAACGAATATCCTTGTTTAGGCATAAGCTTACTTACTTCAGGAATCAGATTTTTCCAGTTAAGATTCATTTTCCAGTGAATCATCATACTGTCCCATCCCTCAGGGACCAACGCCATGATCTGAGCATTAGTTACACTGTTCATAGCAACAATAGCTACAAGTATACAGGCGGTAGTCATTACAAAAAATTGTATAACTTCAGTTGTAACTACACTGGGCATCCCTCCTTTTACTGCATAAAGCCCTGATACAAAAGTGATGATTATGGCATAAGTTTGAAAGCTTTCCACTTGAAAACCAATCAAAGAAAATTCAAGATTCCATGGGAAAAAAGTTGCGGCAAACTCGCCTATACCTGCAAAAGCATATGCATAGTAGCCAATTGCTGCAATTATGGCAAATACGACAATCAGAATATTCGTAGCCTCAGCCATCCTTGTGGTACCGTATCTTGTTTTCATCCATTCTGCCCCAGTCAAAACATCTGACCTTCTAACCCATGCAGACATAAATACCATATTGAAAATCTGATTAAAAACAGGCCATATCCATGTCATATATATACCGAGTACCCCATACACAAATGCATTGGAAACCATCCACATTGTACCAGCAATATCAAACATCCCTGAAGCATCTGAAATACCTAATATATACCATGGCAATTTTTTATTACTCAAAAAGTACGAATTCAAGTTTTTTCTTGCACGCTTCGAGACAATGAAGCCAACTGAAACTGTAATGATAAAATATGCGACAATAATTGATATATCTATGTAACTTACATGCATAATACCCCTTGTATTTATAGATTAAAATTCTATGTCTATTACAACTAATTAAAACTGAAAATCATGATATTATCTATACACAAAGAATATGTTTGAACATATTTTATTTAACTTAACTATTTATTAGAAGTCAATTTTTATACCCATCCATAATAGCCTACATGCAAAACATCACCTCAGTTATTTGTCAAATATATGGCGGGAAACATTATCGAATTTAGATATAAATATAAACTCAGCATTAAGTATTTATGCAAATTCTAAAGGGCTTAGGCTCAGCAAAAGGAAAATATTAACAGACTTGTCAACATGTTATTAACATAAATAACAATTATGAATTTACTATAACAACTATTCTAACAAAAAAATATATTAATGAAAGTAAGAAGATGAATATTAAGTAATAATTATATTCGTATAAATTTTGTAATTTACTCGTTCAAAAATATTCTTCTTTACTGTAATAATTATTTATATATAAAAAAACTGAATTCAAAAGTTATTGTATTATAAATATACTAGTTGTAAAAATATCCCATTCAAATATTAAAAATACATTATCTGCGGCTTCATATTCTTATTTTATAAATTTAGGCACAAAATAACTTAAATTACTATACATATAATTACATAAAAAGTAATAAATATATCTGACAATAAAATTATTTGTGGGATAGTTTCTAACAATTCATATAATCAATATTGGCAATAATTTTTAGAAAGAGATATGTTTATTAAAACAAATATTAAATTCGTTACAAATATTTTATTATATTTAAACCAAAAATATTTTTTGATATAAACTATTATTAATTTATTTCATGTATAAGTGAGGTGTAGAAATGTACTCGAAATATGAACTTCCATCTCTGGACTGGGCGAGAATTAATGAACTTATCAACATGTCTCTAAACGAGGATATACAAACAGGTGACGCCACCAGTATTTCGGTCATCCCCTGTGAAACAAATACTAAAGCTATATTTGTAACCAGAGAAGAATGTATTTGTGCTGGATTGCCGATAGCAGAATCAATTTTTAAAAACTTAGACAGGAATATTGACTGGACATCATTGGTAGAAGATGGTCATTTGCTCCAACCAGGTGACCAAATGGCTATCGTAACAGGAAATGCAAGGGCCATATTGACAGCAGAACGTACTGCTTTGAACTTTTTACAGAGGCTTTCAGGAATTGCTACATCCACTCATCAATATGTTAAAGCTTTGGGAGATTCTAAAACTAAAATTCTTGATACAAGAAAAACTACTCCCTCGTGGAGAAATTTAGAAAAATATGCTGTTGCTGCAGGAGGCGGAAAAAATCATAGAGTTGGGCTTTATGATAAAATTATGATCAAAGATAATCATAGATCTCTAGCTGGTCTTGAAGGAAAAGGCGGCATTACTAGATCCGTTGAACGGGCAAGGAGTTGTTATCCTGACCTGGAAGTAGAAGTGGAAGCCGATACCTTCGATGAGTTCAAAGAAGCTGTTGCAGCTAAAGCTGACTGGATACTTTTGGACAACATGACAAATGACCAAATGGCTAAGGCAGTAAAATACAATAAAGGAAGATCGAAGCTTGAAGCTAGTGGCGGTATCACACTTGAAAGAATACCTTCATTATCACATATAGGTTTAGATTATATTTCAATCGGTGCACTTACCCATTCTGTCAGAGCTATAGACATTTCCCTTGAAATCTAAAAAATAAAACCAATGCATCTTAATACTGAAAACAAAATATTATTGAACTTTACAAATTTTATTTCAAGAGAAATTGATCTATCTGCCTACAAGACCATCTTTGTAGGTTTTAGCGGAGGCGCTGACAGTACAGCTCTGCTACTGATTCTGCATGAACTTTCTAAGATTTATAATTATAATTTAACAGCTGTACACTTCGAGCATGGTTTAAGAGGCAAAGCCGGCATCGAAGATGCTGAATGGTGTGAAAACTTCTGTTGTAACAAGAATATTCAGTTTCTAAAATATTCACTTAATGTCCAAAATAATCTTCTAACTGGAGAAAATATAGAAGCAGGCGCTAGAAGATTAAGAAACGGCATATGGGAAAAACTTTCATCATCACAGGATTGCGCTGTTGCACTGGGCCATCATGCTGGAGATAAAATTGAAAATCTATTTATAAGACTTATCCGTGGTTCAAATTCTTCAGGCTTGACATCTCTTAGAATTATCAATCATATTAATTGTATCTGTTTTCTTCGACCACTGCTCTCTTTTTCAAAACAAGAGATAAAAGAACTTCTTTTATCTCAGAAAATAAAAAATTGGAGAGAAGATTTATCAAATAATGAAGATATATATCAACGAAACTTTTTGAGAAATAGCATAATACCAAAACTTAAAGATAAAATACCAAATTCAAATCAGGGATTTATTAATGCTTATAATGCACTTGAACAGGATGCATTGTATATAGAAAAAGAATCTATTTCTAAATATAAGGCTATTGAGGATAAATCGGCTATTACGTTTGATTTTTTTAATAACTTAGCCCCTGCACTGCAAGTAAGAGTACTGAGATATTGGATAAAAAATAGATTAGGTTACGAAATCATTCCAAACAGTCGTCTCATGGAGAGGCTGAAAAATGAATTGTCGAAGAATACTTCTTATCTAAAATTACTTCCTGTTAATAAAGATATTTTTCTTAAGCTAAAAAATAAAAATATAAGCATTTACAAAGAAGTAGAAAGAGTTTCTACCGAATCAAAAATTTGGAAATGGAAAAAAGAGAAAGAAATATTTTGGAATAATTATAAGCTAAAAGCAGTTATTTCTTCTAATATAAAAATTTTAACTGGAAGCACTATCTATTTTGATGTGGATTCTCTGCCTGAAAAATTAATTATCCGCAGTTGGATTGAGGGAGACAGGATAACACCTTTTAAATCAAATACTCAAGTAAGAGTAAAAAAAATACTTAAAAATGAAAAAGTAGATCCTGAAGAGAGAAAACAAATCCCTATTCTCTGCACTGAAAAAAATCAAATAGTTTGGATCGCAGGAGTAAAAAGGTCAAATCTTGCAACTTATTGCAAAGAAACTACAAAACTTGTTTTTTTCACTGTTTCCAAAATAAATTAAGTTGAAAAAACAAAAATCCAGTGTATTTTTGTATCTCTTTGCGCGCGGGTGGCGAAATTGGCAGACGCGCTAGATTTAGGATCTAGTGTCTTACGACGTGCGGGTTCGAGTCCCGCCTCGCGTACCATTCTTTATATCTCTTTCAATAATAATACTTTACACTCATTACATCTATTTTAAATAGTATTTTCCCGCATTTATTAACTTCTCTAACCTCCTTATTAAAAATAGATTAGAGCTAGGAAATAGTGTGAATCAAAAATTAGAATATAAATCAGGTTCTCTATGCTTTAAAGACGTGATCCTTTCTCTAGTATCAGAAAGAACTTTAGCATCTAATTTAATTATATTATCGGTTTTAGAAATTTTATATTAGTAACTCCTAGAACTCGATTCGGATCATTAACTACGAGCATTGCGGTATAATCGACTGCACTAAAAACAACCCCCTTCATAAACAAGTCCGTACGCATCTACAGTCATATCATGAGTTGTCTTTAATCCAAGCAAGCAGTAATCTCATCTCAACTTTAATAGGCTGTCCACATAACGTGTTATTAATTTATTTATGAGTTGTTATTTTATAAAAATTCCTGGTTTTTTATAAAAATACCCAAAATTTATGTTACTAATTTATGCATTTAGCAATAACTCTCGGATTATTAACTCAGCTTCATTTATTTCGTCAGGCTTTATACCTTTAATTGGAACTTTTAATCCTTTATCTTTAAGCTTTTCTTCTAAAATCTGAATATAAATTCCCTGACCTTTTACTTCGTCATTATCAATCCAAGTAGTTTCTGTTCCACATGTAGGCGAACAGTTAACACCCACTATTCCCAATATATTGAAGTTGTTTGTTGTATACTCTTCAATTTGATAGACAATGTTATCTGCAATATTGCTACATTGTTCTTTGAACGTGAAGTCTGACATCTTCCTTCCAACTCTGGTTTTTTCTGCTTCTATAGTTGGAAAAGTGCCTTTAATGCAGTCACGATCTAGTCCCAGACAAAGTAATTCAGGACATGGCATCTGAAGAATACCTACACCTGAGTTTACAATTATATTGGCTACTTCAGAAATTGTTCCTGAGTAAGAAGTTACTAATCTGTCCAGTTTTGCATTCTGATTTAAAATGCAATGTGCAAGAATAATAACTTTTCTGCTTCTTTTGTCTTCAAACATATAATAACCTTTACTTAGAATAAGAATAGACCAATTTTTAAATATTACTGAAAGATGAAGTATAGGTTAAAAACAAATATAACAATAGAGTGATGATTTAAGGACATAAATTTAGTTAATTAGCATGCTCAATGAATTGAATTCTTGGCGCTTAAATCTCACAAAATATTAATAATTAAATTTAAGCTATATTACATTCAATCAGTAAAACTCTTAAAGATATTTTCAATGGTATTACTATATCCAGATGCTTTATGTTCATTGATCCACGTTAACTTTTGTCTTTCATTATTTATAATAAAAGACTCTTCAAACTGTGCCATCCATGAGTGTTTGATGATGTTCCATTCACGTTCTCTCACTATTTTTTTTATTTCTCCAGGCACACCTGTTACAAAACTATTATCAGGGATTTCTCTTGTTACAACTGCCCCAGCCGCAATTAAACAATTATTACCAACAACAGTATCAATAATTTTTGCACCTATTCCAACCATACAGTTTTTACCTACAACACTTTTATGTACTATTGCTCCATGTGTAATATTAGTACCATCACCTATTTGGAGTCCTTTACCTGTACATCCAATTCCATGAATTATACAGTTGTCATTTATACAGACACCTTCTCCAAAAATCATTTTATCAAGATCTGCGCGTACTACAGCACCAGGATAAATTCTACCGTTTGGTCCCATTGTAACATCTCCAAACACCCATGATGTATCAGCAATTAAACAGGTTGGGTGTAACTTTGATTCATCATTCACGAACAACATGATATCACCTCTTATTTATTGGTTTATGATATATTAATTATGCGATGCTAAATGTCCACTTTCAACTCCTGCATGTGGGTCAATTGTACAGTTAATCAGTGCTGGCTTAGCTTCGGCTAAAGCTTCTTTCAATGCAGTCCTAAGCCTCTTGGCATTATCCACGTTATAGCCTTTACCACCAAAGGCTTCAATCAGTTTATCATATCTTGCATTTCCTATAAAACAGGCAGGAGCTGGGTCTCCCTTATAAAAACTTTTGGCGTCGCCTTTATAAATACCACCATTATTCATAATTAATATAATAACTGGTAGTTTATATCTGCATATCACTTCTATTTCCATGCCACTGAAACCAAAAGCGGCGTCGCCTTCAATTGCTAAAACTAAATTTTCTGAATTAGTAGCAGCAGCAATAGAGTATGGCATACCTACTCCCATTGTACCCCAACTTCCAGTATCAAGTCTTTTGCGAGGTAAATACATTGGTATAATTGTTCTAGCTACATCTAAGGTGTTAGCTCCTTCATTTACTATCATGGTTTCAGGAAATTCAGTAAGTACATTTTTTACTACCCCGAAAGCAGTTGTAAAGTTCATTGGATAAGCGACATTTAATAAACGTTGATCCATCTTTTGTGTATTAATACTTACTTTATTTTTTATTAAATTCTGCCATTCTTGAGGTGCTTTATAGCCTGTTTTTTTTACATTTTCTAATAATTTATTTATTACGTTGCAAGCATCACCTACAATGGGAACTTCAATATTTAAATTACTGTCCATTTCATCTTCGCAAATGTCTATCTGAATAAACTTACAATTTGTATTCCACTTAGGAGTTGTACCGTGCTGCAATATCCAGTTAAGTCGCCCCCCAATAAGAATAGCTACGTCTACTTGACCTAGAGCTAGCGATCTGGCTGCAACTGCAGAGTATTCGTGATTATCAGAGATAAGACCTTTTGCCATCGGAGTAGGAATAAATGGTATTTCTGTCTGCTCAACAAATGCCTTTAAGGCTTTCTCTGCTTTGCTGTATGCAGCACCCTTACCAATTACAATTAAAGGTTTTTTAGCATTTTTCAGTAAATTTGCTGCATAAGTGATAGATTTTTCAGAAGGGTAAGTGTGTGGTATTTTTTTTATCTTTTTTCTTGATGCTTTCTCTGCATTAATTTCTGTTATAGTTTCATGTAAAACATTTGTAGGCAACTCGACATAAACTCCTCCTGGCCTACCTGAAGTAGATACCCGTACTGCCCTGGCTATGACTGCCCCTATCGCGGCAATAGTATTAGCTTTAAATGTAGATTTTGCATACGGTTTAGCAGCTGTTATCTGGTCAAACTCCTGAAAGTCACCCTGTCCAATACCTGCTTTTTCTATGTCACTTGAGCCACTGATAAGAATCATTGGAAAACTGTTCTCTGTAGCATTTGCCAGCCCTGCCAATGCATTTGTAAAGCCAGGACCTGCTACAGTTAAGCAAACTCCCGGAACTTGTGTGAGGTAACCTGCAGCACCTGCAGCTATTGAAGCAGCCTGTTCATTTCTCATACCTATATATCTTATGTTGTGCTTTTGTATTTCATAGGCAAGCTGAGTTACTGGTATTCCCATTATCCCATATACAATCTTAATTCCCTGTGTTTTTAATTCATTTGCAACTAATGAATACCCACTAACAGTAGCTTTATTGTTAATATTTTCCATATGTAGGCCTTTTATTTTAATCCAGACATATAAATAATTTGGTTAATGTCGCTAATTCACATACAATGTGTAATTATTTTCAACATAATATAATAAAATTATAAATAGACCTGTTGCCAGTTAAATTCCAATTTTATCTTACTTAAATTCAACTTACAAGTGCAACCCCATCTAATTAATTCCAGAAGCTAGAACTTCATATGGAGTTTTATAGCCCAATGTTTTTCTTGGGCGGCTATTTATGAGGTGCTGCACGTGCAGCACCTCATCCTCTAAAATAT
>MPMD02372977.1_pt1 | contig 30702 bp, 23 predicted proteins | sample 1617291 | NCBI WGS metagenome assembly MPMD02 (sample SAMN05944810, study PRJNA350692) | marine metagenome | biome: marine; feature: ODZ; material: water; isolation source: 120 m water sample filtered on 30 um supor filter | place: Pacific Ocean | collected 2012-04-09 | depth 120m m | reverse complement strand
TCTGTCAAATAGAGGGGGCGAGGGGAAGAGGCCCCGGTACGGGCGTTTCAGTCCGTGGGATCAATTAGCGCGCCAGTAGTTTCTCTTTCTGCTGCTCGAACTCTTGCTGGGTCAATATGCCCCGTACACGCAGGGCATCCAACTTTTCAAGCTCGTCCGCGATCAGGTGCAAAGAATCTGACGAAACGGGCTGAGTCTCCGCAGCTGGAATCGGATTCGCGATGTGGTACTCGATTGACTTCGCCAGGCTCTCAACCCAGCGATTGTAATTCCGATGAATCTTCGGCTCGGCGTCTAACCACCAATCGCTACCTTGGATAAGACCCGCCTTCCAAACTTCTTTGACGTACTCCAGGTTTTCACTATCCAGGTAGTCGATCCAGTAATTCTCGTTGTCGAAGCCAATCTGTACGATGGCGAGATGCCTGTTTCGGACCCAGAGCCTGACCGTGAGCAGACCCGGAGCTTCAGATGTCACTTTCCAGTTACGATCCTCTGCGGCCTGTTTGATGGAGGTCGCGATCTGAGAGAGGGATGCTTCGCTGGCGGCATGATGCGGCGTGGGCGGGATATTCCGAATCCCCACTGCTGCCGAGGCCCTATCGGGACCCGCCAACAAGAACAGCCCTAAAAGCAGGGTTAAGCAAGAACGCCATGCAGTGAGAATCACCCGAGCTCCAATCCAATGCTTATCTGCAAATTATATACAGATCCATCCGCGATCTGGGTTCACGGGGCGGCGTGAAGATTACGTGAGCATAGGAAGTTCAAGCTGCGTCTCCGCCAGGGCCTATGCGCCGCAGCGTTAGCTATCCTTTGCACTTAACAGCGGAGACCAGAGCATGGCGCCGTACGCGAAAGGTCAGAGTGGCAACCCCGCCGGGCGGCGCCCCGGCACCCCGAACCGGATCACGGCGGTGGTGCGGGAGGCCGTGCTAGCCGCCTTCGACGAAGTGGGCGGCAAGGACTACCTCGTCCAGATCGCGCGGAACGAGCCGAAGGTGTTCTGCGCCCTGCTGGCCCGCCTGGTGCCTACCCAGGTGCGAGCGGAGCTCGAGACCACGCTGCCGGTCGTGGTCCTGCGTGACTACACGGGGACCGGGGAAGACGGTGCGAACGCCGGGGGCGCCTCGGGGGTCTAGACGTCTGCTGCGCCGCTTCATGCGCGGCGCGACCGCGATCCCCGAGTACCCGTCCGAGGGCGGGTCCCACAGGGGACAGCCCCGGTGAATGCAGCGTCCCAGGGGCGGGACTGCATCACGCGGCCACCGACCTGGATGGTTTAAGCTGCCCGTGCCCATGCCCGAAGGTCCGCAGCGTCCGCAGATCGCTCGCATGCAGCGGCTCGTTGCCCCCAGGCTGAACGCAGACGAGGAAGGCCGCCTCCTTCGGGCATTGCCGAAGGACCTAACGGAAGACCAGGCCACGGCACTCCGCGAGGCTGCCCACACGGCGATCGCGCGCTACCGCGCGCATCGAGACACACTGAACACGAAATGGAGCAGCCAGAAGCTCACGCGGCCCGTGATCGAGGAGCTCGCGGCCCTCGGAGGCGCCGCCCGTGGCCTCGAAGAGGGTCTGCGCGGTCTCTCAGAAGAGGCGCAGGGGTGGCTTCGTGCTCTTGGGTACGACCGGACGGACGAGTGGGCAGACGCGGCAACACAGGCCCGCCACGCGGCCGATGACACGACGAAGCAGCTCGGGACGCTCCGCGGTGGCCCAGGGAAGGCCACGGACCACGCCGCGCTCCTCGCGGGCACCGAACTGGCCCAGGACTGGCGAGAGGTGACCGGACGCGGCACCCGTTACCGCAAGATCGGCGACCACGGCCCTTTCAGCCTCTTCCTCCAAGCCGTCATCCGCATCGCCAAGAACGACCCCACCTTCGACGGCGCAAAGCTCGCTCGTCAGGTCGCTGAGACCACCACGATCAGCAGCGACGCCTAGCGGCGACCTCCCCTCCCAAGGGGCTCAACTCGAGAGAGAACCGTCCCCCCGGCTGAGGGGTTTCGCCCGCAGTGACCTATTCCCCGTCAAAAGGGCCTCATTTTCGAGGGAATGGGTCCCTTATCGAAACCCCCGCGCATACGCAGACTCTCGCGCGGAGGTACGGCCCATGCGCAGCATGCCCCGCACTCTGGTCACCCAGACCGAGGCATCCGAGTTCTTCAGGCTCAGGCCCCGCACGCTTGAAAGTTGGCGCCGGCGCGGCGGTGGACCGCCCTTTGTCCAACTGCCCAAGGGAGTCCGCTACCGGGCGGCCGACCTCGAACGATGGGTCGCGGCTCGGGTTTCTGCCCCGGCCATCGACTCCGACCCTTGGAACACCGCCCGTGAGCGAACCTGAAGACCCTCGGAGACGGCCTCGGCGCGGCCATGGTGGGCGTGGTGGAAGCCCGCCGCAGACCTACTGGTTCAAGGCCCCGATGGCGGCCGCCGAGATCACCGACAACCCCGTCCTGGCGACGCTCTACCGAATCCTCGCGGCGATGCGGCGCGAATACGTCGAGGGGCGACCGCCGGGAGTCCTCCAGGTTGGAAAGACGCGCGCGATCCAGCTCACCGGCATCCGACGCGCTGACCGCGCATACGCCTTGCTAGAGCGCCTCCCCGCGCAGGTTCCCGGCCTCTCTGTGACACGAGACACCTCGCCGTGGCAAGAGTTCGGCGAACCCCCGGCGGAAGTACGCCGGATCGAGTGGCCGGACTACGCGGAATTGTTGGAGCCAGGAGCCCAAAGAAAACCCAGCGTTGGGTCAGAAGAGAACAGAGCAGAACAGAAGAGAGCAGAAGAAAAAAGAACAGAAAAGACGAGAAGAGAGACTTCGCGATCGCCTAGGTACCAGAAAGCGCCTTCGGCGCCTGGTTTTAAGGAGCCTGGGAACTCTGCAGAAATGAACCGGGACCTTTCCACGATGATCCGCAAGATCGACGAAGCGGGGATCAAGATCGACCAGAGTCGGTTCTTTGAGGAGTGGCCAACACTGCACGCACAGATAGTGTCGCGGCAGTTGAGCATGCAGGGTGTGATGGAATTGGCTCGCGCAGGGAAGTGGACCCCCTCGGAGACCACATGAGCGCAGCCGGGCAGAGCCGCCCCGCACGGCCGACGGGAGGGGGTTGGAGCGCAGAGGCCGGCGCGGTATCCACTTGGGGACGCAGGTGGGGGGCCGTGAGCAACCAGGGGCGGTTGGTTCGCCGGATTCGTGCTTCGGGGACGGTGCGTTACCGCATCGACTTCGGCTGGCGCGGCGAGCGCGGGGCGAAGCGCCGCGTCTACCTCGACAGCGTGCCCGACGAACTCGGCACCGGTCGCCGGACGTTCGGGAGCGAGAGCGAGGCCCAGGAGACCCTCGAGCGGATCCGGGCCGCCATGACCTACGGGCGGAGCCTCGAGGAAATCCTCTCCGAGATCCACAGCCGGAATTCCGCGGACCAGCTCGTCGAGGCACGGCTGCGCCGCTATCTGGATCGCTTCCACCGGCGCGTCGAGGCCGGGCAACGCAGCCCGGTCTCTCTGCGCGAACTCGAGCGATACGCAACGCCGAAAGGGCACTTCGGCTGGTGGTGGCGCCGGTCGGTCCAAGAGATCACGAACGGGGACGTCGAGGACTGGCAGGACTGGCTCGCCATGCGCGACATCGCGCCCAAGACCCAGCGGAACGTCTCCAACGCCTTTCGTGCCTTTCTGAAGTGGCTCCACCGGCGGCGCGAGATCCGCGAGCTTCCAGAGTTCCCCGAGATCCAGGTTCCGACGTACCTGCCGCACACGCTCTCCCTCGAGTCCCGTGCCCGTGTACTCGACGCGATCCCCTGGGAGCGCCGTGGTGCGTTTCTCGCGGCATCCTGGCTCCTGATGCGACCGCGCGAGATCCGGGCGGTCGATCTCGAGGACTACGACCCGGAGCGCAACACCCTGGCCGTCTTCAAGGCGTTCAAGGGACCGCGCCTCGACGACCCGATCCGCGAGACCAAGGCCCGCGCCGCTGGGCATCGCGAGGTGTGGGAGACCGAGCTCCGCAATTGGATTGCCTGGAGGCTCGACCAGGCGACACCCGAAGCGCGTCTGCGCGGCGAAGTGGCGCTCTTCTGGTGCCCGACGGCGCGGAATGCCGCGAAACGCTGGGCCGATGATCCCCTACGGCAGGAATGGAACCGCGCGTGCAAGCGCGTCGGGGTGAAGGTGCCGCTCTACGAGGGCACGAAGCACACCACGGCCACCGCGTTGGCCGAGGGTGGGATTCAGCCCCTTGTGCTCAAAGCATTGGGCGGCTGGAGGGACTCGAAGAGCGTCGAGCGTTACGCGCAACCGAAAGCAACGCGCGCCGCGATCATTCGACACCTGCCGCGCGAGGGTTGATTCCAACCGACCAAGGCGTCAAAACACGCGAAAAACGTTTCGCGCAAACGGTGTTTGCATCCCATTTCTGGCCAAAGTGGAACCCCATTGGAACCCCGGCCCAAAAGCGGCAAAAAAGTATGAATGAAATCGGGAGCTTGTGGCGGGGCGGACGGGACTCGAACCCGCAACTTCCGGCGTGACAGGCCGGTGCTCTAACCAATTGAACTACCACCCCCCGAGACGGCTCGCGTACTGGGGAGTAGCAGAATCCGCGGGGCGCGAAAAGCTGCCCCGGGCCAGGACCCGGGCGCGCCGGGGCAGACTCCGCGTCGAGCGGCTGGAAAGCCCGCCCGAAGGGGTGCCGGCAGAGCGGCAGACCGGTCAGAGCGGGCCGGGCAGAGCGGACCGGCAGAGCGGGCAAAGCGGCAGACCGGTCAGAGCGGGCCGGCAGAGCGGGCAAAGCGGCAGACCGGTCAGAGCGGGCCGGCCGGCGGCTTGCGGCAAGCGCGCGGTCTCTCTGCGGAAACGAGCACGCTCTCCCAGAACGCCGCCCCGCCCATGCCGGCGGTTGCCGCCGCGGCCTCGAGCCCCGTCACGCGAGCCACCCGAACAGACGCGGCAGCTTCAGCAGAAACCCGCTGTCTCCCTCGAGCTGCAGCTTGCCACCCATCAGCGCCTCGACCACGTCGAGGCGCCCCTCGATCAGGGCATCGGCATCCCTTTCGGTGAGCACGATGCGAGCGTCCGGTCGCTCGATCGAGCCGGGTCCGAGCAGTACCCCCGCGCTCCAGTCGCCTCCCGGAGCGCCGGTCACCCGCAGCTCGACGTGGGCGCCGACTCGTTCGAGGTGGCTCACCGGTCCGTCACGGAGCAGGAGCTTCTCGCGGTCCTTCAGCGCAGCGGCCAGGGCGACCGGATCGAAGAGCGCCGACACGCGCGCACTGAAGGCGCCGCCGCGGCCCTCCCAGAGTCCCCCGCGCCATTCCGCAACACCCTGCACGAGCGTGACCGGCACGCCCTTGCGGGCGCCGCCCGCAACCCGCGACGCGCCGTCTTCGATCGTCGGCAGCCACTCGCCGCCGCTCGCGACGCGCAACGCGCCGTCTTCGATCGTCAGCAGCCACTCGCCGCCGCCCTCGCCCCGCAATACCACGCCGAGCGAGAGATCTGCCTCGCGCAGGGCGGGCGTCAGCTCCGCCGCGGCGAAGCGTTGCGGGAGCCATTGTTCAAAGAACTCAGCCGGCGGCAGCGGCGAGGCCGGGAAGTCGGTCATGACCGCGGCTACGCTAGCCAGCGTCGCCGGAATGCGCGACGCCCGCGTGAGCGCGGCAGGGCTCGAACCTGCGACCTCCTGGGTGTAAACCAGGCGCTCTAGCCAGCTGAGCTACGCGCTCGCGGGCGCTCAGTTGACTCCGCTGGGGCCGGGTAGCTCCTGCACGGAGTCACTTCGCGGGACTTCGTAGATCTCGTCGAGCCGGTGATCCCCCTCGGCCAGATACGCAGCGAGGTCGCCGTGAGCCAGCGCCTTCGGCAGCACTCCGTCCATGTGGTCCACGCTAATGATGGTGAGGTCTCGCTTCACGTGGGCCGGGATCTCGGCCAGGTCCTTCTCGTTTTCCTTGGGGATGATGAGCGTATCGATCCCGCCGCGCAGGGCCGCGATCATCTTCTCCTTGAGCCCGCCGATGGGCAGCACCCGCCCGCGGAGGGTGATCTCGCCGGTCATCGCCACGTTGCTGCGCACGGGGATCCGGGTCAGCGCCGACGTGATCGCGGTAGCGATCGTGATGCCGGCCGACGGACCGTCCTTCGGCGTCGCGCCCTCGGGCACGTGCAGGTGAACGTCGACCTTCGAGTAGAAGTCGCGGGTCAGCCCGAATTGCTTGGCTCGGGAACGCACGTAGGACATGGCGGCGTTGGCGGATTCCTGCATCACGTCGCCCAGGCGCCCGGTGATCTGGAGCTTCCCCTTGCCGGGAGTCACCGAAACCTCGGTCTGGAGCAATTCGCCGCCCACCTCGGTGAAGGCCAGGCCGGTGCAGACACCGATCCGGTCCTCCTCTTCGGCCTTGCCGAAACGGAACTTCTGAACACCCAGGTACTTCTTGACCTTCGCCGGCGTGGCACGCGTCTTTTTGGCGGAGTCGCCGGCCTTCACCACGTCCCGTGCGACCTTCCGGCAGACCGACGCAATCTCCCGCTCGAGATTTCGCACGCCGGATTCCCGCGTGTAGTAGCGGATGATCTCGAGCAGCGCGGAATCGGTGAAGTCGATCAGATCCTCGTTCAGGCCGTTCTGCTCCCGGACCTTCGGGATCAGGAAGTTCCGGGCAATCTGGAGCTTTTCCGATTCGATGTAGCCCGGCAGCTGGATGATCTCCATGCGGTCCTGGAGCGGGCGCGGAATCTGGTGCAGCACGTTGGCCGTGCAGACGAACATGACCCGCGAGAGGTCGTAGTCGAGATCCATGTAGTGGTCGTTGAAGGTGTGGTTCTGCTCCGGGTCGAGAACCTCGAGCAGCGCCGACGACGGGTCGCCGCGGAAGTCCATCGACATCTTGTCGACCTCGTCGAGCAGGAAGACCGGGTTCCCGGACCCCGCCTTCTTGAGGCCCTGGAGAATCTTGCCCGGGAGCGCCCCGATGTAGGTACGCCGGTGCCCGCGGATCTCCGCTTCGTCGCGCACCCCGCCCAGCGACACGCGCACGAAGTCGCGGTCGGTGGCTCGGGCGATCGAGCGCCCGAGAGAAGTCTTGCCGACTCCGGGCGGCCCGACGAAGCAGAGAATGGGCCCCTTCATCTTCTCCACGAGGGTCTGAACCGCCAGATATTCGACGATGCGCTCCTTCGGCTTTTCGAGTCCGAAGTGGTCTTCGTCCAGTACGCGTTCGGCCTCCACGAGGTCGTGGCGCTCCTCTTTGTACTCATCCCACGGCAGAGTGAGGAACCAATCGACGTAGTTGCGCACGACGGTCGCCTCGGCACTCATGGGCGACATCATCTTGAGCTTGCGGATCTCCTTCTCGCAGCGCTCGCGTGCTTCCTCGGGCACCAGCTTCTTCTTGAGCGCCTCTTCGAGCTCGTCGACTTCGTTCTTGAACTCGTCGCGCTCACCGAGCTCCTTCTGGATCGCCCGCATCTGCTCGTTCAGGTAGTACTCCTTCTGGGAGTGCTCCATCTGCTTCTTGACGCGACCGCGAATCTTGCGCTCCACCGAGAGCACCTCGGTCTCCGCCTGGATGCGGGCGTGCACCTCCTCGAGACGCTTGGCCGCAGAAAGCATCTCGAGCAAGTCCTGGCGTTCCTCGAATTTGAGGCTCAGGTGCCCCACCAGGCTATCCGCCAGTCGGCTCGGCGATTCGATCATATTGATCGTGTTGACCGTCTCCGGCGGGATCTTCTTGTTCAGCTTGACGAGGACCTCGAAGGCGGCGTGGACGCTGCGGACCAATGCCTGGGTCTCGACGCTCGTCTCCCCCTCCTCCTCGTCGATGACTTCGACCGAGCAGGAGAAGAACGGGTCGTCGCTCTCGAATTCGTTGATGCGGGCCCGAAGCTTGCCCTCCACCAGCACCTTCACGGTGCCATCGGGCAGGCGCAGCAGCTGGACGATGGTGGCAAGGGTGCCGACGTTGTGGATGCCCTCGGGGCCCGGTTCGTCCTCGCCCGCCTCGCGTTGGGTGCAGAGCAGGAGTTCGCGGTCACCGGCCATCGCGTTTTCGAGCGCCTGGATCGAACGCGCGCGGCCAACGAATAGAGGCACGACCATATGGGGAAATACGACGATGTCGCGCAGCGGCAGCAGCGGCAGGACACGCACGGGCCCGCCCCCTCCCCCTTCAGGCCCGCCCTCGCCGCGGAAGATTCCCACGGCTAGGCAGATTCCTGCTCTTGCTTCAAGACCATCAGCGGCTTGGCCCCCTGCTCGATCACTTCTTCGTTGATCACGACTTCCTCCACGTCGTCGCGCGACGGAATGTCGTACATCAATTCGAGCATCACGCCTTCGAGGATCGAGCGCAGGCCCCGGGCCCCCGACCGGCGGCGGTACGCCTGACGGGCCACAGCCTGAAGGGAACTTTCGGTGAAGCGCAGCAGCACGTTTTCGAACTCGAAGAGCTTCTGGTACTGCTTGACCAGCGCATTCTTGGGTTTCGTGAGGATGTCGATCAGGGCGTCCTCGCCCAGCGCATCGAGCGTCGCCACCACCGGCAGCCGTCCGACGAACTCGGGAATCAGCCCGAACGAGATCAGGTCTTCCGACTCGACCTTTCTCAGGTACTCGCCGGGAGCCTTGTTCACCCGCTTGTGCATATCTGCACCGAAACCCATCCCCTTGACGCCGATGCGCCGCTCGACGATCTGCTCGAGATCGCAGAAGGCGCCGCCGCAGATGAAGAGAATGTTCCCGGTGTCGACCTGGAGAAACTCCTGCTGCGGGTGCTTGCGCCCCCCCTTCGGCGGCACGCTCGCCGTCGTGCCCTCGATGATCTTGAGCAGCGCCTGCTGCACGCCTTCCCCGGATACGTCCCGGGTGATCGAGGGGTTCTCGCTCTTGCGGGCGATCTTGTCGATCTCGTCGATGTAGATGATGCCCCGCTGGGCCCGCTCCACGTCGTAGTTCGAAGCCTGCAGCAGGTTGAGGATGATGTTCTCGACGTCCTCACCCACATAACCGGCCTCGGTGAGTGTAGTGGCGTCGGCAATGGTGAAGGGCACGTCGAGGATGCGCGCCAGCGTCTGGGCCAGCAGCGTCTTGCCCGAACCGGTCGGGCCGAGCAACAGAATGTTGGCCTTCTGAAGGTCGACATCGCCGACGAGGGCTTGGCTCTCGATGCGCCGATAGTGGTTGTGCACGGCGACGGAAAGGGTCTTCTTGGCCTTCTCCTGACCGATCACGTATTCGTCCAGGGCGGCCTTGATCTCGCGCGGCTTCAGAATTTCCGCCGCCGGAGGCGTGCCGGCTTCCTCGCCATACTCCTCGGCGATGATGTCGTTGCAGAGTTCGATGCACTCGTCGCAGATGTAGACCGTCGGACCGGCGATCAGCTTCTTGACCTCTCGCTGGCTCTTGCCACAAAACGAACAGGAGAGATTGGCGTCGTCGTCCCGCTGCTTCACCCGTTCTCGCCTCCGTCTCCGGCGCCGTTTCCGGCGATGCGTATCTCGTGCTGCCGCACCACGCGATCGATCAGCCCGTACTCCCGGGCCTCGTCTCCAGACATGTGGTAGTCACGCTCGGTATCGCGCGCGATTTCCGCCACATCCCGCCCCGTATGCTCCGCCAGAATCTGGTTCATCTGGTCGCGAAGCTTCAGGATTTCCCTTGCGTGGATATCGATCTCGGTTGCCTGGCCCTGAATCCCGCCCATGGGCTGGTGGATCATGACCCGCGAGTTGGGCAGCGCCATGCGCTTGCCCGACGCCCCGGATGCCAGCAACCACGCCGCCATGGAAGCGGCCTGGCCCAGGCAGATCGTCCCGACGTCCGGCCGCACGTACCGCATGGTGTCGTACACGGCGAGGCCCGCCGTCACGGAGCCCCCCGGCGAATTGATGTAGATGTGGATGTCCTTCTCCGGATCCTCGGCCTCGAGAAACAGGAGCTGGGCGATGATGAGGTTGGCGACATCGTCGTCCACCGGGCTGCCCAGGAAAACGATCCGGTCGCGCAGCAGGCGGGAATAAATATCGAAACCGCGCTCGCCGCGCGGGCTTTGCTCGACGACATAGGGAATCAGCGGCATGACCGTCTCATTCTAGAAAGAATAACCGAAGCAACCCCAAGGTACTCGGTGTGCGCTGTCGCCACCCTCGATCTCTCGAAACCTCGCGGACCTGGGCGCGCGAGCTGGGGGGGTTGAGGAAAAAGCAGCACCGTGCGGGCCAAAGAACGTCCGGAGGCGTATTCCAGAGGCTAAGTATCCGTCGTTTCTTCGATTTTAGCCTGAGCGACGAGGAATTCAAGCGCCTGCTCATCGCGCAATTGGCGCCGCAGCGCGGGCTCGAAAGACTCGCCACCCAGGGCGGTGCGAAGCCGCTCGGGCGCTACTCCCTGCTGCCCGGCCAGCTCCTGAAGCCGCGCCTCCACGGCAGCGTCGGCGACCTCGAGAGCCTCGGCATCGGCAACGGCCTCGAGCAACAGGGCGTCGCGCACGTCGCGCTCGGCTTCGCCGCGCCATTCCTCGCGCCAGCGTCCGATCTGCTCGTGGAGTGCCTCGTGCGGCACCTGCCCGCCCAGCCGCCGGTGGGCGGATTCGAGCCGCTGCTGGAGCTGCTGCTCGATCATGCCGGGCGGAAGCTCGAAGCTCACGCGCTCGCCGAGCGCATCGAGAATGCTGCGCTGCACTGCGGTGCGCGCCTCGCGCTCTCGCACCCCGGTGAGATCGCTGCGAATGCGCTCCCGCAGCGCATCGAGCGAATCGAAGTCGCCGAGGTCCTTCGCGAACGCGTCGCCGAGCACCGGCACCTCGCGCCGCTTGACCGCGGCCACGTGGACGGCGAACACCGCCTCTTTCCCGGCGAGGCCCTCATTGCCGTAGTCCTCGGGGAACGTGATCGTCACCTCGCGGTCGTCGCCGGAGCAGGCACCGCGCAACTGTTCCTCGAAACCCGGCAGAAACTGGCCGGCACCAACCGTTAGCTCCACGCCCTGCCCGCTGCCGCCCTCGAACGGCTCGCCCTCGACACGCCCGACGAAGTCGATCACCGCTACGTGCGCATCGACAAGGGGAGTTGCTTCGGGCTCCTCGATCAGCTGTGCCTGCGAGTCGCGCAATCCCTCGAGTTCTCGCTCCACGTCCGCGTCGCCCACTTCCACCCGGGGCCGCCGTCCCGGCAGGTCGGACAACTCGGGCAACTCGATCGCCGGCTTCACCTCGATCCGCGCCGTGTAGCGGAAGGTGGTGTCGGGCTCGGGCGCACCCGCCTCGATGGCCGGTTCGGCCACGGCCTCGAGCCCGGCCTGTTCGACCGCTTGCACCAGCGTCTCGGAGACCAGGGTCTGCTCGATCTGCTCGGCCACCGAGCCGCCGTAGAGCTTCTCGAGTACCGAGCGCGGTGCCTTGCCCGGGCGGAAGCCCTTGACCCGGGCCTGGCGGGCCAGGTCCCGGTAGGCGCGGTCGAAGGCTCGCTTCACCCGCGAGGCGTCCACCTCCACCTCGAGCCGGTGGAGGACGGGGGTTTCCGCCTGAGCGTCGACGCGAATCTCCGGGCTGGCGTTCTCGTCCGTCATGGCTCTCGGGTGGTTGGGAGGCCGGAGACTAACGCCACCCGGGGCGCCAAGCACCACTCCCCAGGGGGGCTGGTGCGCCGGGTGGGAGTCGAACCCACATGACCGTGAGGCCGCCGGACCCTAAATCCGGTGCGTCTGCCAGTTCCGCCACCGGCGCGTGCGCCGCAACGTAGCAATCTCGCGGCGAGGCTCCGGTCGCCCGCGCTTGCCCGGCTGGCTTCGCCCCGGGCCAGGCGGGCACGAGAACCGCGTCAGTCCGGTGCCTTTGCGACCTCGGCGCGCCTCAGGTCCGCCAGGAAGATCGCTGAGAGGCCCTCGTAGATGGAAGTCTTCGAGATCAGCTTCGAGGACTCGTAGGCGATCGCCGACGTGAGAAAGAGCGGCATGGCCATGTCGCGGGCCGTGGTCATCTCGAGCAGGATGACGACCGACGTAATCGGGCTGCGGACCACACCCGTGAAGTACGCCGTCATGGCGATCATGCACAGCGCCCGCGGGTCGATGCCCGGAAACAACGGCGCGGTGAGCTGGCCCATGGCGGCTCCGACCGAAAACGAGGGGTCGAATAGGCCGCCGGGGATGCCGCTGACGAGGCTGATGAAATTACCCGCCGCCTTGACCCAGAGATAGCTGAAGGACATCTCGGTCTCGTTCTGCAGGATGGCCAGCGCCTGTTCGTAGCCGCTGCCATAGCTCGCACCGCCCGAGACGAGACCGAGCCCGGCCAGGCCCGCGCCGAGCCCCAAGGGCACGAGCACCCGGTGGTTCTTGAGCGTCCGGTTCACCCAGCGCGTGCCCGCCACCACGGCCCGCGAGAAGCAACCCCCGAGAAAGCCCGCCACCGCAGCGATCGGAATGATCACGAGCCACTGGACCGGCGAAGTCAGGCTCGGGTTGAGCCTGCCGTAGAAGACATAGTCGCCGATGTAGACCCAGCACGCCGTGCACGCCAGGGCCACTGCGACCATGATCAGGCCCACGTTCTTCTTGTCGAAGGAGCGCCCGATCTCTTCGATGGCAAAGACAGTGCCCGCAATGGGCGCGTTGAACGCCGCGGCGATGCCGGCACTCCCACCTGCCAGGATGAGACCCCGCTTAACCGCCCAACTCGGAAACGGGCGCCAGCAACCGATCAGGTAGACAAGACACGCCCCCACGTGCACCGACGGACCCTCCCGCCCGATCGTCGCGCCCGCGAAGATGCCGATCATGAGCAGCAGCGCCTTCCCCACAGCGATTCGCCAGGAGATCATGTGGCGGCGCAGCGGATCCTCCGCGTCCACGTCGAGCGCCGCCATCACCTGCGGAATTCCCGTCCCCTGGGTACCGGGGAAGAACCGGTCGCGAAGCGTCATGATGAGCCACATGCCCCCGATGGCCAGCCCCGCGGCGATGCCGGTTCCCACGCTGGGATCCATCTGGAAGCCCCAGAGGCTCTCGCCCTTCAGCAGGAAGGCCCGGAATGTGACGGAGAGCCGATCGGCGAGGTTGAAGAAGAGGGCCACGTACCCCGTGGCAACGGCCGCTACCACGAAGAGAGCGCGGCGCCTCCACGCGCCGGCAGAAAAAAGGCCGGTGCGCCAGGGGTGTGCTTCGATTTCCCGGTCGACGCTTTCGTCCATGGACTCTGTGTCTCCCGGGCGATGGAAGCACCGCGCAGGCGGCCGAATCCTACCACGACACCCGCACCGCGAACCCTTCGCCGCGTCCTACGCCGGCATGCTGCCGAATGACACCCGGGCCACAAACCCGGCGAACCCTTGGCCGCGTCCTACGCCGGCATGCTGCCGAATGACACCCGGGCCACAAACCCGGCGAACCCTTGGCCGCGTCCTACGCCGGCATGCTGCCGAATGTCACCGGACGGCCAGGAGAAGCAGCCCGAAGAAAATCTTTGCAGCGCCGTGGAACCGTTCGGCCTTGCCGAATGCGGCGACCGACACGAGAGCCCTTGCGAAGACACTGCACAAAGCGGCGGGCGCGGGCGTTGGAAAACTCACCAGCCTCCCGGTCCGATCACGTTCTCGGCGAAGGCCTCGGCGGCCTGGATCTTCTGCTCCACCGTGAGGGTGTCCGGCTCGTACGGGTTGCGGGCGCCGGCACTCAGCTCGTCGACACCCGCGTCCTCGAGGCGCCTGATGTCGTCGATGCCCTGGATGTCGGTCACGCCGGCGTGGATGAAGAACGGCTCGTTCTGCTTGCCGTACTCCTTCCGGTAGGCCCGGAGCTTCGCGACGCTCTCGAGCGTGTACGCGAGCGTTCCCCCCGCGAAGGTGAAGCCGTCACACAGACGCGCTGCCCTGCGCCAGGCGGGCTCGCTGTGTCCCCCGTACAGGATCGGAAGCGGCTCGCTCGGCACCGGGCAGAGCTTGATGCGCGGAACGTCGTAGAACTCGCTGTGGTACTCGAAGTAATCGCCGCGGGTGAGGCCCCGGATGATCTCGATCATCTGGTCCATGCGCTTGCCGCGGCTCTTCCAATCTGTGTGCGTCACCCGAAAGTCCTCGATCCAGGGCGAAAGGCCCACCCCGAGCTCGAAGCGGTTGCCCGTCCACACCGCGAGCGAGGTCGCCTGCTTCGCAACGAGCACCGGCTCGCGGATCGGGAGCTTGAGCACGCCGGTGCGAAACCGGATTCGCTGCGTCACCGTCGCAAGCGCCGCCACGAGCTGAAACGGGTCGATGAACGGGGCCCCATCCAGAAACGTGCGGTCCCCGCTCTCGAGGTAGGGGTAGTCGCCCTCGGCCGCCTCCGGGTAGCAGATGCTGTCGCCGATCGGGAACGTGTGGTAGCCAAGCGCATCGACGGCCTTGGCGAGCGGAACGTAGTGGGCCGGGTCGCACATGGAATCGCTGAAGGCAAATTGCACGGGGATCCTCTCGTTGCTCCAACCCGAGCCGGGCGCGGTGCTGACGCCCGGCTCTAGGCGAGCCAGTTTCGATGCAGCTGCTCGTGTTGCTCGGCGCTGAGCCCGAGCCCTTCGCGGAAATAGCCCTCGAGGCTACCCCACCCCGCGACCGCCGCGTCGATCGAAGCCCGCACGTATTCCTCGCGCACCTTCATGAGCGGCGCGAGGAGTGCCACGAACTCGGTGTCGAGCTCGGGGAACCCGAGGTTCTGCTTGCCGACGTCGAAGGTCTCGTTCGACACCAGGTAGTGCGCAATCACGTGCTCCTCTTCCACGCCGAGCGCGAGGAGGAGCGACGACGCAGCCCAGCCGGCGCGATCCTTCCCGGCAGAACAGTGAAATAGCGCCGGCGGGCAGCCGGGCTCGGCGAGCCGCTTCAGGAACGCCGCATAGCTGTCGCCGCGATCGGTGACGAGCGCGGCCGCGGCGCGGGTCATGTACTCGACGGCACGCCCGTCTCCGAAGTATTCGTGCAGCGTTTCGAGACCGCCTTCCATGATCAGGGTGCGTGCGTCGTCCGCTGCCGCGGGGTCTCCGGTGGGCAGCATCACGTGTTCGACCCCCATCGGAAGCAGGTCGGCACCCTCGTGCGCCACGTCCTGCTCCGTCCGGAAGTCGACCACCACCCCGACCCCGCGTCGTTCGAGTTCGTCGAGGTCCCCGGCACTGGCGCAACCCCAGTGCCCACTCCGGAAGAGCGCCCCGCTGCGAACCCGCCGGCCGCCGGCGGTGGGCAACCCACCGAGTTCGCGGAAGTTGGTAACCCCGTCCAGGGCGGGAAGCGCGTCTCGTGTGTCCATGGCAGCCGCGAGTATTGCACCCGGAGAGCGGGGCGCGCAGGGGTGCGCCCGGAAACCGATCAGCCGGCGCCGCGCGAACCCAGGACCCGGTTCCGGGCGGCCCGCGCCACCGCGAACGCCACCAGCAGGAGCGCGGCCCCCAACCACGGGAGCCCTCTCCCCTCCGATCCGAAGACCGGGATCGACACCGGCCCCGGGGTGGCGACCAGAGCGTGCTCTTCGTTCATGCAAGTCAGCGCCTGGCTCTCGGGTGTACCGGCGGTATGCAGACAGGTCGCGGCCGCCGGTTGTGCCGCTCCGGTGATCTCCACGCCCGCCGCCGTGCGCAGCGTGTAGCCGTTGGCCGGATCCAGCACATCCGCCGGGATCGAAGCACTGGTCGCGCCACCGCTCTTGTCCCAGAAGACGTACGCACCGGTAGCCGGAAAATACACCGAGGCAATCGCCACCCGGTCATCCTGGGGCGGCGGATTGATGTGGTTCCCCGGGTCGGTCCGCCAGCAGTAGTTGACGCCACTCGGCGGGTAGCTGATCACGGCACAGGACTGGCTCGTTCCCACCTGGGGCGGTGTCGCCGGCTCCCAGAGCACCCACTCGGCCATCTGCTGCGCGGCCCCGAAGGCGGCCTTCGGCGTACCGTCGCAGTGGCGCAACCCGTAGGTCGTTCCCGCATTGGCGCTCTCCTGCGGGAGTTCGAGCCCCGAGAAGGCGACGGTGTCCACTCCCTCCGCAAAGGCCAGAGTCGCCATCTCGAGGTAGGCGCTCGCCTGGCGCTCCTCGACCTCGAGGTCGTGGTTCGCCGCCGCAGTGTCGCAGTCGACGTAATCGAGCGTCCCGCCCCACAGCGCCGGCACCGAGAACTCCGTCAGCTGCACCGGATCCGGGGTCCATCCCGATGCGGCCACGTTGTCCAGGTAATGGTTCACGTTCGCGCGGTTGGGCTGTGTGTCGAGATCCCCAAACCAGATATAGTGGAAGCTGTACCCATCGAGATGAGCGGCGACTCCCTGGGCGACGACGTAGTACCACCAGTCGTTGGGCTGCGTCATCACCGACCCCTGGAAATAGTCCGGCAGCCAGTGGTTGCCGCCGGCCACGCCATCGGTCGGAAACGCCAGTCCCCCGTTCGAAAGCGAGCACCCCGTGCACGTGGCGTTGAACGCCATCCGCGCCTCCTTCACCAGCTCTCCGTAGGCGAGAGCGCCCTGCTGGGTCTGGGCGGCACTGACCCAGCGGAAATCGACGCCTTCGTCGTACACGAAATTCTCCGGCTCGTTGACCACCTCCCAGTTCTTGATGCCGAGCCAACCCGAGGGACACGGATTCCCCGGACCGGTCGGAACGTCCTCGACGCCATCGACGTCGTAGCGCTCGAAGAGCGCCTGCAGGAAATGGCCCGACGCAGCCAGCCAGGGAACGCAGGCGGCGCAGTGAAACGGGGTCCCCCCCTTCGCCGACTCGAGGTCGCAGACCGGTGCTGCGGCACAATCCGGGTCGGCGCAATCGTCAAGCAAGTCGCCGTCATCGTCCGACTCATTCCCACAGTCGCACTCGACTCCGGTCGCGGAACACGAAGAACCGCAGATAGCGATGTCACACAGACCCAGAGGGGGCACACTCGGGTGGTTCCAGTAGCTGCACGTGTTCGCGAGAATCACGGGACTCGGTCCCTGGCCCGGGCATCCGGGCGCGGTGTCGAAGATGGCGTTGTTGTTGTAGGGCCAGAAGACCCCGAGCGTCTCGAAATTCGGTTCCGTCGCCGGATCGATGACACCGTCTGCGTTGAGATCGACCGCGGCGCTGCAGGCCAGCGGATCGAGCCGAGACCAGTCGTAGTCCTGGTTGAGCGAATTCGCGTACGGGAAGCTGGAGACGGCATGGGGCGCAGCCAGCTCCCACGAGAAGTGCCGCCGCTGGTCGAGATCGCCCAGGCGTCGCAAGGAGGTCGCGACGCTCGCCATGGCGGCAGGGTCCGGAATCGAGGTCCCGATGACGTTGACCGCATAGTTCGAACCGGGTGCCGGCGTGGCGGTCGCCGTGCCCCCGAGACACACCGCGGCCAGACTTGCCACGACGACCCGAACCGTCGCCGAACTCCAGACGGGGGTTGCAGCCATGAGTGACCTCACATCGACAGCCCCAGCGTAGCTGGGACTTCGAACGGGGGCCGCTGTGGCGCAGTCCCCAGAACCACCCCAGGGGCCGCGGTGGCGCAGTCCCAGAACCTCCCCGGGGGCCGCGGTGGCGCAGTCCCCAGAACCACCCCGGGGGCCGCGGTGGCGCTACAACCCGGCCCGCTTGAGCCGGTTGGCGTGCGTCCGGTACAGGGACTTGGGATTCGTCTCGAAGAGCGGGACGAGGCCGAAGAGCTGGTTCACCTCATCGAGATGATTGTGGAAATAATCGTCGCGGATGACGTCGCCCAGGTGGGCGCTGCACTGGCCCACGAGACCGTCGTTCGCCTCGTCGCCGAGCAGGGCGGTGAGCGCAAACACCCAGTCGAAGAGGTCGAGCGGGTTCGTGAGAACTCCGGTGCCGGTCCACGAGTAGTAGCGGATGCCATTCGTCGAGGACGCGCCCTCGCCACAGGGCTGCGCGGGGAGCCCCTGAGGATGCAGGGCGTTGAAGGCCGCGATCCCCTCGGGCGAGAGTTCGGCGGCCAACGCGGCTGCGTCCTGGGGATCGTCGGAGCCGGCGACCAATGCGATGAGTTCTCCCAGCGCCCCGAGAAGATCCTCTGCGAGTTCCTCGTTGCCGCTCAGCGCCGACGCCAGCCCCCCGGTCCCTTGGTGCGGCGAACCCACGCTGGTCACCGAAGCGACCAGGTCCGGGCGCACCGAGGCGACGTAGCGAACGTCGAGCCCGCCCTGGCTGTGTCCGATCAAATTGAACTTCTGCTTGCCCGTGATCGCCCGCAGCTCTTCGAGGTATTCGATGATCGACTCGCCGCGATTGGTGCTCGAGTTGAGGGGTGAAACCTGCGAGACGAAAACGGTCGCGCCATCCTTCGCCAGCGTGCTCGGTATCCCGGGCCAGTAGTCGATGACGCCCAGCAGGGAATCGAAGCCGAAGAGCCCGTGCGACAGCACGATCGGGTACTTGGTCTTCGTGTAGTTGCAGCCCCAGGGCCACCACCACGTGCACAGGGCCTGGGCCGAAGTGGGAACGAGCCCCACGGACAAGATGGCAACCAACGTGGTCAGTGCCGCGCGCCGAGCGCTTCGCATGCGATTCCCCCCCATGAACGGCGCGGCCCGGGAACGGCTCTGCAACCGGGCGCGCAGTCGCGGCGATTAAAGCACCCGGACAGAGCCGGAACAAGAAAAAACCGTTCACCCGAAGAGTTTTTTGGGTCGTGAGGTGTCCTCATCTTTAGCCCCTCGACCTTTAGTCGCAAAAACTTCGCGCGTTCCGGCATTTCCGCTTCCCAGGCCGCGACAACCGGACGACAATGCCTAACATCAGCGCTGCGCATCGCGCCAAGGAGGCAACCGGCTGCGTCGTTCACGAAGCACTCTCGCGCTGGCATGCGCCGCAGGGACACTCACGCTGGGAATAGCCCTCCTGTTCCGCTTCGATCGCCCCGGCGAACCGCACCCGGCCCCGCCAACACCCGCCGTGGCGCTCGGAGAACACACGGCCCACCCGACGCCTGTACCCGAACGCAGTTCCGCCGACCCGCCCGAGGTCTCGCACCCCGACCTCCCGGACTCACTGCGGGGAAGTGAAGTCGACGGGCGTCTCGCCGTAGACGCAGCCGGGCGCCTGCTGCCCGGACCGGGTCTGCTCCAGCTCTTCGATTACTTCCTGGCGGCAAGCGGCGAGGAGCCGGAGGCGGTGCTCCGCGACCGCATCGTCCGGACGCTCAGAAGCGCCCTGCCCCCCCTGGCGGCGGCTGAGGCGACGAAGCTCCTGGACCAATACCTGGGCTTCCGCAACGCCCTGCGCGAACTCGCGCTTGCCGGCAACGCGCCCGAGAGCGCCGAGCGGCGCCTGCAGTGGTTCCGCGAGCTTCGCTACGGCTTCTTCACGTCTGCCGAAAGCACCGCGCTCTTCGGCGAGAGCGATCGCGTGGCCGAGATCGATCTCGAGCGGCGCACGGTTGTCCTGGATCCGGAACTCGACGAGGCCCAGCGTGCGAACGCCCTCGCCGCGCTCGACGAAGCTCTTCCCGAGCCCGTGCGCGAGGCCCGGCACCGCGCGGGAGCTCCCGCGCGGGTCCGCGACCAGGTGTCGGAGCTGCGCGCGGCCGGCGGCTCAGACCGCGAGGTCTACGCAATCCGGGAACGGGCGTTCGGCTTCGAAGCGGCAGAGCGCCTGGCGGCGCTCGACCGGCAGCGCGCCGACTGGAAGCGCCGCCTCGCCAGCTACGCGGCAGAACGCGATGCGCTGCTGCGCGACCCGGCCCTCGAGGCCGAGCAGCGCGCGGCCGCCCTCGAAGCCCTGCGCGCGGAGCGCTTCTCACCCGACGAACTGGCCCGCGTGCGCTCGCTCGACAGCGTCGCAGCGATCCCAACCCACTGAGCTCACCGACCCGGGGACGGGACACCGTCGCAGACGCGCCCCCGGACTGAATCCACCCGACTCCGGGTCTGGGTCACCAGCCGCATCACTCCGCTCCGCCCGCGGCTTGCCCTTCGAGCGCGGCATCGCGCAGCCGCTTGTGGCGGCTGAAAGCCTGGATGGCCTTATTCGGTTGTCCGATGCCCACCATCACCCTGCTCCGGTACAGCTCGAGGCCCGCCCGGGGCAACCCCCGGTAGGCCGGGGGAAGCTCCGCGAGAACCGGATCCGTCTCCGGCGGAGCGGCCGAAAAAACCGCGTCGTAGAAGTCGAGAAGTTCCACGTTTTCGATCACGGCTACTGCGTTGATCCTGCTGTCACGCTCGGTGACCGGTGCGCTGTACTCCACGAAGGGGCGATCGTCGGTGTTGATCGGTGCATCGCTCAGCAGCTCGCGTGCGGCGGTGAGATTGCCCTGGTAGCTGGAAAGCACGTGCACGGCATCCGGTGGGATCGCGGGGTCGTCCGGCTCCCGGGGTGTCGCGTCGCGCGCAACCGGCGAAATGGCTTCGATCCGCCGACCGATGGACTCCAGATCCAACGGTGCCGGGTCACGTTCTGCCAGCAAGAGCACCAGGTGATGGGTGTGACGCCGGTTCCCGCGCCATAGCGTGACGCGCGGAAAGCTCTCGACGAGCGTATTCGCCACGGCGGCGAATTCGTCACGGGAGAACTGGTACAGGGCCAGCCACTGCGCGTAGACCCCACCCGGGGCGAGCCGCTCGCGCGCAGCGGCGTAGTGCTCTCGGCTGTAGAGGCTCCCGGTCCCGGACTTCCAGGGCAGGAAGAGATCGGCGACGATCGCGTCGTAAAGGGCACGCGATCCGAGCAGGTGGTTGCGCCCGTCCTCGACCAGAACCGTGGCCCTCGAGTCTTCGAACAAGCCGTTGAGCCAAGGTGCGAAGTGCCTCCGGGAGGCCTCCGAAACCTCGGGAACGATCTCGGTCACCAGCAGATGCTCCAGGGGGTGCTGGAGAGCGGCCCCGGCGGTGATCCCGGTACCGAGACCGAGAAAGAACACGCGGCGGGGTTCCGGGTGCAAGACCAGCGGGTAGTGCGCCTGGCGCGCCTCCTGGTCCCGGTCGTCCGTCCCGCCCACTCCGTAACTGTTGTTGTGCCAGAGATCGAGCGAGGTGGGATGCTCCACCACCGCAACGGTTCCCGACGGCCCCTCCAGAACGGCGACGATTTCCTTGCTCGCTGGAAGCGGCGCGTACGGCAGACGGGAAGCGCCGGCCCCGGCGACGATGACGATCGCGGCTCCCACCGACAGGGCACCCCAGAGGAGGGCGTCGAACGTCCGCACGGAGAGCGCGAGGCTCGTCCCAAGGTAGAGGAGAGCCACGAGTGCAATGCCGTGCCACAGCCCGATCCACTCCAGCACCACAAAGCCTGCAGCGAGAGCGCCCGCGACCCCACCGAGCGTGTTGATCGCGGCGAGCTCTCCGACCACCCGTCCCGGAGAGGTCCGCCACACCTCGGCGGCCTTCAACAAGTAGGGAAAGAGAAGCCCGAGCCAGACGGTCGGCAGACCGAGGATCAGCACGGTCGCACCCAAGACACGCCACACGTACTCCGAGAAACCCGTGAGCGCGGGTCCCGCATCGACGCCCGCCAGACCGTTCGTGTACCAGACGAAGAAGTACGGGGTTGCGGCGACCAGCAAGCCCCCGCCAACGAGAAGCAGCACCAGGACACGCCGGGGATCCACCGATCGCGTCGCCAGCACGCGTGCACCCGCGGCGCCCGCCGCCAATGCCAGCAGGAAGGTCGTCAGAATCAACGCGAACGTGTAGACGGAGTTCTGCAGGACCTGGGCAAACATCCGGGTCCAGAGCACTTCGAGCGCCAGGGTGGCGAAGCCGGAGACGGCAGCCAGCAGCCGCAGCTCGCGCGGGGCGGAGGCCCCGGGCTCCGGCGCGGGAAGCCGTCCGGGCGAGCGGGCCCGCCCGAAGCCCGCTGCCACCGCGGCAACACCCAGCGACGTGGCCAAGGCCACGCCGTAGGTCGTGCGGACCCCCAGCGTCGGCACCAGAACGAAGGCGGCCGCGACGGCGCCGAGCGCCGCCCCGAGCGTGTTGAGCCCGTAGAGAGTCGAGGCGGTGACGCCCAGCGTATCGGCGCGGCGAACCAGATGCTGGCTCATGAGCGGCAGCGTTCCGCCCATGAAGAAGGCCGGCGGCAATAGCGCCGCCAGGGCGCAGAGGAACTTCACGCTGGTGAAGCCGATGCGGTGCCCACCGAGAACCGCGAAGAGAGGCTCGTAGAAAAAATGGAAGAGGTCCAGCAGCCCGAAATAGAGCAGCGCTGCAGCCGCGACACCGACTTCGAGTCCCGCATAAGCCACCAGTGGACGTGCATAACGGTGCGCCCGGTGCCCAAAGACCACGCTGCCGCTAGCAATGCCCAGGAAGAACGCCGCGAGGGTTGTGGCAACCGCGTAGGCATCGTTCCCGAACAGGAGGCCGAGTTCGCGCATCCACAGCACCTGGTAGATCAGGCCTGCGAATCCCGAGGCGAAGAGCAGCGTGCCGGTGAGGAAGCGGTCCTGCCGCTCCGGCACCGCATCGGTAACCGGCGAGCGTGACGGCGGCATACCGGTGCCTATAGCAGAGGCCGCGGGGGCCGGAAACGTCACTCTCCCGAGCAAAGTGGTCGGCCCGTCACGACGGTCGAGAACACGGAATGCCATCCGCACCGCCGACGAACTCACCCCCGGAAGCCCCGGCGGTTGGAGTTCGAAGCGCTGAAGTGGGTAGTGAGTGCGGAAGAAGTGGGTGGTGAGCGCGGAAGGGTTCGAACCTTCGACCGGCGGATTAAGAGTCCGCTGCTCTGCCAGCTGAGCTACGCGCCCACCGCGCGTCGAACAGTAGGAGCGCGACTCCGGCGGGGCAAGGGTCGACGGGATTTACGCTGCGCCGAAGCCGCCGCCTCCGGGGGTCTCGACGCGAAGACCGTCTCCGGCAGCGAGTTCCGCTGTCGCGCGCCCCGGGAGCTCCTGCGCACTCCCATCGCCGCGCTCGACGACGTTGCGCCCGGACGCGCCCGGCTCCCCACCGGCGGCGCCCCACGGCCGCTGCGTCCGGCGCTCGCAGAGGAGAGACACCGTTACGGGCGCGAGGAAGTGGTAGCGGCGAATCAGTCCGTCTCCCCCGCCGTGGCGCCCCGACCCCCCGGAGCCGCGCCGCAGCGAGAATTCCACGAGGCGCACCGGGTGACGAGCCTCGAGCACCTCGGCGTCGGTGATGCGGGTGTTGGTCATGTGGCTGTGCACACCGGACGCGCCGTCGCAGCCCGCCGTGGCTCCGGCGCCGCCGCCGACCGTCTCGTAGTAGCCAAAGCTCGCGTCGCCGAACGTGACGTTGTTCATCGTGCCCTGGCTCGCCGCCGCAATTCCGAGTGCTCCCAGCAGCACGTCGACGATGCGCTGGGAAGTTTCGACGTTCCCGCCCACCACCGCTGAAGCGTCGGGCGGATCGAGCAACGAACCCGGCGGAACCCGGATTTCCACCGGCTCGAGGCAACCCCCATTGAGCGGTATGGGCTCGGCCACGAGCGAGCGCAGCGCGTAGATGACGGCGGCCTTCACCACCGCCGGCGGCGCGTTCAGGTTTCCCGGATGCACACCGCCCGTTCCGGAGAAGTCGATCGTCATCCGGGGGCCGGAGATCTCGAGCGCCACCTGCACCGGGGTGCCGTCGTCCATCTGATCGGCAAAGGCGTGCCGGCCGTCCGGCAGGCGCTCGATCTCGCGCGCCACCTTGCCGGCGGCGGCGCCCTGGAGTTCCCGCATCATGCGCTCGACCGCCTGGCGACCGTGCTCGGCCAGCAATTCGCAGAACAACGCCACGCCCGCCCGGTTGGCGGCGAGCATCGCCTCGAGTTCGGCCACGTTGTCGTCCGGGCTCCGCGCCGGATAGCGCGCAGCGGCCAGCAACTCGCGCACCCGTGCCTCCTCGAAGCGGCCCGCGCGCACCAGCCGGAAGGGGGCCAGGACGACTCCCTCCTCCTCGAGCCGCGTCGAGTCCGCCGGCATCGATCCGGGAGTTCGCCCGCCGATGTCGGCGTGGTGCCCCCGGCTCGCCACGAAGAACGCCGGGTACTCGCCGCCGGCGAAGACCGGGGTCACGACCGTCACGTCCGGCAGGTGCGACCCGCCCGCGAACGGATCATTGGTGACGACCGACTCGTCCTCGGCGAGATCCGGGAAGCGATCGCGCACGACCCGCACCGTCTCCGACATGGCGCCCAGGTGGACCGGAATGTGCGGGGCATTTGCGACGAGTCCGCCCTCCGCGTCGAAAACAGCGCAGGAGTAGTCGAGGCGCTCCTTGATGTTGGTGGAGACCGAGGTGTTGCGAAGCACCGCGCCCATTTGTTCTGCGATGGACATGAAGCGGCTGCCGAAGACCTCGAGCTGGATGGGGTCGACGGTCACCCGGGTCGCATCGGCCTCGACACCGCGCCGGGGCGCCGTGTCCGTCAGCACCAGGATGCCCTCGGGCCCGAGTGCGGCTTCGAACCCCGGGTCGAGCACGATCGTCCCCGTGTCCTCCAGGACGAGAGCCGGACCCACCAGGCGCTGGCCCGGACCCAGCGCCTCCCGCGCAAAGACCGGAGCCGAAACTCGGCCGATCCCCGGAAACCAGACCGTCTCTTCCCGCAGCGGCGCGGCCGGACCGTGCCCGGCCGGGGCTGGCGGGGCCACCCGGTCCCAGCCCGGGTCGACCGCGCCGGCGTGTACCCGGGCGGTCACAATCTCGACCGGACGCCCCGGACGCTCGTAGCCGAAGCGCGCCCGGTGCTCGGCGGCGAACGCGGCGAGCCAATCGCCGTCGGCCGGCTCGCGCACGGCGAGGGCCGTCTCGGTTCCCACGCTGCGCAGGTCGAGCCGGCGCTCGACTGCGAGACCCGCCTCCACGCCCTCCCCGGCCAGCGCCCGGCGCGCCCTGCCTTCGAGTTCGACGAGCAGCGCCTCCACCGCCGCCGGGAGCGGCGCGCCCAGCCGCACTCGTCCGGCATCTCGTTGACCATCCCACGAGACCGGTGCGCGCCCGATGCCGTAGGCCGAGAGGATCCCGGCAAAGGGGTGGAGCAGCACGGTCTCCATCCCAAGCTCGCGCGCCACCGCGCAGACGTGCTGGCCCGCCGCGCCGCCAAAGCCCACGAGCGCGCAGTCGCGCGGGTCGACGCCCCGGGCCACCGACACCTGGGCGATGGCCTGGGCCATGCCCGCGTTGGCGACCGCGACGAAGCCCGCCGCCAACGCGTCCGGAGCCATCGGGTGCCCCGCCGCCGCGAGTTCCTCGCCCAGGCGCGCGAGCGCCCCCTCGACCGGTGCCCGGTGCAGCGCAAAGGGGAAGCGGTCGGGCTGCACGCGCCCGAGAAAGAAGTTCACGTCCGTCAGCGCAACGCCGCTCGCCTGGGGATCACTCGGGGCGTGCCCGTAGCACAGCGGTCCCGGGTCGGCGCCGGCGCTCTCGGGACCCACGGTGAGGCGAAAGCCGTCGAAACGGCACAGCGACCCGCCGCCCGCCGCCACGGTGTGGATGCGCAGCATCGGGGCCTTGACGCGGACGCCGCCCACCAGCGTCTCGAAGCTGCGATCGACGTCGCCATCGCGGAGCAGCGACACGTCCGTCGACGTGCCGCCCATGTCGAAGCCCACGGCGCGGGTGTGCCCCGCCGCGGCGGCGACGTGCGCCGCACCGACTACGCCCCCCGCCGGTCCCGAGAGCAGCGCGAAGGGCCCGCGGAAACGCTCGGCCTCGGTGAGTCCCCCCGAAGACTGCATGAGCCGCAGCCGCGCGCCGGGGAGCGCCTCGCGCAGCCCGGCCACGTGCGTGCGCAGCAGGGGCGTCAGGTAGGCGTCGACACTCGCCGTCTCGCCCCGGGCGAGCAGGCCCATCTCGCGCGCGATCTCGTGGGAAGCCACCACGTGCCCGAAGCCCAGGTCCCGGGCCAGCGCCGCGAACTGCGCCTCGAATTCGGGATGCGCGTAGGCGTGCAGCAGCGAGATCGCCACCGAGTCGATGCCCGCCGCCCGCGCTTCGAGCAAGATGTCTCGCGCCGCGTCCACGTCGAAGGGCTCGACGATTTCGCCGTCGGCCGCGACGCGCCCGGGCACCTCGGCCACACGCGCGTGAAGCGGCGGCGGCTTGCGAATTTCGAGGTCGAAAAGATCCGGGCGCTCCTGGGTCCCGATGGCGAGCACGTCGCCGAGCCCGCGGTTCGCGACGAATAGCATCGGCACGCCGCGCCGCTCGAGCAGCGCATTGGTCGCAACGGTGGTGCCGAGCCGCACGGCGCACTCGACACGTTCCGGCTCGACGCCCGCACGCGCCAGGATGCGGCGCACGCCTTGCTCCGGCGCGCTGTCGGACGACAAGAGCTTCGCCACGTGGACGCCCCCGTCCGGCGCCACCCCGATGCAGTCGGTGAAGGTGCCCCCGCGGTCGATCGCGAAGACCCAGCCGTCAGCCACGGCGTCCGAAGAGCTTCCCGACCGCCCCCCGCACGACCTCGCGCGTCGCTTCATCTCCGAGCGTCCAAAGGCCCGGAATTGCAACGATCGCGAAGGCAGCCCCCCCGAGAAGACAACCCGCCCAGGGCGTTTGCACGAGCGAGGCCGCCCAGCCGGCGGCGACGCCCGCGGGCAGCGCCACGAGCAGCGCACGGCCCAGCGCACCGATCAGCGGTGTGAGACGCGGCCCCCCGTGGAGCACGCGCAGGAACAACAGCAGGCACAGGGCGCTGACGCTCATGGCCAGCGCACCGGCCCCGGCGATGCCCTGGGAACCGAACCGTTCGCCCAGCTCGAGGTAAAGCGGAATCGCCAGGAGCGCGACGGCCGTGCTCAGCAGCATGGGGCGCCACATGTCCTCGCGCGCGTAGAAGCCCCGCCCGGCGACTTGCTGGATCACCCAGCCCGGCACGCCGAGGCAGAACACCACGAGGATCGAAGCGACACCCGCCGAATCCTCGGCCGTAAAGCGCCCCCGTTCGAACAGGAGCGCTACACCGGGCTCGGCCAGCGCCAGGGTTCCAGCCGCCAGCACGACGGCGAGTGTCAGCGATGCGCGCAGGATCGAGAGCAGCGTGCGGTCCAGTTCTTCGCGCCGCCCCTCGCTGGCAAGCTGTGAGAGCGCGGGGAGCGCCGCTGTCGCGACCGCCTGACCGATCAATCCGACGGGCACGAGCATCAGCATCCGCGCGTAGCCGATCTGTGCCACGGCTCCCTCGCCCAGGAGCCCGCCGAACCACTTGTCGTACCACTCGTCCACCGTGAGGAGTGACATCCCGAGGATCAGCGGCGCCGCCCGCCACAGGTAGGCGAGAAAGTCCCGGTCGAAGGGAGCGAAGCGGAAGCGCAGGCGCAACCCGGCGCGCCGCAGATCGAGCAGCGGCAACAGGAAGGGCCCCACCACCGCGCCGGCCAGGGCGCCCCAGGCAAAGCCCTCGGCACCCATCGCCCGCGCGCCCAGCACACCGCCCGCGATGATGCCGGCGTTGTATACGAGCGGCGCCAGCGCCTGGGGCGCGAAGCGGTCGTTCGCCATCAACGCGGCGCGAAGCACGCCGCCGGTGACGAAGAAGATCTGTGCGGGCAGGACGATCCGCGTGAGGCGCACGGTGAGCGCCTGCGTCTCCGGCGCAAAGCGCGGGAACTGGAGCGCCACGAGTTCTTCGGCCCAGATCCACAGGCCTGCCGTGGCCAGGGCGGACACCACCGCCATGGTCCCGAAGCCCACGGCCAGCAGCCGTTCGGCGGCCGCGTCGCCCCGGGTCTCGCGGATGCGCGTGTAGAAGGGCACGAACGCCACTGCAAAAGCGCCACCCGACAAGAAGTGAAACAGGATGTCGGGAACCTGGAAGGCCGCGCGGTAGGCGTCGACCTCCGCACCCGCCCCCAACTCGGCAGCCAGCACCATCTCGCGCACCAGTCCCAGAACCCGGGACAGCAGCACGCTCCCGCCCAGCAACGCGACAAGAAACGGAATTCGCGAGGCGCGCGGGCGTCTTGTGACTTCAGGGTTCAAGTGGATTCGGCTCCCTCCACAGGTGGCCGTCCCAGCTTTCGACGACCACTTCGTCTCCCTCGCGGCCCCGGAAGCTCGGGGCGGCCAGGGGAACCTTGCCGTGGGGGGTGTCGAGAACGTACTGCGGGATCGCGAAGCCGCTCGTTCGGCCCCGCATGCCGCGAAAGAGTTCCATGCCGCGCTCGATCGGCACCCGGAAGTGCGCCGTGCCCTCGAGCCACTGGGCCTGGTAGCAGTAGTAGGGCCGCACGCGCAGCCGCACGAGGCCCTCGCAGAGCGTCCGCATCACGTCGGGGGTGTCGTTGATGCCGCGCAGCAGCACGCTCTGGTTGCCCACCGGAATACCCGCCCGGGTGAGCCGGTCACAGGCCTCGGCGGCTTCGGGCGTGAGTTCCTTCGGGTGGTTGAAATGCGTGTTGACCCAGACCGGGTGGTGACGGGCCAGCATCGCCACCAGGTCGTCGGTCACGCGGAAGGGAAGTGTCACCGGAAGCCGCGTGCCGAGCCGCAGGAGTTCCACGTGGGGAATCGCGCGCAACTCGCCGAGCAGCCAGTCCAGGCGCGCGTCCGAGAAGACGAGCGGGTCGCCCCCGGTGAGCAGCACGTCCCGGATCTCGGGTGTGCGGCGGATCCAGGCCAGCGCGGCCTCGAGCTCGCGCTGCTTCATCGCCCAGCCGGGCTCGCCGACCATTCGCTTGCGCAGGCAGAAGCGGCAGTAGAGGGCGCACTCGTTATTCACGCAGAAGGCGATGCGGTCGGGGTAGACGCGGATCACGTTCTTCACCGGTGAGTGGGCCACCTCGTCCAGCGGGTCCGCGAGGCCCGCCGGGTCGCGCACCTCGGCCGTGGCGGGCACGACCTGGCGGCGGATCGGGCAGTTCGGGTCGTCCGGATCCATCAGCGCCGCGTAGTAGGGCGTGATCACGAAGTGGAAACGCGACGCGAGCAAGGCGATCGCGTCCTTCTCGTCCGCGGTCGGCAGTACCCAGCGCGCCAGGGCCTCGGCGCTGCGGATGCGCTCGCGCAGCTGCCAGGTCCAGTCGCGCCAGTGGGGGCGCGCCGCGTCGCCGCGGTCCGCCGTCACGCGAGCCCCAACCGCGCGAGGCCCAGGGCCAGAACCTCGGCCACCAGGGCTTCGGGGGCGCGCCCCTCGAGTTCGGCCAGGATGCCGAACGAGCCGCTCGGGTCGAACGTGGGCAGCGGGTTCATCTCGAGGAAATACGCCCTGCCCTGCGCGTCGAGCTTGAAGTCCGCACGCGCGAAGTCGCGGCACTCGAGCGCCGTGTAGGCGCGGAGGGCGAGTTCGACCAGTTCTCGTTCGAGCGCGCCGCCCAGCGTGCCAGGTGTCCGGGGCCGCGCGGCCCCGGGCGGCAGATGGCGCTCGACCGCGTGGAGCCCGATGCCGCTTTCCGCATCGAGTGCCCGCTGCAACACGGGCAGCGCGCGGGCCGGCGCGTTGCCAACCACCGTCACGGTGTACTCGGCGCCGGGCAGGAAGGCCTCGACCAGCGCCGGCTGGTCGTAGTCGGCGACGATGCGCGCCACCTCGCGCACCAGCGCCGCGCGATCCTCGACCCGCGAACTGGGCCGGATGCCCTTCGCCGTTCCCTCCCAACGCGGTTTCACGAATAGTGGGAAACACGCCGGAAGTGCAGTCGTTTCCGCCTCTCCAGCGGAACCGAGGGAGCGCTGTGGCACGACCGGCACGCCGGCGGTGGCAACGAGCGCCGCAGCCCAGGATTTGTCGAGCGTCGCCGAAAGCGTGAGCGCGTCCGAGCCGAGCGCGGGGATGCCCGCCATCTGGAGCAGCACGGGCGCCCAGCCCTCGCGGTCGCGGCCGCGCGTACCCTCGGCGACATTGAGCGCCACGTCGATCGGCGGCAGCTCGCCCTTGCCGAGTTGGGCCAACAGGTCGAAGGGGCTCCCGAGCCGTACCGGCTCGTGACCCAGCGCGCGCAGCGCAGACTCGAGCAGCACCAGCGTCGCCTCGGGTTCGAACTCCGCGTCGATATCGTCCGGGTCCCCGGGGCGCCGCGGAAAGCTCCCGAGCAGATCGAAGAGGAGGCCAAACGCGAGCGACGCCATCGGGGCGAGGATACCGCTCCGGCCCGGGCGGGCGCGCCGGCCCAATCGGTACACTCGTCCAGCATGCGAAGAGTCGACCAGCGCGTTCTCGTGGCCTGGCTCTGCGTCGCCGCTTGGATCTCGATGATCTGGGTCTCTTCGAACGAGGAGTTCTCCTTCCAGACCACGTCGGGCGTCCTCGTCCCGTTTCTGCGCTGGCTCTCCCCGGAACTGAGCTGGCAGGCGATCCAGAACATCCACGATGTGATCCGGAAGGCCGCGCACCTCGCCGAATACGCCGTGCTCGCAGGACTGGCGTTCCGGGCCTTCCGGGTGAGCCTCGACATTCGGCTCGGGCACGTGGGCGTTCTCACGCTGGCGGTCGTCCTCGCCATCGCGGGTCTGGACGAGTTGCGCCAGAGCTGGCTTCCCGCGCGTACGGGATCCGTGACCGACGTTCTCATCGACCTCACCGGCGGCGCGATCGGCGTCGTGACGCTGATCGGCTTCCACCGCTGGCTCGGCATCCGGAGACCCGGAACCGGCGTCTGAGCAACGCGGCGGCCAAGGGTCGCCGGGGATTCCCTCGTGCCGTGCGAGCGGATTCACGTCTTCACACTCGACTGCCCCCCGCCCAGATGCTTGCGCCCGAGGGCCGTGCGAAGCGCGCAGCGGGATGCTTGCGCCCGAGGGCCGTGCGAAGCGCGCAGCGGGATGCTTGCGCCCGAGGGCCGTGCGAAGCGCGCAGCGGG
>MPMD02074776.1_pt1 | contig 30998 bp, 13 predicted proteins | sample 1617291 | NCBI WGS metagenome assembly MPMD02 (sample SAMN05944810, study PRJNA350692) | marine metagenome | biome: marine; feature: ODZ; material: water; isolation source: 120 m water sample filtered on 30 um supor filter | place: Pacific Ocean | collected 2012-04-09 | depth 120m m | reverse complement strand
CAAAAACTCTAAATATTGCTCGATGATTTTTCTCTGTCATTGCTTTACGCAAATCTTCTAACTCATCAGTAAGTCCATACTGAGCAAAAACTCTAAATATTGATCTATGATTTTTCTCTGTCATTGCTTTACGCAAATCATCTATGTTAATACCAGCATATTCAAAAACTCTAAATATCGATCTGTGATTTTCTTCTACTACTGCTTTGCGGATATCTTCAACCAATAGAGTATATGATTCATCATCTTTAGTAAATTGTGAAACAATACGCGATATTGCGTGTGGGTTCTTTTCCATTGTTGCTTTTCGAAATTCATCAATTAACTCTTGCTGATTCGATATACTAGCAGCGATTCGAAAAATACTACTCAAATCTTCATCAATAACAACCCGACGAATATCACTTAAAACTGGCGAAGTTTCGCCGTAAAGTAATTCATATCTATCTAATATTTCATGTGTTTCCATTTATATTCCTACTTCTACTTTGTCAAATACCAATTTATTATTTTGTATAGTCGTATACAACCAACTCGCTTTTCCAAATCCAGCATTTAAACGTATAGATTCGACATTTAATCTGTACATTCTAAAATCTTCAAAATCAAAATATACTTTTGCTTTTATATGCTGTAATAAAAAATTATCTCTATAAAGTTCCTTATCAACTAATACTACTTTGCCAATAAATGTAGCCCTTGCTCCGTTTAATCGAGATTTGCTAACAATATCAGTTGAATCAACTAATATTGATACTTTGTTATATGTTTGTATGTTTTTGCCATGGTCAGATATATCTGACGTAAACAAATACGGGACGTTATCGATAAAACAACATGCTACTAAACTAACATATGGGTGTGTTTGCAATGCATCATGACTATTATTTAAAGAGGTGGCTAACGGCACAATACCGTCATTATGCCTAATCATACTGTCAACTAACGTAATTGCATCATCAGCAGTAAACTCTTTTTTCACACTTTTCATATCTACTTAATTATACATTAATATAGAATAATTGTCAAGTCATTGAATGTTTATCAAATTGTTCTTTAACCCATTCTCTATCATTTATTTTATCAAGTGCTTCGGTATTACCTTTATTTACTTCGCCATATTTACGGCCTTCGTTTGCACCTAATATTGCCCACTCGCCGTGCTCGCGGTCTGCGCCTTTACTACACCATACATCAAGCCATTCTAATACACGAGGGTCATTGCTACTATCATAATGACCATCGGGATCTTTGATAACTTGCGCTGCCAACTTTGTACACTCTCTAAATCCACTCTTAAATGCTGAATACGGGTCTGGGTTAATATAAGTCGAATTACTAGTCACAGGCATTGCCTTAAATTTTCCTGCGACACTTGTCGTGAAGTCAATATGCCAAGTATCTGCGTTTCTAATCGGATCACGAGGGAATAACTTTACACCACCATATCCATATACTAAATCATTTACTGAATTTCGGCAACGCCATACGTGTACACATTCCGTCTGTTTTACACTATCCCAATAAAATTTATAAGGCTTAGGTGTATATAAAAAATTAAAATCATCTTCAAGTATCGCATCGGCATCCACAACATAAAACATTGTTGTAAGGGATTGCCGGGCACATTCTTTATGCCCGTGAAATATGCCTTTAACACCGGCTACTCGTTTTGCCCAAGGCACACGCTTTTTTAATTTTTCGTATGTCTCATCAGCAAATGGCTCATAGTAACTTAAATGAAATACTTCTAACATAATGCTTTACACCTATTATAAAAATCTGTATACTCTGGGAATGTCTCTAAAAAATTAGTACCGCGGCGTTTATCATACTCCTCAGTATACTTTACAAAATCAATACGATTTATTTTTAGTCGTTGTTCGTCCTCTACTGTCTGGAACCAATTTAACAAGCGTGACATCATTTCTATTTCGGCACTTATAAAGCCTGGCGTATCATCATTACCTCGGTGACTTTCCATATATTCTATACTCTCTATGATATACTTCTCAAATGTATTATCTAAAATTTTAATAGTTAAAAACTGCGGGTTACGCAAATATGGCACACTCACCAACAACGGTGGATGCCAAGGAGTGTCCCAGGCCGAGTTCTTTCTTAGTTCATATATTGTTTTTAAAAAATCTGTAAAACTACTGACACTTAATGCGTTGTATGTACACATAAAATCTATATGTAAATTAGGAACTTCAGTTTGTAACCGAGAAATGTTTTCCCAAAACTTGTCATAATCTAATCCATACCGGATCCACTCTGCTTTTTTATGTGTTGCTTCTATACTAGTAAAGACACCGACATTATCAAGTTTCTCAGTTATAGGTTTTATAAGACCAATAAACTCATTAAAGTTTTTATCAGGCACACACATATTAGTGTTTATTGCTAACTCTAACTCTTGTCGAGGATTATCATTGATCTCATTTAATACCCTAAATGTATTTTTATTTAATAACGGCTCGCCGCCGGTAATTCTAAATGTATGTAATGAGTTATATAAGTCAGGCCACCATTTCCAAAATGCTTCCACATATGGATTATGTTCTCTTTCAAGTATTGGCATAGTATTTTTATATTCTAAGTGTTGTAGACTACCAAAATGTTGGCTTGTAGGATAAGGACCATATTGTTTAGATTCTTCATACCATTGACTACTAATGTTAGGAGCACAATACATACATTTAAAATTACACACATTACTAAAACTAACTTCGAGGTATCGCGGATTAGGGTTATCGTCCCACGGTTGATTAACTACTTCATCAAACCACGGTGCGGCCCACATTGCGGCACTCTTAATATGCCTGTCGCTAAAATTCTCGCCAGGACTATCTTCTACATTCCAGCAATACTGGCATTCTGGCGGCCGGACACCTTCTAACATTTCTTTTCTGCGGTCTTTTTTAAATTGTGTATTATGTAACGCAGTTGGGTTACTTACTAACTCACTAACCAATACTTTATGTGTGCCGGGATGATGGCAACTATGAGTGTGGCCGTTTTGTAAATGAATTGTAACCTGATACCACTTGGCTAAACACAAACTACTACTAACAGAATCTAACTTCTGTTTAATAATTTTCACTTCCTCAACAAAAAGATCCGTCATACTAAATTATTTTTTTCCATCCACTTTTCTGTGATATTAACCCCCACACGCGGTGGATTAACATATACCCGTTTAAAGAACTTACTTGCGTTGACATCCATTTCACCTAATTGCATACCGAGCCGTGTTCTTAAATCATCGCCAAGCGATACAATGCGATCGTCAATATTATTATCATTGACATTAGGCAATACTTCTGTATCAAAAAATTCTCTAAACCAATCATAATCTCTAACATTGTGATGATTAAACCCTGGGTCTAAATTACATAACTTACAACCCAATCGTGTGCCATACACTGCCCATTTACCATTCTCAACATCGGCACCTACTGTTGCCCATATAAGCAACCTTACATAATTTTTATGCCAGATTGCTTTCTCAAACTCGCCAGGCTCCGATTTTACTTTTTTACCGTCGGCTAACGACATCTTAACACCTTCACGGAAACCTCCTCTAAATGCCTGATATGGACTACTATTTGGGTGATTCATACAATAAATGTCATTCATTTGTTGATAATCTAAATCCCAACAAAAATCTATAGCGGCTGATTCGTTCTCTGCATGTTCGTGTGTCTTCATTGTAAGTGTAGGTTCTTTAGGCCAAAGTTTCAATCCACCATTACCATACACTAATCCATTGATAATATTTTTACTACTCCAACTCCAAATGGATCTTTCATTAGCAACTGGGTCAATTTCTAATTCGCCATCCCAGAATGTTTCATCAACTATATTGTCTCCATCGACTGTAATAAATCTATCGGTTTTGCTTGCCTTGGCGGCAGTTTTATGGGCACTGTCAAATCCTTTAACCCCGTGTACTCGTTGTGCCCAGGGTATTTTATTAACTAAATCAGCATAATTTTTTTCACAATTAGGTTCGTCGAAACTAATATAGAAAACATCAAACTCATTTAAACTATGTTTTGTCATTTATATTTCCTCGTATATATAATCATCGTAAATTCGTTTTGTAAATACACTAACATTCTTTAAATTTTCAGTATACTCTATTTCAATATCACTACTAATAAATTCCTCTACACTAAAATTAATATGTTTTTTAAAAAAATGCGGGTCGTCGACCTTTGTAAAAAAGAAATTTAATTCATTAACTCCATTAATAGTAATACTGTCACCGGATGCAATTAAAGTTCCTCGCAGATCTGCATCTAAAATAAAAACTAAACAATTCTTCTCTATACTATTTAATACTTTAATTTGAAACTGGTCATTGCTTTTTGGTAATTTATATAAAGTATTGTCTATTGTTCTTACTGATATTTCGTGCGTTATTTTTTTCTCTAGCGTTACTTTTCCGGTTTTGCGATTTTCTCTAACTACAAAATCATTCATATTCATTGTACCCAAAATAAAACCAGCAACATCCTCCCCGGGGAAAATTGCATAACGAGTAGATGCTGTTGCATCCTTATTACCAGATACTGCTACTATCTGATTACTATCATCAAAATAAACATATAAATCAGCCATTAAACGCATCCTCTAATTTTTTAATAACATCATCAGTAAGCCATGTTTTAATATGATAATGAAAGGGATAATACTGTTGATAATTACCAACTTTTAACTGGCAATCTGCTGTAAAATATGTTGGTATATACTTTGTCCAGTCTTCATCGACTAAGTTATCTGTATATTGCATTCGGGTTTTCATATGTACAAAAGTTGGTGTGAGTGTTTTCGTTGTGCATTCACTGCCAACATCAAGCAATTTTATTGCTAATGCATACGCAACATCTGCGCTTAACCAAGTGGGTCGTGTAGCATCTAAATACTTTAAATAAAAGTCTTGCCAGTTTTGCATAATTAGTTGTGTTAATTTCGTTACTTCCCAAATAAGTTCATTATTTTTTCTAAAATACATAAATGCTGTATAAATGTTCGGTAAATTATTACTAATAAATGTTTTCCTATAATAAGAACTTTGTGCAATTTCATTACGATAGGTCAATACATTTGATGTTGCAACAATACTTTGCATTGACATACTATCCCACCAATGACTATAATCACTTAAAAATAACATATCAGCATCAAGTATTACTGTTTCTTTATATGGCGTACAATGCACATATTTCCATTTGTTATTAATTTTCCAATTATCTGCACCTGCATCGTCGCCCCATGGAAACTCTATTACTTCGTCAAAAATCCATCGTTGCTCTTTTGTTAATAAATGTTCGTCTGCTCCTGCTAATGCAATGCTAACATTTTTTACTGTTGACTGGGTATTTTTAATACTCAATGCAAGCGCATACGCCATTCGGGTATAATCATATTCTTGATTATTTTGTGCTATTATAAAATATCCGCGATCGTTCATCTATATAACTCCGCTATACGATCACCACTATCTAAAATTGTTTTCTTATTTAAAAAATGTATATTAGTATTCTTTACAGAATTAATTATGTATTCATTAGGTTTATTCGGTAGCATCACTTTAACTTTAATATGATTTGCACATTTAAAGTCTACAATCTCATCTTCGGGCTTTGAAGTTAATAATCTACTAATTGGCAAAGACGGTATACTTACCATTGTATTATCTGTAAAACTGTTTAACATATGCCGCGCAATACTTGCGGCGAAATCATTCCGATATAAATCACCACCGAACTCGTATACTTGCCTATAATACATATAATTCTCATATACATGTTCCATTATATTAAAAAATTGTTCTACTAATGCTGTCTTTTTAAAATAAATTGCTGTTGCCCAGGCCATTTTAATACCTAAATCATGGAGCCTTACATTTTCAATAAATTCGTCTTTAAACAACGGTACTATGTCTGTGTTTATCATCAATTCGTTTGGGTTTCCCCAAACTGCATTTAATCGATCATTCATTATTAAATAATCTGCGTCAAGAACTAATGTTTCATCAAATGGTGATAATTCAAAAACATTCCAACGTAAACCATTATTAAACGATAATGTTTGATTATAATCTTTATAATGACGATTTCCGATTGCTATTTGATCTGTATATCCTGCAACCGCAGCTTCATAACTAGTAATAATATGAACAGGAACATTCATATTATATTCAATCATTGATGCATTTAAATGAGCAATAGTTTCATAATCTATTTGTTCATTATTGAAAGCAAATATTACTACACCCTTAGACATCGGCTATTTTCTTTAGATCTCGTTCTGTTCGAATATTTTCCCAGTCTTGCCAATAATCATATACTACTTCTGTATACGATGATAGCAATGTATTCTTAAATTCAACTAAATCTTCGATTAAAATTGGATTGTTATTTACATCAAGAATCGGAGCAGATTCATATCCTGAGGTTATAATCTCACCTATAAATGCTATAAAACCCGGCTCGGCACGAAATACACCACCGTTTATGTAACAAGTCAATCTTTCCTCTAATTGTGCTAACAATAAATGTTTTTGATTGACTATCGTTGCTCTAAAATTAACAAAATCATATGCTTTTTCTATATTAGAAGCCATAGTAAAAAACCCCTTGTACAAATACTTATACAAGGGGCCAAAAGGTAAATTTTAAAATTTACTAATTATTACGATTGAGGAAATGATCCTGTGCTGTAAGAAGGCGCGTCACTGTTTATATAAGTACCAGTTGCACGTCTTTCTTGAGCAGTTGATGCTAAAGTACCATCAACTGAATCAAAGAAACCATTTGAGTGGCCATCTGTAAATGTAACTGTCCACGTATAAACTACCTTCGCTGCATTTGCTGTACACTCAATTTTATAATTGTTGCTTGCGTATGCACCGGAGCTTGCTTGCGTGAATATCGTTACCCCAGAACCTGCACTACCAATGATATCATCAAAGCTACCACCGGTTGTACCGCCGGAACCACTTTGAGCAGTAGTGTTAGCACTAACTGTCACTGTTCCGATAGCAGAACATAAGTCCGCCCATGCTGTGTTTTGGTTATTACTTGAACCGCCTGAACGTGAACAAGTAAATAAAACACCGCCACCTTGATTAAAGAAATGGCGAGCGGCATCATAACTTGCAAAAGTTTGTGTAAAACTATGTACAGAAGATGATGACCATGTTGTGCCTCCTGATTTTGCGTTACAGTTTGCAGTAGTCATATTACCTACATCGAAAACTAACTTATTATTGCGAATTGTAGTAATATCTGTTGCTAGGTTACTATCAATAGATATTGAGCCACCTGTACTAAAAGGCCCGGCGGCTGCGGAACCACTGACGCTGACAGTCGATCCTTGATGACCTGCACAACGATGAATCATCATATAAAGATTATTCCATTGTGCGGCTGTAATTGTGTTACCAGCGGAAACATCTGCTTGAAGCATTGTCTCGCCGTAACCGAAAATTAACGATCCGGCGGCTGTGCTTGCAGAGTTATTATCTCCGAAGATATCTTCAACATCGGCAATAAATGAGTTGAGATCAGCAGCTAGAATCGTATTACCGGCAGAGTACGTCATATTTTTCTCCTAAGTTTACCCCCATTTTGGCGTGGGGATAACCGTCACTCGATTACGCACCAGTGACTGGTACGATTACCCGCGTTTATTAAAGTGTCTGAGGCTCCACACTATGCACAAGATACAATTAATTGTCACTAATTATATTTATGACATTATTAACTACATACTAAAAAAGCCGGCTTAGATAGCCGGCTTTTTATCATAATAAAAAATTTATTACGAATTTACTTGAATGTATGCTTCGATTGTGTCTACATCATCAGTATCTTTGTCTTCAAGTGCCCTACCAATAACACCCCAAAGAAGTGTCATTTGATCACTATTATCATTGCAATGTGCAATAAAGTCTTGCGGTAATGCTTGAGCAATACCAGGTATTTCACTACTAATTAACCTGTCTCCTTTATTAACTTTGCCTACTACCTTAACTGGTGTTCGACCAGTTAATGTAACATATGGATGTGTGGTTGACGTGCCTGCTTCAGAATTCATCTTGAAAGCAGGTTGTGTTGCTATAACACCAAACACTGCTGTTGAGCAAAATCCTTTTGTTGATGTTATTTCATTTACACCACCAAGTTCAACAATTGTTCCCGGATCAATTGTCTCATCTGCATGGTAACGTTCTGCCAAGTCAGCATATTGTGCCGAGGTTGCCTGGGCATAAACAATTGCCGCTTGCATATCTGCATCCGAATGAGTCGTACCATCCGCTGATGTCGTTGCTCTCCAGCGATCGGATGATTCTTCCCAAACAAAGTATGCGTCTGTGGCGCCGCGCTCTGCCTGCATACCAATGTAAGCGGCTGATGCGGCGGAGTTACCCGATGCTAATTGAATCATTGCATCTTCGATTGTTAAATGTGTAGTATCAACTGTAGTCGTTGTACCGTTAATGTTTAAATCGCCATTAATAATAACATTATCAGAAAATGTTTTAATGCCAGCAATAGTTTGGTTGCCTGATGTTTGTACTAAGCCTGCTAGATTTACACCGCCTACTTGCGATGCAGTTGTAGCAGTGTCAGCAGAAGTAACACTAATACCATATGAGCCAGACAATCTACCAGCTGGTACTGTACCAGTTAAAAGATTAGTGGCATCTGTATAGTATGATGGGGCTTGCCCACCTAGTTGTGTTGAATTTGTTGCTGTATCAGCGTTACCTGTGAGATCACCTGTAAATGCTGTACTATATATATTTGCAAATTTAGCGGATCCACTACCAATTGAGTATGCATTATCTGCATTGGGCACCGAACTTGATTCTTTCGATATAAATGGTGCCGCTGATGGATTTGTGAAACTACTATAATCTAAATAGTATGCTGGTAACTGACCACCTAAATTATCAGCATCATCTGCACTATTAACTGTTGCATCTGTGTATGCTGTGTTAACATTCATACCGCGTGTTATACGACTGTTGTTAGATGTGTTTGAATCTGTATCACACGCACCGTGTATGGCTGTTACTAATTCTTGTTTTCCCTGGCCCGCGGGTTCTGTTGCTAAGAAATAAAATGTTTCTTGGCCGAAAACTGCAACAACATTATCAGCAGTTAAAGCTGCTGTTGGTGTTGCTGGATCTCGAATTACTATTGCCGTAAGCACTCTGTCACCTAAATTATCTGTACTAGATAAATCGGTTGTCTTTGTAACTTTAGCAAACATTAATTCAGTGCCATACGCACCCGGTATGCTACTATTTTTATAAGCAGATCCCGTATAAATTTGTAACTGGCTGGCTGATGTATCGTAAAATAAATCGCCGTCTTTTGAACTGGACGGTGCTGTTGCACCTATTGTCACTTGTAATCTTTCAAATGAATTTGCATCACCGGTGATAGAACAAACTTTAAGCACGTTCTCTGTCTTATCATACCATAGTTGTCCTTTAAGTGGTGACGATGGCGCACTTGTTTTAGCAAAATTTTCAAGCAAGTAAATGAAATTACTCGCAATAATTTGGCCATAACCACTGTAATTCTTACCAAGTAATGATAGAGAAGTATTTGTATCAACTGTACCGGGACTAACATTTGTTAAAAAATTACCATCAAATGTATTAATTGTATATGTCATAAGTCTCTCTCTTTATTGCATTTGAACTCGGATTGTATAAACAATCTCAATAATTCTATTCAATGATTTTTGTATAGGATGAAAAATCACGTGTGTTAGCATATAACACTTTGCATCAAAATCTAACAATGTAGCCGCATCGGTTATTGTACCCGGTATTTCATTACCGTTGTTAACGTCAAGACTAAAAATACCCAATTCATCAAAAATGTAGTCATCATCAAAATTAACACTATTATCAAAATCAGATTGTGTGCCAGCTGGCTCACCAAACTCTAAGGTACAGGTAATTTTAATATCTGTATAACTTGTTGAACTTGGTAAAATCTCTATTTTATTTTTTGATGTTGATGTATTTGATGCGGCTAAATCATCAACAACCTTAAAATAAGTTAAAGAATACAAATTCGAAGTCGGTGATGTATCATCAGGTGCTTCACTAACGTTAGTTGTTTTATAGACAACTTTACCTAAAGTGTTAACACTTGACCCACCATTACCAAAAGCCATGTAGTGAATATCAAAATTTGGCTTACCTGATAACGACTGTGCTATATGCTTTGCCATATTACCATAATGAATAGCATTCTTTTTATTTACTAATTCAATTGGTTCTTTTTTATCTGTGATATCACGGATTAAAATATGACCGTCCATATGTATGCCGCCTGTTTCATCTGGCTTTTCTTTTAATTGTTCGCTTTTTTTGTTTGTTTCATCCATTATAAAACTCATTATTACTTATTTATCAGTTATTATTATATTGGGAGATTATAACTTTTCAAATTGTTTATAAATTGGTTTAGGTTACTCATCAGTAAATCCTCCAGTCGCTGCCAGTATAAAACACGCCAACTGATTGATCGTTTGTTGATACTGTCATATCTGATGTTAGTCCCATAATAGTATTACCATTGCGGCCAATTGTTAAGTTGTTTGTTGCATATGCACCGCCTGCATCAGCAAAAAATATTGCGTCTCCTGCAGATGGTGATGCTGGTAATGTCGCTGTTACTGCCACACTTGTTGTATTAACGCCATATCGTGTTCCTGCTGTTGCACTAAATGACGCTGTTTGTACTGAAAACGAACCTTCAGTCGGTGCACTTGTTAAATAACCACCACTTGCGTGGTCGCCCCAACCAAATGCTGTGTTCCAGTTAGCACTGCCTGCAGTTGTAATACGTGCATCTGCTCTTACGTCTGTGTAATATAAATTACTCGAACCTTCAGCAATATCGTCTGTGTCTGCAGCGGCAATACGTGCATCTGCTCTTGCATCAGTGTAATATAAGTTTGTATTTTCGGTTACTGCGGCTGAATCTAATGTTGCCCAAGTTTTGTCACCCTTATAATATTGTGTCACCGTACCGGCAGTAATTGCTGGCTCTTTGGTTCCTAATGCAGTTGTTATAGTTGCGGCATAATTAGCATCATCGGCAAGTGCCGCTGCTAATTCGTTTAATGTATCTAATGCACCTGGTGCGCCACCAACCAAATCAGTTATTTTTGTATTTAAATCTGTAAAGTTAGCATCTAACTCTGCATGAGTTAATGCGGCTCCTTTTACTAATCTATATGTAATTGTCATTGTTCTTTCCTATACACTATTTATTAAGAATGTAATGCCTGCCCTGGTAAGTTATTAAAGAATGTTGCTTGTACAGTTTCTGAATTTAACAATCCAGAGCCTGGCTCGGCAACATAATCAGCATCGACATAATATCTATCAACAGGCTCAAAGACGTAACTATCACGTCCCCAGACTGCTTCTGGCTCATATGTTAATATATTATTAACTGCACCGCTAAACACTGAAACGCTAATACCATGCTCTTCGGCACTTGTAGTACCCGTTCCGCGCCGGCAGTACAATAATTTATTATTTGTAACATCAATATCAAAATATTCAATTCGTTCAGTTCCTATAAACACTACACCAGGAACACTGTGTCCAGAATCATATGAACTTTTCATCGGTTCTGGTAACACTGTAACATCTGCTACATTTATTTCTGTATCTATTCTCGATACTACACTTGTTATTGTTGTTTTATTTGCATCAGGTAAAGCATAATACTTTGTCTCACCATCTGCATCATAATAAATTCTAAAACTTACTGAGGCTGTTACACTTGCCAAATCAGTGTGATCATTTGTTTGTACTGTAATCTGTAAACCTTCTTTACTACCAACTGGGATTAATTCTTCAGCATCTGTGGCTGTAGGCAATGATACAAGAGTGCCAGCATCTCGCTCTTTTCTATCAATGGATAGATTTGGAATACCGTGCTCATTATCATCGTTTATTAAGAAGGATTGCTCAACCACCTGTGGCGCAGTTATATCATAATTTGACCGTTCGGGTGTGCCATAATATGTTGGGCCGATGACATATGGATATACCGGTACATTTAAATCATCTACCGTAACATAATAAGCATATATACCTTCTGGGTATTCAGGTGTGATAGCAAATCGGCCGTTATGCTTATCTAAGTCACCCAACGATGCTACATATTCATAATCCTCAATAAAACTACCGTCATATATGATGGTTCCATCATAGTTGTCCGTTGGAACATTTAATTCTGTGCCGATGGCAACCCTGGCGCCAGTTTTTAATCTATAACTTGATCGTAGTCGACGGATTTCACCAGTGCCGTCTGTGTTACTATAAGAACGGGGTCCATAAATTGGAACACCATCAAACGCATAACCCAATAACGGACTATGTTCATATGGTGCATCGTTATAAATTGCAACAGGATTTGTATAATAATGATACTGGCCGGTGTAATCTACTGCACCGTCTGCATTATCCCTATACTGCCAATAAAATTCATCAATAGTATCTGGGCCGAATACAAATGCTTCTCGTTGAAATCCTACGTTATAATGCCATACTTCTTCATCCCAATACGATGTTTGTTCTTTTACATTAAACAACGGTATACCATTCCTGAGTATAGCAATTGGATTACTCCCAGGTGTTTCTGCCGGTGTTGTTGGCACAACTACATCTAACGGTATAGACCATGTTTTATTCTGATGCAAGATAACATTAGGATTATTTTCTTGTATATATTTCCAAGACGGATCATACCAGTCAGTTGCATGATCTGGTATGCTACTTGCAACTACATAGATATAATTACTCGAGTAATGTACTCGTTCAACACCGCTCTTATTTCCTGAGTTATAAACATGCCAACCCATTCTATCATTACTAAACGTTGTCTCACTACTATAATTTGGGAACTCAACAAATACAATTTCATTCTTACCGCCATCGTCCCATAATATAACTTGCTGTTCTTCACTATCTTCAATAACTGAATGGTCCCATGCGTTACTATCCCAACCCCACTCCTTCGGTGTTGGTATATCTTCCTGGAACGGTGTTAAACTAAATAAATTCGCATCATCTATACTATAATGATTAACATTGCCAAACTCATCCATTGGCGCATAGACATGATTCATATACTTGGCTATCAGTCGTTGCTGAATATTGTAATATTCAAGTATAAATGCATTAATTTGCAATTGTGCTTCTGATGGTACACCTGGTGCTACATTACTACCTGTCCGTAACACACTATTAATATCATAGTCGTATCGTTGTATTGCAGTAACAAGCGTTAAATTTAAGTCTTCAAAGTATCCCTTTGTAACCGTATAATGATTATCTGCGCCAATTAATTGATCATATGTAATCGTATCAAGTGTATGATATTCGTTAGTAATAATTACCTGATGATCCTTCATCTCATTAGTAACTGCCAACGTCATCGTTGCTAACTGTGTTAAATCCTGGCTTAAATCTGTTGTGTATTTTACGATACGGTGTACTGAACGATCAGTTGCATTACCAAAAGTAAAGTCACCAATATGCACTCTACCATAAAGGTCTAAAATTGCCGCACGTAGTCGGGCGCCTTCGGTTAATGCAATTGTGTAATGTGTTGTGCGCGAATCGCTTGCCCACGCCTCAATATTTTTTTGGTATGTCTTTGCGTTTGACATAGCAAATACGCCATTGTCACCTACCCTGTCAAACACTATGCTAATAGTGGATGAACGCAACAAATTAGTGTTAGTATGCTCGTCTAAATAATCTTTATAAACGCCAGTTTGCAATACAAGATCATAAGTAAGTGACGTATTAGTAAGTAATGGTACTACATCATTTACATCGCCAAATTGGCCGTCGGTATCACGATATGGAGGATTATCAAAATCAGTAGTATGCGCTGTTGCAGTTTCTAATTTTAAATTTTTAATTCCTCTAAATTCTCTAATCTTTGTTGTATACGGTTTAACTTCTTCAATGTAGTTCTGAACATTAGGCAATAAATCTAATTTATACTTAGGTTGTTGCTGTACATCATTTTCAGCATACGAGACATTTAAATATGTACTCTTAAATATCCAATCTACTTGGTTTTGCTCAGACAATACATAATTTACCATTCCAAAGAATATTTCATTTTTCTTCACTGTCAACTCATTGATAAACACTTTATCAAATATAGTAGTAATAAGATTACGTAGCGCATTGCTTTCATCTAAAGTCAATGATGCTGTTGTACCTAGCGTTGACACTAGTTGTACTGTTTGTTTCTCTGCGCCAATTTTTGTAAATTTTTCAGTGGTTGCATTATATACATAAACACGCCACCTGTTAGTACCATCGTTTAGTACTTTAACTATATCTTCGTCAACTACTCCTGATAATAAATCGCGTTCTTGTATATCATTAACTGTATAATCAATTAATGTATCAGCACTATATCCTGTACTCCATACATCAACATATGTGATATATTGATTATTATATTCATCTGTATCCCACCCAGTGCGATCATCATTTATAAATAAATCTACTAGCACATTATTCATTAATATAACAAAGTTTTTCCTTGCAAATATTATATCCTTAAACCAAGTCTGCCGTGGTCTATATAATGTACCAAGTTGTTTGTCTGCATGTAATAATACAGTGTCCGGCACAACCTCGCCAGACTGATTGTAACCAACCAAACTATCAACCATTTTATTAATAAAATAATCAGGCACGTAACTGCGATCATCATTTTCACGCAATAATATCCACTGTTTATGTATATTAATTTCAGTTTCTTTAGTTCGATATTCTAATCGTAATGTTGAGTCATCGGCTGTAATTAAATTGTCGATGTTATTAATAATTATTGCCGCACCTGCTTTTTTGTAAGTGACTTGCAATAGATCATTAATAACAGGACGATTTGCTAATACAATCTTTGTTAAATAACCATCATCGTTTACAGTACCTTTTGTGTAATTAACAATAGTGCCATTTAGTTGCACCTTTAAAATCTCACTGGCCAATACACCAGTTGAGGATAGTTCCTGTGATGTTGATGTGCTCGAAATAACATAATCAATAACCTTCTCGTAATGGGTGCTAACCGGTGACATCCATTCGACGCCGGTACTTGACAAATCTGTTAAGTATCTAGCAACATCAAATGCACTCCGGGATCTACTAACAACATTCGGTACTATAGTAGTATCCTTTACCCAGAAATAATATCTTGTTTCAAAAACATTTGTAATATTATTCCATACCTCTACTTGGCAATATTGATATATGCTTTTCGGTAATCCAGATCCTGTATAATTAGACGGTGGTGATGTACTTTCGATCCATTCGTAAATATCAATACTTGATCCAGGGAACAATGTGTTCCAATACTGGCGGCGATATCTATTATCGCCCTGCTCTGCATCGTAATATCTCATAGTGGAAACGTCCCACCATAATAAACCTGCTTGTGTTTTATCCCAAAGCAAGTCGTCATTGACAGCAAACGAAGTGTCATCGGTTATATTATATCTAGCCGGATCTCTTGAAACTCTATATGTGATCTCAGTATCGGCTAACCCGCTAATAATTCCCTTAATAGGGTCTATTAATTGTAGATCTGCATTAACAAACATTTCTGCTTTATTATATAATGTTGCGATATCAAATAATTCAGTATTAATTCGTGCTTCTTCAGTTCTATGACTGCTAAACCATTTATCAAAGTCAACTGAGTCTTCAAAGTTTACACTCGCTGCTAGATCTTTTCCGTCTAACGCATCAATAGGCTTAACATCAAGGTATGTAGATGCATAGTCAAATGTAACATCACCTGCGTCTACAATATTAATACCTTTTACTCTACCAGTGCGGTTTGCTGTTGCTGTTGCGCCGGCGCCTGCGCCACCTGTGAAAACTACTGCTGGTTGTGAGGAATAATAATCACCCGGGTCTACTATATTAACTGCTGTTACGACACCAGATAATACAGCTGTGGCTGTCGCCCGCTCTGGCGTACATCCACCACCGCCAGGATTAATAGGCGATGTAAACTTTATATCAGGTGTTTGTTGGAAATAATCACTTTTAACAATTTCTAATGATTTGACTTTAAACAATAAATTTAGAGTCAACCCATTGCCGCCGGGTGGTGATACTGTTGTTGGGCAAGCATCTGCCAGAGGCAATACTGTATAGTCACCGCCCTGAGTTAATGTCAATCCAGTTACGCCGCCGGTGCCATTAACAGATGCTACAGTGGCTTGTGCGGCGGCACCAGTGCCGCCTTCGACTATAATTATATCACTAACTGAGTAACCACTACCTGCTTGATATATTGTCATTGCTGGACAACCGGCTGATATACCGGCGCCTGTGCCAACTTCCATATGCACATTTGCTACTGAGTCATCGACTATTATGCCTTCGCCAGCAGAGACAATTAACTTACCAGCTTGTGGTTTATTAAATGTAGCAGTCAATTGATTCTCATCTACATAATTTATTATTGGGAAATCATAATGCCCTTTAATATTGTAGAATGCAGTCTGAGGGAACTCAGCGAATGTAGTTCCGGCGGATACAACTGCCTTACCTGCTATTTCCCTATCAAATGTAATTGTTAAATTATTTTCATCAACAAACTCAATTTCTGGATAATTATACAATCCCTTAATATTATAATATTTAGTTGGTGTTTGTGGCATATTTACTGTTGTACCTGATGCTACTCTAACCTTACCAGCAGTTGCTACACTGAAAGTTATTGTTAAAGTATTTGCATCAATATACTCAATAACAGGATAATCATATAAACTTTTAATATTATAATATTTTGCAGGATCAATCGATGCTGTTACATCGGCTGATTGTATACTAGTACCCAATACAGCAATATCGACATTTACATACATTGATGCTAAACTATGTACCACTGTCCATGTAGTTGCGGCTGTTGCTTCTGTATGTAAATAACTAGTAGCACTGTTAACTGCTACGTAACCTGCCCGCTGTATTCCTGTTGGGAATATAACTTTAACATTATTATCGTCAGTATACTCAATAATTGGCTGATCATATGTTGCTTTTGCAATAGTATAATCGTCATATATAACATCAACATTTACAATGTCTGTGGCTAAACTATGAGATACTGTCCATACATTCGATGCAGGCTGTAACGAACTAACAAAATTTGACGGCACTATATTAATTTTACTTATAGAGGTATTACCTGAAATATACGCTCTTAAATTATCTGTATCTACACATTCAATCTTTGTTTGATCATATACATTATTGACTACTTTATGATTTGCATCAATAAATTCTGTATTCACAAGGCGTTGACTGAGACTATGTAAAATATCAATTATAAAATCTCTATAAGTAAAATCAATAGCACTACCTGGTACTGCTATATCTACGTTTGCATATATTGATCCTAAATTATGTGCTACATTCCAAACTGTTGCGGCGGTTGTTTCTGTATGTTCATAACCAAATCCTGGTGTTGCACTATTAGAATCATTGTGCGAAATGGCTACATAACCATCGCGAGCTACTCCTTCTGGGAATAGTATTGTAACCGTGTTGCTATTTGTATATTCGACTAATGGATGGTCAAATTTCGAATTTGCTGATTTATAATCGTTATATATAATATCAACATTTGTTATTGTCTTATTTAAATTATGATTTATGACCCACTTATCTGTTCCTTGATTATATACATTATGAACCACTTCATCAGCATTGCTTACTAACTCAAAATTAACATATTGCTGACCTAACCCGTGAATTATATGCGTAGCACTAGTGCCAGATGGTGTAATTGTTGTGCCGCCGGATATTACTGCTTTACCTGCTGTGGCAGAACTAAATGTAATAGTTAAATTATTAGCATCTATATATTTAATTACAGGGTAATCATATAAACTTTTAATATTATAATATTTTGCAGAATCGATAGATGCTGTTACATCGGCTGATTGTATACTAGTACCCAATACAGCAATATCGACATTTACATATTTTGATCCTAGATTGTGTGCTACTGTCCATGTTGTTGCAGGAGCAGCCGATTCGTTATGATCATATCCTGTGCCGCTTGTATTTGTTGTATTACAATGCGATGCTACAACATAACCAGACGCCGACACATCAGTTGGGAATATAATTCTAACTGTATTTGTATCAAAATATTCAACAATGGGTTGATTATATGTAGACCGAGCAGATGAGTCATCTGCATATATTATATCTATATTTACAATTGCTTGTCCTAATCCGTGTGCTACTGTCCATACATTCGATGCAGGCTGTAACGAACTAACAAAATTTGATTTAATAATATTAACTTTGGTTACTGCTATAACTGATTGTGCCGGTAACCTTAATGTATTAGCGTCCACAAACGCAATTACAGATTGCACAGGACTAATATATCGAGGTTTAATTACATTGACCCGTTCTACAGATCGTGCTCCGCTAATTAGTTCAAACGAATCATCATCAACAAACTCAACTGTAGTGGGGTTATATGTATTGTAGATTACTTTATTATCAGCATCGACTAATTCTATATTAACACATCGGCTATGTAAATTATGTGTAACAGTTGTCCAATTTCCTACATCGAAAAACTCAATGTCGGAACCTGCAAATGCTACATCAATATTGACATGTCGTTTACCTAAATTATGCGTAACATTCCACACATTACTAGCAGCTGATGCTGTATGCACATGGCCATCATTGACAATATCGTTACCATCACAGAACGTAGCGGCAACATAGCCGGACGCAGTAACATTCTTTGGAAATATAACACGCAACATATTTGCCGTGGTATATTCAATTATTGGATGATCAAATCTACCGGGTAATCCAGTAAAATCACCATAAATTATATCAACAGTCACATATTGCTGGCCTAAATTATGATAAACCAACCATGTATTCTCTTCGATAAACAATGAACTAAAATATTCCGATTTAATAACATCTATGTAACCGACAGTAACCTCGCCGTGCCAGTCAATTGTTAAATTATTTTCATCTACATATGTTATTGTAGGACCTTCATATACAAAATTAACCACATTATGTTCGTAATCTGATATCTCAAGGTTAACCCATTGCTGTCCTAAATTATGTTCAACATTCCATATAGCACCATTATAAATTGGTGATTCATAAATTTCTACAAGTGGTATTGTTTTATAGCCACCACCCGGATTTGTTATGTTTATGGATGATATTTCTGTTGCTAATACCGCAACTGCACTTGCCGGTTTAGTTGTATCTACACCAGTGAATGTAACCATTGGTGGCGATGTATAACCGGCGCCGCCTTCTGTAACAGTCACACTACCTATTCCAAAATTAATATTTGTAATCTCACAAACTGGGGGTGTTATTGTTTCTGCATCGTATGTATTAAAAGTAAAATTGCGACCAATATCATCTGGTGTATACCCGTGGCCGCTTGACGTTAACATTGTTGCTGTTAACGCATAATGATTTTGTAAATCTTTTACTTTACCGACAATATAACCACTGTCTTCATTATCTACCCAAACTATATCGCCAATATCATAAAAACTTCGATATTCCCGTACATCCGAAACTGCATCCGCCTTAGTATTGAATCGTCGCGGATGCCAATATTTTATGTTATCCGATGTTGTATCCAGCAATCCTATTTCTGTCATCATTAAATCATCAATAATGAATATTCCTTTCTTCTTGACGGTCATTGAGACGGTAAAATTACCGCTGATAAAGTTATTACGACTATGCGAAAAGATATTAATTGTTCCTTCGTTTTCGAACAATGTAGCATATGGCCCAATTTTCCCAGTTGAGTATCCTTTTGCGTCCTTATTAACAAACGCTGGCAATATGCTATCTTTAACCTTTGAGTCGCCGACACTAATCTCACTCGGTGCAACTGGTGCAACTATTGAGATAGCAAAATTTTCAACATAGTCCCGATCGGCAACATTAATAGTGTATATTGGAATTTTATTAACATCAGTTAATACTGTGGATTCATTTGTAATTAAATCAAAGATAGTTACAATACCATTTACTATATCAACTGTTTTATGAATATAAACTGTTTCTTCTTCTATTAATTGTCCTGCGTTAATATCTAGTAGTTTGCCTTTCTTTGTAAGTATATCTGTTAATACTACAGCATCACCATGCTTAAACATATGTTTCACTACAGAACTTGTAGTAATAACCATAGCCGTCGATTGCATACCTATGCCAGATAACGCCGAACCTGATACATGCATAGAGTTGCCATTATATGTAAATTTTATATTACCATCAAGATCTTTAATAGCAGTGAACCCATCCGGTAATCCGGCTGCTTCTATATCTGCAATAACATCGTCAAGTGTTATTAAACGATTATCTGCAACCACTTTATTAGAAGTTACATCAACGCCACTTGTCTTAGCAGGAAACAATACTTGATGTGCGTTACCTGTTCCTCTACGACATTCAACTTTATTAATACCTATACCTGTAACTGCTATATTGTTATTATTATTCTCTATTGTTGCAAATATATCAGGTATAGACGTTGTATTAATTGCATCCAAGATTTCTATTACTGACATTTCATTATGATGTATGCCTTCAGCAAGTCCTATATCAGTATTAACCGTCGAGTGGTGTGCATTAAATGTTAATGAAGCCTCTGGCGATTTTAATAATAAATAACCATTCATATCATATGCATCTACACCGAAAATATTAGCATTAATATTTGCAATAATACCGCCGGGCCAACCCTTAATTGTAATAGTATAACCACTGGTATCATCTGGTTGTATGTCCCAGGCTGTGTCTACTTCTGCTACTTTTGTATCACCGCGATAATCTATTATTGTTCTCACCTGGCCGATGCCGGTACCGCTAATAATTTCTACTGTTTGATTTTTGTAGAAATTATGTGTTATATTAGCACCTTTGGCTAATGTTATTGCCGATGTAGCACCGGCTTGCAACTTTCCAGTGTCAGTTGATTCGCCCGGTGTTGTTAGTTGATCATTGGCAACAAAAATAATTGGTGTGCTATTAATAGTGCAGGCATTAGTTAATTTTATCTTTGGATTAATTACCCGACAGATTTTCGAGAACGGGCCTGGAGGTATTTTTGCAAATATTACTTCTACATCATTTATAAAAATACTCGTGTCTTTTGTTATACTAGAAACACGCGAAGTATTAAATGTTACAGTTGGGTCAGAGTCAGCAACTAATGATGCTGTACCTAACAAGATTTTAAAATTAGAGCCGCCGGCTTTTTCACCGCCGTTGAGTTCAATATTAATCTCGTCGCCAATCCTTGCCGTTGTTATATCCGATGCATTAGCCGTTAACGGCGAATTGGGTGTTCGGCTGGCAACTGATGAAATGTCTGGGGAAATTAATGAACTGTTGCCAACAATTGTTGGTATAATTTCACCTATAACGCTAACACGAGTTTTGCCTGTGTCGAGCAGTTCGGCTGATTCAACTTTTAACCCGGTATCTACTAATTTAAATACACCGAACTGATCGTTATATGTTTTTGCTATATGTGCCAGTTCACCTAACTGCGGTTCTGCTGTATCGCGTGACACCGTATTTAAACTTGCTAATGTTGCCGGATCAAATGCTCTATACTTAATATCATCATTATGTACATAGCCTGCTGATGGTAACCAATTATCGCCAGTATATCCTACAGGCAAAGTTGGCCAAACTGTCGTCAATGGCATCTCTGGTTTTTCTATCCATCTGCTGTCATTATAATAGTTAATCTGTGTTATGTCATCATTTAGCGTATCGATAATATTATCATCATATGTTAATTCAATAACTGGATTTTCAACTCTTACATCAGCAGTGCGTAATGCAATCTCTATTTGTGTTTGGAGATCGGTTGCACCAAGTTCGCCTATCTTAAATGCAAACTCTTCATAAAATGTTATATCTTCATTGCCCAGTCGGTTACTACGAAGTAATTTAGTTAGACTTTGCTCGTTACCTTTTTGTAGTAACATACCTTTATAGAATTGAAATGATATATCTTCATTTTCTGTAATATTATCTAAATAATCCCGTGTTTGATAGCCAATTAAATGTCGGCCTGTATCTGTTAATGATTGTGACAACGGTGTATCCGTGTCGTCAAAATACTTTCGATAATTATTAGCAGTTGTATCAAAGTTTGGTATGATATCATTACTTTTAATAATATAGCCCGGTGCTTCATACTTACCGTTCCAATTACCTGTCTTCTTTATATTCAATTTCATTCGATCCTGCCGTAACCTAAGCAACGGATCATATATTAAATCGTTAAAATCAGTAATATTATTAAAAGTAATAACATGTTCAGTTTTATATGGATTTAGTTTTAATCCATATATGCCAGTATTGGCTACTGTGCTAACAACAAATGTATCTGCTTTTCGAGTAATAACTATATCTTGTGTAGGAATTTGTTTTTTATCTTTATCTAACACTGTATATGTATTGTTAATAATGTCTGTTAAATTAGCAACATCGCCAACACCGGCGGTATTAAATTTAACTGTTCCAGCAACAGGGCTTAGCGCCAAAAACGATCCTACTTCCCATGGTGCTAACTGTACCCAACCCATAAATTCTTTTGCACTATATTCAAAATCGAGTAGAGTGCCGGTATCATGATCAAACTCGTCAAACACAAAACCTATATGTGCAAGATACCTACCATATGATATCAAAAAATCAAATACATCATTAACGTTATCATAACTGTAACCATATGGTATTTCTCGTATTACGTCATATGCTGTATCATACCGATAAACTTGCATATTATCTATTACAATAGTAGTGGACGGGCCATCTTGAATACTTGGGATAATGCTAAACACTGAAGAATATTGATCGAATCCAGATATTTCAAATCCAGATTCAGTTACTGTAACAATAACACCACTGTACGCTCGTATACCTTGACTAAACCCATCATATAAACTAATGGTCTTATTCTCATCAGGTATAAACACATTTTCTGTTGTTCTGAGCGAACTAAAACTATCAGCAATTACTTTCAAATTACTACTAACAAATCCGCCAGCTTTATATCCTAACGCCACATTAGTTGTCGCAAGTGTGTCACCAATTAATGTTGTATAGTTTTTACCTTGGCTTAGTACGTATGGTTTTAACCATGATTGTAAACCATATACTGGTGTTGTTGCTGATTGGATCCGATAGTCTTGCAATCGATTTCGCTTCCTAGTATCTTTAAAGGTAGTATGTGCCGAATTGACTGTATCTTTACCTATATATAATGTATCCCAGTGTTTTGTAACATACTCCGCAGGCTTAAATAAGAAAAATAATTTATTTAAAATAAATGGCCAATCAACATTACCCCTAGCACTATATTCAACTGGAGCAAGATCGCCGATTTGCCAATCCAAATGCCGGTCAGTGACGTGTGGTACTGTATAATTGCCTGATATAATTTTTACTGCTGGGTCGCCAAAAATTCCTGCCTTTACTGGATCAAGTAAATTACCGAACAGATCAACTGGTATCACATTGGCCAAGCCGGGCCTTTTAAACTTATTATCCGGGGAATCCCATTTATCAAATGCTAGATTTGCTCTAACCCCTTGTTTAATAATACCAAGTTCTAAATCATTCCATAGTAATGTATTAATACTTGTATACGGTGCAGAACCATATTCACCATCCCACCAGCTGGGTTTTATACTAAACCCAAGCATTTCCCACGGATGTGTATGTGGTCGTACTGTATCATAATAATACATATAGATGCCGCGCCAGGATCCGGGAACTTCTTTCCCATCTAAATCTAGCTCTGTGACATAATTCCATGTAAATGGCAAACTTTCATCATATGTGCGATGGGTATGGAAATCTACTGAATGCTCCAATCCCCAGCGACGAAGCATTGGTTCCATTACTATGTTTACATCAAACATAGTGTATGAAGTAGTTCTGTATTTGCCCGGCATTATATCAAAATAATTCAGCTCTGACAAATACTCCCAAGTATACTTAACTGGGATGCTATTGAAAATGCGTTTTTCTAATTCTATTAGCGCATCGTCTCGCACATCGCCAAATTCTAAAATTCGAGAACCATCGTGGCCGATAATAAATGTTTTATTGCCATCAATATATGTGTCATCAATTTCTTTCTTTGGGACATACACCGAATGCGATCCAACCATACTAGGTGTTAATGGTATAAATGCATTTTGAATATCATCAAATAGACGAATTTCCAATTTGGAATTTCGATCAAGAGTGTTAGTAAATTCTACCTTTGTAACTATATTACCAATCTCATCTTCGACTTGTACAAATTTGTAATCGATATCATTAATTAATAATGTTTTATCACTGCCAGTTGCAATATCGTGTGGTGAAGTATAATATATATAAACTACACGTTTTCGATTTTCAATATCTACATCTGACAATAATTCATCCAGCATAAAATAAGTCGTAGGATACGAAGGATGATGTTCTATTGCTGTATAACTATTTCCGTAACAGATAGCAGGAACTTCTGCAAATATAGATAAATTACTGCGTTGTCTATACATAGTATCCAACACATCATCTACAAATTCACTTATTACAGTAGTATCAACCTGTGATACAAAAAATAAGACTTGTTGTAAAAATTTACTTTTAAAATTTGCATATTCAGTTTGATTGTATCTGATACTCTCCGTTATTTTTAAATCCTTTCTTTTAGAAAGTATATGCATCAACGGTAATAAAGAACTATCATGCTGTAAAATTTTTGTACCTTTACTGCGATCTTGTATTGTATCCCTGTAGTTATTTGTACCAAAACTGTTGCCTGCTATACCTTCTTGATTACCAATAATTGATACAAACTGATCTAATAATTCACTAGCAGATGCTTCTACTATATCTAAATTGTCTGGGTTTGCTTCTAAATTATCTGGGATTTCAAAATAATGCTTATCTAATAAATCTACAATATCGATTGTTACTGCGCGAGTGTCAATAACCTGGCCTGCTGTTAATTGAAGGTTAGTGGTAAATGTCAATACATCACCAACAATGCTATAGTCGTGTGCTAACACACTAGTTGACTGTTTTGCAACATTACCATCCACTGTGACTATAATATCAGCAAGGCCTGCTTCTACTGTTGGAGAAGAACCTAATGTAAAAATAGAATCGCCTGTTGTTTCTACTGTAAAGGTTTCCTTAACCCGTTGCTTGCTTTTTTGATTAGTTTCATTCCAACCGTTAATAAAAGTAGAAGATATTCTATTATGAGGTGGCACCAAGTCAATTTCTACGTTGCGGTGAACCAGCGAGCCAGAGTCCCATAATATAACTTGCTGTTCTTCACTACCTTCAATAACTGAATAGTCCCATGCGTTACTATCCCAACCCCACTCCTTCAGTGTTGTTGGGCCGTCTGCTAAATGATATTGATTTAAATATTTGTAACCATTTATCTGGCCGGCCTCATACGATACGGCATCTTCTAAATTGTTTACAAATACTATATCAGTTATTTGTCCAAATTCTTTGTACTCCAACGACTTGCCAATATAATCATCAACAACACCAGAGCTACTTTCTTTATAACTAAAAACTTTGTTTCCATACGATGTACTACCAGGGTAATATGTGCTATTTAATTTATTCATATTAGCATCATATACATGAAACAACGGTTCATCATTTTGTTTAGTTTTTAACTGGCCGAGATTCCAACTAGCATTATCCCACCAAAATTCTTTTCCTTTATAATCTATACCAGCTTTTACAAATACTTTCTGATCAGATAATACTGTTTTATGTTCTGTTAATGTACACCAACCAGTAGATATATTAATATCAACTGAATATACTATACCAGTTGCGTTAAGCGCACCAACAACGTCCCAGTCGCCTATAGATCCAGGCGGCATAGCCGTATAAGGTCCAGGTGAATGTTGCGTACCGGATGGGTGCGAGCCTGGATCCCATTCGTCGTTGTCCCAGGGGTTTTGTTTTAATAGTGCCGTGTTTAAAAATATTATTGTATCGTTAGTTTCTAACACACGGCCATCAACTTCGGGATTTGTTGCGCCGTGAACTGTATTATAATTGTCTTCACACGCAACCGTTACTGAGCCAAGACCCTCGACACCATAATCATATAATTCTAAATTATTATCAAATTCAATAATCGGGCGTTTGGCCTGTCTAGCCGGATCTAAAGAAAAAAGTTCATCATGTAATTTTATTGTTGCGTCCCACGCTTCACTATCAAATACTTCGTCACTGTCGTCCCAAAGCCGGGGTTCTAAGGTTGTATATTCCTCACCGGTTGCTGTTCCTGTTACTAGCATAAGGGCGTCTTTGTGATACCAACCGTTTGTACGACTCCATGGGTTTTGGTTTTGGGCGCCTCGTTTAATCGTAACGTAATCTATACGCCGTTCTAATTCAGTACCATCTGTGCCAACACTTACTGCCCATTTTACTTCGTCCCAGAAATCAGTGTCCCATTCGTGGTCAATTTCACTTTCTTGTATTATATACGATAAGGTATGATCAAAATCATCACTCTTTACGTCTATTAATTTAATACTTGTGCCCACACCTTCGACAATAAATTCTTTATCAGACTTGCTCTTTCGATATAATTCAGGTGTAATATATGCGCCTGTAAATATTATTCGCATACCATTTGTTAATGTGATGCCGTTCGCCGATGTAAACGTTGTTTTTCCAATTATATCAGTTTCAACATTTAACGGAGCCGACATTGTACCAAGAACCGCAATGGCCGGTGCACCATAATCATACCAATAATAATTTTCATAATTTATAAACTTATCTAAATCAATTGGAGGTGCCCAAGAAAATGCATTTGATGCAAACAATGAATCATGATGATATATGTTAGCGCCTTCAGTATGTAACTGACGCAAAACATCATCATAAAATAAAACTGCATCTACTTCAGCAGTATTAATATCATTTGTAACTAACGTTGGTTCTAATTGGTAATGCTCTCGAGTTACTGACGATTCTGCAATATAAAAATCCTGTGTTGGAGAATATAATCCCGGAACTTTCCGGCCGGCATATCCTTCTACATCAATTATTTCTGCTTCAGTAAACCACTGGTCAATTGTGGTTTTAAAAAATGCATCCAAAACATCAGTCTGGTGTATTGCCGGTAATTTTTTAAATACTCTATCTTTCATTATCTAATCTTTAAATTTTGCTCTGTGAACCCTTTAACTACTTCGACGTTATTAACTGTTACTGTACTTAAAAACAACTCATTTGGTTCTGCTTTTACTTGGAACAAATTACCAAAATTACTTTCTGTCTGGGATGGGACAATAACAATACTACTTAATTGTCCTGGAATATTCTGATGTATATATGCTGCCAATTCAGTATAATAAAAACTTTCACCAAAATCCCAATTTGCTATATTAAAGAAGTCTTCAGTTACTGCGACAATCCTACTACGCAATTCATTGTCACTCATTGTACTACCTACGACCTTAATAACTTTAAATGTAGCTCGCAACTCAGCTTCTGCTGAATCGCCAAACAATAATTTAAACTTGGCAGGTTTAAAGATAATTTCATCACTAATACTCTTATATGCTGTTAAATCTGTCATAGATAATGCTAATTCTGTTGTTGTAGGCGGAACAGGAAAATCACTAATTGCTTTATTATTGTTTTTCCAATATAATACGTCTACATAATATGCGTTTGTTAAAAGAAAAATATCTATTAAATTAGTAACACTAGGATCTATCCTATGATCAATTGGTGCGTAATGTTTCCATTGGAAAAATACATTATCATCTTTCTGTGCTGTTACTAAAGATTTTACTGTATCTACAACAGGCGTGTTATAACTACTACGGCCTATATATGCTTTAAACTTTTTAGCGCCATCTACGTCATTTTCTAATGTTGTTACATTGTATGGACTGGTGCTACCTATCTTTCGGAACTCAGTTAAATCAACCCTATAAATATACTTTCCTGCCCAGGAAACACCATCGGCAATAATTAAATTTTCTTCCGTTTGATTATCTGCTTGCAATACATTTCGACTTAATTTATAATATTCATACCCATCATAATCGGTATAACTTTCTTGGAATATGTATCGCGATAAATTAACAAACTGGCCGAAACTGGTAGGGTTATCTGGCACCATATCGTTATCAACATCTTGGAAAGTAATTATTGCTTTCTTAGGATCCTGATAGCCGTCTTCATATGTAAGTAAACTCGACATATTGAACACGATATCTTCGGCAAAGTTTTTATCTGCTCGAACTTGTACTAGTCCTGTTGCTGTTGATTTTCCACTAATTGATGATGTTGGTACGGTAAACGACACGACTGTATCTTCAGAATAATTACTACCAGGATCTGTTATATTAACATTACTAATAAATCCAGTTAAAGTAAACGGCACCGCACCTGTGCCCATTGTTGTTATCGGATATGTAATTATAGGTTGAGCTGTGTATCCATACCCACTGTCAATTATTTCTACACTTTCAACTTGACCACTTGGCGGTATAGTTAAACTTGCGCCTGCGTCAGCGATGGTGTCATATCCTGCGCCACCCTGGGTCATTGTTATTGTTGCTAGATTTCCGGCTGCATTAACTGTGGCTGTACCTGTTGCTGTTATTGGTACTACCCCTACCGGTGGATTACTTGGCGATGGGAATGTTATCTCAAGGGATGAAATTGTGGCTGATGCCGCGGCTAATGTGCCGCCTCCGCCTGTAAATACTACAGTTGGTGCTGTTGTATATCCCGTACCATTATTTGTAATTGTTATAGCACTAATAACACCGGCGGCTATCGTTGCTGTTGCGGCTGCACTGGCGCCGCCTCCACCTACTAATGTAATAGCCGGTGCTGTTATATATCCCGAGCCTGCATTTGTTATCTGTATATTGACAACTTTGCCTGTTTCTACATAACCTGTTCCACTATCTGTAATTGTTGCGCTTGACACACTACTAGATAAAATAGCAGTTGCCGCGGCATTAGCACCGGTGCCGCTGAGTATTGCTACAGATGGTGCAGAAGTATAACCTGAACCGGGGTTTGTTATAACTAAAGATGTAACCGTACCAGCTGCTGATGCCGTAACTACTGCGTTAGATCCAGTTGCACAAGTACCCGTCGGAGCATCAATTATTACAGTTGGCAGGGTCTGATACCCATCACCTGCAGTTGTTAATGCTACATTCTTTACCCGATAATTTAAATCTAGTGTAAGACCTACACCAGTGGCAGTTGCTGGAGTTACTGTAGCAGATGCAATTGGTCCGTCTAAACCGGTTGCTTCTGTATAATCACCGCCTGTTGTTAATGATAGTTCAGCAACTTCACCAGTGGCTGATACCAATGCGACATCCATTGTAAAGTTAGTAGCGCCGCCTGCGCCTAAATCAGCATCAGCAATAGTAATTGTATCATCTATTGCGTGGCCGCTACCACCCGAGACAACTATTACCGAAGTAACATCACCAGTGCCGTCTACTATAATATTAAATGTACCCACTGTACCCGAGCCGGCTGATGTACCAGTTACTCCAGTATATGTGCCTGCTGTTCTTAATGCATCGGCAGCACTAAATGTATCTACAGCTTTATGTGCGCCAACTGCCCAAACTTTATCAATAGTCACCGTTGCGTGACTTGCTGTTGTACTGCCAGCATTAATTGTATAAATTTCGCCAACATCAGCTGCTATAAAACCAGTGCCTGCATTATTAATTATTACTGCTGGACAACCCGACGGTGCTGTCGAATCATCACCTATTTCCATATGTATAACACCAGCGGCTTGCACCTGTGATCCAATTAATTCACCACTTGTAATAATCGCTTTACCTGCTATTGCGGTACTAAAAGTAACACTCAAGGTATTTTCGTCTATAAAATGAATAACTGGATAATCATATAAACCTCTGATATTATAATATAATGCAGGGTCTATTACTGTATTAAAATCTTGTACATCGAGGCCGTCATCTAATGTTGTAGTTGCATTAATTATATTACTGCCTAATACAGCAATATCTACATTAAGTAACTTACGGCCTAAATTATGTGTAATGGTCCATGTAGTGGCTTGGGCAGATTGAGTATGCAAATACCCACTACCCACTGTGCCGGAATTTCCAAAACTATTATGCATCAATGCATAACCTGTTCGTGCTGGGTATTCCCAACCCGATGCTCCTATCTGGCCTGGGAATATTATTCTACATTGTGTCTCTGAGGTATATTCTATTAAAGGAAAACCTGCTGTACCTTGCATAGATACGTTAGCATCGTCAAGCAAATCAACGTTGATAATACCTTCGGTTCCGGTTAAACTATGTACAATTGTCCATATATTAGACGCTGGTTGTACAGTGCCGAATCCTTCTCGTGATTTTATAACATTGACATAACCTGTTTGTGATGTTGGCCATGCCACTTGTAATGTATTAACATCAATTGCTGTAACTACCGGAGCATTATATATCGTATTAATCACATCATAATTTAAATCCATCAATTCAAAATTAACTCGTTGCTGATTTAAATTATGTGTTATAGTCCATGTTGTACCAGTAAAGCCTGGTTGATCTATATATAGGGACGGTATATTTTGATATCCACCGCCTTGATAACTAGGTGCACTAAACGCAAAACCTGTAAGGCCTTGCGATACTATAGCATCTGCTGTAGCAGTTATACCACTAGTCGGTGGGTCTACCACAACTGTAGTACCAGATGTATAATTTGTTCCAGGATTTGTAATAGTAAATTGTCCTAGTGTGTCTGTTGCTAATACAATTATAGCCTCAGCAGT
>MPMD02156516.1_pt1 | contig 31100 bp, 26 predicted proteins | sample 1617291 | NCBI WGS metagenome assembly MPMD02 (sample SAMN05944810, study PRJNA350692) | marine metagenome | biome: marine; feature: ODZ; material: water; isolation source: 120 m water sample filtered on 30 um supor filter | place: Pacific Ocean | collected 2012-04-09 | depth 120m m | reverse complement strand
GCGCATTGATCACGAGGAACAGGATGCAGCCGTGGGGCGCTCGCGGGCGGATCTAGAGGTTGCCCGGCGTGGAGCCGAGAGAGCCGCCGCTACGACAGCGCGTGCTGCGGCCGATGAAGGACGGCTGCGGGGAAGCGTGGAATCCGCCGCAGCCCAGCTGGAGGAGGCCCAGGCCCAGTTGGACTTCGCTCGCGAGGCAGAGATCCGATACGAAGAACTCCTGCGCCAGGGGATTGTGCAGGTGGAGCGCCGCGACGAGGCCGTGCGCGACCGACGGGCAGCCGAAGCGCGGGCCACCAGCGCCAACGCTCTCCTCGCTGGCGCCCGCTCCACCCTGGAGGTGGCCCAGGCTGACATCGAGGTGGCCCGCCGCACCCAGGCGGAATTCGAGGCACGCGCCCAAAGCAGCGAATCCGAGCTGACCCAGGCCCTGGCCTCCCTGGAGAAGACCTTTGTGCGGGCACCCTTCGATGGCGTCGTGGTCTCGAAGGAAGCCGAAGTGGGGGAGGTCGTCTCGCCCAACTCGCAAGGAGGCTCCAATGCTCGTGGCTCGGTGGCCACCATGGTGGACTTCGGCAGCCTGGAGGCCCAGGCCGAGGTGCCGGAGACCAGCCTGGCCGCCGTGCGTCTCGGAGCACCGGCGCGCATCTATCTCGACGCCTTCCCCGACGAGCCCTACACGGGCCGCATCGACCGGATCTGGCCCGCCGCGGATCGGCAGAAGGCCACCGTGGAGGTGCGCGTGGCTTTCGACAGCCTGGATGAACGCCTGCGACCCCAGATGGGGTGCCGCGTTGTGTTTCTGAGTGAAGCAGCGGCTGCTCAGGAGGGGCCCGTCAAGCTCGTACTTCTCGTCCCGTCCACGGCCCTGGTCAAGCAGGGGGAGACGAGCGCGGTATTCGTTGTGGAACGCGGCCGAGTGCGCCTGCAGGACGTGGCCGTGGGAGCCACGCGCGGCAACCGGGTCATCATCGAATCGGGTCTGACCGGCGAGGAGGAGATCGTTGTGATCCCTCCCCTCGAAATGGAAGACGGACAACGCGTACGCGTCGCCCGCTAAGGGAAACCAGAATATGAGCAGCACGACGACAACGCGGGCGGTAGTGGATCTGAAGGGTGTGACCCGGGCCTACTCGCGGGGTGGCGAGCGCTTGGTTGTCCTAGACGCCCTGGACTTCAACATCGACGAAGGTGAGCGGGTGGCGATCATGGGGCCTTCGGGGTCGGGCAAGACGACGCTGCTCAACCTGATCGGGGGCCTGGATAAGCCCGAGTCGGGCTCGGTCCGCGTTGCCGGCGAGGAACTGATGGATCTCACGCCTCCCGAACTGGCCCGCTGGCGGGCGGGCAATGTGGGCATCGTGTTTCAGGGCTTCAATCTGATTCCCGTGCTCTCCGCCCAGGAGAACGTGGAGCTGCCCCTGCTGCTCGCACCCCTGTCGCGCTCCGAGCGCCGTGCCCACGCCGCGCACGCACTGGAGCTGGTGGGCCTGGCGGACCGCGCCAGCCACAGGCCCGGTCAGCTCTCGGGCGGCCAAGAGCAGCGCGTCGCCATTGCGCGCGCGATCGTCAGCGACCCGACCCTGATCCTGGCCGACGAGCCGACCGGGGATCTGGACCGCGCCTCCGCGGACAGCGTGATGGCCTTGCTGGCGCGCTTGAACGAGGAGCTGGGCAAGACCGTGATCATCGTGACCCACGACCCGCTGGCCGCTGCCAGCGCCCAACGCAGCGTGCACCTGGACAAGGGCCGCTGGAAGAGTGATGGAGAGGGCGCCTGACCGTGCCGATCCGCCTGATCTTCCGCAATCTGGTGCGGCACAAGCTGCGTACAGCCCTGACCGTGGGCTCGCTCGCCATTGCCGTGTTCTTGCTGTGCGTTCTGCGCGCCCTGGTTGTCAGCCTGGACGCGGGGGTGCGCAACTCCACCAGCGACCGCCTGATCGTGCAGTCCGCGGTGAGCCTCTTCGTCAACCTGCCCGCGTCCTACGTGGGCAAGTTAAAGGCCGTGGAGGGCGTGGACAGCGTGGCGCGGCTGCAGTGGTTCGGCGGCTACTATCAGGACCCCTCCAGCTTCTTCGGCCAGTTCGGCGTGGACCCCGAGAAGTTCCTGGGCATGTACCCCGAGTTCAAAATCGTCGAGGGCTCGCGCGAGCGCTTCCTCACCGAGCGCACGGCCTGCATCATCGGCCGCCAGACCGCCGACCGCTATGGCTTCAAGGTGGGCGACACGGTGCCCATCATCGGCACTATTTTTCAGCGCCTGGACGGCTCGCCCTGGGAGTTCCAGGTGGCCGGGATCTACGAGTTGGAGTCCATCGTCTGGGACGAGACCACCATCTTCTTTCCCTTTGAGTATCTGGAAGAGAGCCTGAAGGGTGGCGCAGCCAGTGGGCCTCCGGGTTCGGGAGTGATCTACATCCATCTGGCGGAGGGCGTGAACCCGGTCAATATCGCCGCTGAAGTGGACGGCCTGTTCGAGAACGGCCCACAGCGCGTCCAGACCACCACGGAGGCGGAGTTCAACGCGCAGTTCGTCTCCATGGTGGGCAACATCCCCTTCTTTGTGACCACCATCGGTGGGGGCGTGCTGGCGGCCATTCTGCTGGCGGTGATCAACACCATGTTGTTGGCGGGGCGTGAGCAGCGCCACGACATGGGCGTCCTCAAGGCCCTGGGCTTTTCCGACTGGGCCGTCTTCGGGGTCATGCTGGGCCAGGGCGTTCTGTTGTGCGTGGTGGGCGGCGGGCTCGGTATCGGGTTGGCCCAACTCAGCTCCCCTGAAATCGCGAAACTCCTGGGTACCATGTTCCCGGGCTTTGAGATGACCTCGGAGATCATCACCAACGCCTGCACTCTGTCCCTCGGTATCGGTCTTCTGTCCGGCGCTCTGCCTGCCGCGGCCACGCGCAAACTTCTGGCGGTTGACGCCTTCCGAAGGGGAGCCTGATGCAGCTCGTTCCCTTCAGCTACAACCTGCGCAGCCTGCTGGTTCGACGCAGCACGACCCTGCTGACCGTGGTCTCCATCGGCGCCACCGTGGCCGTGATCTCCGGCGTGCAGGCCCTGCAGCAGGGGTTCGTCACGATCTTCGAGAAGGGCGGCCGCACGGACGTGGCCGTTTTTCTGCGACCGGGAGCCACGACCGAGAACCAGAGCGGCTTCACCCGCTCCAGCGCGGACATTCTGCTCAAGAGCATCCCCGAGATCGCCCTGACGGATGACGGCCGACCCATGTCCTCAGCCGAGAACTACATGGCCGTGCGCCTGTTCAAGATCGGCGGGGGTGAGACCAACGTGCCCGTGCGCGGGGTGCAGCCCATGACCATGACCATCCGCGCCGATGACCTCCAGATCCTGGAGGGCCGCACGTTCCAGCCGGGAGCGGACGAGATCATCGTGGGCGAGAACCTCACCCGACGCATCCGCGGCTGTCAGGTGGGCGAGGTCATCCGCCTCAACACCGTGCCCTTCACGGTGGTGGGCACCTTCACCGACGAGGGCACCTTCTCTTCCGAGATCTGGGGCGACCTGGAGCGCATGGGCGACGCCCTGCAGCGCTCGGTCTACAACCGCGTGATCGGGGTGCTGCGGCCTGACGTGGATGTGCCTGCTCTGATCGAGGCTCAGGAGAACCACCCCCAGGTGCCGGCCAAGGTCATGACCGAGGCCGACTACCTCATATCCCAGACCGGCGTGATCAGCGCGACCTTGCTTGGCTTGGGCGCGTTCCTGGCGGTGATCATGGGCATTGCCGCCGTGTTCACGACGACCACCACCATGCAGGCGGCCCTGGCGGCGCGCACCCATGAGATCGGCATCCTGGCCTGCCTGGGCTTCCGTCCCATCTCCATCCTGCTGTCGTTCCTGTTCGAGTCCCTGGTGCTCGGTGTGCTGGGCGGGCTGGTGGGCATTCTTCTGACCCTGCCCCTGAACGGTATCGAGACCGGCACCACCAACATGATCACGTTCACCGAGGTGGCCTTCGCCTTCCGCATCACGCCTCAGGTGCTGGGCACGGCGATCGTCTTCTCGATCATGCTGGGCCTGCTCGGTGGCGCGATCCCCGCCTTCCGCGCCGCACGCATGACCGCCGTGGAAGCCCTGCGCCGGGGCTAGTCGGATTCGAGCTCCACGCCCAGGCCGTCGGCGATGCGGTTGACATAGGCGTAGTAGGCGGTCACCTCGGCGATGGCGAGGACCGCTCCGTGATCGAAGCCCGCATCCTCCAGGGTCTGCACGTCTTTGCGCTCCATCGATGCGGGCTCGCGGGTCAGCTTGAGGGCGTAATTCACCATGGCTCCAAGGCGGGGCGGGAAGTCCTCAGGGAGGGGATCGGCCTCCAGCCCGGTGAGTAGAGCTTCGTCATCCAGGAGGCGCCGCAGACCGCGGCGGTGGTGCTGCACTCAGTAGTGGCAGTCGTTGGCGCGGCTGACCACCAGGGCGATCATCTCGCGCTCGGCTGCGGACAGGCCGGGCGTGGCCTTCATCACGGCGCGGTACAACTCGAAGTGCGCGCGCAGGCCGGCGGGGTGCAGGGAGTGGATCTGCATGATGTGATCCAGCTGTCCCGTGCCGGGGTCGGTGACGCGGCGGTAGAGCTCGCGCAGCTCTTCGGAGGCGTCCTCGGGTGGGATGGTGTCGATCCAGGCCATCGTGGGGCTCAGGGTGTGTCCGGGTAGCAGACCCGGCTGCGGTGACCGCTCTTGCTCACGCTGCGCACGCCGAAGAAGCAGCCGTCGGCGGTGATGCCCTCGATGGTGGCGCGCACGATGGTCTGTTCGCGCCCGCGCACGCGCAATACGCTGGGCTCGGGGCCTTGGGCTCGCACCTCCTCCCAGTCCGGAGCCGTGGTGTCACGCCAGACGACCTCGTAGCCGGCGACGGAGGCATCCTCCACCGGTGCCCAGGAGAGCTGCGTGTCGTAGGAGACCGCCGCGCGCATGAACAGTCTGTCGGGGGCGGGGGGGGCCAGGGCCCACTCGGCCAGGGCGGCCGCGTTGACTCGCGCCACGCGCGCCATGTAGTCGGCCGACACCCACTCGGGCACGTCGCCGTAGTGCACCCCGTCCTTCTCCCGCACGTCCTGGTGCTGGCGCTCGTAGTTCTCGTTGGCCTCCGAGAGGCGCACGGCCGGGACGCCGCTCTCGTGGAACGGCTTGTGGTCGCCGCCGCGGCCGAAGCGATCCAGGCGAAAGATCAGCCGCAGGTTGGCCTTGGGGACGTAGCGCCGCGCGCTGGCGCCGATGGAGCGTGCCAGCTCGCGTGAGGTGGAGTGCAACCCCTCCGCGGCGGAGAAGCAGCGTACCGTGCGGTCGTCCACGATGCCGTTGCCCCCGTGGATGTTGCCCACGATGTCATTGGTGATCATGCCGTCCACCTGCAGACCCGTCTCCTGGGCCCACTCGGCAAAGTGCTTGGCTCCGTACAGGCCCTGCTCCTCGCCCGCCACGCAGATGAAGACCAGGTTGGCCGCGTACTCGCCCGCGCTCATGACCCGTGCCAGTTCGAGCACCACCGCCGTGCCGCTGGCGTCGTCATCGGCGCCGGGTGCAGGGCTGGTGGAATCGGAGCCGCTTCCGGCGCGCGAGTCGTAGTGACCGGAGACCACGTAAGTGCGTCCCTGCGGGTCGACTCCGGTCCCAGGCAAGAAGCCGTATACGTTGACCATGTCCACTTCCCCGAGGCCCCGCGCGTTGACGGTGAAGTGCTGCTCGTGGATCTCAAGCCGCCCCCCGGTGGCTTTGGAGATTGCATTGAACTCGCTCCGTATCCACCGCCGTGCGGCGCCGATTCCAGTCTTCTCGGACTCCGTATCCGAGGCCGAGTGGCGGGTTCCGAACCCCACAAGGGTCTCAACGGTGCTCATGAGCCGCGCCGGCTCAATGGTCTTGAGCATCCTGGGGATGGGGTCTTGGTGTGGCGGGGCAGACAGAAGGGTGACGAGGGCGAGGGCAAGCATGGTGGGAGCCTCCTTGTGGCAGGCGGTGGAGTCTATCCGATCACGGTTGCCGGGCAGGCTGCTCTGCCCGACAGGGGCGTCCCGCGCCGTCAGTCCTCTTCGCTGGCCCCGTCCGCGTAGCCCAGCGCCTTGAGGGCTTCGAGTTCGGCGGCCTCTTCGGGGGAGAGATCTTCATCGCCGGACCCAGGGTCGGTCAGGTCCATGCGGGCGCGTTCATCGGCCATGGCGTCCACCAGGGCCTTGAGATCGGCTGGGGGGGGGGAGTTGGAGAGCGGGCTGCGTTCGGCTGGGTCGCCGATCCGGTCGTAGTACTCGTAGATCACGCCAGCAATCGTGCTGCGTCGCACCACGGCGCGGGTTTCGTCACGGGCCACAAACATCTTGCCGGCATGACCGGTGGGGGCACAGGCCTCGCCCTGCTCCTCCTTGCAGTGGCTGCTTTCCCCGGTCAATACAGAATGCCCGCCACCCGAGAGAATGTCCGTACGGCCATCGGCACCCTCGAGGGCCGGCGCACCGATCAGCTGCAGTAGGGTTGGGGCCACGTCCTGCAGGCTGACGAGGGCGGGCTGCACTTCGCCGGCGCGTTGTGCTCCGGGCAGCCGGATGATGAGAGGGATGTGCAGCTGCTCCTCGAAGGCCGTCGTGCCGTGATCAAACCACAGGCCGCGTTCGTCGAAACTCTCCCCATGATCGGCGTTGAAGACGATAACCGCCGAGTCCATGCGCTGCGTTTGACGTAGGGCATCCAGCAGCTGGCCCACCTGCTTGTCGGCGTATTCCACCGCGCTTGCGTAGCGCTCGGCGTAGAAGGTTGGGTCGCTGATACCTGCGATGCGCTGATAGCTGGCGATGCGCTCCAGCTTGTCGGGGCTCCTCTCCCAGTTGCGTCGGGGCTTGGGGTTGGGCCACTTTCGCAGAGGCCCGTGGGGGTCGAAGGAGTGGAACCACAGGAAGACGGGCCCCTCCTGGCCTTGTAGCCAACGCACTGCGGAGGCGGCCGTTTCCTCACTTGGACGTTGTAGTTCTTCGGGCCACTCGTACGTATCAAAACCACGATCCAGCCCGAGCTCTGGCCGCAGGGTGAAGCCGGACACGAAGGCGCCGGTGCTGTAGCCCTGGGCCTTGAGTGCCTGTGCCAGGGTGGAGACGTCGCTCGGTAGGGGGGTGCCGCCCCGGAAGATGTTGAGCACCACCCTGTGCAGCCCGGGCCGGCGGCCCGTATGCATCGAACAGAAGGCGGGTCCGGTGACCGAAATGGGCGAGTAGGCCCGCTCGAAGCGGATGCCCTCGGCCGCAAGGGAGTCGATGTGAGTCGTGCGCGCCCGGCTATTCGGGTTGTAGGCGCTGACGTTGTCGGTGCGCAGGGTGTCCACCGTCAGCAGGATGATGTCCGGCTGGGCGGACGACGTCTCTTGCTGGCCACAGGCCTGTAGGCCCAGGGCGAAGATCAGGAGCAGAGGGGAGCGGGTCATGGGACAGGGAGCCGGAGCGGCCGCAGCAGAGTGTAGTCCCTGGCATTGGGGAGGACCCCGGAGGATCCGCTCATGTTGTCGCCACACCCGGCCCCTCGGTCGCGCGGTGGGGCGTGCGTCCGCTCATCCCCTGGAACCAGTCCATGGTGAAACGCGCGTTGATTTCGCTCATGGGGTTGAGCACCAGGGGGCGGTGGCTCTCACCCGGCACTCTGTGGCGGAACGCATCGATCCCGAAAGCGCCAAAGTACCCGGCACGCGCCAGCGCGCGGCCTGCCTGTTCCACAGCCTGCTGGAGGAGCTGATCGTCTGCGCTGGGTACAAGGTCCGGGTCGGCGGTATCGGTATGTTCCCAGGCTCCCTCTCTATTGGTCTTTTGAAAGCAGGGTGGGGCGATCAACACCGCACCATCGGATTCCACCCACCCCGAGCGTGTGTACTCCCTTTCGATCTCGACCCAGGGCTCAATGGTAAGGGGTCCCAGGCGCAGGCTTGCTACGAGCCAGGTCCGATCGGAGGCCGAGGGCTGGCCTATCGCCAGCCGGCGTCGTCCTCGCCCTGCAGCTCCGAACGTGCGCCGCACCAACCAGCCCAGCGGGGCGGGTTGTGCGAGCCTCTCCAGAGCCATATCCAGGTCCGTGGCCAAGTGCTTCTCGAAACTGGCTTCCACCAGTGGCGCACGCACTTCGCTGGCAAAGGGCCGCGCGTTCACCCGTCGGAGAATGTCCACGGATGGCGCGGATTCTGGAATGGCGCCCACTGCATCCAGCATCGAGAGAGCGCGGGGGGTCGGGCACCAGGCCAGGCCAGACAGTCCGCGCAGTGCTCCCGATTCCGTGTAGCCGTCCAGGTTGGCCTCGGTCAGCAGGATGTCATCCGGTCCGAGCAGGGTGCCTAGCAACTTGCGTTGTTGGGCCGCCACGACCGAGCGCATGTGGGCCGAAGGCGTATAGGCGCCCACCGTCTCCAGTTCGTGCTCGGCGTCCAGGTTCAGGACCCAGCAGCGTGCACCGGGATTCATGGGCGCCTTGTGGTGGGCCCTGCGTTGGCGAGAGCCTGCAAGAAGTCATCATCCATCCCCGCCGCGCGACGTGCGGAGTCGTTCATGGGACGCCCCTGCATGAGCGCCGGCGTGAGAGGTTCAGGCAGGACACGGCGCCATTGCTCGTAGTCGAGGGGCCTGCCGGAGAACCGCTCGAACCATTCACGGGCGAAGGCTACGTGGCTCACCTCATCGTGCCCTATCTGCTTGATGATCGCGGCTCCCCGTTCGTCACCGGCCTCCGCGAACGCCTGGGAGAAACGGGCACAGTGATCCAGATTAGAACCTTCGAGTCCCAGCCCCTGCAGGGCGACAAAGGCCAGGGCGTCTGGACAAGTGGTGACCCGCTCCCAGAACCAATCACGTACGGGGAAGTCGCCTACCGCGATTCCATGGTTCGCGAGGTAGTCCGCGTACAGGTGCAGGTGTCCCAGCTCTTCCAGGCAGAGGCGCACCGCGCCAGCCCTGAATTCACGTGGCGTAGAGGGGAAGGCGAGCACGGCCCAGGCGAAGAGCTCCGCCGCTTGCAGTTCGTGGTGGAGAAACGTGTGCACCAGGCGCACGCGTGTCTCCGGGCGGTGCAGGCCGCTGGGGGTGCGCGGGCTGCGAGGGACCACATCCAGCTCTGGTGGTCGGCCAGGCATGCACAGGCGCCTCTCGGTCGGCTCTGGTTCCCAAGAGCCGTCCGCCGTCAGGTCGGGCGTGGCCGGAGGGGTGAGCTTGGCTTGCAGGCGGGTGCTCCCGATGAAGTCCCAGCACCAGCGCTCCACCGATCCTTCGGGAGGAGCCATGTCGGGCTGAAGCGACGTTCGTGTGGGGGAAGCTCGCATAGGAGCAGGCACCCTATCCGCACCGGGCTGGCCCAGTCCACCAGGGTTCGCTCCTCGTTTCAGAACTCTCCGGTGACGGTGATCTCGTCCAGGTCCCCGCGTTCGTTGCCCTGGTTGGCCACAGACCGGAAGCGCATCCGCAGGAGCGGGTTGTCGTTGGCCGTGTGGTTGAGGTCGAAGGAGAGTGTTGCCCAGCCGCGATTGGTGGCGTCTTCCAGTGTGTTCCACTGCGAACCATTGTGCCAGCGCATCCGCAGGTGCTCCCCCGGGTTGTAGTTCTTGGTCTTGCGCCACAAAGAGATGTTGATGTTCTTGTAGCCCGTGGTGTCGATGGTTTTCTCGATCCAGCGGCTGCGCCGGATGCGGACGCCGTACTGACCGTCGTGCTTCGCACCGGTCACGACCTGAGCCTTCTTGTTGGACGTCGTCCACCCGCCCGCGTTCAGACCCCCGCTCTCGAAGTCATCGGCGAAGAGCACGATGGGGGTACCCGTGCCCAGGTCCGGGAGGCAGGACGCGTCCGCGGAGGAGCGCATCACGCCAACCACGGTGGGGTGGAAGTAGGTCGTGATGTTGTTCATGCCTCCATTGCATCCGTGGCAGTAGCTCATGTTGGTGCCCTGGTTGGTGCACTGGATGTTCCCGTTGCAGTTGGTGGCACACTCGTCCAGGGGAGGGCAGTAGCCATCGTGGGTGTGCAGGGTTCCGAAGTTGTGGCCCGTCTCGTGGGCCATGACGTAGAAATCCCATGTGTTCGAACCTTGGGTCACGGGGAACGAGGTCCCGCCGTTGATGTTGCCGCTGACCGCGAACCCGTAGGTCGTGTTGCACAGCACGCCGACCCAGGCCACTCCGCCCCCCAGTCCCGCGCCGCTCAGAAAGTGCGCCACATGGGCTCCAGCGGGGATCTGCCCTGCCCAGGCGGCCTGGAACTCGCCCAGCAGGTCCCCGGCTCCCCCGCCCGTGTCCTGGCTGGTCCAGGGGTCATGGATGTTGGTGTAGAACTGCACGTAGGGGAAGGTGAGGCGCACCTCCACCTGCTGCTCGAAGCGGTTGGACACCGCGCCGATGAGGGCCATGACGTAGGCCTGCTCCGCAGTCAGGTCATTCCAGAGCTTGAATAGCTGGTGGTCGGTTTCAACGGCCATCTTGCACTCGAGCTTGGTCGCTGCACCAAAGGTGGGGGGGCCGACAGTAGTCGGGTCCAGAATCCTGGAGCCCAGCGGGCCGCCCCGCAGGCTGTCAAGCTGGCACTCGGGGCCACCGGTCCCGGGCGCAGCGGCCAGGGCGCGACTTGAGTACATGCGCATGCGCGCCTTGGACCAGTCGTTGTCTGCTGCAGCGAAGGACGAGACGTGTGTGTAGTCCACTCCATCGTGGATCCAGCCATACGATCCATAGGAGGAGAAAGCCAGGTAGGCGTGGCTCCCTTCCGCACCCAGCACTTCGCCTTCCCAGAGGCTCAGGTCGCCCGGGTCATAGCTCGCGCGCGGGCCATCCACGTGGACGCCCACCGTGCGCGGATCGAACCCTAGTCGCTTCAGCTTCAGGGTCACCGTGGATCCCACGGGCAGGTGCACGCCCTCCAGTGTGATCGCATGGAGCTCGGCCAGCTCGGCGAGCAGGCCTCTATCCTGCGTCAGCTCCAGCACTTCGTCCCCCGATTGGTCGGGCATCAGGTGCGCGGGAAACGGAAGAGTTGTCTGTGTGTGTGCGCTGGCGGTCAACAGAAGACCGAGCGCAATGAGGGAGGGATGCATGTTGATGGGGGGTGAGCGTAGACCGGAGGTGTGACCCGATTCGGGTGGCCTGCTGATTGTCCCAGAAGGCGGTGGCGTTCGATACGTAGAAAATGAGACCGCCCCGCGAGGGACCTGGCGCGGGTCCCGTACGAATTGTGAAAGACGCATGGGACCCGGATGGGCTCTCAGTCACTATCCTGAACGCCATGAACCCGAAACTCTCCGTCCTCATACTCGTCACTTCCTGCTGTATCGCATCCCAGGCCGCATCGGAGCGGAGTCACGGTGCACCTGGTGACGACGAGACCATCCTCTTCGATCCACCCGAAGCGCTGCTCACCGCCGACAGTCCTTTTACCGGCCAGATGTATCCTTCGCCCGTCTTGCAGGACATCGATGGGGACGGCAAGGCCGAGTTGATCGTCGGGGACCTGCCCGGTCGTATGCGCTTTGCTACACGCAAGGGCAACGACCTGCAGTGGTCCAAGCTCAATCCGATGAAGAGTGGGGACGAGCCTCTGCGTCTGAACAACTGGTGATGCATCGGCATGAGTTCACAGTTCGTGGACTTCAACGCCGATGGTCATCTGGACTTCATCGCCGCGACCTATGAGGGCACGGTCTTCCTCGTGGCCGGTAGTAAAGACGGGTGGGGACAGCCTCAGCATCTGGAGGATGCCAAGGGGCGCAACATTGTCATCTCCCTCTACTACGACATGGAGGACAACGAGTACAAGAACGCGAACCGTAGCCCAAAGGGCCAGAAGGACTCTGGCGATCACTGCGTCAGTGCGACCTTGTTCGACTGGGACGACGACGGCGACCTGGACCTGCTCCTGGGAGCCTATGACGGAGCGCTGTACCGCCAGATGAACGAGGGCAAGCCCGGTGCGCCTGCTTACACCGGTGTCAACATTCCCGTGGAGGCGGGCGGCAAGCCATTCGAGATGCGGGGGGGGCTGACGGCGGCGCGCCTCGTGGATTGGAATGGCGACGGTCTGCAGGACCTCGTCTGCGGCGGATTCAAGGGTGGTGTGTCTGTGCTTGTGAACAAGGGCCAGCGTGACAAGCCGCGCTTCGGAGCGCCGAAAACCTTGATCGCCAAGGCAAAGATGAATGGCGCACCGAGTGAGGGGCTGTACGTGGATCCCGTGGACTACGACGGCGATGGCGACCTGGACCTTCTTGTGGGGGGTATTGCCCAGGTCCCCTCCGAACAGACTCCTCTTTCAGACGAGGAAGCCGTCAATCTGGATCAGTGGATGAACAAGCTGGAAAAGCTCGAGGCGCAGTCCATCGCCCTCTACGAGAACTTGGAGAAAGCGCTGGCCAACTTCTCCAAGAAGGAGAAGCGCGCGGCCCTCAAGGAATTCCAGTCCGGAAAGGCCATGCAAATGCTCGAGGATTCCATCGCGCGTCTCTACGCCAAGATAGGCAAGCTGGAATCCGCTCCTGCGCGCGAATCGGGCATCTGGCTCTACCGTCGGCGCTAGGGGACCGACCCCCCACCCGGTAGAGACAACCACTCAGTCGCGATCGTCGGCGGCGAAGCGAAAGGGTGCCTCACCTGTGAGATCCGAACTCAGGGCGGAAGGGCACCAGTTCTTCTCCACGTGCTCGATCACCAGTTCGTGTCCCGCGAAGTGATCGACAAAAGGCCGCATGCGGTGGTCGTACATGCTGTCGGTCATGTCCCGCAATAGCACCACGTTCTTGCCCAGGTGCACCATCTGCCGGATGCCGAACGGGCGTCCAAGCACGCACATGTTCAGGTGCACTCCAACCAGGATAACGTTGTCGATGCCGCGCTCGGCCAAGAGGTTCCAGGTCTCCTGGCCATCGTGTGAGATGGCGTCCTGAGGCCAGATCTCGATCTGCTTGTTCTGACGGGTCCAGGCCTCCCTTATCTCGCACTTGATGGGGCAATCACACCCCATGTCCGAGTCGTCAATCGGTAGCCCCGGCTCTCGGTCCGGATCGGGCCAGCACCAGTTCGTGCCCCAGCGCTCGGCCGCCGAGAGGGGGACGGGTGTGGGGGAGAAGGCCGCTTTCTGGGCCCGCCGCCTCTGTTCGGTTCCCGCATAGAACTCCACCACCGAACTGGGAGCGTGGATGACGAAGACCCCGTCCTCCCGCGCTCTATTGAGGAGCCTGTTCATGGGACCCGCCAACTCCGCCACCCGCTCGGCGGCTCCCTTGCACCAGTGATCATCCCACATGTCGCAGACGATGATGGCGGTCTCTCCTGCCGCCCACTCCACCGCGCCGGAGCGGTGTGCAGCCTCTGGGCCGGTGTCCGCGCGGAAGCGGGTATTCAGCGTGATTGATTTGTGTGGGGTGTCCAAAGCCTCATGCATGCCAGCACAAGATAGGTTCCCCGCGCAGAGCAGAAGGAGGATCTTGATTGAAGTTCGCAGCTGGGTGGGGGGCATGCAGGCTGGAGTTGTGGTGTCGTTCATCGGGGCTAGAGGCGGAAGTCCCAGCCTTCGCGGTACTCCTTGGTGATGAGAGCCGTCGCGTCGGCGCGATCCGCAAAGGTCATGGTCTCGGGGTCGTAGCGCAGCTTCCCGCCCAGTCGCTGGGCAATGCAACCGAGCAGGAGCATCTCGGTGAAGGGGCCCGCGTAGGAGAAGTTGGACTTGGGGAAGTCGTGGGGCTTCTCGCCGACACAGGCCAGGTACCACTCCTTGTGGTGGCCCTCGGCCGAGCGTTCGATCTGTTGCTCGGGGCGACCCTGCTCCTTGTTCCTCTCTTCGGGCAGGAGCTTGGGCCAGTTGCGCGGGTCGCCAGCGGCGTACATCTTGCCCTTGGTGCCGATGTAGAGGCCCCCCTGATTGGTGAGCTTCTCACCCTCAGCCAACTCCTCGGGCCGCTCGGGCTTGTTGCCGCCATCGTGCCAGTAGACTTCAAAGCCCGGCCGGTCTCCCTTGGCGGGGAAGGAGAAGCGCACCGTGGAGTTGGGGCCGAACATGGGGGCGTCGCCGAAGGCACCGCCATCCATCAATTCGATCTCGGTGGGATAGCCGGGTTCCATGGCCCAGTAGACGGGATCCAGCTGGTGGCAGGCCATGTCGCCGAGCGCTCCGCAGCCGAAGTCCCAGAAGCCGCGCCAGTTGAACGGGTGGTAGACACCACCCCACTTGTCAGAGGGGTCGTGGTGGAAGGGGCGCATCTGCGCCGGACCGATCCAGGTGTCCCAGTCGAGGTGGTCGGGCACCTCTTGTTCGCCCTCTGGAATCGGCTTGCCCTGCCGCCACCAGGGACGGTCGGACCAGACGTGTGCTTCGATCAGATCGCCGATCGCGCCGCTGCGCAGGTAGTCGATAGTCCCGCGGAGTGAATCCGTCGCATGACCCTGGTTGCCCATCTGTGTGGCGAGCTTCATGTTCTTTTGCGCGATGGTCAGCTGACGTGACTCCCAGACCGTATGGGTCAGGGGCTTTTGGGTGTACACGTGCTTGCCGTGGCTCATGGCCAGGATCGTGGCGGGATAGTGATGATGATCTGGCGTTCCCACCATCACGGCGTCGAACTCCTTGTGGTGCTTGTCAAACATCTGGCGGTAGTCCGTGTACCCCTTGGCATCTGGCCAGCGCTTGGCCGCAGCGCCCCAGCGCTTGCTGTCCGCATCGGCATAGGCGGGGCATCCGGCACCCAAACCAGCGATCTGTCCGATGTGCTGACCCGTGGCGATGCCCCCCGCGGCCACAAAGGCCACGTTCAGGCGCTCCGATGCGCCGTAGATGCGGGCATAGGAGCTCGCGTTCATGCTGAGCACGGAACCCGCAGCGGAGGCGGCCAGGAATCGACGGCGAGTGAGTTGTGAGGACTGGGTCATGGTGCGGACATGCGTGATGGGGGAGAGGGGCGGCGAGGCGTCCTTGATTATGGCCTGCACTCTTCTTGGTGGGGGCAGAAGAATCGGGTCACGCTAGAATCGGACCACCTGTCCCAGCCCCGCCTGGCGGGCGGCGGTGATTGCGGCCGACGCCGCAGTGACATCCTGTACCGCGAGCCCGACTGATTTGAACCAGGTTCTGTCCGTGGGGACCTCCCTACCCGCAGCCACTCCGCGGGCCACGTCTCCCAGCAGCGTCCAGTCGTCCGCAACCGTGTGCCCACGTTCGATCGCCGCAATCAACTCTCCGGCCTCAGCCAGGACCGCTTCGCGGTCGTCCACGAAGACCCGGGCGCAAGCGGCGAGGGCCGGATCCACCTCCATCATGTGGGGCTGGTGACTGCCGGCCGAGCCGAGGTGTGCTCCCTCTGCCAGGAGAGCGGCATCGAACAGCGGCTCGGATGCCGAGGTCGCGGCCAGGACAATGTCAGCATCGCCAACGGCCTCCTCAACGCGTTCGGCCACCTCCAGTCTCGTGTCCACCTCCGGGGCCCAACGCTTCGTAAAGGCCGCCGCGTGGTCAGGATTCCTCGACCAGACGCGCACGCGCTCCAGGCGTCTCACCGCGCACAGGGCGAGGAGCTGTGTCCCCGCCTGGACGCCACTTCCCAACACCGCGCCCGTGACCGCGTCCTCGCGTGCCAAGAGATCCACGCTGGCCCCCCCGGCGGCGCCGGTGCGCCACGCGGTGAGAAAGGCCCCGTCGAGGACGGCCATCGGCTGGCCCGTGTCCTCGTCCAGGACGACGACGAGCCCCGTCACCGTGGGGATGCCCTTCGAGGCGTTGTCGGGGAAGGCGGAGACGATCTTCGTCGCCAGCCCCGTCCCAGGTAGGTGGGCGGGCATGACCAGCGTCATGCCCTGCGCCGGCTCCACCGTGAGTCCGAGACGCAGCGGGCTGACGCACCGACCCTCTGCCTGGGCCGCGAAGGCCGCCTTGCTGGCCTCCACGGCCTCTGCCATAGGGAGAGCCGCGCGCAGATCATCGCTTGAGAGCATCAATAGGTCCATGCCGTCATTGTGCGGCTTTCTATTTCACGAGCCCAGGGCTAGCCTGTTCTTGTCGCCTACTGATTCCAAAAAGCACCCATGAAGATCACTCGTATCACCGCCTGGCAGCTGGACCTCCCTCTCCATGAGGGCAGCTACAACTGGTCCGGAGGCAAGTCCGTCCAGGTGTTTGACAGCACCCTGGTGCGCATCGAGGTCGACGAGGGATTGGTGGGGTGGGGGGAAGTGTGCCCACTCGGGTCGGCCTACCTGCCCTCCTACGCTGCGGGAGTGCGCGCGGGGTTGAGCGAGATCGCGCCCGACATGCTGGGGCTGGAGGCCACCGAACTGGGTCGGCTGAACCGTCACATGGACGCCTGTCTGAAGGGCCACCCCTACGTCAAATCCGCGTTGGACATGGCCTGCTGGGATATCCTTGGCAAGGCGGCGGGGATGCCGTGCTGCGAGCTGCTCGGGGGGCGCTATGGGGAGGACATCGTCCTCTACCGCGCCATCTCCCAGGAGGCACCCGAGGCCATGGCTGCGCGGGTCGCAGAGTATCGCGCCGAGGGCTACCGTCGCTTCCAACTGAAGGTCGGCGGAGATCCTGACGAGGACATCGCCCGCATCCGTTCCGCCGCCGAGGTCCTGAAGCCCGGGGACAAGTTGATCGCAGACGCCAATACCGGTTGGTTGATGCACGAGGCTGCCCGGGTCGTGCGCGCCGTGCGCGACGTCGACGTCTACATTGAGCAGCCGTGCCTCTCCTATGAGGAGTGTCTGTCCATCCGGCAGCGGACCGATCACCCCTTCGTTCTCGATGAGTCCATCGATGGCTTGGATCCCCTGCTGCGCGGGCACGCCGACCACGGCATGGATGTGGTCAACATCAAGATCAGCAAGTTCGGTGGGCTGACACGGGCCAAGCAGGCGCGCGATCTGTGCGTAGAGCTCGGCATCGCAATGACTATTGAGGATGCCTGGGGAGGGGACGTGGTCACAGCGGCCATTGCCCACCTGGCTCACTCGACACCCGAGGAGTTCCGCTTTACCGCGACCGACTTCAACAGCTACGTGACCCGCAACTATGCGGATAACGCTCCGCAACGCGACGGTGGACGCATGGCGGCCTCAACCGCCCCCGGCCTGGGCCTGGAGCCCCGGGAAGCTGAACTGGGCGCTCCTTGCCTGGACGTGCACTAGGGATGGCAACAGGCCCCTAGACTTCTTCGTGGCCATCGCTCGGGCCCTACCCGAAGCACTAGAGATTCGGGTAGGTGAACCGCAAAGGCTTCCGCAGTTGGTGGAAGCTCGGCTCGTTCATGACGCGCTTGATCTCCTCTGAGAGGAGGCCCTCCAATTCTTCGCGGGTCTCGGGAAAACCGATTCCCCTCCAGCCTGGCTCCATGCCGACGCTTTGCACGAGCACCTGCTGGTAGAACTCGACCACGTCACAGTTGGGGTCCGTGCAGTCACCGCGGGACTCGGCGGGACTTCCGGGACAGTCATTCTCGGGGTGCTGCCAGAAGACGCACTGGGCCCGCTGGGTCTCGCGCGCGATGACGGAGGTCCAATCCTCGACGCCGAACTCGGCGGGGTAGACGGTGCTGTAACCGAACTGCGTGAGGAAGTGCACGATCTCCTCCACGATCACCGCCTTCACTCGTTCGTCGTCGCGCTCCTCATCACCGATCATCCACCAGGTCGGAATGATGATGTCGTAGCCGAGCTTGCGTTGCAGTCCAGGGAGCTGCCACTCCTCCCAGTCATCGTGGTCATGGGGCATGGCCAGCCAAGCCGTGTTCGGATTGCTGACGGCTTCCACAACAGCCCGGTCATCGGGCACACCGTCCATGTCCTGATCCAGGAGCTCGGCCAGGACACGCGCTGCCAGTGCGAGCGTCTCCGCGGGGATGCGCTCGTCCGCAGCGACCAGAACGCCAAAGGGCTGGGCACAGCGGGTCATGTCGGACTTCAAGAGCGCCTCCCGCTGGGAGGAGGTCAACCGGAGACGAGCGTCGGTGGTGGACAGGACCTTGCACACGCCTTGTGCTAGCGCACCTGTGGGCAGATCGTTCGAAGGGTCGCTGGCGCAGGCGCAGAGCAGGAGGAGGGGGTAGGGCAGGAGGTGTCTCATCTGTCGGCTGGGTGCTTGGGGTGGTGGTGGCCGGGTTCCGGTGGGCACCAGAGCCGTGGCATCGTAACCTCTCTGCATGTTCACCAGATCTTTTGGAATCCTGTGCGTCCTCGGGCTGACCTCCGGCTGCGCATCTTCACCCTCGCACCGCCACCTGGGAGACGCGGTGCTCCTTGCACCTGCCCGGTCGGCCGCCCCCGACCCCTACTACCGCGTCGGCCCGGCGCCATCCGCCGACTACCGCCCGTTCACAAAGTCCATGTCCGTCTACGGCCTCGACTTCATCGGCTCGGACGAGATCAGGGATGGTTTCATGGAGAAGGTCGCGGATGTGGTCGTCGAGATCTTCCCGCGCACTGCGGACATGGATGGTGGGCTCCAGCGGCAACTGCTCCAAAACCTCCATCGGCATCGCACCACCATTCCGTTCTTCGACGGTGAACCCGAGATGCGCCCGAGCGATGAGGCCGCCTGGGAAAAGCTCGCCATGGAGAACAGCATCTGCGACATCATCATGCAGGACGTGGATGGCCAGATCATGGAGGTCGTCGAGCACATCCTGCACCACGTCAGCGACGTGGGCCTGCACTACACCTTCCCCGACGAGTGGGGTCTCTCCCGCGACTCCGTCCTGTGGGCCGCCATGCAGGAGGCCATCGAGGCGGGGTACTACGATGTGGCCCAATACGCCGATATGAGGGAGGCGCCCGAGGTCTATGACCGTGTCCTCCTGCAGGAGTTCGCCTACTGGATCATCACCTGCGCCTGGGACCTGCAGGCTCCCTATGGGCCGGAGGAGTCCGAGTGGAGCGGGATCCGCACCCCCGCCGAACTCAAGGCCAAGCTCCCGCGCTCCATGGAGCTGATCCGCGGCACCCTGGACCGGGTCATGGTTCCGCCGCAGAAGGCTACGCTAGAAGCCTTCAACTCCTGAACCCGACGCGCACCATGCACACCCCGATCCTGTCCATGCTCCTGTGCGCCGTTCTGCCTTCCCAGGAGCCTGTAACGGGTGGTGACGCCCGTCTGGTGGCCTGGGAGAAACGCGTCGAGCTCCAATCCTCTTCACCCTTCAAGGAACTGCAGTGGCAGGCCCTGGGCCCGAAGTTCTGCGGCGGCCGCATCGAGGCCGTGGACTGTCCGCCCGGGAGCGCGGGCACGATCTACGCGGGAGTGGGAGCGGGAGGTGTGTTCAAGTCGACCAACGGTGGCCTGAGTTGGGAGCCGATCTTCGCCCAGGAGTCCACCTACGCCGTGGGCGACGTCGAGGTGTCCCGCGCCAGACCCGAGCTGGTCTGGGTGGGAACGGGCGAGGCGCACCTGAGCGGCACGTCCTATGAAGGGACCGGCGTGTTCAAGTCCACCGATGGTGGCGACTCGTGGAACAACATGGGCCTGCACGACAGTGCCCACATCGGCAAGGTCGTGGCTCACCCGACTGACCCCGACCTGGTGTACGTGGCGGCCATCGGGCCGCGGCACGATCCCGCGGGTGAACGCGGCGTCTACCGCAGCAAGGATGGCGGTGCGAGTTGGGAGCGCGTGCTTCATGTTGGTGAGCGCGTGGGCATCATCGATCTGGTGATGGACCCCAGCGATCCCGCGCGCCTTTGGGCAACCTCCTGGCAGCGAGGCAGCGGTCCGGGGAGCGGTGTCCATCGCAGCACGGACGGCGGTGATACCTGGACCAGGCTTGGCGGTGGGCTTCCCGATGGGGAGCGCGTGGGTCGCGTGGCCGTGGACGCCTCGGTCTCCGAGCCAGGCGTTGTCTACGCCCTTGTCGTCGATCACTCGCCCAAGGGCGGCGGTCGCGGTGGAGTGCAGGGGCTCTTGTTCCGCTCCGACGATGGGGGCGACACGTGGAACCAGACCCATGAGGATGCCGTACCCACCTACGTGGGTTGGGACTTCTGCGATGTGCGCGTCGCGCCGGACGATGCCGATCAGGTCTATCTGTGTGGCCTGCTTCTGCTGATCTCCAAGGATGGAGGCAAGACCTTCGTACGGGGCGGCGAGGACGTGCAGCGCCTCCATGACCATGAGGGCAGCGGCATGCACCTGGACATGCACGACGTCTGGATCGACCCCGAGCGTCCCGAGCGCGTGCTGCTGGGTAACGATGGCGGTCTCTACGTCTCCTGGGACCGGGCGGCGAGCTGGCTGCACCTCAACAACCTGCCCATCGCCGAGTTCTACAAGGTGCACCTGGACGGCGCCGAGCCCTTCCAGATCTGGGGCGGGACCCAGGACAACGCGTCTCTTGTGGCTCCATCGAACGTGAACTTCACGCCGGGCGGTCCCGATGCCTGGGAGCAGATATTTCTCGACCGCTGGTCGGGGGGCGATGGCTTCTCGAGCTTCCCCGACCCCTTCGACCCCTCGATCGTCTACTGGACACAACAGCAGGGGGACCTCAGACGTGGCACGCGCGGTGAGCTGCGGCGCTCGAAGCACGTGCGGCCCAAGGGCCGGGGACTGCGCTTCACCTGGGACACTCCCTACATGGCCTCACAGCAAACAGAGGGCGTGCTCTACTGCGCCGCCGAGAACGTGTTCCGTTCCTCCGATCGTGGTGATGGTTGGGAGGCGATCGGCCCGGAGCCCTGGGGCGGATCGATCCTCGCGCTTTGTGAGTCGTCTTTGGACCCCAAGCGTCTGGTGACGGGCACGGGCGGGGGCCGGGTACAGCTGACAAGCGATGGCGGCACCACCTGGGAGCGCGCCGGGGAGGGACTGCCCCCGAGGCGCGTCACCGACGTCGTCACCTCTGTGCACGATCCCGAGCGGGTCTACGTCACTCTATCGGGGTCATCCGATGGCGACCGGCGCTCCTACGTGTTCCGTTCGGAGGACTTCGGCGTCACCTGGGAGAGCCTCGCCGGCAACCTGCCCCACGAGCCGGTCACCGCGTTGGTCGAGGACCCTTCCAACCGCAACGTTCTCTATCTGGGGACTGATCTGGGGGTGTTCACCTCTACCGATGGCGGGGCAAGTTGGACTGTGCTGGGCGGTGGCCTGCCCACCTGCCCCGTGGTTGATCTCGCAGCGCACTCGGAGAGCGGTCTCCTGGTCGCGGTGACCCACGGGCTGAGCGCCTTCGCCATTGAGATTGCCACCGTGTCCGATGCCGAAGGGGAGTGAGAAGCTCCACCGGCGAGGCTATGGTCGTTCATTCAGGCTATTCAGAATACAGCAATGGCTGAGCTTGAGCTGTTGACGCTTGCCGTGCTCGTGGGGGCTGCTCTGGTGGGCTCCACGATTTCCGGTTTCCTGGGCATGGGGGGAGGTATCTTCCTCCTGACGGTCTTGTTCTTGTGTGGATTGGAGCCCGCCCTGGCCATCCCCATCCATGCACTCGTGCAACTGACCTCCAACGGCACCCGCGCGGTGCTCTTCCGCGAGCACGTGCGCTGGTCGGCCTGGCGGACCTTCGCCCTGTGCGCGCTGCCCTTTCCGGTGCTCGGGCTCGCCGTGGCCGGGTTGTTGGATCCCGATCAGACCAAGGTGATGATCGGCTGCCTGGTCATCTTCGCCACCTGGAAGCCCAAGGGCTGGAGGGTCGGGTGGGGGGAGCGGCCCGCCTTCGCGGCGGTGGGTGTTGTGGCTGGCACCATGGGAGTCGTCGTGGGGGCGACGGGACCGTTGATCGCCCCCTTCTTCTTGCGGGAGGGCTGGCGCAAAGAGGAGATCGTCGCGACCAAGGCCGCCTGTCAGGTATTCGTTCACGTGCAGAAGATCATCGTCTTCGGGTTTGTGGGGTTCGCGTTCGCCGAGGAGCTCCCGCGGGTCGTGCCCCTCGCCCTCGCCGTCATCGTGGGGACCTGGTGCGGCAAGAAGATCCTCGCGCGCCTGACCGAGGCCAGATTTCGCATGGCTTACCGGGTGGTCCTGACGGGGCTGGCCCTTCGCCTGATGGCTACGCCCTGGCTCTGAGCAGCCTTGCAGGCGTTGCGGGTGGGGGATCCAAGAATCTGTCCTTGGTCGCTGCATCGTGGGCTAATCTTGATGGGGGCCTCGTGGGACGCGGTCGCCAACCCCTTCAGATACACCAATCATGAACCCTCCTTCTCGACTTGTGGCCATGAGCCTTGTTGCCCTTGTGGTGATCACTGGAGCAATAGCTTGGTCCAGTCCGGCCCCGCGCTCCCAGGTTCAGGTCAATCTGGCGACCCGTGTTGCAGATCCCAAGTTGCCCGGCGGCGCCGCCCGCTTTGGTCTTCACGTCGAGGGCACGCATTTGCCAGTGATGGCCAGTATGGAGATCTTGCAGGCCGGGGTAGTCGTGGCCAGGCCCTGGACCGGATTCCTGACGGACAACAGTGTCCGCTTGATTGCCTGGGACGGCTTGGACGATTTGGGCAATCGGTGCTCGACGGGGAGCTACACGGTGCGGATCAGTACTCCGGGCCAGCCGGCTCTCGACCTGCCACTGGATATCGTACGTTTGGGAGTGAGCGAGATCGAAGCCCAGAGCTCTGCGGCGGGAAACGACGAGTTCCCCATGGTCTACTTCCGCAAGGGCTCGACCTACGCTTTCTACGCGACACCCGCCATTCACGAGTATGCGAACCTGGCGCCTGCCGGTGAGATCTCGGACCTGGACCAGGACAGCGGCGAACCCCGCCCGGTTGTCCCTGTGCACACGGATACCGATTCACCGGTCCTGGATGGGACGAACTACGAGACCGCGACCTACAACTACCCCTTGGCTTACACCATGGGGTCGGCCCCGGTCCTTGAATTCACCTTTGGAAGTGGGGGTACGGCAGCAGACGGGTCGGCCATGGGCACGGGTTACCCCGTTCCTGGTTTCGACTTGCGTTGCGTACTCACCACACAGGGAGCGATTATGGCCAGTGGGCCGATCTCTCCGGGTGGCACGGCCACCTTCTCCCTGCCCAACCTGCATTCCGATGTGCGTCGCACCGACGAGGTCGTCGGCGTGAGCTGGCAATACGCGCCGACTGGCACGAGCGAGTGGTCGGACGTGCCCGGTGGGCGTTCGATTCCGCTGCGCTTCTACACGCTCCTCGGACCGCCGGTCTGGGCGGCCGGTGCTCCCAACGAGACCCGCTACGCGGGCCCCTGGGTGGAGGTCGCCGAGTACGTCGGCACCTGGAAGGACGTGCTGACCATGCCGACCTATGGTCAACGCAAGCTGACCGCCCTCTTTGTTCGCGGCTTCTTCGGACAGAACGGTGGTCTGAGCGAGCCCATCGAGGGGCTACTCTACGATTGCCCCCCCCTTGGCGGGGACGGAGGCAACACCCACTACTTCAGCTGGACCAAGTGGGAGATGGATCTCTCACGTCTGCTCAACAACCACGCCAAAGGCGTCTACGTCAACTGCACGGACACCATGGGTGCCACAACCACCATGCTGAGCATGCTGGGCGCCACGGACGTTCGCCCGGTGCGCCTGGGATCCATGAGCCTGAAGGCCATCTGGGGGATCGGCGCATCTGAGTACACCACTAATCTATGGGGCAGCGGCAGCCACGGCTTCAGCTACCACCACATCGTGACGGATGCCAACGGCCTCTCGGTCTCGGACACCTGCATGCAGCTTGATGAGGATGGGGCTCCGGAAAGCACCCCGGGAGTTCCCGGGTGGAATAGCCACCGCAACTGGAAGGACACGACTACGGGCTACAACTTCCTCTCCTGCTACAACAACGCGAAGAGGACGCTGCAAGCGCTGCCGGGCATCTTCTAGCCATCGTCAGGCCGCAATCCCATCCACTCCCATGATGAATACACACCGACTTCTCAAGAGAGCCCGCCAGGTGTTCCTGGTTGGTCTTCTCAGCGCTCCGGGCCTGGCGCAGGAGGTGGACACGCCCCTGGACCTGGCGAGCATCCATAGGAAGCAGATCGCCGAGCTCTATGAGTTCTCTTCCTGGCCAAAGGGGGAACCCCGCGCCGGTCTGGCCAATGACCTGGCTCTCCCGGGCTGGACAAGTGTTGACCTGCAAGCCGTCGACGGACTCCTGACCCGCAGGTTCAAGAGGACGGAGCCCGAGACGGAGGTTGTCTCGTTCGTGGTTGAATCACACGTGGCGCAGTCGCCCCGGGCGGCCCATCAGGATCTGCTCGGTTGGCTCTCGTCACTGCAGTCACCCCAGAAGCGGCCGGCCTTGCGGGAATTGGGACCAACCATCGGCGACGTCGGGTACTTCAGTCGATCGGGAGCGGGCCCGCGAGCGTTGGCCTGGATCGCCTTCGTGCGCGGCAATGTGGCCGTGCGGATACTGGCCTTCGACGCCCGCCAGGAGCCGGACCTGAATTTGCGTGGCATCGCCAGGGGGATCGATCAGGCGCTGCTCGCCACGGCGACTTTGCCGCGCGGGATCAAGCTCCCTCTGCCGGTCGTGCGCAAGCTCGCCAGTGAGCGCGATGAAGTCGTGGCCGGTGAGCGGGTGCGGTTGGAACTCGAGATCACCGATCCCCACAAGGGCACCCCACACCTGCGCTGGATGCTGGAGGGCCCGGGCCGCGGGTATGTGGAGAGGGGGAAAGACGGCGAGCTCTATCTCTACACCACGGCTCCGGGACCCATGGAGCTGAAGCTAGAGGTCACGGGATCGATGGGGACCACCACCAGGGCCTCGGTTGGCCTGAAGGTGCTCGAGGACTAGCGACTGCCTTCCTGATCGGGCATCGGCCATGTATCAGCGAGCCTGTAGCCACGGGGCCAGGGATCGGTCGGATCCAGCGAGTGCTGGTGGACTCCGGTGATCCAGGCTCGGCCGGTGATGGCGGGCACGATCGCCGGGCGTTCGCCGACGCGGGTGTCGGCCAGGATCTTGCCCGTGAAGGTTGAGTCGATCACCGAGCGCACGACGAGCTCTTCGCCCACGTCCATCTGGCCCCTTGCCCGCAGGACGGCCATGCGCGCCGATACCCCGGTTCCCGTGGGGGAGCGGTCCAGCTTTCCCGGGTCGATCGCGACGGTGTTGCGCAGGGTCTTCAGACCAGTAGAGGAGTCCACTTCCACGGGGCCGGCGATCTGACAAAAGGAGACGTGACGCCACTGGTCGTTGGCGGGGTGAGTGAAGCCCAACTGCTCGTTCGCTGCCCGGGTGACACGGACACCCGTCTCGGCCAGGTCCTTGGCCTCATGGGGGGCCACCTCAAAGCCGAGGTCCGCCGCATCGACCATCACGAAGCTGTCGCCCCCGTAGGCGGTGTCGACCTTCAAGGTCCCCAGGCCTTCCACCTCAATCGTTGCGTCCAGCTTTGCCGCAAAGGAGGGGACGTTCGTCACCGTGATCTTCTCCGCCTTTCCATCCCGGCAGTGGGCCTCGACCTCCACCAGTCCTCCGGGGGCCTCCAGGGTCATCCGGGTCACGGGTTCGGTCATCTCGACGAGGCCCCGATTGAGCAGGACCGTTGCGACGCAGATGGAGTTGGAGCCTGACATGGGCGGCGTGTGCTCGGGTTCCATGATGATGAACCCCATCACGGCACGGGGGTCACGAGCCGGCACCAGCAGGTTCACGTGGCGAAAGACACCGCCGCGCGGTTCATTCAGAACAAAATCCCGGAGCTTGCCATCCTTGGCGATGAACTGCGCCTGCTCCCAGAGGCTATCGCCCGGCGGGGGAGCGACGCCATCAACGATGACGTCCCCGACCTCTCCTTCGGCGTGGCAGCTCACCACGTGGACGATCTCGGCCATGCTCATGCGTTCAGCGGGCGCTCAGATCCGCACACACCAGCTCCTTGTCGTTGCGCGCGAAGATGTGCTTGCCCGCAAAGGCCGGGTGAGACCAGCACACCCCATCGCGTTGGTTGAGTTGCCCCCGCGTGGGTTCGATCAGGCTGGCGCGTGAGAGCTCCTCGAAACCCTCCGGGGAGAGTCGGGCGATCATCAGCTCACCCCGCTCATTGAACATCCACGTGGTCGCCCCGTTTTGGATGAAGTGGATGGTGGACCAGCGCGCCTTCGGCACGGCCGAGAGGTCTTCCCAAACGCGCTCGCCGTCTTTCAGTCGCAGGCATCGTAGCTGGCCGTAGCTATCCACTCCGTAGACGTGTTCATCCAAGACGAGTGGCGTCGAGATGATGCTGTGCAGTGCATCGGTTCGCAGCTCGTTCTGGCCACGCCGCTTCCAGACCTCTTCGACCCGGGGCCGCTGCTGATCCAGTCGCAGCAGGAGTGAGCCGTCGTAGAAGCCCGTGATGAACAACAGGTCCCCGGCCAGAACGGGAGCGGCAACTCCCAGGGGCATCCTGTGGGCCGGGAAAGGATGCTCCCAGATCAGCTTGCCCGTTGCCGGTGCGACGCCGATCACCCGATCTCCCGACCAACAGACCAGCACCCTCTGGCCCGCCTGATCGACCACGATCGGGGCCGAGTAGTTGCCCCGGTCGCTCTGGGACTTCCAGCGCTCCTCGCCGGTCTTCAGGTCGAAGGCCACCAGATAGGCGTCCTTCCCGGACACCGGAACGATGAGGAGGTCTCCTTCGACGATGGGAGACGCGGCGATGCCCCAGATCGGCATGTCGATCTCGTACTCGTCTTGCAGATCGTGAGTCCAGAGTACCTGACCCTTGCCTGCGTCGAAGCAGAACAGGTCCCCTGCGGCCCCCAGGCTGTAGGCCCGGCCCTCGTGAACGAGGACGCTGCAGCGCGGTCCGGCGTCATACCCGATCCCCGCGTAGTCGCATGGGTAGGCGTGGGACCAGATGCGCTTGCCCGTGTCTGCATCGAAGCAGTGCACCTGCTCGGTCTCCTCGGGCTCGTCAATCTTGTCTGTTACAAAGACGCGTCCATCGGCGACGGTCGGACCGCTGTAGCCCTGGCCGATCGGAGCTGTCCAGCGCAGCTCCAGCTTCTCGCTCGGAAACGAGCTCAAGAGGCCCTCTTCGCCCCAGACCCCGTCGCGGGTCGGACCCCGCCATTGGGGCCAGTCGTCCCCGGCAGATAGGAGGGGCGTGGTGAGTGGGAGGGTCAGGGCTACCAGCGTGGAGAAGAGTCTCATGGTCTACAGGGTACTTGCCCGGGTGTGGCTGTGGGTATTCACCAATGCCGCTGCCACCGCGGTGGGGGCTTGGGTGGGAGAGGTACGCGAGGCTGTCGGGAGTGAACCCCGTCAGCGCAGTCGGTCCCTTGGTTCATCCCCCCATCCTCGCCCATCCCCCAAGAGCCTCAGCGCTGGGCTGGAGGAGGGTGCCACTGTCCTGGCGGGTGATTGCTGGCGACTACGCCTCAAGGCGCGACCGGGAAGTCGAAAAAGTCAATGCTCCAACCCCGCGGGCGTTGAAGAGAGCTTGTCGTATTCCTGGGTCCGGTTCCGCCGGCGAGCGAGCTCACTCGCATAGCTCACGCCCAGGGTCGCCGCGTGCTCTTTGGCCCACTGGCTGAGCACCGTGGAGCCGCTAGGCGGGGAATCGGTGACCAGCAGGTCCGCCATGAGCCCATCGATCTCCTCCCGGGTGAGCATTACGTCACCGACCCAGTGCCCCAGCATCCAGGAGAAACACCGTCCCATCCATACGGGTACACCCACGATGGGTCGGGGCTTACCGATGATCTCCCCCAGTGCCGCAACCAACTCCCGATAGGTGAAGGTCTCAGGGCCAATCGCATCGACGATGCGATTCCCGGATTCCAAGCTCTCCGCGACTGCGAGGTCTGCAAAGTCGTCCACGTGCATGGGTTGGAGTCTGTATTCCCCCTTCCCAAACACGCCGAAGACCGGGAGCCGCCGCAGGGCCCATGCGATGTTGTTGATCAGGATGTCCCCCCGCCCGAACAGGACCGCCGGACGCAGGATTGAATGGGACAATCCCGTCTCGGCAAGGGCGCGCTCCAATCGAGCCTTGCCGGCGAAGTAAGGAAGGGGTGAGTCCTCGCTGGGGTTCGTGATGCTGACGTGTACGACTCGACCGACACCGGCATCCCTTGCGGCCTCGAACAGGGTACGCGTGTTCCGAACGGCCAGGTCATGGGTGACCGAATCGTGGTCGAACCGCACCCAGTAGGTGTTGATCAGGACTTCGGCGCCCTTCAGAGAAGCTGCAAGGGCCTTGGGGTCGTCAAAATGGAACGGGGAAGCCTCTACCTGGTTTCCAAACGGATGGGCCCGCTGGGGGGAAGCTGTGAGAGTCCGGACGGTGTGCCCCCGGGCGAGCAGCCGCTGAGTGATGTACCTACCTGAATAGCCAAAGGCACCGGTCACAACGTATTCGGTCATGGGGGGTAGGATACGGATTTGCAGGAGGATGTTGGTAGAAGCCAGGCAAGGCTTGCTTGTGCGAGAACTGGCCAGGCTCCGGGCGACATGGTGGCATGAACATGCCGTGAGGGCATGTTTCAGGCCGCCAGAGATGAAGGGGGCCAACCCCACGCCATGCCAGCCGGGAAGGGTGGTATGATTGGATAGAGCATGCACCTTTCCTTCTTACCGGTCATGGCGAGCCTTCTGGCCAGCGCCGCTGTGTTCACGCCGCCTGCTCCGGCCCAGGTCCTAGGTTCGGACGGGACCCCTGACCCGGGCTTCCCGGGATTCCACGCCTGGTTCGACGCGGCGTCGGAGATCAACGGCGGTAGTCAACCTGGCGAGGGGGACCCGGTTGCTTTATGGGGCGACCTGACCGGGAACGGCCACGTGCTCGACCAGACTTCTTCGAACACCTCTGAGCAACCTCGGTGGAGGGCTTCGATCGCAAACGGCTACCCGGCCCTCGAGTTCGATGGAGATGCCTACATCTGGGGGGCATCAACTCAGTACGGAGTGCTCAGCGATGCGAAGACCGTGTTCTTCGTCTGTGAGACGGAGCGCTCAGACGGTGGCTATGTCTTTGACAGTTCGAGCGCAGCCGGAAGGAACGCTGTCTTTACTGGACAAGGCAGCCTGCCGAACCAGTGGGTGCTATTCACCGGACAGGATGTGATCGGTGGCCCCTCCGTGGACCTGGATACGTTCCAGGTGCACAGCGTCTCGCTGACGGACGGTCACCAGCGACACTGGCTCAACGGAAACCTGATCCAGGAGGGTTTCCTCGGGCTGGATCCAATGGTCGGGATGATTGTGGGTGCCCGTTACACGACGACCAACCGCTTCGACGGACATCTCGCCGAACTCCTTGTCTATGACATGGATCTCTCGGATGCCGACCGGCAGGACGTCGAGAACTACCTGCTCGCCAAGCATCCGGTGACCGAGCCACCGGAGCAACCAGAGTTCGTGACTGTTTTTACCAACGGCCAGGGTGGATACGTCCAGTACCGGATACCTGCGATCTGCACCACGCGCGCAGGGACCGTGCTCGCCTTTGCTGAGGGACGCACAAGCATGAGCGATCACGCCCAGAACGACATGGTGATGCGCCGCAGCACCGACGGAGGTCACACCTTTGACCCCGTCGTGACGATCGTCGATGACGGTGGCAACTCCCTGAACAATCCATGCGTCGTCGAGGTGGAATCTGGCGTCAACGAGGGCCGCATCCTCCTCTTGTACCAGCGTTATCCGGAAGGCTGCCATGAGTCATGCGTGGGTGACGGGTACACCGACTGGGATGTCTGCCGCTGCTACGTGGTGCGGTCCGATGACGACGGGCTGAGCTGGTCTGCCCCCGAAGAGATCACGACCCAGGTGAAGCGCTACGAGGCGCGGAGCATCGCAGGCGGTCCCGGCATCGGGATCCAAAAACGCTACTCCCCCAACGCGGGTCGCATCATCATCCCGTTCAACCAGGGCATCTCGGGCGCCTGGGATGTCTACGCGGCCTACAGTGACGACGGTGGTGACACCTGGGCATACGGGGCCCACGCAAACCCTGACCAGAGTCCGGGACAGGGCAACGAAGTACAGATGATTGAGCTCAGCGATGGACGCCTGATGCTCAACGCGCGTTCAGTCGGGGGCACCCAGCACAGGAAGGTGGCACACAGTAACGACGGAGGCCTTACCTGGTCCCCTCTGCTGGACGAGGTTCAGCTCATCGAACCCCAGTGCATGGCGAGTGTGCTCAGGCTGACCTCTACCCAGGACGGCTATGGGGCCTCGCGCATCCTCTATGCGGGCCCCGCATCCCAGACCTCCCGTTCGACTGGGACGCTCCACCTCTCCTACGACGAGGGGCAGGTCTGGAGTGCGAGCCGTGTGCTCTACGGAGGAGGCTACGCCTATTCATGCCTGACAGCCCTGCCCGGTGGGAAGATCGGATGCTTCTTCGAGCGAGACAACTACCAGACAATTGCCCTCGCCCACACCTCCCTCGAATGGCTCTCCGAAGGCTCGGACTGTGCAGGCGTGATCGAAATGGGTTGTGAGGCGACGGCCAACACGACGGGCGAAATAACTCGGCTGTCGTTCAGCGGAGGAACCTCTATCACTTCGACGACCTCCCGGCTGGTCGCCAACGGTGGCATCCCTGCTCAACCCGGGGTCTTCTTCTACGGGCCCGATGCCATCTCCATCCCTCTGGGAGACGGCGTGCGCTGCGTGGGCGGAGTGCCCCTGCGTCGCCTCGGTTCCCCGACCATGTTCGATCTCCAGGGCGACTCCGAACACATCATGGACTACCAAGCCGGGCCCCTAGGCGCCGGGCCTGCGACCGTGCTGCCCGGCTCCACCTGGCACTTCCAGCTCTGGTACCGGAACCCCAGCCCGCAGGGAACGGGGCACAACCTCTCGTCTTCCCTGGGGCTGACCTTCTGCCCCTGAGGCACACCCCGTGACTCCGGGTCATGAGCCCGGCGAGCTTCGGTGGTGGTCGCCGCGACGGTTGGTGCCGGCGCCTGCCTTTCCGATGCGAGGTAGACGATCACTATGGCGAGCAGTACCACTGAGATGTAGCGCTTCATCAGTAGTGACCCAAACTCATGAGAGTACTCCGCAATATGCCGCTTCCCTCAATCCCACATGATTGTCGGCCCAGTCGGGTCCACTTCCAGCGTACCGTTGCAGCGGGGGCAGGGATGGGATTCACCCCAGGGCGTGAGCTCCTTTCCGTAACAACCCGGACATTGATTAAACTCGTCCGTTGATATCATGGCCGGGGTGTTGGT
>MPMD02127704.1_pt1 | contig 31157 bp, 25 predicted proteins | sample 1617291 | NCBI WGS metagenome assembly MPMD02 (sample SAMN05944810, study PRJNA350692) | marine metagenome | biome: marine; feature: ODZ; material: water; isolation source: 120 m water sample filtered on 30 um supor filter | place: Pacific Ocean | collected 2012-04-09 | depth 120m m | reverse complement strand
CGGCCGACGTCCTTGTCTCTGCGTGCTGATTAACCAGCCGTTCTCAGCGTCCCGACCGGGGAGATCGCCAGTCGGCCATCGTCAGATTCATAGACCGCATCGATGTCCTCTCCAGTGGTGATAATATCCACATCGAAACCGTCGGACAGGAACGCGGATGTCCCTACCGTATTGGTCCCTAGAAGACTTCGGCGTTGTCTGCGCTGGGCACCAAGAAGAACCGTCCAACGGTTACGTCGAAGTGCTCGCCACCCTTGCGTTCGAAGGTGAAGCAGCCCTCCATCGTCCCCCACTCGGTCTTGAGGGGACAGTAGCTGGTGTACTCGAAGCTCATGCCAGGTTCGAAAGTGGGCTGATATCCGACCACACCATTGCCACTCACTGTCTCTGTGTTGTTATTCGCGTCGCGGATTTCCCAGCGGCGGCGAAGCAACTGCACCGTGTCTTCGCCTTCGTTGGTTATGCGTATCCGATAGGCGTAGAAGTGATGAGGGCGGTCCGGGTCGGAACGCTCAGGGTCGAACTGCGCGGCGGCTTCTACACGCACGCCCAGGGTTGTGGTGTTCGAATTAGGAGACTGTCCCATAAGGACCTAGGATAGCCTGACCGGTGAGGGCGCAACAGCAGCGAATTCCCAACCCATGCTCCAAATCATCGCAAGATCCGTACCCCACCCCCGTTGGGCCCTTGTCATGCTGGGTGTCCTGGGTGCCTGCGGTCTGCCCGGAGGCAGGAGCTACTCTGGATCGGTGCCACCGCATGAAGATGCCGCACTCGATGCTTTCTTGGCCGAAACCCGATTGGCAAAAGCAGATCGTGTACGGCTCGCAGCTCTCATGGGTAACGTCAAGGGCCGCAGTCTGTCCTGGCTCACCGCCGACCCCAAGTGGCTTCAGCTCGACCTCGGTCAACGCAAGTGGGAGCTGCAGCATCTACTCACTCGGTTCGGGTCAAGCTCTCTGAGCTCCGATCGGGCACTGCTCTTCGAATCAGCGCGGTTTCAACTCTTGGTGGAGCGCGCTTCCCTGGACTGGCGTGGCCGCGATGTCCTCTGGCCGGAACGAGGAGAGGCATCCTCAGAGGACTGGCTCCTGGGAGATGCCGCGCCGGTCGAACTGGAAGAGCAATCCCCGCTCGGAGACGGAACCCTCCTGACGGCGTGGTTTGAGCGGGTGCAGGCTCAAGGCAACGACCTCGTGGCTCTGGATCGCGAGCTTGCTGCACGGCAGGGAGAGGGCTTGCCGCCTGCGGCCCATGGTGTCGCGAGGGCCTTGGACCAATTACGCACCGCCCGGGAATCCCAGCTACCACAATGGCTGGCTCTGCTCTCCAAGCGTCTTACGGAGGAGACCGACCTCTCTGAGATCGAGAGCGCCCAGTGGCGCGCAAGAGGGGCCGAGGTGCTGCAGGTGGCCCTCGGGGAGCGACTCGACATGTTGGATGAGAGGCTCGCTCAAATCGCCAAGCACGCCCCCGAGGGTTCCCTTGCCGAAAACCTCGACCAGGGCTACTACCGGCACCTGCTGCTGGCAGCAACGAGCTTCACCGTCCCCCCCCTGGAATTTCATGCTCGGCATGAAGAGGCGGTGCAGGCCATTCTCGAGCAGTTCCTGGCCAACATCGATCAAGATGGCTCCTCGAGTACCCTGAGTGAGTATCTCGCAACCAACGCCCCAACCTCTTCGGAGCGAGAATCCAGTTCCGGCTCATCCTTCTCAGCCTGGTTCGATGGTTGGACCCTCTACCAGTCCGCGCGCGGCGATGACCTTTCCGATCTTGTCCTTCGACTCAACGCCTACGCCCTCTCCGTGACGGACACCGGTATCCACGCCAAAGGTTGGATACGCGATGAGGCTTCGAAGTACCTGATAGACTCCACGTCCATGGGCCGGGAAGCCGCATCCCAGGCCATTGACGACATCCTCCTCTACCCGGGTCGCGCCGTAGGCGCACCCGTCGGATACGAACAGTTTCTCTCCATCCGGGCCCGATGCGAACGACGGTGGGGCCCCCAGTTCGACGATGGGCCCCTGCATGAGTTGATCCAAGCCTCGGGCCCGGCCCCACTGGAACCTCTTCGCATGCGGATTGTGCAGTGGATGAAGACGAGGTGATGGTGGACACAGGAGAGGAGCGAGCCTGGCGTAGGGTGCGTTGGTGCCTCTGGGGCCTGGCCGCGATCCTGGCGGCCTGGAGTTGGCGTCGCTGGCCCGACGTACAGGTGGACTTCGGTCGAGAGTTGTACGTGCCGTGGCGGCTGACCCTGGGCGATGCTCTGCACCGTGACGTGGCCTGGTTCAACGGCCCGCTCTCCGCATGGTGGAATGCCCTGTGGTTCAAGCTTGTGGGTACTTCGCTGACGACCCTGATCGCGGTCAACCTCGCGCTGCTCATTCTGACCTTGGAGTTGTTCACCGACAGTATTCGCCGCTGGGCAGGAAACGCGGCGGCGGCCGCTGGCGGTGCCTTGTTCCTGTGCATTTTCGCCTTCGGACGCTACGCCTCCATCGGCAACTACAACTTCGTCACGCCCTATTCCCACGAGTTGACCCATGGCTTGATCCTGTCCCTCGGGGCCTTGCGGCTGTTGAGCCGCGGCCAATCAAGACTCTCGACCTTGTGGGCGGGAGTACTCCTGGGCCTGGTCCTCTTGACGAAGGCGGAAGTCGCCCTCGCAGCCAGCGCAGCCACCATCGCCCGCCTGTTCGCAGCACCGGTCGGTGGTCGGCGGATACTCTTTGGGGTCGGCATCGCCATCCCGATTGCGTTGGCCTTTGGGATCTTGTCCTACACACTTGGCGCCCAGGACGCCCCCATTGCCCTGTTGGGTGGGTGGGCTCATCTCGGCAACGCGTCCATACGCGACCTGCCTTTCTACAGGGCCATTCTTGGGAGTGATGACCCATGGGGAAACCTCACCAATATGGTCCGCTGGGCGGTGGGATACCTGACGGTGTACGGAATACTCGTTGCCATCTGTATGCGAGGGTCGGGATCTGCATTGCGGACACTTGCGGCCCGTGCAGGCGGCGTCTGCCTGGGCCTCGTTATCATGGGCCAAGCTGAGGGCCAATGGCGTCACCTTGCGAGCCCCTTCCCGATCCTGCTCTTGGTTGTCCTTGCCTTTCAGGTTCGTGCACTCCTGAGAGCACGCGGGCACCCGGACGAGCCGACAAGGGCGGCTGATGCCCTGGCTCTGTGCATCTTCGCCTTCCTATTGATGGGCAAGATGATCCTGAACCCTCAACTGAGACACTACGGCTTCGTGTTGGCCTTGCCCGCAACGGTGGTTCTGACTGCCGTGGCGGTTGGATGCATCCCGCGCTGGTTGATCGCGCGGGGGAGGCCGGGCGAGTTTCTCCGGGCAGCGACCCTGGGAGGCTTGGCGATGATCATGCTGATCCACCTGGGTGAATCCCACGCCTGGTACCACCGACGCCTGTTCAAGAGTTGGCCAGCAACCGCGGAGCATGAGGTCGGGACGGAAGGGGACGTGATTCGTGCGCGTTGGCGAGGGGCAGAAATGGCTGAAGCCCTGGCCGACTTACGGCAGCGCCTGGGTCCAGAGGACACGCTGCTCGTCCTGCCCGAAGGGGTCATGCTCAACTACCTCCTGCGCCGACGCTCGCCCACGCGACACGTGAATTTCATGCCCCCCGAACTGTTGATCTGGGGTGAGGCGACGATCCTCGCGGAGCTGAAGCAATCCCCCCCCGATGTGGTGGCCATCGTGCACAAGGACACCAGCGAGTACGGGGCCGCGCGCTTCGGGTGGGACTACGGTCAGAAGATCTGGAATTGGGTCGATGACTCCTATGAACGCAAGGCCGTGTACGGGGCAATCCCGCTAGTGAGTTCACGCTTCGGTATCGCCATCATGGAGCGCAAGTAGCCACCGCTGAATCCGATCTGACCTGCTAGGCTCTTGTGGGCCAAGGCCGCCTTGACCATGAACAGTACGACAGAACCCCAAACCCTTGACGGTCTGCGCAGCGCCTTGCAGATGATGCTTACCTGCATCCAGCGGGTCAGCCGACTCAAGTGGTTCTTGATATCAGGTCTGGCTTATCAGTCCGTGGTATTGGGGGGCACCTTCGGGGTCATTGTCTTCGCGCCGGTGATGGACCGAGCACTACCAGGAGTCAGTCGTGCTATCCTCGAAAAACTGGGCAGGACACTGCAGGCCGTGCCCGAGTTGGACTCCTTGTTCAATCAGGGGTTGGAAATGGGGTTCGTTTCCAGCGTGTTCTTCGTGCCCTTCGCACTCATCCTCTTTCGCTTGGCTGCTGGTCTTGGGGGTCTGTCTTCGCAGGACCATTGGGATAAGGCCCGAGGAGGACGCCCCATGCCCACCCTTCGGGCCGCGTGGAAGGCGGGGCGAGGGTTCTCGCGGGCGGGTTTGGGAATGTGGTTACTGTTTCCTCTGATGATGTTCATCGCCACGGTGTTGTTCGTGGGACCGATCCATTTGTTCATGGGCAGTACCGATCTCTCAGGCCTGCGCTTCCTGGGTACGCTGATTGCCGGCGGCTTGATCGTCTTGCTGATGGCGTACAGTTTCCTGCTCTCGATCCTGTTCCAGCTCTCGTTGCAGTCCCTGGTGCGAAACCAGCGCGGAGTGGGCTCCGCGATTCAACATGCCTGGCGGTTGGTGAAGGCTGGTCCAAAGCGAGTCATCCGTGCAACGGCCGTCGATATGGCGCTACTCCTGGCGACCGTCATCCTGCACCTGACGTTGCTCTTCACCCTACCCGGGTCCGACACGTCCTTCGCAGGACTCTCCACTCAAGAACCCAACCCTGTCATCCTGCAGGAACCCAGCTCCTGGATCAGCCTTCCGGTCTCCCTGGCCATTGCAATCCTCTACGGTGTCATGGGCTGTGCCCGCAGCGGGTTCTGGGCCCGGGCCTACTTCACCCTGGGCGGGATCTCCACGGTGGAACAGGGCTCGGACAATCGCTGATCGGATCAGCGCAGGATCTCCACCTCGGAGAACCCCAGAGGGGAGGCGCCAACGCGGCCATAATGGGCCTCAGTGATACGTAGCTCCAGTTGCCGAATGCTGCGAGAGCGCCCAAGATCGATCTCGGTTTTTGACATGGCATCCGGGTCCATCTCTATCGTGCGATCGAGCTTCCCGTTGACGAACACCTCTACACGCAGTGGCCGCTGGAACTGGCTGTAGCGCGGGCGCGGCCAGCCATGGCTCAGGAGAATGCGACGACCACGCAAGGCTCTTGGAAAGGTGAGTGTGAGCTTGGGATCGGGGTCCGTCACGGCGCAATGCCAGCGGGTGGCGTAGAGCCCGTCAACAGCCTTGGCACACTCCTCCCCTTCGATCTGGGAGGTTGCAGTGGCCTTCACCCCGGTACCGAGGACAAGATTCTCCTGGGCTTGAACGGAGTAGAGCAGCTGCTCGGCCGTCACGACGTCTTCCAAGGTGACTTCGAGGCTTGCAGAGAGGAGTTCGACCTCTTCCGGAACGAGACCTTCCTCCGCTGGTTGACGATGGCACAACATGCGGGAATGGATGATCCATGTCCCATTGGCCGGAAACCGGTGCTGTGCAGCAAAGCGCGTCAACCCTGAAGCTCGCTGGGCATCATGATCCAGGCTGGCGATGAGATGGATCTTGCTGCCAGGAGTGTCCCGTTGCGCGTAGTACTGCACCTTGGCAACGCGCAAGCCATCACCGGCTTCTCCCTCCCACTCAAGGTCGGAGAGCTTGCTGGCCGAGATCCCATCCACCCAGAAAGTCAGGGGCGTGTCACCTGAGGCTCTCAGGTTGAAGTCCGCTGTGTCGCTATCACTGAACCAGCCTCTGGAATCGGAAACGGCTTCGCCCTTTGGTGAGTAGGCCGTGGCCCTACCCAGGAAGAGCAGAGCCAACTCCGTGCCGAGGGGCACATCCTCTGGCCAAGTGCCATCCGGTCTCTGCCAAGCGATGAGTTTACGGGCACCCTCGCCATACCAGTCCTGGTCGGCCACAACAGTAGTACCCAGCAGACTCCCGACACGCTCCATACCGTAGACGCTGAAGTAGTGGTGAGCCCCGTTTGATTGCCCCACGTTGGAATCCCATGAGAAGTGCCGCCGCAGCCACTCCTTGCCCGCTCGGACCCCAGCCTGCGCGGGTCCGGTGAACCTGCTCGCGCCACGCCGACCGGCATGCTGCAGGTAGATCTCAAGGATGGACACGCCGGCTGTGGTCATGGAGCTGGTCTCCCAGGTATCCGGGCGATAGCGGAAGCCCCGAGGCTCAACATCCAACCCCGTGCGCGGCACGCCATCGGACGGGCCTTGGCATAGCAAGGTGCCTCGCGCCAGATCCTCCCAGCCACGCTTGCTGGCCTTGACGCCCACCTGATCCGCTGCGCGCAAGGCCAAGGCGGCCAGGAGGCTGTTGGAGAGGTCCTCTTCCAGGTGAGAGTTGTAGCCACCGATGGAGTATTCGAAGAGACCGTTCTCTGCCCGGTTGTCCAGTAGACCATCGACGAGGCGCTTGATCCGGAGGCGATCACCTTCCTGATCCATGGCGGCCAGGGCCAGGATCTTGGCTGACGCAACGTAGGTGGCATCGTTGTCGTGGTTCAGGATGAAGGCTCGTGCGCGTTGAATGACAGGATGACCAGGGTGCACCCCGCTCCGGAGCAACGTATACGTACGCATGGCCACACTCCCCGGCCGTAGGTGACGCCACCCGCCCCAAGAGCCGTCGAGGAGTTGGTTGTTCAACAGGTGGTTGACTCCCTTCTCCACCGCTGAGTTGATGGCCTGTGTAGGCAGATCCCGAAAGGAGCTGAGCCGGAATTTCCAACCGCCGCCGGAGTTCACGACCTTGACGAGCAGGTGATTGGTACCTTTCTTCAGCGCGAGCTCAACGGCACCGTCTCGGAGGTTGAGTTCCCGGTCATAAGGGTCATCGCGCAGAAGGATTCCGTTGAGCCAGAGGCGCATCCCATCGTCACTGCCCACGTGGACGGAGACCTCGCGATCCGCCCGGGCCTCAACGGTCCGATACAAGTAGGCGGCCGCCGTCTCAGCCCACTTGGGAGCCTTCTCTGGAGGTGTCAGGATCCGGAGAAAGTCGATATCTCCCACATCCAACTGCGCGCTATCCCCCGGGAGGGGCATCCAATCCAGCGACGAACCGTGCGTCCCACGGTTCACTGCCCCAAACCGCGGTCCCGCACGACCGAACTGCATGCCACCGAGTGATCGTTCTGGATTGTGAGCCCTCTCCAGGTTCTTGGCCCCTTCGGGATGGTCAAAGGCACCGATGACCTGCCAGGGTCCCCATTTCTGGGCCTGCAGCGGAGCAGTCAGGAAGACCGCAGCGAGAGCCACCGCGAGGGGAGTGCATTTGGAAGCGGGGTGGTCCACCGCGCCATGTTACGAACCCGACCCGCGGTCTGCGGCCCCTGTTTTCTCAGGAGGCGGGGCGCTCCTGTTGGTCCATCGGAGAAACACGATCCCCGACGCGAACAGTGCCATGGAGACCCACTGGGCTTGGGTCAGGCCGAAGGCGTGACGAGGGTTGAGGCGCCATGGCTCAACACACAATCGCTCCATGCTCAAGAGAATCCAATGCCAGGCAAAGACGGACCCTCTGCGTGACATGCGACGACGGTGACACCAGAGCCACGAGAAGAGGCCCAAGGCGAATGCCGCTTCCACCAAGGCCATAGGAACCACGCGCACATCGAGACCGACGGTGTGCGGGTAGAGCACCGCATACCAAGACTCGCTGGGACGACCGCAGCAGGTGCTGTGCCCTGCCAGGTGACAACCGATGCGTCCCAGGCCGTACATGAGCAGGACTGAAGGAGCCAGAGCGTCGAGGAAGGCCAGCCCCCGCGGGCCGCGGCCGAAGACGACGCGTGCATACAGGCCCGCGGCGATCCAACACGCCAGGGCGCCGCCCAGGAAAGACGCGCCGGGATACACAGCCGATGCGTAGAGCCAGTAGCCCAGGACTCTCCAACCTCCCACGTCCACGGCGTGGGCCAAAGCCCCTCCCGCCGCCATCAAGGGCGCGGCACCCAGACAGAAATACCCCAGGTGTCGCGCCTTAAGCAAATGCCGGTGGCACTCACTGCGAGCCACCCATGCCACAACAAACAAACACAGCCCACACCACGCGCCCGACGTGCTGAACAGAAACGGCCCGACGTAAAATGTGGGCTGCATCTGGAATCACTTCCTGTCGGTACTCGCGGCTACTGGACCGGCCAGGTGCGCTCCCATTGCGCTCCTGATTCCAGGATCACCCTGACATGCAAGGTGGGCATGGTGAAAGCAGCAGGCACGCGCAATTCGCCCGAGCGCCAGCGCGCCGTCGGGACACCGGGTTCACCCTCGTGAGAGGACTCGGAGGGCTCACCGTCCTGGCGCATCCCGTCATGGTTGAGGTCGTCAAACCAATCCACCGTCCCTTCCACCATGCGATCGGTCCCCGTGGTCAACTCGAACCAAGGAATCCGGAGCCACCCATCAGAGCGGAACGCCTTTCCGGCATGGAAGACGGAGGTCGCGTCTGGCGCCACATCTGCGCTGTACGGCGATTCACAACCGGCTGCGACCAAAATGACGAGCGCAATGAGTCCGTGGCCCACAGAAGTAATCTTGTCGGGGTTGAGCATTTCGTTGTTTACCTATTGGTTGAAGTTGATGAGAAACTTGCGAGGCACTGGTTCTCGACGGTATCAGATCCTTGGCGCGGGCCATCAAAACACTCCCCGCAGGGCGAATGTCAGCGTATGTCCATCTCCGTCCCAGACCGTCACGTCACCGCTGTTGTCCCAGAGCAGGAGATCGCTGGCGAGAATCCAACCCATGAAGTAGTCGGGCTCCCCCAGAGGAGCATCCACCCACACCAGGGACTGCGGCGTACCTCCATTCACGACGAGCTGGGCGCCCACGGGCCAAGAGAACTCAAGCTCGTTGTGATAGGCGTACTCCTCGCGCCGATCGAGAATGCGCACCAGCCGATCCTGGTTCACGCTTCCACCGGGCGCACTGACCTGCATTTCGATCCCCGTATTCTGGTGAGCCACGACCAGTGGACCGCGTTCCTCGAGCAGGTTCGTCTGCTGCTTCATCCAGTGGGAGCGCAATGCCCCTCGGGCCTCACCCGAGTTCAACGCCACACCCAACAAGACTGCCAACGCTCCAAGGCCCAACCACCGTCTGTTTCCATGGTTCATGATGTTCTCCACGTTAGAAGGTCCCACTAAATCGATCCTGAGTGTCGTTCGCCGTCTTCGTTCGTAGCTCCCAGTGGGTCGCTACCTTTCCCGGCCCCGCGGCGTTGGTGAAGCTGGCAATACTGATCTTTGTCGAGGGTGTCCCCACTTCGCCGCAGTGGTCCCGGGCACCGTCGTCCGGCTTGGCGGGAGGGCTCGGTACTTTCATGCCCATGCGCTCGTAGTAGTCGATGACTTCCAGGTAGTTCCTCTGGAACCCGGGCAGGTCATTGGACTCGGTATAGGTGTGCAGACAGGCGGACTTGAACTTGGGGCAGGCCTCGTTGACGTTGGTCACGTGAACGCCGCCCACCGAGACTCCCCCGCCTTTCTTGTCTTTCCGGATGCTGCTGCCCACCGCCTTGATGCAGTCGGCCTCCACGAACACGTGGTCACAGTCAAACCCACCTGCCAGGGGATTCGTCCAGGCCCCCGATGCGGTCTCCACACTGACGAGACCCACAGAAAGCGCCGCAAGGCCAATCCCCAGGCGCGCAACGCAACCCAACAGAACATCTGAGTTCATCATCTCTCGTCTACCTCCCAAGCGATAAGGGCCGGCAGCCGGAGGGGTCCGAAGGAGCCCGGACTGCGGGCCGGTGCAGGGAGAGGACGGCCCGCAGCTGACTCGGTTTCAGGACAATTCGGAGAAAGCGACGGGGCGTGATGCGCCAGGCGTCGCCCATCAACGGCAAGGAAGCTGAACCTCACGCCCGCCAAGGAGTGAGGGTGCGTGGGCCGCTTCCGGGCGCTCTGAAATGAGGGCAACTTCTTAGCACAAGGGCCCACATCGGACCGCATCTTTCCCCACGAACCTGCGCAAATGGCCCATTGACTGAGCCCCCAGAGCACCAATCCGAGAATGAGCTCTGACCCACCAACGATGGAGGCCTGAAACCCCCGAACTATCCGACGCAACCGTAAGCACAGGCCTCCCCGGGTGTTCGGTGTTGTGCCCATCGTGCCCACGGGGATTTGGAACGAAATTAGTGCGTCCAATAGAGACGCCATCAAGGCAAACGCCCGGCCCAACTGAACAATGATCACTGTCCATATCGCATCCATTGCCGCATTGACATTTCTGATCGGCTCCTCCTGCAGCGAGGCTCCCGCCGAAGCCGGTACAGCCGCAGACTCCGAAGGTCAATCTAAGGGAGCCGCGCCCCAGTATGAAGGTTCGGTTCTCTATGGTCGCTTCTGCCTGAGCTGTCACGGCGAGACAGGAATCGGCGACGGAGTCTCTGCCACGATGCTGACCATCAAGCCAAGGGATTTCACGGCGGGTATCTTCAAGTTCCGTTCCGTGGTGGAGGGCCTACCCACCGATGCAGACCTTGCTCGGACCATCGCCAAGGGTATCGGCGGTACGGAGATGAGTGCCTATGAGACCCTCCCCCCCGAGGCCATCGACGCCCTTGTCCAGCACGTCAAGAGTTTGACCGTGGGGAATATCGAGGTCGCCGACGAGGAAGAGGCTCAGGAACTTCCGGGCCTTGTGGAGGTGATAGAGGACAAGGGCACCTTCTACGCCCGCGTCAACTGGTTTGAGTTACGTGGATCTGGTGCCCCCCTGGTGGTCGGCACGCCTCCCAAGCCCACGGCCGAGATGGTCGCACGGGGCAAGGAGCTCTTCGAGGGTATCGCCGCTTGCGTTACCTGCCACGGCAAGGAAGGCCGGGGCGATGGAGATGCGGGCAAGGACCTCAAGGACGATTGGGGGTTCTCCATCACCCCGCGCAACTTCACGGAAGACATCCTGAAGGGCGGTGACGACCTGCAGGACATCTACCAGCGGATCATGCTCGGTATTCCTGGAACGCCCATGCCCGCCTCGGCGGAGTTGCTCGGAGGCCCGGATGACGCTTGGGCCATCGTCTATTACGTCCAGAAACTCAGGCGCAAGCTCTATATCCCCAAGTGACCACTCCATCACCAAGAGTTGCCCCCGCATGAACATCCAAGTACGAACCGATCATCCAGGCAGATTGCATGTAGGGGTCCGATGGGCTCTTGGGCTCCCCCTGCTCCTGTGCGTTGCAGGCTGCTGCCCTGAGGCCCCAGCGGGCGTGGCCCCGGCATCAGCGACGACGCGCCCTTTGCACCTCGACACCGCCGGAAAGCGGATCATCGAACGAAGGAAGCTCCCTGCGGGCACGCCCGCCCCGGCTTTTAACCTGACGGATCAGGACGGAAACGCTTTTACGAACGACGATCTCCGGGGCTCGATCACTGCCATCGGGTTCATCTATACGAGTTGCCCGGATGTATGCGGCCTGCTCACAGCCAGCTTCTTGGATATCGGAGAAAAGTTCGAGCCCGCAATCACAGACAAGAGTCTTCGCCTGGTCCTCATCACTACCGACCCTGAGCGCGACACGCCTGAGCGCATCAAGACGTTCACGAGAGCCCACGGCGGAAAGTGGAGCTTCCTGACGGCGGACATGGAAACCTGCGAAGAGGTCTGGAAAGCCTACGGCGTCAACCGAACGTACAACCCCTCGGCTGATTACGTCTATCACACGTACAAGATCCTCCTCCTCGATCACGAAGCCAACCTGCGCTTCGACTTCGTCGGTTTGGATGACCCCGAGGCAGACCTTGTCCGCGATCTAACCCAACTGCTTGGAGAATCCTGATGCGCCTACATTCCTTCCCCGGCCTCGCGGCCACCTCATTGCTCAGTGTCCTGTTTGGATCCTTGACAGCCTGCGGGCCCACCACTCCCACGGCCGCTACAGCCAGCGTTCCCGTGCAGGCAAGCCTGGGCCATATCGATACTCCGTTCATACACCGAAGTGAGCTGATCCAGCCGAAGGCTGCCCCCGCTTTTGATCTGACCGATCAAAACGGCGAAGGCGTCTCAAGCGCGCGCCTGGAGGGAAAAGTCGCCCTCGTCGGTTTCGTCTATACAAGTTGCCCCGATATTTGCCGGGCCATCACCGCGACATACCTGGACATTCAGGATTCCTTTGCCTCGGAGGTCGCCGGTGGCGAGCTGGAGCTTGTCCTGATTACGACCGATCCTGAGAACGACACTCCTGAACAGGCCAAGAAGTACACCGAAGGCTTCGGCGGCAAGTGGTCCTTCTTGACTGGCAGCGCCGAAGATCTGGGCCAGGTCTGGGCCGACTACAACGTCTCAGTCGAGCACATGGCCGGAGCTTCAAAAAATGAACACACCTGGATGGTCGTCCTGATCGACCAGGAATCCCTAATCCGAATTCGCTACATGGGCCAAGACGTCCCCAAGGACATCCTGGCGAACGACGTAAGTCTCCTGCTGGAGGAAACCCGATGAACCTGATCCCCACTTTCCGACCCACCTACTTGTTGAGCATGGCCTGCGTTCTTACCGCGGCCTGCAGCCAATCCCCTCCCCCTATCACCAGCCAAGCGTCTAATGGCGAGTACATCGTCGGAGCCAAACGCCTCTCCGGCCCATACGCACGCAAAGTAGGCGCCTCGCGTGAAGCCGACCGCGAGCTGGGCCCCGCCGATGTCAGCATCGAAATCAAGGCCGCCATCGCTGGCTGGGACCCCGCGGAGTTCACCGTGAAGAAAGACGACGTCGTCGAGCTGAAGCTCATTGGCACCGACAACGGTCAACTGCCAGCACTGACTGGCGTCAAAGAGTTCAGTGGCCACGGATTTCACGTCTATGCCTACGACATCTGGGCCAACGGTATTCGCGCCGGCGATGAGAAGACCATCAAGTTCAAGGCCTCAGAATCCGGCACGTACCCCTTCGAGTGCGTCGTCTTCTGCAGCACAGATCACTACAAGATGAACGGCGTGATGAACGTCACCGAGTAACCAGGACCCCAAACCATGTTCAAAACTTCAATGACCATCAAGGGGCTCGTCGCTGGCGCTGCCCTTGCCTGCGGATGCATCGCTTTCCAGTCCTGTGACCAAAGCGCCGAGGCCTCCGCACCTGCGGCCAGCCCGTGGGCACGCCCCTTTCCTATGCCGCACGGCTACTGGAAGAAGACCGATGAGTTCTACTGTTTCGCCAGTGGCGGACAGCAGGGAGGAATCTACGTCTACGGCATGCCCTCCATGAAGCTCCTCTCGGAGATACCGATCTTCAACGTCGACCCCCGCTGGGGCTGGACAACCTCGAACCCAGAGGTGCGAGAGCTGATGACGAGTCCACGCACCGGCGAGGTTCTCATCTCTGGTGACACGCACCACCCCGTTCTGAGCCGAACGGATGGGACGTACGATGGACGTTGGCTGTTCGTCAATGACAAGCGCAACGCGAGGATCGCTCGCATGAATCTCGAGACCTTCCGCACGGAGGAAATCCTCTGGATGGAGAATGTCGAGGGCGGCATGCACGGCTTCACTTCCGGACCGAACACGAAACTGCTTGTGGGAAACATCGAACTGGAGGCCTACCCGGCCAAGGAGATCCGGGACTACGTCGACGTCGATATTGACATGCTTAAAGGCCCCTATATCTCATGCGTTTTCGGTGTGAATGTCGCCGAGGACGGCACGATGAAGACGGCCTGGCAAGTCTGGGGCCCCTGGCAGTACGACCTCGTCCGCGCCGGTTGGGGTGAGTCTGATGGCTGGTTCATCAACACGGCCTACAACACCGAGCGCTCCGTCAACACGGTGGGCATGTTCAAGCGGCCGGAGGACTACGTGTTCTACTGGAACATCGAGAGCATCAACCGTGCCATTGAAGAAGGTAAGTACATCACCTCCGAGGCGGCCCCCGAGGTGCCGATCATCAAGTGGAGCGATGTTGACGTCTATGCGGCACCCTGCCCCCTCAACCCCCACGGTCTCGATATCGACCCCACCGGTCGCTATGCCCTCTCGAGTGGCAAGGCGACGACCCTCATCCGTCACTACGACTTCCGCAATGTCATGAAGGCCATTGAAGAGAAGAACTTCATCGGTGAGGAATTTGGCATCCCTATCATGGATGGCGCAGCCGTATCGGGCGACATGGACACAGGTCTCGGCCCCACTCACATCGAGTACGACAACGAGGGCTACTGCTACATCGGGTACTTCGTGGACTCCGACGTGAAGAAGGTCGCCCTGGGAGACCCATGGGACAAGAAGCACGGGCATGAACCGTGGACCGTGGTGGACACGATCCCGGCCCACTATTCCGTGGGTCACCTCATGGTTCCGGGTGGAGACACGGCCGAGCCGTACGGAAAGTACCTGGTCATCATGAATAAGCTGACCAAGGACACGTTCCTGCCCCACGGACCGCTGATCTGTGAAAACCACGAGCTCTATGACATTGAGACCATTCCGGCACCTCTCATCGACCAGATGTCGCTGCCGCCCGAGTCTCACTATGCCCAGGGCATCCCCGTGGACTTGATCACCAAGCGTGCCAAGAAGGTCTACGACCTACCTGAAGAGAGCATGACGCCTGGTGTCGAGTATGACTACGACAACAAGGTGGCCCATGTGAAGATGACCGCCGTGCGCAGTTTCTTCACGCCCGACATGTTCACTGTTCCCGAAGGTTGGGATGTGGACGTGGAGCTCCAGAACATCGAGATGTCCTTGGACATGAGCCATGGTTGGTCGCTCACCGGCTACGACGTGATGGAGAGCATCGACCCGGGTGAGAACAAGCACCTGGAATTCACAGCCGAGCGCTCGGGAGTGTTCTGGTACTACTGCCTCTGGTTCTGCAGCGAGCTCCACATGGAAATGCGGGGCCGCATGATCGTCATCCCCGAGGATGAGTGGTCCAAGGACCTTGAATGGAGCGCCCTGAAGTAGGTCTCACCACAGCCCTTTAGAAGAAGAAACGATGAGACTCATGCACCTTCTCTTGGCGTCTCTCCTGGGAACCGCAGTCCCCTTGGCACACGGCCAGGGGGACTCTGCCCCCCCACCCGTGCGACGCCACGCCAAGGTCTCGATGCACGTCCAGATCCCCAATCCGGTGGGATCCAAGTACCTCAAACTCTGGGTGCCCTATCCCGTTTCAGACGACTCCCAGACTGTCGAGAACGTCCAGATTTCCGGCAACTACCAGCGGCAAGGCGTCTACCGGGAGAGGGAGTTCGGGAACACGGCTCTGTTCCTGCGCTGGCTCCAGGCAGAGGGTGATGCGACCTTGGAGTTCAGCTTCGAGGTCAAGCGCGAGGAGCGGTTGGTCCGGGACTTCTCGGGAGCGCACGATGCGCCCCCCTCCATCCTGACTCAGCCCTTCCTGGACTTGGACCCCGCGGTTCGCCTCGCACTAAGCGAGCTCACCGCATCGCTTCCCGTGGAGGGCTTGACTGCTCTTGAGCGCGCACGCGTTGTGTACGACTACATCGTCGACAACTTCGAGAGGGATCCCAAGATCGTCGGCTGCGGCACGGGAGATGTCCCGGAGTTTCTCAACGCTCGCAAGGGCAAGTGTGCAGACTTCTCTTCGACCTTTATCGCTCTTGCACGGTCGGTGGGCGTCCCCGCACGAGAGGTCTACGGCCTGCGACTCTCCAAGGAAGCTGAGGACGACATCTCCGACGACTACCACTGCTGGGCCGAGTTCTTCGTCTCAGGGGTGGGTTGGGTCCCAGCAGACCCGTCCGATGTCGTCAAGTTCGCACGCGTGAATGCCCTGAGCCGGGACCACCCCCGCGTGGTGGCCAAGCGCGATTACTACTTTGGCGGAGTGGACGAACACCGTGTGCGCCTGGGCACAGGACACGAGATTCAACTCGCCCCTCTGCAGCTCCTCGACCCCTTGGCGTACTTCATGTGCCCCTATCTCGAAGTGGGTTATGAGAGCAACTGCGAAGGTGCAGACCTCAAGAAGATGAACCTGCGCGGTCTGACATTCACGGCCTCGTGCCTCCCCATCGTCGAGCGCAGGTCCCTGATCGGCGTAGGCGAGATAGCCCCTCAGTTCATCACCGAGACTCTCTCGGGAGACACCTACTCGCTGACGCCCGCCCCGCGCCGCGACTATACGGTCTTGAGTTTCTTCGCCACCTGGTGAGGCCGCTGCAAGTGGGAGTCCGGTGGACTCCAGAGGATCAGCGAGGAATTCGAAGGACAGGGGATTCAGGTGGTCCGGGTCTCGGCCAATGAGCGCCGGGAACGCGTGGCGGATTTCGTGAAGGACACGGCTATCACTTTCCCGGTCTTGCTCGACATGGACAAGACGATCTCCGAGCAATACGGCATTAAGTACTTACCCACCACCGTGATCATCGGCCCGGACGGCCTCGTGCGATCCGTGGCTGGGCTCCTCCCGGAAGAAGATCTTCGCCTGCAGCTGGAGACGATCATGAAGCGGGACAGCAAGTGAGTTCGATGCAAACACAGCCCGGCTCCCGCCGAGCACTGCTGATCGCTGGAATTCTCCTCCTCATCTCGGCCTGGGTCCCCTTGCTGAGCGTGCGCTTCACTTCACCCCAGTATCCGACTGAGTCGCCTACGTTGCGCGTCTACGCCGATCGCATCGCTGGAGACGCCCATGAGTTCCAAGTCCTCTCCCACTATGTGGGGATCCAATTCCCTCCGGATGTACCAGAGCTTCGCACGGGCATTCTGGTCTGGGTCATCTCAGGGATCGGCGCTTTCGCCTTGGGAGCGGCCCTGCTCGGCCCAGGCCTGCACAGGCCCGCAGCCTACCTGCTGCTCCTGTCCATCCTCTGCTTGGCTGCCTGGGGCCAATACCGGTTCTATCAGTCAGGACACAGCCTGGATCCTGAGGCGCCCATGCGCATGGCGGTAAAGCCCTTCACCCCTCCCCTCTTTGGTTGGGTCAAGATGCGCAACATCGTGATCTACCACCTGCCCCACTACGGCTCGGCCCTCATCCTGGGCGCCATCACGGCGCTCGGTATCACAACCCGGCGCAGGAGAGCTCCAGCGAAGGCTGACGGGGGCGTCACTCAAGAGGGTGTGCCACTATCTCACCCGAGAAAAAGAGACAGCAGTCCATCCGCGGCCTCTTCGGGGGTCTGCTCCCCGGCACGCACGCTCTCCTGAGCCGCCTCCAGACGGGCCGCTACCTCAGGGTGATCCCGGAACGCGTCCATCAGTCTCTCTTCCAGCGTATTCCACATCCAGCGCGCGCGTTGCGCCCGGCGCTTCTCTTCGAGCACACCTGCCTCGCTCAAGGAGCGGCGATGCTCTTGGACCAGCTCCCAGAGCTCGTCCAAGCCATCTCCCGTCTGTGCGCTGATAGCCAATGCGCAGGGCGTCCAGTGAGCCGATTCAGGGCTGGCATAGTGCAGGGCCGCGGCATGATCGGCCACCGAAGCCCTGGCCAGATCGACGCGCTCCCCGTCGGCCTTGTTGACGGCGATGATGTCGGCGTGCTCCAGAATGCCCTTCTTGATGCCCTGCAGCTCGTCGCCGGCACCCGGCAGGGTCAGGACCAGGAACAGGTCCACCATATCCGCCACCGAGGTCTCCGACTGGCCCACGCCCACCGTCTCCACAAGCACCACGTCAAAGCCCGCGGCTTCGCATAGTTCCATGGCCTCGCGCGTGCGACGGGCCACCCCGCCCAGGGTCGCAGCCGAGGGTGAGGGGCGGATGAAGGCACCCTCGCTCTGGGCCAGAGCGCCCATGCGCGACTTGTCCCCCAGGATCGAGCCGCCCGAGAGGGTGCTCGAGGGATCCACGGCCAGTACCGCCACCTTGAGGCCGCGCTCGATCAGCCGCAGGCCCAGGGTCTCGATCAGGGTGGACTTGCCCACACCCGGGACGCCACTGATGCCGATGCGTTGGGCGGATCCGGACTTCTGGGCCAGACGTGCCAGTAGCTCGCGGCTGGCCTCGCGATCGGTCGCACGCCCGCTCTCCACCAAGGTGATGGCCTGGGCCAGCAGCACCGGGTCCCCGGCGAGGAGTCCCGCTTCAAGTGTGTCGAGATTGGGAGGGGCCGCCATGGGTCAGGGGCCCTCTGCGCCTTGGGTCAAGATGTCCAACAGCTCGCCAGCCGCCTCCGAAATGACCGTACCCGGCCCGAAGACCGAGGAGGCGCCAGCTGTCAGAAGATCGGGTACGTCCTGGGGCGGGACCACGCCCCCCACCACCACGAGAACATCATCGCGACCGAGTGCGCTGAGCTCGGACTTGAGGGCAGGAACCAGCGTCTTGTGCCCCGCCGCCAGACTGGAGACGCCCACCACGTGCACGTCGTTTTCCACCGCACTGCGCGCGGTCTCGGCGGGGGTCTGGAAGAGCGAGCCGATGTCCACATCAAATCCGAGGTCACTGAAGGCCGTGGCAATCACCTTCTGACCACGGTCGTGCCCGTCCTGACCCATCTTCGCCAAGAGGATGCGTGGCCGACGGCCGACGGCCTGCAGGAAGGCCTCCACCCGGTTACGGACCGCGCGCACGGTTTCGCTCGACTCACCCATTTCGCCGGAGTATACGCCACCCTGGGTGCGGATCTGCGCCTGATGTCGGCCCCAGACGCTTTCGAGAGCGGAGGAGATCTCCCCCACCGTGGCACCGGCGCGGGCGGCCACAACGGCAAGGTCGAGCAGGTTGCCGCTTGAATCCTCTGCGCATTGGGTCAGAGCGGCCAGGGCGGCGTCCACCTCGGCCCCATCCCGGTCCCGGCGCAGCTCCTCCAGCCGCCGCATCTGGGCCTCGCGTACTTCGGTGGCCTCCACACTCCGCACCTCTATCGGCTCGGGGGAGTCGCTCTCGAAGCGGTTGACCCCCACGATCACCTGGCGGCCCGAATCGATGCGCGCCTGGGCGCGGGCGGCGGCCTCTTCGATACGCAACTTGGGACTGCCCGCCTCGATGGCGCGGGTCATGCCACCCATGGACTCGATCTCGTCGATGTGCTCTTGGGCGCGCTGGCACAGGTCATGGGTCAGGCGCTCCACAAACCAGCTGCCACCCCAGGGATCGATCACATCGCAGGTGCCCGACTCGAGTTGCAGCTGCAGCTGGGTGTTGCGGGCGATGCGTGCCGAGGCATCGGTGGGCAGGGCCAGGGCCTCGTCCAGGGAGTTGGTGTGCAGGGACTGGGTGCCCCCATGCACCGCGGCCAGGGCCTCGATAGAGGTGCGTACGACGTTGGTGTGCGGGTCCTGGGCGGTGAGCGACCAGCCCGAGGTCTGGCAGTGGGTGCGCAGCATGAGCGACTTGTCGGACTTCGCCCCCAGGGACTTCATCAGCCGCGCCCACAGGAGCCGCGCGGCGCGCAGCTTGGCGATCTCCATGAAGTAGTCCATACCGATGCCGAAGAAGAACGACAGCCGCGGGGCGAAGTCCTCGATGTCGAGGCCGGCCTCCATTCCCGCGCGCACGTACTCGATGCCATCGCTGAGGGTGTAGGCCAGCTCGAGGTCGGCCGTGGCCCCGGCCTCCTGCATGTGATAGCCCGAGATCGAGATCGAGTTGAAGCGCGGCATGCGCTTGGACGTGTACTCAAAGATGTCGCGCACGATGCGCATCGATCCCTCAGGCGGATAGATGTAGGTGTTACGCACCATGAACTCTTTGAGGATGTCGTTCTGGATGGTGCCGGACAGCTGCTCGGGAGCCACGCCCTGCTCTTCGGCGGCCACGATGTAGAGCGCCATGATGGGCAGCACGGCGCCGTTCATGGTCATGGACACGCTCATGGAATCGAGCGGGATGCCACCAAAGAGGATGCGCATGTCCAGGATCGAATCGATGGCGACACCCGCCATGCCCACGTCCCCCATCACACGCTCGTGATCGGAGTCGTAGCCGCGGTGTGTGGCGAGATCGAAGGCGATGGACAGGCCACGCTGTCCGGCGGCGAGGTTCTTGCGATAGAACTCGTTGGAGGCCTCGGCCGTTGAGAAGCCCGCGTACTGGCGCACGGTCCAGGGCCGGCCCACGTACATGCTGGGGTAGGGCCCGCGCACGAAGGGTGCGAAGCCCGGCAGGCTGCCCAGGTGAGGAAGACTGTCCTGCTCGGGGCCGTAGACCGGATCGAGGTGGATGCCCTCGGGGGTGCCCGTGCCCGAGCCTCCGGTGCTGGTGGCGTCGCCCGCCACCGCAGTCGACCCCGTGGGCAGGTCCTCGAACTGCAGCTTGGAGTAGTCAGGCAGGGTCACGGGAGAGGCGCGGCAGAAGTGATGCTGTGAAGCGGGGAGATCGTGGGCGTGGCAGACTCACCTGACCCGACAGGTTACCCGGCCAGCCGCTTCGGGAGGAGCATAGTACTGCGCCGAAGGATGCCGCCACAATCGGGGAGACTCGCTGAGCCCCCGTACACGGGAAACTGCCCGCGCAGGCTGATGCCCGCAAGGGCAAAGGCTGGTGAACCGCTACCAGGGAAGGGGCGCACTGGCGCCCAGGCCCGGGCCGAGAACGACGGCATTGCCGAAGAAGCGTGCGGTCGCGAAGTGAAACCCCCGGAAGCTCGGCATCGAGGTGAAGAGAATGATCTGCCCAGCCCCCATCGACTCACGTGTGAGCCAGGCCGAGTCGCCGACCCGCTCTGCGGCCTCTGGCCAGAGCAGGCCGGAGAGGCGGACGTGCCTGGCTGGGGAGAAGCGCACGGCGGTTTCAACGCCAGCCGGGGGAAGGTAGACCGAGGACCCACCGAAGAGAATCGGCACCCGCGCGCCGGCACCAGCCGTCAGCCACGACTCAGAGCGGGCCTCTCCGAGGAGCATGGCCCCGTGGGGAGAGAAGCGGCGCATCCAAGCATCGCGATCCTCTGCGGACTCGCCCTCGACGTGGGCGATTGAGATGAACTCCTCCTCTTTGTCTTCCTTCGGGGCCGAGGCCTCAACGGCGGCGCCCGACCAAATGCCCTTGGCATCCACCGTCACGTTCCAGGCCCTGCGCTCACGCGCGGCGACAGCGGCGTAGCTCTCGAGCTCCTCGAGGGCGTGGCGCCGAAGAACCACGGCGGAGAGTCCAGCGCGCTCGGAGGTGAGTGAGGCGGCCGTGTTCCCGCAGGCGACCAGCGTCCCACCCGCGCGGACCCAGGTCTCAAGGGCCTCGGCCTGGTCCGAGGCAATGGCGCCGGCACCGGGGGGCAGGACGAGGACGTTGTAGCGGCGCAGGTCAACGGAGGAGAGAGACTGGGCATCGAGGATCGTGTGCACGAGCCCGAGCCGCGTATCGAGGTAGTGCCAGAGGTGCCCGAAGGTGTCCGAAGAGGTGGGCGCGTTGCCTACGATCGCGACGCGCGGGCGGGTGAGGAGGTGGAAGTGCCCCCCACCGAGGTCCGGCCCCTCATCGGCCGAGAGGCCGGTAGTGAGAGCGTGGGCGCGGATGCCAGCCGACACGGCTGCCGCTGCGACAAGGCTGTCGACATCAACGACATCGTTCTCGTGCCTGCGAACGAGCAACGAGCCCCGGGAGAACTCAACACCGGCGCTGGTGAACGCCTTGTCGGAGGCGTGCACCTGCAGACCTGAGTCCATCGCTCGCACGGCGAAGACAAGGGCGTCGTCCGTAGTGGCGTCGACAGCCCAGGCAACGGGCGTCTCCTCAGCACTCGAAGCGACGACGCCGCCTGCCGCACCTGCAAGCTCCGTGATGAACTCGGTGCGGACATCAGTAGCAAGCTGACCCCAGAGAGCGTCCAGGTCGAGCGCGTGGGGCAAGGACCAGGCCATCGTGTCGTAGATCTTCGATTCATTCTTGCGCTCGAGAGACTCGCGCTCGGACTGCAGGGCCTCGTCCGTGAGCTTCGTGTCGAACTCGCAGTAGGCCCGGACGGCGCGGCCCATGGGCTGTGCCGCACGGATGATCAGGCTACCCGCAGGCGAGGAAACCGACTCGGCCGAGACCGCTCCGAAGCGGTCGGTGGCTCCGGTCGTGAAGAACCCCTCAAGGGAACGCTCCACCTCGATCCCCTGCCCGACGAGGATGCGCACCAGCTCGGAAGTGCGAGCCGTGTTGCCATTGTGCCGAACGACGAAGACATCAGAGCCACCCGTCGGGCTGGCTACCACCCGACGTGCGTCAGCGAGAAAGCGCTCCAGGAACCAGTCGGCATTCTCACGTAGGGCCTCAAGACAAGCCCAGGAGGCGACGGCCTGGTGGTGAACCGACTCGCGATAGGTCAGCACAGTCCCGGAAGCGCGGCGCAATGGGTTGCCAATCACAGCACCCTGCTCATAGAGGATTCCGATGGCACCGGTGAGTCCCGCCCAGGCGTCGGAGTAGAACGGAGCCCAGCCATCTGCCCACTCGCGGGTGTAGTAGTCCCAGCTGTGAGCGTCGAACGCCTGGGCAATGGCGCCACCCAAGACCTTCTGGCTCCCGCTCAGATCGGCGGGGGAGTGTGGATTGAGGGGATCCGCCTGGGGATAGAAGAGGTAGGTGTCGAGCCCACCCATCTCATGGGCGTCCACAAGGAGCTGCGGGTGGTAGCGTAGGATCGCCTCCCAGCGCCCGACCGTCTCCGGCTGGGTGCCCGCAATCCAGTCGCGGTTCATGTCGAAGAGGTAGTGGTTGCCTCGACCCCTTGGCCAGCGACCGCGCAGGAGCCCCGAGTGGTCGAGGGACTTCGTGTAGCCCGACATCTGATGCGACTGGGTGAGGATCCGCTGACGACCATCCGGGTTCATGATGGGATCGATGACCGTCACAACCTCGTCGAGCATCGCGAGCGTTGCGGGGTCCGTGCCCGCGACGAGGCGGTAGGCGAGAGCCAGGGAGGCATCGCAGCCGGAGGTCTCATCGCCGTGGATGGAGTAGCCCATCCAAGCGAAGGGGAGGGCGCGTTCGAGTACGGCCCTGCCCTGATCCACGCTCAAGTCCCGCGGATCAAAGAGGCGCCCATTGTCGGCAAGTAGTGCCTCGAGCCTCTCGTGGTTTCTGGGGCTCGTGATCACGGCGTGATACTGCGCGCGACCTTCGTGGCTGGCACCGTGCTCGACGAGGACGAGCCGTTCGCTCTCGGCGGCCCAGGCCTCAAAGCAAGCGCGCAGCTCCACGTCCGTTGCCATGCGCGAGCCCGTCGCCTGCCCCAACACATCGCCAGGGTTCGTGATGTCCTCGCTGTAGCGCGCGTCCGCAAAAAACGGCACGTCATAGGCCTGAGCGCCCTCGGGATCACCGACACGCAATGAGTCATCGGAATCCTGTACCGGAGCGAGTATTGCATGCGGAGAGGCACAAGCGATATGAACCCCAAGCAGGGGCGAGACGAGCGCGAACATAGCGGTGGAGTGTTTCATGGAGATCAAAATATCCCCGCCGGTGGTGCCGGCGTCAAGTGAACCTGTCGGCGGTTCCGATCTGGCCGGGTTGCCCGCGCACCACGCACTTCCGTACCCCGCATACGTCACAACGTGAGCAGGTAGGGTCGCGAAACCAGTGTCCCGAGGGGCCCGCCCCGGCGATGATCTCCTGGATTCCTAACGCGCGATCAAGGGAAAGACGTGCACGACATCGGTCTTCAGGGACGGAACGTAGATCATCGAATTGCTCCGACTCACCCCAAGGTCCGCGGGGGTCGGCATCAGGGCCAGGGTCTCCACCGTCTTTCGGTCGGCGGAGACGGTGCAGATCCGGCCGCCTTCGAAGTCGGTGACGAGGAAGGTCCCATCCTTCAGCACTTCGATACCGTCGAGAGTGGTGAAGTGCTCGGCAAGTCCGAACGGCCTCGGTTCCCGCTGTCCCGACAGGTCGACCTCGTAGATCTCGTGCAGGCCCCAGCTGACCGCGAACATCGTTCCGTCGTGGATGGTGAGCCCGTTGACCGCCTCGATGTTCGCCACCGTCTCCGTCCGCCCGTCTTCGGCGATCCGGAGGACCTTCCCCGTAGTGGTGTCGGAGACGTACACGTGGGTTCCGTCGGACGCCATGTCGTTGAGATGGACCGCCCCGGGGGGGCTGATGACCCTGAGGTCGGTTCCATCCCCGTACCGAACGCTCACGAGTCGCGTATTGTCGGCCATCCAGAGGCGATTCCCGAGGAGGCACATCCCCTTCGGGGCGTGGATGACATTCTCGGCGTCGCCAGCTAGCCACTTCTCTTGGTGAACGACACCATCCGCACCCAAGAGCGAGAGGTGTCCTGCACCATCGTCGCTCCAGTAGGGATTGTCGCCCTCCGCGGCCACGATGTTGGAGACGAAGACGTTCCCGGAAGCCGGATCAAACAGACAACACTCAGGAGCTGAGAGTCCCGCGACGACCGTCGGTTCACCCACGCTCCAGCCGTTGATCGCGGGCGGGGCAGTGCAGCCGGTCCAAAGCAGCACGGTGCCGCACGCGCCAATCACAGTCGATGTATCCAAGGTCGGCTCCCTCCTCGCTCTTTCTGTGGTTATCGCCTTCGTCGACGTCCGAGAGGTCTTCGTTGCCCCACTCCTGGTTCCCTGTCCAGTGTAGACGTCTGGCGAGTGTAGACACCTGGCCAGCAGATGCCTACTCCTTCCCGGGAATGCTCAGCGCACACGCACCGAGAGCGTGCGCACCCCCCTCTCCATGAAGAGGGAGAGGTCACGCACCCCGGAGCAGTTCGAGGCGACTACAGATGGCCCGCGGCGACGGTATCCGAAGCACGCCCTCATCTTTCGATCGGTCCAGCGCCACCGTTCGAGCAGATGCGGGTCGAGAAGCTGGTGGCGTCCACATCCACCACGACGGAGTCAGGGCCGGGCCGAGAAGATCCTGGGAGAGCGCCGATTCCGATGCACTCGCAGACGATATCGCGCTTATCGCTCGGGCTGGGCCCACACCCAGACCACTGATAGCCATCCGGCAGCAGAGCCACCTCGTGTGACACAGGATCCGAAGAGCCTCTTCCGCCCACGTGGGTGGAAGAAAGGAGAGAGCAAAACCCTAAAATCCCGCCGTATTCTAGAATAGAGCATGCCTGAGACCTACGTCTCGATCCACGCCCGGACCGCTTCAAGCACCCCACCGGTGTCCCCCACCCCCCTTTCGCCATGAAACTCCACCCTGCAATCCTCGCGAGTTGCGCGCTCCTCGCCACCAGTTCCGCATTCGCACAGGTCACCGACCCGAACACCGGGAACACGTATGACGTGATCACCAAGAACATGTTCTGGACGGACGCAGAGGCCGACGCGAAGAATCAGATGTTCGGTGGCACCCCCGGCCACCTGGCCACGATTACAAGCCAGGCAGAGTTGGACTTTGTGATGGCGAACCTGGTCATCTCTCGCCCCTGGCTCGGCGGCTTTCACGACACGGCCGACCCCAACTACTCCGAGCCGGCTGGCGGCTGGGCCTGGGTCACGGGTGAGCCGTTTACATTCACGAACTGGAGCGCGGGCGAACCCAACGACACGGCTGCCAATGGCGGCCCCGAGGACTACCTTGAGATGTTCAAGGACAGCAAGTGGAATGACACCAACAACGCCGGCGGCGGCTGGACGGACTCCTACCTGGTCGAGTGGGAGGGCGGCGGCTCCATCGGCACGAACTACTGCAGCCCCGCCAACACCAACTCCAGCGGACAATCGGCAGTAATCTCCGCCGTGGGCTCCACGATCGTAGCGGCAAACAACTTGACGCTCACCGTGAACCAGATGCCCCTCAATCAATTCGGCTACTTCCTGAACTCCGATACGAAGGGCTTCATCCCCTTCCCGGGCGGCAGCCAGGGGAACCTCTGCCTCGGCGGCTCAATCGGGCGGCACACCAAGCAGATCGGTAACTCAGGCTCCACCGGTGTCCTCTCGATTAGCGTCGACCTGACCAACCTGCCACGCCCAGCGGGCCCCTACCAGGTCCTGGCCGGCGAGACCTGGAACTTCACCTGCTGGTTCCGCGACAAGAACCCGACCGTGACCTCCAACTTCTCCGACGGAATCACAATCACCTTCCAGTAGCTAGCCTGGAGGTGCACTCTGGGGGATGAGGCGCACCTCGACAGCAGTTGCCGCGGAGAAGGCGGCGTGTGCCCACGCGCTGATTGCTGCGCGTTCACTCCTCGGGTGACCGCGATACGCGGCCGCCCGGTTGGGGCCAACTACCTCGCCCGCGCCAAGTCCGCCTCCGCCGCGATCACCCCGAACGCGTTCCAGGGGCCTGATTCGACCAATGCAATCCAGTCCGCTCGGGCTCCTTTCACGTCGCCGTTGGCGTAGCGCCAGCCAGAGACGCCGTAGCGGCGGGTGACGCTCTGGATGGCATCGGACCCGGAGCCGAGGACGTCAGATAACCCCAAGCGGCCCGCGTAGAGCAGGCACAGCTCAAGGTAGGCGTGATTCTCGATCACGTCCCAATCAGATCGGACGCCGAGTACGGCCTCCTGCCCCTCGGCGGACCGACCGGCGCGCATCAGAGCCTGATAGCGCCAGTTCAGAGCAGAGGCGCGACTGTCGTCGTTGGTGGCAGCCTCCTGACAAGCGGTCCAGGCAACTGCGGAGTCTTCCCAGCGCCCCTGCAAGTGAATGGCAAGCGCCAGGTGATAGAGAATGTTGCCGTGGTCCGTACTGCGAGGAATGTTGAAGGCATTGGGCGCACCGTCGGGCTCGATTCGATTGGGATGGTCCTGGGCCAGTGCCCATGCGCGAGCGAGGTCGGCCTCGGCAGTGGCGAACTTACGCAGACTGATGTGTCGGTGGCCCCGGTGGCGCAGCAGGCGGTAGCTGTCCGGAAACTCCTGCAGTCTGGCGCTGAACCACTCGATCGCCTCCGAATAGCGCCCGAGGTAGCCCAGTCGACGACCCACCCAGATGGCGTTGGCCTCGTTCTGTTCGGCACTCCAAGAGAGTCTGGCTTGCGACAGATCCTCCGTCAGGGTTTCGAACCTATCGCCCTCGGGGATGATTCGCTCCAAGGGACGGCCGAACAGGGAGTTCGCTTCGATCTTCGGCCTATCGGGAGTCAGGCCACAAGAGCAAACGAACCAACCGAGAAGGAGAGGGAGCGCGTGACGAGAGAAACCCATGGGCGTGGTTTGACGCTGGTCCATGGGGATCGGTGATAGAGAGACCACGAGTGGGTCAGTCGTCGTCTCCTCCATAACCCAGCGCACGGAGAGAATCGAGTTCCTCCTCTGTGGCGGGCCGGCTGCTGGATTGACCACGCGCTGCCTGCTCCGTCAGCAAGCGCTCGGCCTCGGCGGCCAACTCCAGGACTTTCTTGGGGTAGAGAACCGCTACATCGTGCAGTTCGAAAGGGTCACGGTCCAAGTCAAACAACGAGGACCCGCCATCTGAACGATGCATGAACTTCCAGCGATCGGTAGTGATGGCCAGCTCCGATCTATGCTCCGTCATTTCCGCTCGAGCTGAGCTTTGAACCAAGAGGGGCCGAGGCTTGAAGGTCTTGTGCAGAACATCAAAACCACGGGTTCGTGCTTCGTGCGCCTTCTTCTGGGCGGTGGCCGGTAGATCAACCAAGCCAAACAGTGTCGGGGCAAGGTCTGTAGCTGAAACCAGTCTGCTCTCCTTGCGTGGCTCCAAGCCGGGAGCTCTAAGCAAGAAAGGCACCCGAACCTGTTCATCCCAGGAGAATCCGTGTCCAGGTTCCCGGTGTTGGTTCAGACCCTCCCCATGGTCCCCCATGACGGCCACGACCGTACGATTCCACATGTTGGCTTCCTTCAAATGATCCAATAACACGCCGATGTGGTGGTCCATGAAGGCAATCTCACCATCGTATTGATTGACACTGCTGAGCAGGTTCACCTTGTTCCCCTGTTCCGTGCGCTTGACCTTGCTACGGAATACGGTCAGAGCCACGGCCCGGTCACCCAACCACTGGCGCAACTCATCTGTGGTCTTGAAGGCCTCGTTGTAGGGGCTGGGTGGGAGGTAAGGGCCATGGGGGTCGAAGTAGTGCACCCATAGGAAGAATGGCTGCTGCCCCACTTCCTTGAGCCAGGCAGTGGCTTGGCGCGTTGTCCTTGCAGCATCGCGCTCTTTGGTGCGTGTGGGTTGGTTGTAGATCTCGAATCCGGTGGCGAGGCCCGCCTCAGCCCGCAGGGGGAAGGCACTGATGAACGCCGCCGTCCTGTAACCAGCTGCCCCAAAAACTTCAGCCAGGGTGACGAGCGATGGGTCGCGCTCGTAGATGAACTGCTTCTTGACGTTGGCCAGAACGCCATGCTCGGCTGGCCAGACCCCAGTGAACATGGAAGTATGGCTCGGCAGAGTGGTGGACATCGGTACCAGGCAGCGTTCGAACAGAACCGATGAAGCTGCCAGTTCATCCAGATTGGGTGAGGTCTTTCTGAAGTACCCATAACACCCCATGTGATCTGCGCGCATGGTATCCAGGGTGATCACTACCACATTGGGGCGCTTCAGTGCTGGCACCTGGGCCGCGGCCAAGGTGCAAGTACCGAGGGCGAGAAGGCAGGCGAGAGGGAGTCGAATTGGAAGTTGGTTCACGGGGTAATCGTAACGATTTTTGACGCGCTCACCGAGTCCGCCCCAACACGAAGTTCCTCTGCCTCCTGTGGATCAGGAGCAGGGCCTTCAAGGCCCCGAATGGTTGATGCCCTCTCCGGTTTTCGCCTGGGTTGCAGACAGATGGACATGCCGCAGGGGATCGCGGCACGGGGCATCACCGAGGTTCGCTCTATTCAGATTCGGGGAGAACGCTAACGGGTAGTATCATCCTCAGGCCAAGTACGCCCATGCCCGACGAATCCCACAATACTGCAGCAGTCCTGTTCGACGAGCACCTCGCACGCCTAGAGCGTGGGGAGGCCGCAGACCTCGGGACAGTTTGCAGCCAATACCCCGAACACGCCGACGAACTGCAGCGCCTTGATCGCGGCATGCGTCTCTTGCAACGCGCAGCCAATGAACATCCGGTGTCCTTGTTTCGGCCCCCAGAGGAAGATGCCAAGGCCATCCTCGGTCACCAGCACGTGACCGAAGGCCGCGTCCTCGGTGACTTTCGCCTTGTGAGGTGCATTGGTCGCGGGGGGATGGGCGAAGTCTGGGAAGCCGAACAGACCTCCCTCTCCCGACGGGTAGCGCTGAAGGTCCTGCTGCCGGAGCGAGTGGACACTCGCGGCCTGGATTTCTTCGCTCGCGAAGCCCGCGCCGGTGGCAAGCTGGCGCACCCCGGCATCGTCGCGGTCTACGGGACGGGCGAGACTGAGGGTGTGCACTGGATCGCAATGGAGCTGGTGCAGGAGAACTGCGACCTGGGGCACGCGCTCGACGGCTGGCGTGAAGCTGGGGAGGTGGGTGCGGAATACTACGCGCACGTAGCAGAGTTTGTTGCCGATCTCGCCGAGGCCCTCGAGGCAGCGCACGCCGCGGGTGTGATTCACCGCGACCTCAAGCCGAGCAACGTCCTCGTAACCCCCGACGACCATCCCAAACTGACCGACTTCGGTTTGGCCAAGCTCATCCACGAGCAGTCTCTGTCGGTGGCCGGCGAGATTGCGGGCACTTACTACTACATGAGCCCCGAGCAGGTGGCGGCCAAGCGAGCGGGCATCGATCACCGTACAGACATCTTCAGTCTGGGAGTGGTGCTCTACGAGATGCTGACCCTGGTGAGACCCTTCTCGGGAGACACCAGCGAACAGGTGGTTCGCAAGATCCTCTGGGAAGAGGCGCTCGACCCGTGCAACGTCCGCTCGCGGACGCCGCGGGACCTGGCCGTGATCTGCGGCAAGGCGATGGAGAAGGAACCGGGACAGCGGTATCAGAGCATGGCCGAGCTTGCGGCCGACCTGCGCAGGCATCTCACCAATGAGCCGATCCTGGCCAGACCCTCTGGCGCCTCGATCCGCCTAAGAAAATGGGTCCGCCGCAATCCAACCAGGGCCACCGCGATCGGTCTACTCGCGGTGGCTCTGGTTGTGGTGCTGAACCTCTACTCCAAGCTCTTTGACGAACAGCAGGCCACGGCCGAGGCCCTGACCACCGCCAGCGAAGAACGCGATCTGAAGTCTGATGCCCTGCTACAGATTCAGCGCGAACAACAAGCAACTCAGGCGGCCCTCGAGCAGGTCAGCCAGGAAAAGGAAGCGACCACCGCGGCGCTGCTCACCGCCCAGCAACGGGCAGACGAGTTGCAGCAGGTGTCAAACTTCCAGGCCGAGCAACTCTCCTCAGTCGACCCCGAGGCCATGGGCCTGGCGATCCAACGCATGGTGCTGGAGAGTGCCTTGGCCAGCGGCGAACAGGCGGGGCGCGAAGCCGAGGTCCTGGACGCAGAACAGGCCGAGCTTGCAAGCCTGCTCGCCAACAACGACTTTACGGGCATTGCCCTGGGCGTGCTGGACGAACAGGTGTTTGAGGGAGCCCTCAAAGCTCTGGAAGGCTTTGAAGACCAGCCGCTGGTGCAGGCACTGCTCTTGCAGACGGTGGCGGATACTTTACGAGAGCTGGGACTTCTGGAGCGGGCATTCAATCCACAAGAGCAAGCGGTTGAGATCCGCCGGCGTGAGCTAGGTGATGAGCATCCAGACACTCTGAACTCAATTAACAGCCTGGGCGCACTCCTCGATGGCCAAGGAAACCTCGACGAGGCCGAGCCGCTCTTGCGCGAGGCGCTGGAGATCAGCCGCCGTGAACTGGGTAACGGGCATCCAAGCACCCTGACATCGATCAACAACCTGGGATTGCTCCTCTACTCCCAAGGGAAACTCGACGAAGCCGAGCAGCTCTTGCGCGAGGGTCTGGAGGTCAACCGTCGTGAACTGGGTAACGAGCATCTAAACACCCTGACATCGATCAACAACCTCGGCATGCTCCTCTTGGCCCAAGGAAACCGTGACGAAGCAGAACCGCTTTTCCGCGAGGCGCTGGAGGTCCGTCGCCGCACGCTGGGCGACGAGCATCCAAGTACCCTGGACTCGATCAACAACCTGGGCATACTCCTCCAAAAACAAGGAAAACTCGACGAAGCCGAGCAGCTCTTGCGCGAGACGTTGGAGGTCCGTCGCCGCAAACTGGGTAACGAGCATCCAACCACTCTGACATCGATCAACAACCTGGGCGACCTGCTTGGGGGCCAGGGCAAGCTCGCCGAGGCAGAGCCGCTCTTGCGCGAGAGTCTGGAGGT
>MPMD02225533.1_pt1 | contig 31219 bp, 41 predicted proteins | sample 1617291 | NCBI WGS metagenome assembly MPMD02 (sample SAMN05944810, study PRJNA350692) | marine metagenome | biome: marine; feature: ODZ; material: water; isolation source: 120 m water sample filtered on 30 um supor filter | place: Pacific Ocean | collected 2012-04-09 | depth 120m m | reverse complement strand
AGAGAACGAGCAGAAGGCCCGTCACGGATGGTGTCTTCGAGGGTGGGCGCATCCCTGATCATCTCTTCGATAGTAGGTTCCGGCTCCCCACTTGCTCCCGAGGTCATTCGAGATAGGAAGTCTATATCCTCAAACTCGTTACCGGCTGCAAGCTTATCCACTTCCAGCGCGTTTCTTGCAGCTTGTTCCCGCTTCTCTTTTAGGATAAGCTCCTGTGACTCCGCCATTATGCGCTCGCTTTAGACACATTCCTCGCAAAGTTGGCCTTCTGCTTCATCTTCTTAGAAGCATCTGAGCCCTTAGCTAAGACCTGATCTGCGTACTCTTTTGTTGTTTCCCCATGCTCTTTTGCGGCTTTAGAAAAGGAACCAACGGTTCCCTTCTTCTTCATCTTATCAGTAGCCTTACCGATCCAATCTTTCTTGTCCTTATCCATCGCATTCTTAGCCGCCTTCTCTCGAAGCGCCCGCATTCGATCTGCCATGACTACTCCCTAAGCGAGTGCGTTCTTAGCTGCTGCCGCAGTAAGGGCGTCTAAATCAAAAGCTTCTTCTTCTTCCGGCATAGGAAGTCCTTCTGCGCCTAAAGGCATTGGAGGCATTGGGGGCATTGGTTCTGCGAGCGCAATATCTTCCCCAAGAATATCCCCACCAGGAAGCTCTTCCGCGATACCTATATCCTCGATAAGTTCACCACCACCTGTACTGGCTGCAACAGCCGGATGAGCCTTTAAGCTGGCCAATCCGTCTTCGATCCCAGCGATGATTGAACCAATATCCGGGCCTGACGCCCCAAGAGATTCGTCCCTTCGATCTGCCATGCTTTGATCTTTGGTATCTTCTGGGCCGTCTTTCATTCCCAGAGATTCATCGAGTTTATCGTCAATTCCTTGTGCCATGAGAACTCCTTATGTGCGTTTTCTGTTCCGAATACTTCGGTAACTAAATTTGCGGCGTGAGGTTGATTCGCGTTTTGCTTCATCTTTCCGATATGCTTGGATACGATCGTATGACATATCCTTGAAAAGTACAACATTCTCCAACCCATCTGGAACAGGTGAATCTTTTAAACGACGCGGGCAACGTCGTGCAGCTACGATAGCCATTTGTAACGCAGATATTTTATCCCAGTGATGCCTCTCGCGCCTTCTTTTCCCTGGACCATCCCCTAATAATATCTCCGCAGAGGCTGCTCGTTCCACCCGTTTATCGTGCTTGTAGCTAGTCAGTTGCGAAACAGTATCTTGGTCATTAAAAAATAAATCATCTCGAAGTGCGTCTTGGAGGTAAGAGAGCATCTGGTCTACTGACTTCGATGTCGCTGTAATACCAGGACGGTAAGCTTTCTCGTAGTAAAGCTTCTTACAATCCATCTCTTCAAGTAGAGCGATAACAGCTGCGCCTACCCCATTGGATTCAACGGCTACAATCGCATTGTTGTACTTATGGTGAGCTTCCATTATTTTCCGCGTAAACGGGATAGGAGTCGTGTGATCTGCATAGCAAGCGACCTGAGTCCACTCTCCGTCGAATACTTTGAGTACCTGAAATGCAGCATGGTCGCGAGCAGCATAACCAGCAGGGTCCACTCCGATGACATAGATAGCCCCCTCTTGTGGCTGCTCGTACTCCATATACGGAGGAACCCATGCGGTTAGGTTAGCTTCCCGATGGCGTTTAAGCAAGCTTGGATGGATGACAGAAATGCTCGAAGCCAACCAACAAGAGAGATCGTCAAAGGGATAATAGACCTGAAAGAGATCTGGGTTACGTCGAATCTCCGGGTCAATATCTAACATCAAACGACGAAAGGATAGGTGCTCTTTCTTCAGCCCCAGTGGGCCAAAACGCTCTAAGAACCGAAGCTCTTCTACATCCATTACTGCACCCTTAGGCCAAGGACGCTGATTAAGAACCCCATCCCAGAAGGGAAAGAAAGCATAAATGTGTCGAGCTATTCCTAGCTTTGCATCCCGACATTGGTCGTGCCACCACTCCGCAGAAGGAGCATCCATTGGTGCAGGAGTCGATTCGAGAACCATTAGGGAGTGGTCCCGGTTAACCATTGATGGGTAGATTAAGGTGAACTGTCCCGCTGCGTCCGCAAAGTAAGGCACTTCTGAAGCATGAAATGAATCAGGGGATTGACCGATACCAACGGCTCCTGACTCGCCGCTAAGGACGCGCATCTTTCCACCCGCTTTGGAATTAAACGTAAGCTGACGTGCCTCACGATTAGGAATCGTAGGAGAGCGAATAGTTTCCGGCCAAAGCCCATGGCAAAAGTGAACCCTTGAGTGCAGATATTCCGCACGCTTCTTGTTATCCGCGATACACACATGGTCCCAACCAGGTGTGTAAGCCGCTTTCACATAACCACATAGCTCAGCGGTCAACGACTTACCACCCTGACGATACCCTAAAAGGGTGAGCCATTTATTCTGGCCATACTCTGTCTTCGGTGGGTTTGAAAAATAGGTAAGGAGGGTAGCCTGAAGTTGCCCGGTGATCTTAAAGGGATCGTAAGGAACAGCTTGGCCCGATGCCTGGTCATGAATATGTGCATACGCCCTCAAACTAATCGAGGGATCTGCTAAGGACTTGAGAGCTTCAGTCGCCTTTTGTGCGTCTGACTTGCTCATCCAGTCTCCTCAATCTTCTCGGGCTCAACATCAATCACTTCTACACCCGTCGTATAGCTCGCGGTCAGCCTTGGAGCCTCCTGCTTAACAGCGATTAGAGCCCCGATGATGTCCATGTAGGCATTCCCTGGAGTCCCCATAGCAGAGTTCTTCGTAGCGATGATGGTAAAGATTAACTCTAAGTAGTTCCTGGCTTCCCTTGCGATGACGGGGGTAATGTTTCCCTCAACCAACTCTGCGAGTAGGAATTGACTAAAATTTAAGACGCCATCATAGTCATTAACGGGGTTAGTCCGCAGGAACTTAGAGATTACTTCGCGCTTATCTAACGGGACTTGGGCTAGCCACGCAGAATAATCCGCCCCATCACTTGCTGGGGGTGACCTGCGGGCTTTGGCGAGAGGGCGTTTTTTCCTGGTCGTCATTCTTTCTCCTTGGTGGCCCCACATAGGGAGTACCCATTGACGGGCGTTGCTCTACCCGGTGAGGAAGTAACTTGAGTTTAGCATAGGATGTGAAAAAAGGTGAGCTTAGGATAGCCCTTGCATCAGTAGTTCTCAAGTGGAAAGGGTGTTTTTTCATTGTTTCAAAAAGCTCAAGTCGGTCATTAAGCTGGTAGTTCTCCATTGGAGGGAGAGGAACCAAACGGAGATCTAAGTTATGGCACCACAAGGCGAACTGCGGTAAAGAAACTAATTTATCGACAGCCTGTACCATACAGGTAATCAAATGCTCGTGGCTTACATCCATTCCCTCAGACATTACGTCAAGAGACATCCCGTAGCAGTAGGCGACTAAAACCGCGATCTCATGTAGATGCCATTTATTCCCGTGTAGTTGGGGGGTCGAACGCAACCCTGCTACCTCATAGGGGGTGGGGACTTCACCGTAGAACCCGAACAGCTTACCGACATCCCCAGGCCACTCTGCCGGGGCTACAAAGGCTTCTTTAGACATCAACCATGCCTTAAAAACGGGGGTTGCCTCTATCCATTCAACAACACGGTAATCCTGCTCGCCATCTAGAGTGATATAACTTCCAGTATTGTAGGCCCCACGGATTTGCCCTATTGCTCGGAGTAGCTTCTGCATCGCGTTCGCTGAAAGTGAAACCTGTGGAATATCACTGTGGAAATGGAGGGCAATATGGATGAGATGATTGATACAAGCATTTGCAGGGTAGTTGCAGCAACCCGTGTAAAACTTCTTAAGCTTTGTGCCATGCCCTGCCATTAGTTCCACCTTGCCGATGTGTCAGATCTTTGGTTGGCTGCGGGATTATGTGGTTTGAGTGCCAATCCCTCCCAAGCTCGATGCCCACTTTTCTTGCACTGCTTGAATCCCCTCTCTCTAAGGAGACGCCCCAGGTACTTCTTGTTAATCGGCTTTCTATCTCCAGTCATGTCGCACCAGTCTAGGTAGCGTTCGTACAAAACCGAGACTTCAACTCGAACTTTCTCCCGCTTTACGCACCAGTCATCGAGGAATTCTTTAAGGAGATCCATCTCATCCTTGTATTCTTCTGTCGCGACCATGACTTCATCGGGAGTTGAAAGGCCCCCTTCCTGCCAACGTAAGCAACCGTCAAGAATATGATTTAGGATACCAGGAAGTTCATCGATGAGTTTGTAGGGGAGATTCTTGTCCTGTTTCTCGTCCGGGATTGTGACTTCAAATGGGATGAGACGGATTCTTCGCCATATCGCCCAGTCATTTCCCTTGATAATTGGTCGATGGTTTGCTGCGATCCAAAGTTTGTGGGTCGGTTCGAATTCGAAGAAGTCCTGCCGCATGAAACGGGCTTTAACCGTCTCCCCTCCGGTGAGTTGCTTGATAAGTGCTTCCGCAAAGTGTCTTCCTCGGTCAATCTCCGATGTCGTTACAAACCTTGCCCCCTGGAGATCTGCAATCGAGGTTGGGTGATCGCTCCCCATTGACTTGGAAAGCAATAATTCAGGTGCAGCTTGCCTTGCATAGTCCCCCATGAGCCGTTGTAGGGTTGAAAGGAAGGTTGATTTACCATTACTGCCGGTCCCATGAAGAAAAGCGAGAGTCTGTTCGGTGATTACTCCTGTCATGGAGTATCCCATATAGGCATGAAGGTAATCAACTAGATGTTCCTTCCCTCCCATGATGGTAAGCATGAACTCATCCCAGATTGGGCACTTTGCTTTGTCGTCATACTCCACTTTCGCGAGCTTAGTATGCATATCTTCCCGTTTATGCGCATAAAGTTCCCCTGTTTTTAGGTCAAGCGTGCCGTTTAGGAGGTTAAGCTTCCAAGGATCTGAGTCTAGCTTCGAGGTTTTGATTGGGATGCCCGGTTCTGACTCTGCTAGGCTAATCATATTTCTGCGTGACGAGGCTGATCCGGATTTTACAGCCCATTTGAAGAGCTTGTTAGCATCTGCTGGGTCAGTTTGCGCGAGTCCCGAGGCTTCTACGTACATCGCATCGATAGAATTCTTCGCATACTGCATGATCTGCTGCGCTTCATCAGAGGCCCACCGTCTGCCTGTGAAGACGAGCCACTTATCCCAAGCTGGAACAAAACGGATGACTTCTTTGTGGGCGTTGACCAACCGTAAAGCGTTTCCGGTGTCTGTATAGCCAGGATTGTTAGGAGTTGGTGCAGTGATGGGTCCAAGCGGAGTATTCGACGGGGGCTTAGGAGGTTTTAGTTTGGTAAACTTTCCCTGAAGCCGAGTCCACCCCGAGTTCCCTTTGCTGTTTTTACTACTATTTCCCTCACAGTCTTCGTGATGGCATCCTGCTGCGATCCCTCCTCGGTCGAAGTGAACGATGAAGGCGCTCCGGTCCCGATGGTCTGGGTCCCAGGGGCATTCGTCGAATAGCCAGCGGACACCTTTCCCTGGCCAGGAGATAGGACCAGTAATCCCATCCTTGAAGTTCTGATGAATCCATGTAGCTAGTTTTGCCCTTTCTGTTCCTGCTGAGCCGAGTTTCGAGCGCGAAGGATCTGGTGGAATTCTCTTAGCGAGTTTCTTAAGGGCTTTTTTGGTAACGGATTCAAGATGATCTGGCGCTTTAAGGAGTCGGGCTTTTCTGTGGGGGCGTTCCGGGGTTGAGTCACCTTTCCGGGTAGCCGTTCCGTACAATTTCCAGATCCTTGAAGGATTAAAGACTTTCTGGTCTACGATAACTTTATCATCGTCGAATAGGAAGCTTAGGGCCTTGAGACAGCGTTCAACTAGGTCTGAATCCGAGGGCAAGTTTACTTTGTAGAGGAGATGAGCCCCATTTCCGCTATCACCAAAGATCGGCTCTGGCCAACCCTCGGCTCGGAGATAATAAAAGACTTCTTTGAGCTTATTGAAGGCTGCTTTCTTTTCTGCGTCTGTAGAGCTAACACCAGATACGCGATTCGCGTCTATGTCGATGAGTAGGTAACGATAACCTAGAACATCTTTATCTGAAGTTGTCTTAATTCCCTTCTTGGTTTTGTTTAAAGCTCTCGCTAGCAGGTCACCTTTTATCACTTGTGGGGTTATGTATAAACCATAAGCACCCCCGTTGGAGAGGTCTGCTGCTGTACCCGAAAGTGCGTCGAAATCATCGAAGTAGCCCGCGAGTATATGGGGTTTACCGCTGTAACTGGATGGAACAAAGGCTCGGAGTTCTACTATATCGCCCTGATTGAAGAGAGCACCGAGGGCATCTCGGATCTCCTGTTTATTAGCCTGGAGATTCGGCTGATCGGAAGTATTCATGATGTCCTATGGGAGTGTGGGGGAAGGATTCTCGGCTTGCATGTACTCAGCGAGGGAGGTTTCGTTAACGCGCCATTGGTTGCGCACACGGAATGCAGGTAGTTCGCCTTCGCGGACTAGGGTATAGACGGTATGGGGACAAACCCCCAACCTCCTTGCTGTTTCTTTTACAGTAAGACAACGAGGGTTGTGTTGGTGTTCAGTTGACATCGGTTCTCCTGGGTGGCTTTGCAGAGCCTAGCACAGGCGCACAGCCGATGCAAGGGCATCACACAGATTTTCACGATTTTACAAGTATGGGACGACATCTGTGTCCTCGAGGACAATCTTTTTTTCGATATTGTCCTCGGAGATTGGGGCTTGTACGGGGCTTATGCCGACCAGGGACGACAATGACATAAAAAAGTATCAGGGCCCTATAGGGTGCATGTGCAGGTGCCTCGCACACGAGGGCACTTTTTGCAGTGCTCCTAAGGGTCTATCTACGAGACGATATTGTCATATCGTCCTCGATTTTTCATAATGGGGTATTTATCTCCGGATACAGAGGACGATGTATGGGACGATATACGATTTTCGGGACACAGATATTGTCCCAGGCAACGGGCGAACCTGGTTCTTTACATCTGTCAAAAATATGTCATAGCTTTCTGTCAGGCAAAAAAGTCTTGTCGTGTCAAGAGGGCCTTCGCTCACAGGCTCGCTCCCCCCCCTCCGGAGGGGATGCCCCTCCCCGTGCTCTCTGCTCACAGCTTTTTTTGGCTATCCTGGGGGCTATCCTATCCTCTATCGCAGGATAGCGCGCCTATCCCCTATCTTATACCCCTATCCTATCATTTTTAGTTACCTATCCCCCCCCCTTTCTATCCTTCTCTTACCGAACCTCTATCCTCTACTAGTCTTATCCCCTATTCAGCCAGCCAGGGCTATCGAGGACCAAGCCCGCACCCTCATAGGCTATTTGCTAGCGTTTCCTGATAGGCACAGCGTATTTAAAATGCTCAAGTAGGGTAACACCCGTTTCCGCTAGTCGAGCCCTAGAAACCGCCAAGAATCGCTAGGAATTCGAAAGAAAAAAAAAGGCCGCCTCCGGAGAGACGACCTTTAAAGATAATAAGGTAATTTTAGACTACAATATCATCCCGATAATGAGTAGTAGAACAAGTGCCGTAACAAGGCATAACGCCTTATCAATCAGCCAGCTAAGCGCTTCCATGCTTAGCTTTGACCGGGTAGGCTAATCGGATTGATTAATTCAACCTCATTGACTTGAGAGAATAGGTCCGAACCAAAGTGCTTCTTCAACACCTTGAGATTCTTCTTCCCTTGTTTCGAATCGTCTAGCCATATCCATACGGGGTATTCTTCAGTCTCGACACGAGTCTTAAATCCCCATTGATGCTGCTCTTCTGCTTTGTTCCATCCCCATGAAAGCTCCAACGAAGAAGCGAACGATTTTTTCCCGATACGACCGACACTACCATCGTATACTCGGAAAGATTTGGTTTGAAGCGCTTTATCAACGAGGTTTTGCAGGATAGAATGAACCTCTCCAATCTTATTCACATACTTAGCGTCTGATTCTGGTGCTTCATACACCACAATATCATTCTTCCGAGACTTCTTTTCTGGTATTTTATTCTTAGGGGCTTTTGCTATCCGCTTCGCTTCCTTACCGGCTTTTTTCCTGGCTTTCTTCTCTTTCTTCTTCTCCTTCTTAGAGAGCTTAGCACTCTTCGATTCAAGGGATACCGGAGCTTTAACCTTGTTTTTCTTAGCGGGCTTCTTGACTTCGATAACCTCTACTCCTTCACAATGACGAACATATCGGTATATCGCACCGACGATATTTTGCCATCCAGGAGGGTTATCGCCCATTTGAGGTTTCGACTTGTTCCACGCTCCATGGACAGAGTGCAACCCTAATGCCTTAATACCCAGCTTATTGATGAAGATGAAGTTCAGAATCATTAGCTTATAAGCTACGTCCGCTATCGCTTTAGGGCTAACCTTCTTATGGAAGTCTCTCATTGTGTCTAGCTTGAGAGCATTTTTTACCAATTTTGATTGCTTCTTAGCTACTTTATTATCATCTTTATTATATACTAGTTTCATTTTCTAACTCCTATGTTTTGTTGAGAAAGCACTTCCCAACTGGACAAAACTCTGTCCAACCCCGTTATATCCCATGGGTATCACCCTTGCAAGCGCTATCTGTTTTCCTGGCTTGCAAACTCCGCTATCGCTTGGTCATGTTTTCAATCCTGACAGGGCGTTTATCCTATCCTATCCTATCCTATATTCCGCGTTGTTTCGTTCCTTCTTAGCTCCGTGCTCGCGGAAAGTTCAATTAAACCTAACCATAGCAGTACGGAGGAGTACGCAGGTAGTACGCTGACTATCCTCCATGCGTATATTTGATTACCTAATTTAAGGGCGCCCCGAATGCCATGCTGACGCACCGCTGACGATTGTGCCGGACGGAGCTGGGTAATCACGAGCAGGGTTGACAGGGTGACACCCTCAGGATAAGCTGGACCTAGCCAGAACTCCGTCGATGATTAAGCCGATGAGAGGGGGCTATAGAAGATTACTATAGGAGAAGACATCATGGCTTTTAGTGGCGGCAGTTGGGGAGATAGGCAGTGTGATAGGAATTGGAAAGCACAGAGGTTTGGGCTGTATCTAATCTATAACAATACAGGTATGGTAGAGGATGCGGATGGTGTCCATCACCAAATATCATCCACTAAGACTATCTCCGAGCTTAGGCAGGAGTTCCGTGGGAGCAAGTGCCGACCTTGGTCAGAGGTAAGGAAGGCTATGACCCGGTGGATAGCTATACTTAAGACATACAACGGGGAGCACGACTTTCTCTTAGTTAAGGTTGATCAGAACGGTCAGCACATCATTGAACCATAGAAACATTACCAATAATAGAAGATTAGTATAGGAGAATAGAAGATGTCCATATTACCACGTCCATTCATCACAGATTTTTTTGGGGCAGAGAAGATAGCGAAAGCTATCTGTGCTTTGCAAGACTTACTCAACGCAGAGTTTGCCGGTCCAACCGGTAAACTTTCTGACGAGGATATTAAAGGGATGTCTCCAGCGGACCTCCGTTATGCGGAGGAAGTATACAGAAAAATAGAAACCTTGGAGGAAAGGCTTATTAAGCTATTCCCCCAAGAGAGGGAGCTGTACGAAGAACTCACAACCAATACCCAGGTTGGATTACCAGGGTTCGCATACTTCAACGAAGGGGAGGAGGTTCCCTAGTACAATCTATTCCTTAGGGGTCAGCCTTTGCTGGCTCCTTTTATTGCGACGTTATGAAAACCTAGTCGAGGGTAGAGCTTATGCTTCCCCAGACTATGAGGTATGCGAAGTCCATGTTCACCTAAAGGTGTGTTCACCTAACGGTAATATGCAAGCTTGATTGCGACCTAGCCACCCTCTACCAGGTAGATAAAGCACCATGTAACTAGGGTTCATGGCGTCAATAGTAACCGTACCTATAACCAAGCCAAAGGGTATAGACCCTTTGGACATTAGGGAGATCGGCGTGTCTCCTTAGTGCTAAAACAGTCAGCATCTCCTTAGGGAACAACCCACTCCAGGTGTGGTGGAAGTACCTAAGGGGTGACTAACTAGCGCCACCTAAAACATTACCAATAGAAACAATAGAGGAGAGAAGACGATGGGACTATTCGCAAGAGTAGAAGAGGAGATCTGTATACCCGGCATAGGTTGGGTAGGTATATTTACCAAGGAGGCTAGGGATTACCTCCGTAACCGTGATGAAGGAGCTATCGAACCTGGCTTCGATACCGAGGGAGCTATTGATGCTTTCCTCGCAGCTAATCCAGACAACCTTGAGGTTATCCCTCAAGGTAAATCTTATTACAATCTCACTGATAAAGAGTGGGAGTCAGCAATAGAAGCAGGTGATCTAACTCATCTCTTCGAAGGAGGAGGAATCTAATGGCGACTAACCTAGACGAACAAGAGGCTGCATTATACTTAGGTATGATGCAGTTATATGAAGCTTTGGATGAAGCTTTGGGTCAGATGCTAGACCGCAAAGCTCACCTCCAAGAGAAGGAACTAATCAAGCAGGAACCTAAAGCACCTAAGTGTGCTAGCTGTGGCACTACGGAAGGAGACATTGAGACTAGCAAGTGGGCAATGATGAGTAAGCCAAGGTTCCGCTTTAGGCTCTGTTATCTTTGTGAACTAGAAGCGGAGGATGAGTACTACGCCGCTGAAGCTATGGAGGTAACCAATGAAGGTTCTATATAGCGGTGGGATATTGAAGGCGGTCGTGGTCCCTAGGGATCATGATGGGTTCTTCATCGATGACCTCGAAAAGGAACTAAATGAAATCGTTACTCCGATCAATCCGATAGCCGATGCCCATGAGGCAGCTACTCTTAAACGTATACCAAAGGGAGCGTGGCACATCACGTTAATCCATCAAAGTATACTTAGGCCCTATAGGAAAGAGCTTAAGGGGATGGAGTTCCCTCAACCTCCGAGGTTGCCTTGCATTAGTGAGTGTACCTTTGGTATCCGAGAGTCGGGAGAAGGTGATAACTACCGTAAGAGCTTTGTCTTATGGTTCCCTGACTCCTATCAGAAGGAGCTTAAAGCATACGTAGAGAGGTATTGTTGGATGCTGATGCTAGGGGTAGAGGAAGGCGACCCGGAACCTGAACGTAGGTTTCACATAAGTTTAGCTAACCTAACCGGTAAGCCAGGAGGTAGTGTCCGATGAAACTACTATGGCTTAAGAGTACACTAGCAACCAAGACAGGGCCTATCCCAGTCTCTTATGTAGGAGAGACTGGGAAGGAGAGCTACGCTTCCTGTAAGGGTTGTCCCTTAGACCCAACTAGAGAGGATGCTGATAGCGGTGATAACTGCTACTCCCATACTGGTACACCAAGGATGGCACACTCTAGTATGGTTAGGAAGATTAAGAAGTGGAAGGATGCAGGTAAGTACGCTGAAGTACTTACCCACTACACCATTGACCGAGCTTTAGCTGGTCGTTCCTGGTCAGCTAAGTACGTTAGGAACGTAATGCTAGGGGACTCTGCTAGGTGTGACCCTAAGGAGGTACGCTCTGCTCATGACAAGGTTAGGGAAGAGGGACTAGGTTGGCTTAGCTATACTCACTTCCCTTTCCTGGTAGCTAAGCGGGGAGATCAAGACCTCTACTGTGCTTCTCTCCCTGCTAAGGGATTGAAGATGGGGCTGTTCGCCCAAGCTGACTATGTGATAGATGCTCTAGGGTTTAGTCGAGCGACAGTAACCCTACCTTCTGGTTGGCTTAACGAGAATGGAGCTACCTTCACTACTCCTGCCGGTAAGCAAGGGGTTGTTTGCTATGAGCAGATGGCGACAGCCTTAGGAGAAAGGCCATTAACATGTAATAATTGTGGGCTTTGTGACCCTAAGGAAGAGGGACCAGAGGTAGTAGGGTTCATCAACCACAATAAGCAAGCGATAGCATACTGGAAGAGACTAGCAAAAGAGAACATAGAGTGGGCAATTAACTTAACCAAACCAAAGAGGTCAGCATGAGCAAGAAGAAGATAACTAAGGAAGAAGTAGAAGAGGTACGCCACCTCTCTAAGCTACAAGAGAGTGCAGAGGAACTACCCTATGCAGTACGTAACCTAAATCTTCCTGACCTAAAGGAAGATTACTTAGAAGAGAAGAGGCATCTCATAGAACTTAACGAGCATAAGAACTTTGCTCGACAGGACTTAGAGGATGAGGAGATAGATAGACTAGCTAGGGAAGAGGTTGAACGCTCACTCTATGAGGAGGGTATCATAGAAGATCCCGACTGTGATGGAGGGTTACTCGGATGAAGTTTAAATTAGTTGATATGATAGGAAGCATCCACGTTTCTACCGTGAGCTACCAGTTAGAACATGGAGTCTGGGTGTACCAAACGTGGGCGACAACCGAGTTGCTAGAGGAAGGGATGGACTTTGACGAGCATTCCTCTACTGAAGCCGAGGCTAAAGCGACACACTCAAGAGCAATAGCTTGGGCTAAGAGATGATTAGGCTTCCCTCATTTGCTTTGAAGTCTATCCTCAAAGATGCTGCTCCTAGTGAGACAGTAAGAGTGATTAGGTTTCTAGGTAGGTGGGGGATTCAAGCATCGATGGAGGTGCAAGCTCTTACGTTTAGCCCCTTAGCTGGGGACTTGGTTACCTTTAGAAAAACACAGTACAAAGTGGAGGATAGTAATGAGAGAAGATAGACACTGGGAACATGACCATGAAAGGGACTACGTTACAGTAGAACCTTTCCATGTAGTTAGTAGTGAGAAGGAAGAGGTAGAGATAGAGAGAGATGATGAGCCTATCTTAGTAGAGGTTCACTATCATTACACAGATGAAGTACGTGGTACTTATGAGGAGCCTCCTGAACCTGCCGAGGTAGAGATCATTAGGATTAAGGTGGTTGCTAATGGACCTGTTCTTTATAGCTGCCGGAAGGATGAGTGGGTTGACCTTATACCTGATAAGGTATTCGAAGATCTATCTACTAGCTTACTAGAAAACTGGGGGTACTAATGGCTCACTTTGATTGGTACTTATACCAAGTAACATCTATCACCCCACTTAAGTGTACCAAGATAGATATTGAGGCAGACGATTTCGTAGTATCTACACAAGAAGGAGATATAAACTTAGAAGAACTAATAGATGATTACCTAAGACTTAAAGCAGAAGAGAACACAGCAGAAGAACTAGTAGAGGAGTATAGAAAAGAAGAGATAGAAGAAGCACTGGCCGATGCGCCACTCGATGACCCGACGCACCACTCGTGGGATCGGTACTTGAAACTGGTAAATCCCGAGATGACTTGACACCGGGCTATCCCTGGTGATACCCTGTAGGGGTCAGTATGAGAACTGACCTCAACCCTTCCCAATAACCCCAATGAGAGGATACATATGTTGTATCATTATACTAGTCCGCAAGGACAAGAGCACCGTAACGTAGATGAAGATAAAGTAACTGAACTCTATTTCAAGAATGGCTTTGCTGGTAGCTTTGTACCAGCCGAAGAAGAACAGGAAGAACCTGATGTTATTGAGGCAGAGCAAACGGCTCTGGTCCCTGTAATAACTAATAATCCTGCGGTTGAAGTTAGCCCTATCGAACCCCCTACCCCCCCTATTGCTCTAGTCAGTGGGCCAATAGCTGAAGCCTTCGGACTAACTAATAATCCTGCGGTTGAAGTTAGCACTATTGACTCTCCCCCCCCTGTTTCTGTGGAAGAGGAAGAGGAAGACTTTGCTAACATGAGAGGACGGAAGTTCTCTAGTGCTCGGGACAAGTTCACAGTCAAGAGCCTTGAGGAGATCCTTGCTAACCTCGAAGACCTTCGGAAGAAGGAAGACCCACAAGACTATACTCGAAACATCAATGGCTTCATGGTTAAGTTCGAAGGGACTCAACCTATGGGGCAGTTCATGTTCAGAGATGGAATGGGTGAGCCATTAAGGATTACCCGGAAAGCTTACCGGGATTTATGTCATGGGCTCTGTGGTTCTGGTGCTATCCGTTACATGGATAAGCTTGTCCGTCTTCCTAATGGAGATAAAGTAGCTGAGATGAACCTCGGTACTTTCCGGATGAATACAGAGAGACTTCATCTCTTCCGTACTGCTCTCGGTAAGGACAACAAGCGAGCCGTTCCCGCTATCCTTTCCGATACCTACTCTCGGTATGACAATGTAGATTTAGTTAAGGATGTAATCATGTGCCTCGATGATGACATTGAGAACTGGCATGTCATTCGATACAACTGTCGGGATGGTAGGCTTCATGTTCAGTTGGTTCATGCCGAGGATGCTTACTTCAATAAGGAAGTGGGTGTACCTATCCCTGGCTTTACCCTGAAGAATGGGCAGTACGGTGACGGTAGCTCCTCGGTTAGTGATAGTATCTTCAACCTGTGGTGTGGTAACGGGATGTTTAACTTCAATGCTAAGACTACTAAGCGTTGGAACCATACCGGGGACAGTGGTTCTCGTATCCGTCGTGACCTTCCTGGTTTGATGGAGGATATTGTTATCAATGGTAACGGGTTGGTTGAATCCTACAATGAGTCGAAGACAATCGAGATTGAGGATGCTTACAAGTGGTATACACAGCAGGTAGCTGATGCTCATTCGGATGCTTTCAAGGAGCAAGTGAGGCGTACAATCCTTAACGAGCCTACTGTTCACGGTAACGGTCGGCTCCTTACCTCAGTGCCGGATGCCTTAACCTTCTTGGCTCATCAACAGAATGATTTGTCTAAGCAGATGGAGTTGGAACGCCTTGGTGGTGAGCTTCTCCATCGGGGACTACAACAAGCAGAGAACAACAGAATCCTTTTACCTATTGGGTAGGGGAGATTGGTTAGCTGATGCTTGGGGAAGGGTCAGCTAACTGCCAAGCCGGACAGGGAGGCATACCGTAGTGGTTGTGATTCCACTTAATCAGGTGTCTCATCCCCATCATTTTAACCTAAGAAGAAAACAGAAAACGAGGAGTAGAGAATGAGTAACATAAATATAAAACTACATCATATTGAAGCAGTCGGGATTAGAACCTCCGAGGTTCAAGGGGAGCGAGATGCCTTCCCAGTCACAACTATTATCCTTGTAGATAAGGACAATAACCACACAGAAATAACACTATTCAGGTGTAACGCTGACTTTAAATTCATTGGAGATAAGCCTGCTCTTGATTTTGTTCAGGAGAGAAAGCAAGAGAAAGCGGATGCTAAGTTATTTCGTAACCTTACTTCGGAAGAGGAGAAGAGCTTTATCCGATGGGCACGAGATAACTACAAACCCGGTGACCCAATCAATTCCCTATGGCATCCGGTAGCTAGGCAAGAAGCAGAATGTATGAACCGTGAGATTCAGAATGAACTTAGAGAAGAGGTATAGCATGGACCCAATAGAACGATTGAGAAGCGAGTTAACAGCACACGTAAATAGAAACGCAACAGATAGAGAGAAGCTAGAAGCTAGGGTAGGTCAGGTATGGGACACTAAAGAATTGCAAGAGGACTTCAGTGTAGTGGGATTCGGTGCTCCATATGTTGTGGTTAGACGTAAACACGACAACGTAGAGGGTACGCTGATGTTTCAGCATAACCCTCGTTTTTACTTTAACTTTAAGGAGGCTTAATAATGTTTAACGAAGTAACAACACTCGCAGTATTCAACGGGCAATGGAATAAAGAGTCATATCTGCTGAAGCCTGACGGGTCAGGCTACACCCTCTTTGACGGCGAGGACCACGAGGATGTAGAGGAAACCGACGTGCCAACCCTACACGAACATGAAGACTCTTGGGATACCTACCGACAGTACGTTCACGAGCATGGCATCGACCCTCTAGGTGAATACTTCGGAGTCAGACACACCTATAAGCGCAAGGCACACTACGAGGTACGACTACGCAACTCCATTTGTGGACCTCGTGTTATTAAATGGCGAAGAGGGCGCGCTCCATGGAAGGAGGCATCTTCGATGCCACTGGACCTTGCCAGATACATCTGCATGACACGCTACCGAGACGTTAGCTGTGAAGAGATTCTTAACAAAGCAGGCTATGTGGTCGAGAGCCAAGACAGGCGCGACGACGGCAGTTGGAGCAACAACTATTTCCGCTGGGAGGAATACATAGACCTCCTCAAGGTTGACGAGGACGTGACCTACCACTTCGGCAGGCACGGCAGGCTAGTGATAGCGCTTACCTTAATCGAAACCGTTGACCGCACTCCCGATGCGATAGCCCGCGACCTTCGTCGCGTAACCAGATGGGCGAACAGATGCGGCTAAGGTATAGCTCTTCAGTTAGTTCTCGGTATCTCTATGATGTACCGGGAGTAAAGGTAAGGAGGTCCGACGTAGCTGTCGGACCTCCGGTTAACTGTCGTAACCTACTAACTCGTAAGCCCATCCAAGCTAAGTCAGAGCCCCCTTGGGACAAGCCCCCTAAAGCTCTAAGGGATTGGGTTCCTGATTGGCTCACCGACTATCAGAAGGAAGCATGGCACTACGCTCAAGATAGATTAGGCTCTAACCTTTGGCATGCTTGTGGTGCTGGTAAGACTGCAACCTCTATCTGCTGGTCCCTCAGTGATACCTGGGGTGGACCTATCGTAGTGATCACTAGAGCTACAGCTAGACGACAGTGGAGGCGAGAGGTAGAACGGTTATCTTTTATCCAACCCTTAATCTTAGAGGGACAGACTCCCGAGAAGATAGGGAAAGAAGTACGCATGGTCATCATCGGTTGGGAGTGCCTACCCTACTGGGTAGGGGAGCTAACTCGATGGGGTAAACAAAACAGATTCTCGGTGGTGTTCGATGAGATTCATAAGGCTAAGAGTTGGAAGCGTAAAGAGAAACATATCAGAGGAGATGGTTCTGTGGGTTATCGTCTGCTTGATAACATCGCTGTTGCGGCTATGCGTTTAGCCCATGCTGCAAGGCGTCGGTTAGGTTTAACGGCTACCCCTATCCGTAATGTCCTTGGTGACCTTTGGGCTCAGCTTGATTTGATTGAGCCTAACTGTTGGGGGCATAGCTTAGAGTTTAAGAAGAGATATTGTGACGCAGTTCAAAACCAGTACGGAGCTTGGGATGAGAACGGTGTGTCGAATAAGGAGGAGCTACAGGCTAGGCTCCAAGAGGTTTGCCATGTAGTGAAGTACGCAGAGATGGCAAAGCAGTTACCCCCTAAGCGAAGACAGCTATGCTACCTGTCTAGGGCAGACCAGAACAGACCCGCTGCCTTTGCTGCTGACCTTAAGCGAGCAGCCAAGAGCGGGACTCAAGCTCTCTTCGAGATGAGGTTACTAGAAGCTGCGAGCAGGAAGCGAGGCTACGTAGTGGAGACAGTACTCGAAGCTGTCGATGCTAAGCAGAAGGTGGTAATCTTTACTGGGCGACGTACGGATTGTGAGAGGATAGCCGCAGCCTTAGAGAAGGGTAAGCCTGACCACGTTCCCCTATGGTGGGGTCATGGTGGGGTCAGTACTAAGGAGCGGGATAGTATGGTGACGGCTTACTCCCAGTGCGAAGAGCCTTCCATCTTCGTTGGTACTACCGATGCCTTCGGTGAGGCAGTAGATGGGCTACAGCATACAGACTTAGCTATCTTCTCCTTACTACCCTGGACCCCAGGACAAGTAACCCAAGCAGAGGGACGCTTCTCTCGTAAGGGTTCCACTCGTCCGGTCTTGATTATGTACATGGTAGCCGAGGGTACAGTGGATGAGCACGTAGCTGACATCCTACTCGGCAAGCTTGAAGCAGTGAGTAGTACGCTAAACGATAGTGAAGCGGCTGGCTTAGCCAGTACGCTAGCAGGAGAACAGGATGAGGATGCTGTCATCGCAGACATTCTACAACTAATGGAGGTACAAGATGGCTCGGAAGAAGAGGGTCAAGACTGAATGGAGACGCAAAGGTTCAGGGTTTGTAACCCTACGTATGCCTAAGCATCTCCTAACTGCGCTTGATTTAATAGCCGGTCGAGAAGATAGAGGACGGTCTAAACAAATCATTCGGTACGTTCGTCAAGGCTTATTGAATGATGGAGAGAATATTATTTACCCAACGGAGGAGTAGAGGATGACGACAGCATGGAATGAAGATCAACTACACTCATCGAAGAAACAAGACTGGGAAACCCCCCGAGCTTTGTACCGGGTACTCCATGAGGAGTTTGACTTTGGGTTAGACGCAGCGGCTGAGCCCTCTGGGGCCAACTCCAAATGCTTCCAATTTATCTCCGAGGATAGCCTTGAGCGAGACTGGGCAAGGCTAGTCCCCGGACGCCACGCGGTATGGCTTAACCCTCCCTATGGGAAAGACATAGGTAAGTGGATAGAGAAAGCTTACCTTGAGTCCTTGAAGGGATGTACTGTTGTGGTGCTCACCTTTGTCCGTAGTGACACTAAGTGGTGGCATGACTGGGCTATGAAGGCAGCAGAGATAAGGCTTATCAAAGGTCGGGTTAAATTTGTGGGGGCTACGGCTTCTGCGCCTGCGCCTTCGTGTCTGTTAATCTTTGATGAGTCTCGACGTGTCCCACAGTTCACAACTGTAACTGACCTACCCAGGAGCTAGCATGAAACCAAGATCGAAAGAAAAGAACCACTATATTCGTTCGATTTTAATTACCCTAGCTTTTAACTGACCTACCCAGGAGATAGCATGACTAAGCAATTACTTAACGCAGGACCATCCGAAGCAGGATGGCATAGACTACAGACAGTACTGAGATGCCCTAGACTCTACGCACTAGGAACAGATTGGGATAAGCCTGCTCTAGTGAAGGGGTCCCTTGTTCACATAGGACTAGCCCACCACTACAAACGGATGCAGTCAGAGCAGAGAGGGGAAGACCCTGATGAATGGTACAGGGCAGGGGAAGCTATTACTTGTTTGTCCATTCAGGAGTACGCTCGAACAGGTAGTGAGCTTTGGATGCAGTTTGCAGAGATAGCTCAAAGGGTTGTAGAGAACTATGAGTTCCATTGGAATGCAGAACAGTGGGAAATAATAGGAGTAGAGAAAGAGCTTAGAGCTAATGTCTATGATGAGGAATTAGATACGACCTACCTGTATACTCAGCGAGCCGACCTCATTGTCAGGGACAGGGGTGGAAACGTCCACATTATCGACCACAAGTCCACGGCACGCATCGCTCCGAAGGTCGTCAAGCGGTACGCATTGTCCGGTCAGATGCTGGGCTATCAGTTGTTCGGTCGAAAATTGTGGGGCGAAAAGTTTGCAGGAGTGATGCTGAACATGCTACAATTCCCCAAGAGCCTCGATGGGAAATTCGAGTTTACAAGACCAACATTAGAATCAGCACCAGTAGCAGTACAAGACTTAAAACAAACAATCATATACGCAGAGAGAATAATCAGGAAGTACAAAGACCTTCCTCCTAATGAATGGCCCGCAGTCTATCACGAGACAGCCTGTTGGACACCGTATGGGGAATGTCCCAAAGCAAACATTTGTAAGTGGGGAGAATAGTATGAACGCTAGAAGTAACTCTAAACAAAGCCCTGTGTTCGGTATCCTATACGGACGACCAAAGACAGGTAAAACCTTAGCAACCCTACGGGCATTCCCGAATGGCTTGTTCATCGCTCCAAGGGGAGGACTCTCATGTAAGAGTTGGATCGACTGGGAGCCTGCCTGCTTAGAAGCAGTGGACGTGGAGCAACTGCTTCAAGTTCTAAGTGATAAGAAAACCAACGTAGCCCAGTACTCTGCTGTCATCATTGACGACTTTAGTATCATCGCTGATGCTGAACTCACTAAGCTACGTAAGACACACAAGGTTGTATGGGATGCATACGCTGTCCTATCCGACAGGGTGTGTGAGTTCCGTGACCTAGCTCGTAAGCTCCCATGCCATGTGTTCCTGACCATGCATGAGCAGCCTCCTCGTGAGGTTAAGAAGGTAGGTGGGGTTAAGTACATCCCCGGCTCTCCGTCCATCGGTGGGCATAAGCTACCCGAGAAGCTACCAGCCCTGGTAGACTTCGTAGCTAGGGTTACTTACAACCCTGACTATGGTGGGAGTTGGCCATATGTTTATCAGGTAGCACCAGATGAACACTACGTGACTGGAGACAGGCTGAGCATCTGTCCCGGTATCTTCTCCCTGAACCTTAGAGAGATGCTGATTGCAGCAGGCTACTCCCTCCCTCGACCCAAGGAGCTTGGGTGGACAGAGAAGGTAGTCGATAAACTTTACCCAGTGATACTAGAAGAGATGAGAAAGGAGGACCCTGACTATAAGAAGATACTAACTAAAGTAGCTAATCAGCTAAAGGATAAGAATCAGAAACATGTACGGTGGGCCTTGTCAGATGCATTCGATCGGGCAAGACTAGCGTACCACAATACAAACATAATCAATACATTCATAGACAGTTTTGAAACTGTCGAACTCTAGGAGAACATATGTTCGAATTAGATTTTACTGGCGTTACCGCATCTGGTAGCGTAAGCCGACCCATCCCTGAGAAGGGCCTCTATCGAGTCCGAGTTATCTCGGTCATCCAACGAGAAACCAACGCAGGGAACCAGCGTATCGACTTCAACATGGTTGTTGATGAAGGTAAGCATAAGGGTTGCACTGTGCGAGACGGGCTTAACATCCTTGACCGGGCAGAGTTAGGAGAGGAGAAGTACTTCCAGCGGATGAGCTTCTGGAAGACAGCACTGCTCAGTATGGGTGTTGGTGAGAGTAAGCTTACTGGAAAGGTTACCGGCAAGACTACTCTGCTTGCTTGGTGCAAGAAGAACTGTGTAGGGAAGGTAGCATACTATGAGTATGAGCCTGCCATCAATGAGCATGAGTGGCCTATCAAGAAGTTCCTCACTCCTCAGCAGTACGAAACATTGACGGCTCTTGCAGCCAGCTTCGAAGAAGACACCAGTGGTATTGAAGTGGAAGAAGTGGACGAAGGGAACAACGGAACTCCAGTTGTTTCTCAACCATCCACTCCAGCAACAGATACAACCGACCCCTTAGACTTCATCAATTTGTAGTATATCAAGTCACTCGCATCCCCCCCTCCTGCCTTGGGTTTCCCATGTCTCCCACTCCTCGGGAGTGGGGGGTGTTTGTGTTTAGGAGAATGAAATGAAATCCGAACTTCGCTTTATCCAAGTCACCCCAGACTGCCCTAACAATATGGTAACGCCCACGAACTTTCTATGGGTGAACGTTGACCATATCGTAGCAGTTGAATCTTCTCATGCTCTAGCACTATGGCTTCTTGGGAGGAAGAAGCCTGTGTGGATATTAGAAACGCCTCTAGAATTTTTTACTCAACTGAATAAGATCCTTAAGTTTTCTCCCGAGGAACTAGATAGGCTCTTTGAACCCACCCTCGGAGAAACCAGTGAGTGAACCTAGATGTGATGAGTGTCCGCTTAAAGAATACTGGGAGAAGAAGGGAGCTTGGGCTCCCGTCTTCGGTGAGTTAAACACAAGCGATACCATCATCGTTGGTGACGCACCCGGTAAACAGGAAACAATCTATGGTCGTCCCTTCGTTGGACCCTCTGCTGTGGCGGCTGTAGAAGCTATTGGAGCCTGTGGAAAAGAGAGGCATGACGTAGCCTGGACTAACGTCTGCGCCTGTAGATTCCCTAATGACAACGAGAAAGAATTCACAGCCAAGCTAAAGAAACAAAACCGTAGCAGGAAGAACAAGTCCCCAACCCCAATGGAATGCTGTCGCCCTCGACTAGAGCGTGAGCTTAGTCAGTACTCAAACATAATCAGCTTCGGTTCTCTCGCTACGAAAGCAGTACTACCAGGGAACCCAAGCCTCGGTGCGGTGCGGGGGGGACCCACCACGAACAATGGGTTTAAGATATTGCCTACGTTCCACCCTGCTTATGCCCTATACAACATGATATGGAAGCCTATCTTCTGGGGGGATGTGGCCAAAGCTTTCCGTCACTTCGAGGGGAAGCTGAACTGGAAGAACCCGAAGCGTATCTTCTTCCCGTCCGGGACCTACCTTCATGAGTTCATACAGCGGTGTAGAGACTCACGGCGAGCGGTAGCCTACGATGTGGAGACGGACGCTCTAGAGCCCCTTACAGCAGGACTACGGTGTATCGGACTCGGCACAGAGGATGAAGTACTTCTGGTCCCGCTTCTGTCTATCGATGGCGTGACGAAGTTCTACCTCCCCGCTGAAGAGAAGGAGATCAGACGGCTCCTCTCTGAGTTCTTCGTTGATCCCACCATCTGTAAAGTTGGCCACAACGCCGGTTACTATGATCGGATCGTCATCGAACAGCATTTTAATGTCACTCCTACTCCGCTAGTAGATACTATCCTGCTGCACCGATTAGCGGAAGGGGAATACCCTCATGGCTTAGGATACATTGGCTCTGTCCTGACTGATGTACCCGCTTGGAAAGCAGACCATACAGCGACCACCGCTTCTCAAGATAAAGAACTTCATGACTACTGCATGACAGATGTCTGTGTGACGGCTCGGATAACCAAGCCCCTACTGAAAGGAGCTAACCTACGTAAGCAGAAGAGTCTCTATGAGGTAGACGCAAAGCTTCAAGACATGTGCGTTGGGATGCATCGGCTTGGTATGCGGATCGATGAGGGCAGACGTAAGGAACACCACGAGAAGCTAAAGGTAGAGGTAGAGAAGCATCGTCTTGTGCTAAAGACTTTGCTCGGAGATGAGGCTCCTAACCCCAACAGCCCCGCTCAAGTACAGCGGTTGCTGTTTGACAAGTGGTATCTACCCCCTCACTCCTACACAGATACTGGTGAGCCCAGTGCTAATGACGCTGCGCTGCGCTCTCTGATTACCAACCCCCTAGTGGACGACGAGCAGAAGGAAGTCATTAAAGCGTTGCGTGGGTACAGGAAAGCAGCCAAGCTAATCAATACCTACATCGCTAAGCTAGCCCCCGAGAACCTAGAGCTAGTCAGGGATGGTTACGTTTACCCTGACTACAATGTGACCGGGACTATCACGGGGAGGCTAAGCTCAAGCAACCCGAACTTTCAGAACATTCCTTACAAGCTTCGGGATATATTTATCCCCCCACCAGGATGTGTCTTTGTCGGAGCTGACTTCGATCAGCTTGAGCTACGCTTAGCTGCTGCACTAGCTGGGGCGACCCACTACTTAGATGCATTTGAGAGAAAAGAGATAGATCCCCACAATCTAACTGGACAAATGATGTTTGGTCAGGAGTTCTGGAAGGCGAGTGGGGCACCCCATAACAAGTTCGAGAAGGGAACAGGACCCTTTAAGAAGCTAAGAGATCTATCCAAGACCATCTGCTTTGCTTCTCTCTACGGTGCGGCTCCCCCTAAGGTCCATGAGATTCTGACGAAAGCAGAAGGGGACAACGGTGAGCTTCTATACGGTCACTACTCACTGCGTCAGGTCAGAGCCCTACACCATAAGTGGATGCAAGCTGCTCCCGAGTTCAGTGCTTGGTGGGCTGATGTAGTACGCGACTGCCGAAGGGATGGGTACGTAGAGGAAGCGGTCTTAGGCCGCAGACGTTACTTCGCAGATCTAACAGACTTCAATGCTATCGTGAACTTTGGTGTTCAAGCTGGAGGCTTTTCCATTGTAGCCTTTGGGATGTTGGATGTTCTCAAGCATCTACCCTTCCGCTTTAAGGAACGCACTGGATTAGTTAACCAGTTACACGATGCGGTTTTGTTTACAGTAAAAGAGCAGGATGCCGTTTGGGCCAGGGATGTCATCACTGCACACCTCACCCGTAGAGTACCGGAATTAGCCGTTACCTTTACAGCCGAGGCTCATATAGGAGAACGCTGGTCAACCGTTTAACCCCAGGAGAAAACATGTTGTACGTTAAAACCATTGAAACAAATATCAAACACCCAGGAGGAATTAAAGTAAACACCCTTACACCTAGAGTATTCTTAACAGGATCGAATGGTTCCGGTAAGACAGCTATCCTTAACGCACTTCAGCTTGCGCTGACAGGAGAAGCCCACGACTTAGGGATCAAGGACAAGGCTAAGACAAGTACGCTGCTTCGGCACCTACTACCTGAAGGGGAAGAAGAACTCTATGCAAGGGTAGAACTGGTGGCGATTGGGGTCACCTCCTCAGACCATGCGATTTATACCTTTGAGTGGGCGCTAGTCCCAGGGAAGAAGGCCAAGCGGTCCATACCTAAAGATGCACCGAAGCCCCGACTCCTTATCCCAGAGGTTGAGGCTGCTCTAAAGGGAACCAAGCAAACGATGCTTCGGTTTCTAACTAAGTACTTCGGGAGACAGGATATTCAGAGAGGACACAACGTCTTGTCTTGGAGCGCTGGGACCACCCTTCAAGGAGCCAAAGATCTCCCTTGGAGTAAGAGAATCCTCCTCACTGAAGCGGCTGCACGGAAGTCCATGAACCAGCATAAGGCAGGGGCTAAGGCTCTTCGGGTTGCACTTGAGCAGCTAGGTGGGTCTGAAGCTTCGGATGGTGCGGTGATAGCAAGTGCTATTGCTACTCTCACAGGGTTTCAGCTTGGGCATAAGCTCCCCATCTGTGGAGTATGCGGACAAGAAACTTCTATGAATGTCCTACAAGAGCGGCACGAGAAAGCGAAGTCAAAGGTAGGGGACGAGCCTGTTTCAAGTCGGATCTCTGCCCTGAAGTACGCTGCGGAACAGTCAGACCGTCAAGCTAAGAAGGCAGAAGAGCTAGTGAACTACTGCTTGAAAGCGATGGAGGCGGACATACAGTACAACCTAACAGGTATCCTGCGTGCTATTAACCACCGGACACCAGCCGAAGGGGGGGATGATCCCTTTGGACTCACCATTGAAAAGAGCAGTATCTACTTCACCTTTAACGGGGACCCTCTTGTTTCTGGTGCTGAGTCCACATGGCTGCTGGCTGCGGTAGCTTCAGGCATTATCAATCAGGATAACTCCTTTCATCTCATCACTACACCAGACCGAGCGTTCGATCATAGAGGGATAGCAGACTTCCTGAAAGCATTCGGTAGTGAGGCAGGACCTAACCAGATCTTTGTGCAGTGTCCCATCCAACCCAGGGGACGACTCTCAAGTAAATGGTGTAAGGTGGATATGGATGAACAGGGGGCGTAGATGGATTATTACGCAGAGGAGCCGGAACTCCCGTGGAAAATTCCCATACCAGATACGATTGAAGTTCTCTTTGAGAACCAATTAGCTGTGTATGAAGACCCTAAGCTAACCGCTATAGCTATTGAATTGATTCTCTATATCCTAGACTGGGACTATCATGTGGGGTTCGAACACTAGGGGCATCTTGCTTTTAGCTTGAATTATCGTTACATTTATCTGGCCGCGCAGAATAAACCGCAACCTGGGGTCGGTGATATATTCTCGTATGTCTGTTCTGCGCGGCTTCCCCAACTAGAGGTACGCATGTCTGAAGAAGAAAAAACTAAGCTCACTCTTGATTCTCTTAAGCAACCAAAGGTACTCATCGCAGCAGCGGTAGCCGCACTCGGGGGTATCGTGTACGCAGGTGACGGGTTCACTGTTGAGTTCTCTACCTGTGCGACAGAGGTTATTGAACTGGAGGCTGCTCCGGAAGAGGCGGCTGAGGCTGAGCCGGAAGAACCTGCTGAGGAATAGGGGAGCCTAGTATCTCTGCTACTTGTTGGATGTCGGCTACCCGTGTCCCAAACAAGGCCGCAAGGATAGCTAGGATAATGACAATCGTCTGTGGGTTCACTAAGCTTTTGATCCACTGTCGGTGGGCGATCTTCGCTTCCTCCTCAAGCTCTTCCCTACGGATGCGATAGTCCCTCGCATCCTTCTCGCGTTCTTCTAGAAGGTCCATCATACGTGTCTGTTGTGTGGATAGGATACCGTGCCTTTCCTCTGCCTTATCTGCGTGGTGGTCGAGGACTAATCCAATCTTTGAGACATCCAACTTTAGAGTAGACACATCACCCTCCAATGTTTGAATGCGTCTCCCGTGATGGTCGAGTCTATCCTCGATCTCCCCACTCATAGCTCGCTACCTTCTAGTAGAGTATACGTGAAATTGTCACCGAAGTGTGAGCAAGACCTCCCTACAATTGCTAATAGCTCAGCGAAGTCGTGGGGATTCGCCAATACCTGACACCCTGCGCTCCACCTTCCTACTTCATTGGAAGTGGTGGATGAGCTAGCTCGATGGATGTTAATCCCGTAAAGACCAGCAGAGGTATGCCCCTCCCAATCTAAGATCTCATCCTTATCATTGTCCCGCCATACATGGATGGGTTTGACCTGGACAATAGCGTTATAGCCTCGGTGTAAACCTAAAGCATAGGCTCCCCGGTACTGGCCCGGTACAACAATCGCAGTCCCATTTACATTGAGAGGGTTCTCCCGGTAGTAAAGACCAGGATCTGTAGTGCAAGGCCAACGCCGAAACGTCCAGTGCCCCCACTCATCACACCAAGTGCAAGTCATCCAATCGTTAAAGGTATTTGATGTAGGGTCGGAATGACGTACGCCTACCAGGTTAATCGACTCAGGCCGACAAAACCAAGCGTAGCTCTTCTTTACCATTGTTTCTTGGATGTTGTCTAGAGTAGGTAGGTTCATTCTGCATCCAGCTTCCCTGCTTCTTCGAGTCTATCATAAACTCGTTGGACGAGTGGCTGTAAGGTGCTTCGTGCTACCGCTTGAAGAAGGACTCCATCAATCGCCTCAAGGGGGAGACTCAGCCAAGGAGGAAGTCCATTCCATTTAAGAAATTTATCTGCTTCTTGCGCGAGCCCTTCGATGACTTCTCCCATCTTCTCCTTACCAGGGATGGTATCGGAAACAAGCTCTAGGATCAGGTCCTCCGCAAGGGGCTCAAGTACGTCTAGTTTGATCCCCAAGAAGGGACCGCGCTCCTCTTTAAGCTCGGCTCTCCGCTTCACGCGCAGGGCCTTTCTTTCGTCCTTGCTTAAGGACTGGCGTTCTTCTTTTGTTAGAAGCATTAAGCTACCCCACTAACAGTCCCAGACGCGGGATGTCAAAACCAATACCTAAAACCAGAGGCCCCGGAGGATCGGCCCCAGTAGCCGGGAGAGGGAATAGATTAGGGGGGAGTCCAGGTATGAGAGCCGGATCTATGTCATTAATAAACCACCCCCATTGTTTATTAAGACTAGCCGTTGAAGCCATATCCGGTGTTCCAAGCGTACTAAAGCCCTCTGACGCACCTATACCACCACCCCCAATCCAACCTGCCACTTCTACCCTATTATCATTTAGAAGTGCTAACCAATACATACCAGGAGCTAGTAGGATCGGAGCCGGGAAAGCTTGCGTTGCAGGTCCAACAACCCCTGCGTTAAAAACGGGTGTCGCATAGAGCAGTCGTCCTGGTACTCCATTTATATTCGCATAGATTCCATAAGTAAAGTTTGAGCCCGTATATGCATTGTCAACATCTAAACCCATCTCTGTATATTGCACTGGTCCTGCTGCCCATTGTTGGAACGGAACAAGCCAAAGCTTATGGTTGCCCCCTGATGGCCGAATATCCATTCCCTGCACTGCATCATAGACTCCGAGTGTCGTCGAGTCATACCACCTGGCATCCATCATAGGTAAGCCGGGGTTGGGTGGCCAAGTCTGCATGTTCTCTCCTATAGCTGGACTTCAGACCAGACAGTAGCGAAGAAGTCAATAGGAAAAGGTCCCCCTGCTTGGTTTGAAACTAGCTCTACTAGTAGAGTTAGGTTCGCCAAAGTAGGTGCTTGAACAGGGTCTACTTCGTAATCCGAACCACCCGTTGCTGCGACATGATCATTGATCATAGCAGTAGTATCCGACCCGGTGACAGCCGCACCTAAGTTTGAATAATAAATCCATTCATCTGGGGGAACAGAGCCCGATGTGGGCCACCCAGCTAAGCCATGCCGATCGAACACCCACACATTCAGAGCCCCCGCCACAGAAGTGACATCCGCTCGGACACAGACACGTCGGATTTGTCCCCGAATCCCCAATAGACCGAGGGGGAGGGTAATATGCTGTGTGTCTCCACCAGCCGGGGAGGAAAACGAAAAGGACTCAACCTGATGTCTGATTACCCGTTTGTTGTAATAAGCCACAACGGCACCTCACTATAGTGCGTTGGTATTAGCAAACGAGATTGCACCGTTAATGGGATCTTTAACCAGAACATAGCCGATAATGCGGTCGAACCCAGCAGGGGAGCCTGTGGAGGGGGCGGTTAAGGTCCATCCCCCTGTGCCCGTGTCGTCAATATAAACTGGATCGTCTACCGTGGCTGCATCGGTATCAATTGGATTGCGTGCTGTACCCGTAGCGATAATCCAGGGAGTTCCTACACCATAACGTCCATGTGGAATTGCATGACGGAGGAATAGGATACGACCAGCGATACCTTCCGCAGTACTGGCGTCAGCAGGTTCCACAACAGCTACGCCTCCCGCTACTCCACGGATCTGTACAGCGCAAAGGGTTGGATAAGTAGTAGAAGCATCTTGATTAAGAACCTTCTGCCCTTCCGTGTAGTTGAACGATCCACCAGGTTTGACCCATTTATTTTTAACACTAGGCACGAAAGCCTCCTTTACTTCTCAAGATATTCAGTGAGGCAACCTTCGTCTCCGATTGCTCCACTGCGGTTTGAATGGTCTATCTCATATTGAAACACGTCCATCGCATCTTCCTGCGACGGTTTTGTTTTCAACCATGATTTGATTGAAGAGATTGTTTTAGTAATCTCCTCAAGGTCTAACCCTTCAGGGACGAGAGCGGGAGCAGGAGCCGGGGTAGGTTTTGGTATAGGCTTCTTTACGGCTGAAGCTCTTACATATCTACCGTTGACTAATGGCATATTGTCCTCTCTTCGAGGGGTCCGATGGATTCTTCATCCAAAGACCTTCCCTATCTTCAGGGGGGTTATTCATCTGTAAATGCGTCTCGGAAACGAACTCTGTCGTAATGTGCGGGTAGCTTAGCACGCTCAGCTTCTTCCTTCAAGAGTACTTGGCTCTTTATCATTTCCCATTTTAGCTGCTCACTGGGGTTGTAAGGGACCTTTCGGAAACCAGCAAGCCCCCCTAATAAAGATGCAATCCCCTTGAGCCATGACTCTCTAAAGTCGGGCCTTGCTACAATCCATGCATCCATATAAGCAGGGATCTGGGAACCAAAGAAAGGTACAAGACGGAAACCTTGAAGAGTCCAACTGTTCAATCGATACCGATTATCATTCTTTCCTGGCTCGACATTAACTCCCATAAGATTAAGTGTCGGGACACCTATCTTTTCAATGAGATAAGACTCCCCTAAATCTGCTGGTCGAGTACGCCAAGACTGACGATAGCCCCCAAGCTCCTGCTCTATAAAACCTTTGTACCAAGGTAGTAGCATTTCGACAAAAGGTTTCGCCATGAACTCAACACCTGCTAACCAGTTAGGAGCAAGGTCCCCTCGTGGAGTAATAAAGGGTGGTTCCTGTCCAATTCTTTCGGCAGCTTCATTTAGGAACTGAGCAGCGAGGATGGTAACCCCCTGTGCCATATACATATAGAACATCATCATCTCTGCGGAGGTTATGGGGGGACCTATAAACGCATGATGCGTAAGCCATTGACCACTAACGTCATGATATTCTAGTCGTCGGTCACCGGGTATAACCTCTTGGGCTTTCCACATTAGTCGATCTGTAGCATACCAAGGGGGTAAGCCCGCCAAGATAGCAGCGTATTGTTCATCTACTGAGTGGACGTAAGGATCTTCAGACTCTTGTTGGGTAAGAGGATTGATTGATCTTGCAAGCTGAAGCTGTTGCCGAATGCGTTGGAGCTTAGTCTCCCCCTTAAGCAGTTGGATTGGAGTTGCTTTTAACGATTCCCCCATGTGCCCCATATGTCTTCTGGACGCGAGACTAAACCATCTCCAAAAGGTCATGATTCGAGTTAGGAACTGGCGTTCAAACTCGGAGATCCCATGCTTCCAATCATAATAAGCATCAAAAGTTTTAGCTTGCGCTTCCTTAAATGACTTACCATCCAAGACATTATCAAGCCAGTGTGCTACCCGAGTACGTTGTTCCCCGTAAATCATCATACGAGTTATCGCCCGGTTCCACTCGCCATCTCCCCTCATCTTTCGTAAGAATTTATAAAAGGCCCCTTCGGTTCCTGTCACTGCCGAAACCTGAGTGGGGCTCAGGAGTCCTCTCTCCGCTTCGAATGTGCTTAGAATCCCGTCCTTTGCGGCTCGTTTACGCAGGTCCAGTACTCGATGAACCTCCCCATTGGACGCTCTAAGATAGGTTCGTGCAGCTTTTTCTGCGGGCATATTCCAAAAATCTTGTAGTCTTGGGTCAAAGATCCCCGCTGTTAGGGTCCCTAAACGATTCCCTTCTTTTGCTTTGAGGGTCATCGCATCTTGGAAAGCACGCCCTACGAATGGGATATTAAGAGGAAGGGCTTGTAGGCCGAGCTTAGTTGCTTTTGCAGGACCCTCGGTGATCCACATCTGACCGAAGTTCCCCACGGCTGTGTTCGTCCAGTGCCGGGGGTTAGGCGAATAGAGGCCAGTGACAACCGACCATCTCCATAAGCGTACAATCCCAGTTACCCCATTCCAGAGGATGTCAGGTATAAAAGGTAAGAGATCTTTAATAATATCTGCATCCCGTTTAAGATAGGCATTCTCCAGTTCTTTTTCAATATTACCCATGACGCCTTCAAACTTACCTATCAGATCAGTAGGAGCCCAAGCATCCATCCCCGAAGGATCATCTGCCATCTTGACAAGCACAGCCTGAATCCTTGCAGCTTTGTCCGTAGCTGCTGCCATTGTCTCCAAGTGGACAGGATAACCAATACGATTCAAGATACTAAAGGCTCTCGTTACGGCTTCCACCCCAGACTTTACGTCGGTAAAGTCACCACTGAGCAGACCAGAAATAAGATCTGCATCCTTATCAGATAGCTTGGGGCCAACCATCCTTGAGAAATCAGCTAAGGCTTCAGCTTGGATCTTCGCCTGCCCTGCTGCCAGGACAGCGATATGGTAAGCACGTACGTCCTCCTCTACTTTACTAAGCTTCAAATCATACATTTTACGCATACCTCTTTTGAGGCCTAGCATAAAGTCAGGGAAGCTGTCTGCTACATGGAGAAGTGCCCAAGCTTCTTGTTGGATGTCAGGGTACAATCTACCCAATTTGTACTCATCACGGGGCACCCAACTCCTAGCAATAGTGCGGAAGGCTACATT